>ERZ1370068.1334-contig-11223_pt1 | contig 48380 bp, 53 predicted proteins | sample MGYA00561227_ERZ1370068 | MGnify/ENA primary metagenome ERZ1370068 (study PRJEB38410, sample SAMEA6850437) | metagenome | study: Metagenomic assessment of the ecological functions of the soil: analysis of the soil microbiota associated with the... | reverse complement strand
ATCGCCGAGATGGCGACCGGCGAGGGCAAGACCCTGGTCGCCACGATGCCGCTCTATCTGAACGCGCTCACCGGGCGCGGCGCGCACCTCATCACCGTGAACGACTACCTGGCACGCCGCGACAGCGAGTGGATGGGCGAGATCTACAAGTTCCTCGGCCTGACCGTGGGCTGCATCCAGCAGGGGATGGACCCGGCCGAACGCCGCGAGCAGTACGCTGTGCCGACATCACCTACGGCACCAACAACGAGTTCGGCTTCGACTACCTGCGCGACAACATGGCGGTGCGGCCCGAGCACCGGGTGCAGCGCGGCTTCGCCTACGCGATCGTCGACGAGGTCGACTCGGTGCTGGTCGACGAGGCGCGCACGCCGCTCATCATCTCCGGCCCGGTCGAGCACAGCGACCAGGCGTTCGACGAGCTGAAGCCGCTGGTCGAGCGGCTGGTGCGGTCGCAGAACCAGTGGGTCAACCAGGCGCTGTCCGACGGCGACGCGCTGCTCAAGGATCCGAGAAGGAGTACGAGGCCGGGACCAAGCTGCTCCAGGTCCAGCGCGCGGCGCCCAAGCACAAGCGCTTCATGAAGCTGCTCTCCGACCAGCCCGGCGTGAAGAAGCTCATCAACCGCGTCGAGATCGGACTACCTGCGCGACAAGCGGCTCCACGAGATCGACGACGCAGCTCTTCTACTCGATCGACGAGAAGGGCAAGAACGTCGACCTGCTCGAGGAGGGCCGCGAGCTGATGTCGCCCGGCGATCCGGAGCGCTTCGTCGTGCCGGATCTCGCCGCCCAGCTCTCCGAGCTCGAGGGTCGCGAGGACGCGACCCCCGAGGACAAGGTCAAGAAGCGCGACGAGATCTACCGCGCCTACGCCGTGAAGAACGAGCGCATCCACAACATCCAGGCGCTGCTCAAGGCGTACTCGCTGTTCGAGAAGGACGTCGAGTACGTCGTTCAGGACGGCAAGGTGATCATCGTCGACGAGTTCACCGGCCGCCTGATGCCGGGCCGCCGCTACTCGGACGGGCTCCACCAGGCGATCGAGGCCAAGGAGAACGTGCGCGTCGAGGGTGAGACCCAGACGCTGGCTACGATCACGCTGCAGAACTTCTTCCGCATGTACGACAAGCTCGCGGGCATGACCGGCACCGCCGAGACCGAGGCGCGCGAGTTCTGGGAGATCTACAAGCTCGACGTCTCGGTGATCCCGACCCACAAGGACTGCGTCCGCAAGGATCACGAAGGACGTCGTCTACCGCACCAAGCGTGAGAAGTACAACGCGGTGATCGAGGAGATCGGCGAGTCGCTACCAGCGCGGGCAGCCGGTGCTGGTGGGCACGATCAGCGTCGAGGTCGAGCGAGCTGCTGTCTCGCATGCTCAAGCGCCGCGGGGTCAAGCACAACGTGCTGAACGCCAAGTACCATCAGCAGGAGGCGGAGATCGTCACCGCCGCGGGGCAGCCCGGGGCGGTCACCATCGCGACCAACATGGCCGGCCGCGGCACCGACATCAAGCTCGGCGCGGGGGTGCCCGAGGTCGGCGGCCTCCACATCATGGGCACCGAGCGGCACGAGTCGCGGCGCATCGATCGCCAGCTGCGCGGACGCGCCGGGCGCCAGGGCGATCCCGGCTCGTCGCGCTTCTACCTCTCGCTCGAAGACGACCTGATGCGCATGTTCGGGAGCGAGCGCATCTCCGGCCTGATGCAGCGCATGGGGGTCGAGGAGGGCGAGGTGATCGAGCATCCGCTGGTCACCGGCGCGATCGGCAAGGCGCAGAAGCGGGTCGAGGCGCACAACTTCGACATCCGCAAGCACCTGCTCGAGTACGACAACGTGATGAACCAGCAGCGCACGGTGGTCTACGACCTGCGCAACAAGGCGCTGCTGAGCGACGACATCAGCGAGACCGTGCTCGACGCGATCGAGGAGACCGTCGCGTCGCGGGTCTCGAAGTTCGCGGTCAAGGAGCAGCACCGCGACGAGTGGAACCTGAAGGGTCTGGCCGACGAGCTGTCGTTCGTGCTCATGCGCCCGGTGCCGCTCGCGTCGGTCGAGACCGACAACTTCGAGGAGCTCGAGGAGAAGGCGGTGGCGATCGGGGTCGAGGCCTATAAGGCGCGCGAGGCCCAGTTCGGGCGCCGCTCCTGCGCGACGTCGAGCGCCATCTCTACCTCTATACCCTGGACGAGCACTGGCGCGACCACCTCTACGAGCTCGACCACTTGAAGGGCGGCATCGGGCTGCGCGCCTACGGCCAGCGGGATCCGTTGATCGAGTACAAGAAGGAGGCCTTCAGCCTGTTCGAGACGCTGCTCTCGGAGGTCCAGGAGGAGTTCGTGCAGCGGCTGTTCCGCGTCCAGGTCGAGCCCGAGGCGGTGCGGACGATCGAGTCGCGGCCCCGTCCGCGCCAGATGGTGGCCCAGCACGCGGAGGCGCAGGCCTTCGCCGGCGGGCCTGCGGTCGGAGCGGGAGAGGATGGCGCCCCCGAGCCGTCGCCCACCCCGGTGGCGCCGCTGCGCACCGGCCCGCGCGTCGGTCGCAACGATCCGTGCCCGTGCGGGAGCGGCAAGAAGTACAAGAAGTGCCACATGTTGATCGACGAAGGAGTGGGGACGGGCACATGACCGACGAACGGATCGACGATGCGGTGTTGCGGCTGCTCCGCCTGCTCGGCGAGCGGCTCGAGTGCTACCTCGAGGGCGACGAGCTGGCGCTCGAGACGCTGGGAGAATCGATCGAGGAGCGCGGCTTCGCGGCCGATGACATCCACGCCGCGGTCCTGGTGCTGCGCAGTCTCGGTTCCGGCGCGGCGGGCGCGACCCCGGCGCTCGACAGTCCCGCCGGCAAGCACGCCCAGCGGGTGCTGAGCGCCGAGGAGCGCAAGAGTGTGAGCCCCGAGGCGTGGGGTTACCTGATCGATCTCAGACGACGCGGATCGCTGGAGCCCGGAGCAGTGCGAGCGCGTCCTCGACATCTTGACCGGTTGTGGCATCAAGCCGGTCGGGGTCGATCTGGCGCGTGAAGTGGCCTCCCGGGTCGCGCTCAGCGTCGACGAAACGTCGGACACCGGAGAGGGTCCACATGGCGACCTCGAGCTCGCCCACTAGCAAGAAGAAGAGAGCCAGCACGCCGGCGCGGAAAGCGGCCGCCAAGGCCGAACCGACCGACGCTCCCGAGGGCGCGACCAAGAAGAAGTCGGCGCGGGCCGCGGTGGGCGCGGCGCGCGCCAAGGCGCCCGCGACGCGGCGCCGTGCGACGGCCGACGACGGCGCGGCGACCCCGGCGGCGAAGAAGTCGCGCGAAGGCGCCGGAGGCGTCCCGCGGTCGCTCGTCATCGTCGAGTCGCCGACCAAGTCGCGCACGCTGACCAAGTTCCTCGGCCGCGGCTTCACCGTGATGGCCTCGAACGGCCACATCATGGACCTGCCGAAGAGCAAGCTCGGTGTCGACCTCGACAACGACTTCGAGCCCGAGTACGTGCCGATCCGCAGCAAGACCCAGGCCCTGGCCAAGATCAAGACCGCGGCGCGCGATGCGGACCGCATCTTCCTGGCGCCGGATCCCGACCGCGAGGGTGAGGCGATCGCTTGGCATCTCGCCACCGAGCTCAAGGCGGCGCACCGCCCGCTGCAGCGGCTGACGTTCAACGAGATCACCGAGCGCGCGGTGCGTCAGGCGCTCGATCACCCGCGCGATCTCGACATGAACCTGGTCAACGCCCAGCAGGCGCGGCGGGTCCTGGACCGTCTGGTCGGCTACAAGGTGAGCCTGTTCGTGTGGCGCACGGTGCGCTACGGCCTGTCGGCGGGACGGGTCCAGAGTGTGGCGCTGCGCCTGATCTGCGAGCGCGAGGAGGCGATCCTCGCGTTCGTGGCCGAGGAGTACTGGACGCTCGAGGTCGATTACGAGACGCCGTCCGCGGAGCGCTTCACCGCGCGGCTGCTGCGGATCGGCGACGACGCGCTCGAGCAGGGTCAGATCCAGGGCGAGGGCGCCGGCGGGCGGGCGATCGCGATCGCCGAGGAGCTGGCGACGGCCGAGGCGCGCATCGAGAGCGTGGAGACCACGCCGCGCCAGGTGCATCCCCGCGCGCCGTTCATCACCAGCACGCTCCAGCAGACCGCCTACAATCGCTACGGCTACACCAGCAGCCGCACGATGAAGATCGCCCAGCAGCTCTACGAGGGCATCAAGCTCGGCGACCAGGGTAGCGTCGGCCTGATCACGTACATGCGCACCGACGCGCCGCGGCTCGCCGACGAGGCGATCACCGAGATCCGCGAGTGGCTCGCGCGCTCGCTCGGCGCCGAGTACGTTCCGGAGTCGCCGCGCCAGTACAAGAGCCGCAAGTCGGCCCAGGAGGCGCACGAGGCGATCCGGCCGACCTCGGTCGAGCGCACGCCCGAGCAGCTCCGCGGTCATCTCACCGAGGAGCAGTGGCGGCTCTACGACCTGATCTGGAAGCGCGCGGTGGCGTCGCAGACGGCGTCGGCCGAGTATCTCGCCACGACCGTCGAGGTGATCTCCGGACGCTACGGCCTGCGCGCGACCGGACGCATCCTCAAGTTCCCCGGGTTCCAGAAGCTCTACGGCATCGACGAGGACGACGACGCCGCGGAGTCGTCGCTGCCCGAGCTCACCGAGGGCACGACCCTCACCGTGTCGCGCGAGCCACTGGTGAAGGAGAAGCCGGTCGCCGAGCCCGTGACCGAGACCGAGACCTCCGGCAACGGCGCTCCGACGGACGCCGAGTCGGGGGCCGGAGCCCGCGGGCGCCACCGTCCCCGTGATCGCGGGCGGTGCGGTGCGCCCCGAACAGCACTTCACCCAGCCGCCGCCGCGCTACACCGAGGCCTCGCTGGTCAAGACGCTCGAGGAGGAGAACATCGGGCGGCCGAGCACCTACGCCACCATCGTCACCACGATCACGTCGCGCGACTACGTCAACCGCGACAAGGGTCGGCTCAAGCCCACCGATCTCGGCATGGCGGTCAACCGACTCCTGATCGAGACCTTCCCCGACGTGTTCAACGTCAAGTTCACCGCCGGGATGGAGGAGGAGCTCGACGAGATCGAGGAGGGAAAGCAGGAGTGGCACCGGGTGATCCACGACTTCTGGGGTCCGTTCAGCAAGGATCTCGAGCAGGCCGAGAAGCAGAGCAAGCTCCATCGCAAGAAGGTCGAGGAGACCACCGACATCGCGTGTCCCACCTGCGGGCGCATGCTGGTCAAGAAGTTCGGCCGCCGCGGTCCGTTCCTCGCCTGCCCGGGGTACCCCGAGTGCAAGTACACGCGGCCGGTCGACGACGCCGAGCTGCCGGTGCCGGTCCCCGGCGTGTGCGAGCTGTGCGGATCGCCGCTGGTGGCGCGCAAACGGCCCGTTCGGGCGGTTCATCCACTGCTCGCGCCGGCCCGACTGCAAGTTCACCAAGCCGTTCACGCTCGGCATCACCTGCCCCGAGTGCGGCAAGGGCGAGATCGCGGAGCGGCGGACGAAGCGCGGCAAGATCTTCTTCGGCTGCACGCGCTATCCCGAGTGCACCTTCGCGGTGTGGGACCGACCGCGGCCCACGCCATGCCCCAACTGCGGCGCGCCGTTCCTGGTCGAGAAGGAAACCAAGAAGGAAGGGCTCACGCTGCGCTGCGTCAAGTGCAAGTCGAGCTTCCAGCCCGAAACCGTCGGTGCGTGAGGCGCTCGAGCGGTTCCTGACCGAGCTCTCCGCCCAGCGCCGCGCGTCGACGCACACCGTCGCCGCCTACCGTCGCGACGTCACGCGGGCGCTCGATCTCGCGGCACCCGGGGACGCCCGGTTCCGCCCTCGGGCTGGAGCCGCGAGCTGCTCGAGCTGACCATGCGCGCGCAGTTCCGGGCCGGCCTGCGCCGCGTCGAGCGTAGCGCGCGCGCTCGCCGCGTGGCGGTGCTTCTCGCGCTTCTGCGTCCGCCGCGGCGTGATCGACCGCGATCCCTCGCGCGACCTGCCGTTTCCGCGCCGGCCCCGCCGACTGCCGCGCACGCTGCCGTCGCACGACCTCGCGACCGCGCTCGATCGCATCGGCCACGACGCCGCGGCGCCGCGCGACCGTGCGCTGCTCGAGCTCGCCTACTCGTCGGGGCTGCGTCTCTCGGAGCTGGTCGGCCTCGACCACGGCGACGTCGACTCTCGACGCGGGGCTGGTGAAGGTCCGCGGCAAGGGTCGGCGCGAGCGCATCGTCCCGGCGGGCAAGACCGCGCTGGACGCGTTGCGAGGATATCTCGTCGACACCGGTGCGAGACCGCAGCCGACCGCGACCGTTCCGACCGCGGGACGGATGCCGCTCTTCATCGGACCCTGGGCCGGCGCCTCTCCGGTCGCACGGTCCAGCGGGTGGTGCATCGCCGTCTGGCCGAGGTGGCCGGCGGCCTCGGGGTCACGCCACACGCGCTGCGCCACTCGTTCGCGAGCCACCTGCTCGATCGCGGCGCCGACCTGCGCGCGATCCAGGAGCTGCTCGGCCATCGCTCCCTGACCAGCACTCAGGTGTACACGCACGTCTCGCGCAGCCGTCTGCGCAAGGCCTACGTGCAAGCGCACCCTCGCGCGTGAGCCGGTTCGGTTCCGAGCCTGGACCCGTGCTGTGTTCGCGGTGATCGCGCTCGCCGCCGTCGCGACCGGTTGCGCCAAGCGCGGACCTCCGAGCGGCGGGCCGCCCGACCTCGATCCGCCGGCCGTGGTGTCGGCGACGCCGGACTCCGGCGCCTCGCACGTGCCGCTCGACGCCCACATCTCGATCACCTTCAGCGAGCCGATGGAGCCGCGCTCCGGCGCCGACGCGGTCGCGCTCGCGCCGCCGGTGGACATCGCCAAGCGCGGATGGCACGGCCGCACGCTGGTGCTCGAGCTCGGCCAGCCGCTCGAGCCGAACCAGACCTACACGCTGTTCGTCGCCGGCACCGCCCGCGATCGCCACGGCAACGCGATGGGCCCCGGCGCGTCGGTGGTGTTCAGCACCGCGGACTCGTTTCCCCGCGGCCGCATCACCGGGGAGATCGAAGCGCGGGGCTTCGCCGCGCCGGGACTGTCGCTCTGGTGCTACCACGCCTTGCGCGAGCACGTGCCCGACAGCACGGCGCGCGACTTCGACGCGATCGGCCTGGTCGATCGGCTCGACCAGTTCCGCGTCGACGGCCTCGAGGTGCCGGGACGCTACAAGCTGTGGGCGTTCGCCGACCTCAACTCGAACCGGTCGTTCGAGCCCGAGGTCGACATCCTGGCGCCGGTGGACACGACCTTCGACCTGACGCCCGAGCATCCCGAGGCCGCCGGGGTCAAGATCACCGTGATCAATCCGCGCGCGCCGGGGACGCTGAAGGGCACGGTGGTCGACTCGCTCGCCGACACGGTCGGCGTGCTGCGAGTGCTGGCGACGTCGGAGAGCGACACCTCGAAGAGGTGCTGGCCTCCGTCGACCGCGATCACGTCTTCGAGCTCGAGCTCAACGCCGGACCGTGGACGGTCCGCGCGTTCCGCGATCTCGACGACTCGAGGTCGTGGCAACCCGAGCTCGAGCGGGCGAGCGAGCCGCGGCACTTCCAGGTGTTTCCGGCCTCCGCGATGGTCGACCTCGTGATCCCGATCCGCCGGCATCCGGGAGGGCCATGACCCTCCGTTTCCTCAAGATGCACGGCGCCGCCAACGACTTCGTCGTGATCGATCACCGCCGTCGCTTCCTGCCCGACGATCTCGGTCCGCTGGTCAGCCGCCTCTGCGACCGGCGGCGCGGCGTCGGCGCCGACGGCGTGCTGCTGCTCGAATCCGATCCCGAGCTCGACTTCGCGATGCGCTACTACAACTCGGACGGCCAGGCCGCCGATTACTGCGGCAACGGCGCGCGCTGTCTCGCGCGCCTGGCGCTCGACCTCGGTCTCGGCGACGGCGGTCGCGTGCGCTTCCGCACCGCGGTCGGCGTCCAGCAGGCCGGTGCGACCGAGGACGGTCGGCGGATCGCGCTCGAATTCGGTCGTGTCGACTCGGGTGGTGAGCCGTGCGCGGTCGTGGCGGCGGGGCGGGAGTTCCGCGGCCGGTGGATCACCGCCGGGGTCCCGCACTTCGTGACCCCGGTCGAGCGGGTCGAGTGGGTGCCGGTGGCCGAATGGGGATCGGCGCTGCGCCATCACGAGCGCTTCGGCGCGGCCGGCGCCAACGTCGATTTCGTGGCGCCGCTGCCGTCCGGCCGCGTCGCGATGCGCACCTACGAGCGCGGCGTCGAGGCCGAGACGCTGGCGTGCGGGAGCGGGGCGATCGCCTCGGCGCTGTGGGCTGCGGCCGAGGGGTGCCGTCCCCGGTCCGCATCGTCACCGCGGGAGGGGACGAGCTCGAGGTGGCCTATCGCCCGGCGGGAGCGGGATTCGAGGTGACGCTGACCGGGCCCGCCGAGGTATCCTTCGCGGGGAGTGGACGGACCAGGCGGCGAGCCCCGCCGCCCGAACCTGAGGAGGCGGTCGATGTTCGATGGATTGACGGTCGCCATGGTCACGCCGTTCCGGACGGCGGCGCTCGATCTGGAGGGCACCGCGCGTCTCGCCGATTTCATGCTCGATGGCGGTGTCGAGTGCCTGGTGGTGTCGGGCTCGACCGGCGAGGCGGCGACTTGCTCGCTCGAGGAGCGGCGCACGCTGTGGCGGTTCGTGCGTGAGCGCGTGGCCGGGCGGGTGCCGGTCGTGGCGGGCACGGGATCCAACAACACCGCGGACAGCATCATGGTGACGCGCATGGCCGAGGAGCTCGGCCTCGACGGCGCCATGCTGGTCACGCCCTACTACAACAAGCCGACCGTCGCGCGGACAGGTCGAGCACTGGAAGCGCGGTGGCGAAGAGCACGCGGCTGCCGATCATCCTCTACAACGTGCCCGGACGCACCGGCACCAACACGCCGACCGAGGCGTTCGAGCAGGTGCAGGACATGGCGAACATCGTCGCGGTCAAGCGAGGCCTCCGGCAGCCTCGAACAGGCGAGCGCCCTGGTGGCGCGCACGCGGCTCACGCTGGTGTCCGGCGACGATGCCCTGACCCTGCCGATGATGGCGGTCGGCGCCGCCGGCGTGGTCTCGGTGGCGGGCAACGTCGCCCCGGCCGAGATGCGCGCGCTCACGCGAACACGCCCGAGGCGGGCGGTTCGCGGAGGCGGAGAAGGTCCACCGGCGTCTGCTGCCGTTGTTCAAGGCGTTGTTCATCGAATCGAATCCCGGTCCGGTCAAATACCTGCTCGCGGCGATGAAGCTGATCGAGAACGAGCTGCGGTTGCCGCTGGTTCCGGTCGAGCCCGCGAGCGAGCGCGCCATCGTCGCGGCCGCCAAGGCGTGCGGGCCTCACGCTCCAGGTTCCGGTGGCGGCCGGTCCTCCGGCGGGCCGCGGGTGATCCGAGTCGTCCTCGTCGGCGCACTGGGACGGATGGGGAAAGCGGTCGAGGAGGCCGCCCGGCGGGGCCGAAGACATCGATGATCCGGGCCCGGGTCGGACCGCTCGCCGGAGCCGGGACCCCGGCGCTTCGACACCGGGGTATCAGCCCCCATCGGCGAAGGCGGTCCTCGGGATCGAGGAGCTGGCCAGGATCTTGTCCGCAGGGGACGTCGTGATCGAGTTCAGCAGCGTCGAGGGCTGGCTTGCGCCGCGCTCGCCTGTGCGGAGCGCGGGGCCGGCTTGGTCTCGGGCACCACCGGGCTCGGCGAGGACGGCGAGCGGGCGATGCGCGAGGCCGCGACGACGCGTCGCCGGTGCTGCGGGCGGCGAACTTCAGCATCGGGCTCCTGGCACTGCGAAGCGCACCGGCCGCCGCGCTCGAGGCGTTGCCGCGCGGCTGGGACGTCGAGATCGTCGAGCGCCACCATCGCAGCGAAGGTCGACAGCCCGTCGGGGACCGCGCGAGGTGCTGGCGCGCACGACGCCGCGTCGCAGCCGTGGACTCGACGACTCCGCGTCCGGTCATGGCCGCCACGGTCGCGTGGGTCCGCGTCGCGAGGACGAGATCGGCGTCCACTCCGTGCGCGGCGGCACCTGGGTCGGCGATCATGCCGTGCTGATCGCCGGCGAGGGCGAGTGCCTCGAGCTCCGTCACGTCGCCGAGGATCGCGCGGCCTTCGCGCACGGCGCCGTGGCCGCGGCGCGTTTCGTGGCCGCGCGCGCCGCCGGGGCTGTCTATGATCTGCGGCACGTTCTCGGCCTCGCGAGGCCGGATCTAGACTGGGCATCATCGGAGCATCCATGCGCCTCCCGCGCGGGAGCGGCGTCGCGAGTGCGGCGCTGATCCTGATCCTGTTCGCTCATCCCGCGTCCGCCCAGGTCTTCGGGAAGAACAAGGTCCAGTACGAGCCGCTCGAGTGGTCCGTGCTCGAGACGCACGCACCTGCGGCTCCACTACTACGCCGAGGAGGAGAGCCTCGCCCGGCGGCTCGTGGTCGTGCGCCGAGAGCGTGTGCGTCGAGTTCGACGGGCGCTTCCGCCTGCCGCCGCGGCGTCCGATCCCGTTCCTGCTCTACTCGGTCCACCACCTCTTCCAGCAGACCAACGCCACGCTCGGGACTGATCTCCGAGGGCACGGGCGGGCTCACCGAGCTGATCAAGGGCCGCGTGCTGCTGCCGCACACCGGATCGTGGTCGCGCCTGCGTGTGGGTGACGCGCCACGAGCTCACCCACGCCTACATGCTCGAGAAGATCGTCGCGAGTGATGCGCGAGCCATCGGCGCAACCAGAACTACCTGCCGCCGCTCTGGTTCATCGAGGGCATCGCCGAGTTCTGCGGCACCACCTGGGACGCCGACGCCGAGGGCCTGCTGCGCGACGCGGTGATCTCGGGCGAGGCGCACGCCGCTCACGCAGAGCGACGCGATCCTCGGCACCGTGCTCATGTACAAGGAGGGCCAGTCGTTCCTGATCTGGCTGGCGGAGAAGTACGGCCGACGACAAGATCTTCGACCTGTTCGACAACTGGTATCGCGCCGACGATTTCGAGACCACGTTCCGCATCACCTTCGGCGTGTCGCTCGCGCGCGGTCGACGAGGAGTGGTTCGACTCGCTGCGGCGCCGCTACTACCCGGCGGTGGCCACGCGCACGCTGGCGCGCGAGGTGGCGCGGCGTCTCACGCCGCGCGGCGGCTTCAACCTCGGCCCGCGCGTGCTGCCCAGCCGCGATCCGGCCGACACCATCGATGCGCTTCTGCTACTTCAACGCCGAGCGAGATCGGCGGTCGACCTGATGATCAACGAGCCGCGCAAGGGCGGCGGCCGCGCGCGACGGCGCGTGCTGCGCGGCGGCGCGTCGCCGCAGTTCGAGTCGTTCCACCTGTTCCAGAACCGGCCCGACGCTCTCGCCGACCGGGCTGATCGCGCTGTGTCCTCGAAGCGCGGTGGCCGCGACGCGCATCTACATCGTCGACGCGCACCGGAAGCGCCGGCTGCGCACGCTCGACTTCCCGAACCTGGTGGCGATCAACGATCCCGTCGCTGGTGCCGGGCGACACGGCGGTGGTGTTCTCGGCCCAGGACTACGGCGGACGCAGCGACCTCTATCGCGCGCGCTGGAGCCCGGACGGCATCCGGCTCGAGCGGCTGACCGACGACGACTACGACGACCTCGAGCCCGACGTCTCGCCGGACGGACGCTGGGTCGCGTTCGCTTCGGATCGCTGCGAGCGCGGCGGGCGCTACTCGACTGTTCGCTTCCCGCTCGGCCGGCGGAGGGCCGGAGCGCGGTGAGCGATCCGCCGACCGGCGACGATCGGCAGCCGGTCTACTCGCCCGACGGCAAGCTGGATCGCGTTCCGCTCGACCCGCGGCGGCACGAGCGACCTCTACGTGCGACCGTCGGAGCCGTCGCGCGAGGCGCGGCGCGTGACGCGGCTGATCGGCCCGGCGATGGACCCCGACTGGCTGCCGAACGGACGCGGCCTGCTCTTCACCGGCGCAGCAGGGGATCCGCTTCCAGACCTACCGCGATCGCGTTCGATCCCGAGACGCTCGCGGTCGAGCTCGAGGCCGAGGCGAGCGACGCGCGTCGCCGGTGATCCCGAGCGCGAGTACACGGGGAGGCCTCGCGCTACCAGCGCCGGCTGAGCCTCGACCTGGCCCAGAACGCGATCTCGTTCGATCCGGGTCTCGGCTCGCCGGGCGGCGTCGGCCAGGTCGCGCTCAGCGACGTGCTCGGCAACGAGCAGATCTACCTCTTCCTCTCCGAACGACGCCGAGCGGTTCGGCAACTTCTGGGACGGCTTCGAGGGCGGCGTCACCTACATCAACCGTGCGCGACGGCTGAACTGGGGGCTCGGGGCCTTCCGGCTCACCCAGGTGTACGACGCCGATCTCAACGACGATCCGCCGCGAGCGCCGGCTCGGCATGCTCGGGCTCGCGAGCTATCCGTTCGACAAGTTCACGGCGCATCGAGGGCTCGGTGCTCGTGCGTCACGCGCAGCGACCACCTGCTGCGCAACGGCGAGTTCAAGGACGCCGATCTGGTCTCGAACTACGTCGCGCTGGTGCACGACAACTCGCGCTGGACGCGAGATCGGCCCGAGCAGCGGCGAACGGCATGTATCCTGTCGGCCGGCTTCACGCGCGACATGTCGTCGGGCGCCGGCGACTTCGCCACGCTGCTCGCGGAGCTGCGCCACTACGCGATGCCGCTGCCGCACGATCGTGAGCGCCACGCGCGTCCAGGGCCAGTCGAGCCTGTGGCGCGACGCGCAGCGCTTCTATCTCGGCGGCTGGGGCTCGATCCGTGGCTACGAGCCGCGCGCGCTCTCCGGCAACCGCAGCGCTCCTGGTCCAGCAGGAGCTGCGCTTCCCGCTGCTGCGCGGGTTGGTGTTCTCGGTGCCGGCGCCGTGGTTGTTCCCCACGATCAGCGGTGCGGTGTTCGCCGACGCGGCGTGGACGCGCCAGGACGGCCGCGAGCGCCGGCTCGGCAGCGCGGGGCTGGGGTTCTTCATGGGCGGCGGCTACTTCCCGGCGCTGCGCTGGAACTACGTCTGGATCAGCCCCGACCTCGAGCACTGGTCGCTACAGCCCCGCACGCAGTTCACGCTCGGCTACAACTTCTAGCGTCCGGCGATCGAGAACACCCGCACGCCCGGATCGAGCGCGATCGAGTAGGGCTGCGTGAAGCCGCCGATCCGCCCGCGCACCGTGCCGGTGGTGTCGATCCGCGCCACCAGACCCGCGCCGGGAACCGTGACCCAGGCCTCGCCGGTCTTCCGGTCGATCGCGATCTCGCGGACCCTGGGAGAGGCCGCTCACGGTGAACTCGCGCTGGCCGGTGCGCGTTAGCGCCACCACCTGGCCCGCGAACGCGTCGGCCACCCAGACGCGGCCGCGCCGCGGATCGACCGCGACGCCGATCGGTCCCGCGAAGCCGCCGAGCGGCGGACCCGGCGCGCCGGTGGGGCTGAAGCGCTGCACGATGCCCTGCTGGAACGGAGGTCACCCAGCCGTTGCCGGTGACCGAGTCCACGTCGACCCGCGAAGGTCGCGTCATCGGCTGGGCCCAGTCGGGCGCGCCGTCGGCGGTGAAGCGGCGCACGTGGTCGCCCGAGTACTCGCACGCCCAGACCGCGCCGTCGCGCGGATCGACGGCGACGGCGATCGGGTCGATGACCGGGCCGAGATCCGCGGGCGAGGCGGTGGTGTTGTTCTCGGTGAAGTGTCGCACCGTGTTCTGGTCGCTGTCCGCGATCCACGCGGTGCCGTCGCGTGGGTCGATCGCGACCGCGTCGGGCGACGAGAACGCACGGATCTCGAAGCGCAGCCCGTTCGACGGGTTGAAGATCACCACCCATCGGGGCGAGGTTGTCGCAGATCCAGACCACGCCGTTGCGCTCGTTGACCGCGATCTGGTTGGGGCCGCGGAACGACGTCTCTGGGTCGCGACGTGGCGGCCGTCGGGGCTGATCCGGATCAGGCGCGCGAGCGAGAAGTCCGTGAACCAGGGCCTCAGCGATCCGGGAATGGCGGCGTCCTCGGCTGGCTCGCCGCCGAGGCCGTCGGTGAAGGCGTAGTAGAGCCGGTAGAGATGCTCGACGCCGTTGGCGAGCCCGACGTCCTGGAAGCGATCGGCGCCGGTCGGGAGCAGCGACGAGATCGGCTGGTAGGTGGTCTCGGTCGCGACCCGGCGGTAGGCGCGGAATCCCACCAGGCCGTTGGCGCTGACCGGCGTCCAGCGCAGCGTGACGATGCCGTCGCCCGCGACCGCCTCGAAGCCGAGCGGGCGGCCGCGCGTGCTGGGATTGCCGGGATCGAAGGGGTTGAGCCGCTCGCGCTTGCTGCAGCCGCCGATCAGGACGAGCGAGAGGACGAGAACGAAGGCGCGGTTCACGGCACTCGCTCAGAAACGCCAGGCGATCGCACAGCGCGAGGGCGTCCACGACCATTGGAGGCGACGACGAGGCCGACGGGCCGCAGGAAGCGCGCGTAGAGCCCGACCGCGACCATGACCTCGCCGCCGAGCAGGGCCGCGCTGGCGAGGCGGTCGTAGCGGACGGTGCGATCGTAGAGCTCGGCGATCTCCGCCGGATCGGTGGCGGCCAGGTACTCGTCGTAGGTGTGGTTGGCGTGGTCGGCGAGGATGAACGACGAGCCGATCATGCCGGCGCCCGGCGACGATCGCCTAGATGCGACCACCGGTGCGACACGTTCTTCGCCGAGGCGAGCGGGACCTCGGGGAGGCTCGGCCGCCTGCGCGAGACAGGCGGCCGGGGAAACACGTCGTCACGACCGTGGCGGCGAGGAGCATCGCGGCCACGATTCGGATCATCGGTGCGAATCATTTAGGCCGGGAGCTTTTGCACCAGCCGCGCGAGCCGCGCCTTGCGGCGGCTGGCGGTCTCCTTCTTGATGATTCCCTTGGACGCGGTCCGATCGAGGACGGCGGTGGCCTTCTGGTACGCCGCCTGCCCGTCGTTCCGGTACTGGCCGAGAGCACCGCCTTGACCGCGGTGCGCAGGCGGGTGCGGGCCGCGATGTTGCGCCGCCGGGACTTATCGTTGGTGATCATCCGCTTGGCGGCCGACTTGTGATGAGGCATTCACACCCTCCGAAGCATGGGTCCCTGTCGAAGCCGGTCGACGATACGGGGCGGCATCTCGAAGTCAAGATTGAGCATGACGCCGCCGGCGCGCTTCGTGAGCCGTGCGGCGCGTCGCACGATCGACCGGTTGGCCGCGCGCGGTCCGCGTCGGGCTGCCCGCGCCGGCGGTTGCCGCCGGCGCGGAGCGCGGTGTAGTGTTTCTGCTTCGCGTACCCTCTCCTGGGTCTCCGGAGTCACCCGTGAGCCATCTGAGCGAAAAGGCGCTGAATCTGCCCGCGGCGCCGGGGGTTTACCTGTTCAAGGACCCTCAGGGCGCCGTGCTCTACGTCGGCAAGGCCAAGAGCCTCAGCCACCGGGTCCGCAACTACCTGACCGGCGACTTCGAGGACCCGCGGCTGCGCGAGCTGATGGTCCAGGCCACCGACCTCGACGTCATCCTCACCGACAGCGAGGTCGAAGCGCTGCTGCTCGAGTCGTCGCTCGTCCGCCAGCACAAGCCCCGCTTCAACGTCGACGCTCAAGGACGACAAGAGCTTCCCGTACGTCCGGGTGAGCGTCGCAGGAAGAGTGGCCGCGGCTCTCGATCACCCGCCAGGTCGCGCAACGACGGCGCGCGCTATCTCGGCCCGTACACCGACGTCAAGGTCCTGCGGCGCACGCTGCGCGAGATCCGCCGCATCTTCCCGGTGCGCACCTGCCGGAACTTCGAGGACTACCGCCGCGCCGACCGGCCCTGCCTCTACTACCACATCAAGCGCTGCGTCGGGCCGTGCACTACGCGCGCGCCGCGGTCGATCCCGCCGAGTACCGCGCGATGATCGACGGGCTGCTGCTCTTCCTGAGCGGCCGCGACGACGAGCTGACCCGGCGCGTCTGCACGCAGAGATGGAGGAGTCGTCGGCGCGCCGCGAGTTCGAGCGCGCGGCGCGAGCGCCGCGACCAGATCGCGCTGCTCGAGAACGCGCGCGGTGCCTCAGAAGGTGGTGGCGCGCGGCGGGCGCGACACCGACGTGCTCGGCGTGGCGCGTCACGCGCGGCGCGCCGCGGTGGCGGCGCTGATCCTGCGCGGCGGCAGCGTGGTCGGCAAGGAGACGCGCCTGATCGAGCGCGCGGGCGAGCTCGACGATGCCGCTGTGCTGCACGTGTTCCTGAGCCAGCACTACCTGGCGCCGCGGATGCGCCGCGTCGCCTGGTGATGGCGACCGAGCCGCTGGATCAGCGCAGTGACGGTCGAGGCGCTCGAGCGCCGCGCGGGGCACGCGGTCGAGATCTGGATCCCGCAGCGCGGCCGCGACCGCCGGCTGCGTGCTCATTGCCGAGCGCAACGCGGCGCACGCGCTCGAGGATCTCGAGGCGCGCGCGGCGGGGCGTCGTGCGCGCTACTCGCCCGAGATGCTCGACCTGCAGCGCGCGCTCGAGCTGCCGGCGCCGCCGCACCGCATGGTGTGCTTCGACGTCTCGAACCTCGGCGCCGAGGGCGCCGTGGCCGCGGTGGTCGCGAGCGAGAACGGCGTGCCGCGCAAGTCGCTCTACCGTCGCATGCGCATCCGCCAGCCGGGCCCGGACGACTTCGCGATGATCCGCGAGGCGGTCGAGCGCTACTGGACGCGGGTCGAGTCCGACGAGCTGCCGCGGCCCGACCTGGTCGTGGTCGACGGTGGGATCGGCCAGGTGCGCGCCGCGCGCACGCGGCCTCGATCGCATCGGCACCGCGCCGGTGCCGCTGATCGGGCTCGCCAAGCGCGAGGAGGAGATCGTGCGCGAGGGCGGCCGCCGCTCCGGCTCCCGCGCCGCAGCCCGTCGCTCAGGGCACTCCAGCGCCTGCGCGACGAGGCCCACCGCTTCGGGCTCTGGTACCACCGCCGGCTGCGCAGCCAGCTCGCGCTTCGCGAGCGAGGCTCGACCAGGTGCCCGGCGTCGGCCCGGCGCGCCGAGCGGCGCTGCTCAAGGCGTTCGGCTCAGTCGCGGCGATCGGCGCCGCGAGCGCCGAGGACATCGCGCGCCGCGCCAGCGTCCGATCGCGCTCGCGTCCCGCGTCGCCGCGCACCTCGCGTCGCGGCGCGCTCGGGCTTCGAGCGCGGGCTTCGAGCCCGGGAGGGGAGCATGACCGCGACCGCCCGGGCGGCACTCGAGCACGCCGGTCGAGGCCTACCTCGACGAGCCTGCGCAGCGGCCGTCGGCTGAGCGAGCGCACGCTCGACGCCTATCGCCGCGACCTCGCCGACTACGGCGATTTCGCACGGCAACACCGGCTCACCGACTGGGCGAGCGCCGGCGTCACCTTCGTCGACGCCTACTTCGCCTGGCTCGCGAAGCGCGGGCTCGCCGGCAGCACGATCGGCCGCCGCCGCTCGGCCCTGCGCGGGTTCCACGCCTTCCTCGCCCGCACTCGCGTAGGCGGCGCGGATCCGCTCGCGAACACGCCGCTGCCGCGCCGCGACCGGCGGCTCCCGCACGCGCTCGCGATCGAGGAGATCGAGCGCCTGCTCGCCCAGGCCGGCGGCGCGGAGCCCGCTCGAGCTCCGCGATCGGGCGATGCTCGAGCTCGCCCTACGCCAGCGGCCTGCGGGTCTCCGAGCTGTGCGGCTCGAGCGCACGCGACCTCGATCTCCAGGACCGCAGCGGTCGCGGGTCGAGGGCAAGGGCGGCAAGGAGCATCGTCCCGTTCGGTCGCGCCGCGGCGCGCGCGCTGAGCGATTACCTCGAGCGCGGGCGTCCGACGCTGATCGAGCCCCGGCGCTCGCGACGACGTCCGCCGCCCCGCGGCGCGGTCGCTCAGATCGCGTGTTCGTCAGCGCGCGCGGGCGCGCGCTCGACCGCATGAGCTTCTGGAAGATCCTGCGAGGCTACGCGCGCGTCGCCGGGATCACGACCCGGGTGCACCCGCACGCGCTGCGGCATTCGTTCGCCACCCATCTGCTGCAAGGCGGGCGCCGATCTGCGCGTGGTCCAGGAGCTACTTGGGCCACGCGTCGGTGGCGACCACCGCGATCTACACCCATGTCGACCGGGCTTACCTCAAGGAAGTGCACCGCACGCATCACCCTCGGCCATGAGGGCGCGTCGTGCACGGAAGGATGCCTGATGAACCGTTGTCGCCGCATCGTCGCATCGTGTCATCGCGCTGTCGCTCGCCCTGTCGTTCGCGTCCTCCGCGTCGGCGGAGTGGATCATCATCCCGGCGCGGCCCGGTCAGCTCGGGGTCGGGATCCAGGGGCAGTACGGGACGCTGCTCAAGAAGGGGAATCTGGGCGAGGGACCCGCCGGCAGCGCGAAGGATGGCTTCAGCTCGGGGCCGGGGCTCACGGTGCGGGTGCGGTACCGCATGAAGAACGACCGCGGCTTCGGGCTGTCGTTCGAGAACCAGACCTTCGACGCGCGCACCGCGACCACGGACGACACCCTGGCCAACCGCCTCACCGTGTTCACCGCGGGGCCCGAGATGTATCTCATGTTCGGCACCCAATCGAACGCGACCCGCATGCTGAGCGTGGGGGCCGGCCTGGCGCAGATCGGATCAAGGACAACGACGGCGAGACCGAGTTCCTGCCGGCGGGCGACGGGCTCTACGTGAGCGCGGGGGCGGGCGTGGAACGCTTCTTCTACCGGAGCTGGGCGATCGACGCGAGCACGCGGTTCTTCAGCGTGTTCCACGACGGCACCGCCAACTACGACTTCCAGGCCTCGATCGGCCTGATCGTCTACGCGACATACTAGACACTAGGGGAGTCTCGAGCCGTGGAGCTGACGGGAACGCGTTACCAGATCGGGCAGCGCCTGCGCCATCCCCAGTTCGGCGAGGGGTTGGTGGTCGAGGTCCACACCGACCGTGGGCGCGAGATGCTCGAGGTGGTGTTCGAGGGCCAGCTCAGGCGGCTGTCGGCGCAGCGCGACTGGGAGGTCGTGAACCGCGACGACGCCCCGGCGCCGGCGTCGTCGGTCTCCGCGCCGACGGCCCATTCGCGTGACTGGCACCCGCAGGGCGACACGCTGCTCGAGCGCTGGCAATCGGGCGACGCCACGGCCGCCGGCGCGCTTCGACCTGCGCGGCGAGGCCGAGGCGCTGGGCCGGCTGGGCCGGCACCGACCGGCTGATCTCGCTCGAGTCGCTGCGCGGCGTCGAGCGCTTCCCGCATCAGATCAAGGCCTGCCTCAAGGTCATGCGCGACCTCAACGGACGCGCGATCCTCGCCGACGAGGTCGGTCTCGGCAAGACCATCGAGGCCGGCATCGTGGTGAAGGAGTACCTGCTGCGCGGCGCGGTGCGCACCGTGCTCGTGCTGGTTCCGGCCTCGTTGTGCGAGCAGTGGCGCGCCGAGCTGTGGGAGAAGTTCGAGCTCGACTTCGTCGTGTCGCGCGGTCCGGCCGGCCAGTGGGGCCGCCATCCGCTCGTGATCTCCTCGCTCGAGACCGCGCGTCACGAGCGTCATCGCCGACGCGTGCGCGGCGCCAACTACGACCTGCTGGTGGTCGACGAGGCCCACCGCCTGCGCAACCACCTCACGCTGGGCTGGAAGTTCGTCAACGACCTGAACCCGCGCTACCTCCTGCTGGTCACCGCGACACCGGTCCAGAACGACATGCGCGAGCTCTACAACCTCACCACCCTGGTGCGGCCGGGGACGGTGGGCACGTTCGTCCAGTTCCGCCGCGACTTCCTCTCCGGCCACGACAAGCGCTCGCCGCGCAACACGCCGCGGCTGCGCTCGCTGCTCGAGACCGTGATGATCCGCACCCGCCGCTCGGACACCGATCTCACCTTCGCGCCGCGCAAGGTCGAGACGCTGTGGGTGAGCCAGACGCCGGCCGAGCGCAAGCTCTACCGCGAGATCAGCGAATTCGTCGCGGCGGCGGTGCACGGCGAAGCCGGCCGGCCCGGGCGCCCGCACTACTTCACGCTGATGGTGCTGCAGAAGGAGATGGGATCATCGTGGGCGGCGGCGCGCGCCACGCTCGAGCGGTTGAGCCAGAATCCCGACGGGCTCGATCCCCGGAGCCTGAAGCAGCTCGCGGCCTGCGCCGCCGAGGTCGGCGGGATGCAGAGCAAGCTGCGATCGTTGCTCCGCTTCATCGCCTCGCTCAACGGCGAGAAGTGCATCGTCTTCACCCAGTTCCGCTCGACACAGGACACGATCGTGGACGCGCTGCGCGAGATGAGGATCGAGCCCGCGGTGTTCCACGGCGAGCTGGGCTGGCGCGAGAAGGAGGAGGCGCTCGACCGCTTCCGCACCGCGCTGCCGGTGCTCGTCAGCACGGAGGCGGGAGGGGAGGGGCGCAACCTCCAGTACTGCCGGATCATCGCCAACTACGACCTGCCGTGGAACCCGATGCGGCTCGAGCAGCGCATCGGCCGCGTCCACCGGCTCGGCCAGGCCCATCCGGTGCGGGTCGTGAACATGGCGGCGCGCGGCACCATCGAGGCCTACGTGCTCGAGATCCTCGACCGCAAGATCCGGATGTTCGAGCTCGTGGTCGGCGAGATGGAGGAGATCCTCGGCACGTGGCAGCCGCACGGCTCGTTCGAGGACGAGGTGTTCAAGCGCTGGACCGAGTCGACCAACCCGCGCGTGCGGAAGCGCCGCTTCGCGGAGCTGGCGCAGCACCTGATGGTCGCGCGCCGGCTCTACCAGCAGCAGAAGGAGCGTCAGGACTGGCTGTTCCCGTCCGGCGCCGACGGCGAGGAGGAGGGCAGTGACCGAGACCGCGGTGGCGCCACCGCGCAAGCGACGCGCGCCGGCGAAGAAGTCGCGCGCCGCGGCGGCCGAACCCGTGGTGCCGGCGGCTGCACGCCGTGCTGCCCCGAGTGGCGCGCGTTCGTCGGCCACTGGCTCGAGATCGTCGGGGTGCGCGGTGCGCGACGCCGCGCGCGGGCGACTGGGAGGTCGAGCTGTCGCCGGACCTGCAGCGTCGCTGGCGGCGCCAGCGCGTGCGCCTGGTCTTCGACCCGCAGCGCGCCGACGCTCCCGCGCGGCGCGTGGTTCACCGCGCCGGGCAGCTCGGCGGGGCGCAAGATCCTCGAGGTCGCGCTGGAGTCGCCGATCGTTCGCGCGGCGCACCGCCCTCGTCCGCGTCCCCGGCGCGCCCGAGAACGGGATCGCGTCGGTGTGCCGCGTGCGCGGCCTGTCGTGGGGCCGGCGCGCCTCGGTCCCGTGCGCTACGAGCGCCGCGTCGCCTTCCACGCGGTGGTGACTCGCTGGGGCGGGCTGCCGTGGCAGGAGCCCTGGGTGGTGCTGCTCGGACCCGGCGGCGAGTTCGTCGAGTGGGCGTGCGATTCGGAGCTGCCGGACGTGCGGGTGCGCGAGGGGCTCTACCAGATCAACGACGATCTGACGGCGGATGAGCGCGCCGAGTGGATGACGCACGCGCGCCGCCAGCTCGACCGCCTGCTGGGCGAGCGCGAGGAGGAGTGGGCGCGCACCGTCGCGCGGCTGCGCGACGACGAGCTCGACCGGCTCGGCGCGTTCTTCTCGTCGCGGATCGAGGAGGAGGAGGAGCGGCTGCGGCGCCGCACCGGCAACGGCGACGAGGCCGAGATCGAGCACGGCGACGCGACCTCGCTCAAGCTCGAGTGGGAGCGTCGCGCCGCCGAGGTCCGCCAGCGCTGGGCGCTGCGCACGAGCATCCGGCTCTGGGGCCTGGTCGAGTGGTCGTGGCCGGTCGCCGACCTCGAGCAGGAGCTGCGCGCGGGCGCGATGCACGTCCGCCTGACCAGTCGCGTCGACGTCGCGCGCGGCCAGCCGGCGCTGCCCCACTGTCCGCACTGCGGCGCCGAGGCCGAGATGCTGGTGCGCTCGCACGGATCGGTCGGCTGCCCGCGCTGCGCGTGAGCGCACCCAGAGCGTGAGCGCTGTTCCTTGACGGTGAAGGGCCGAGCCGGTAAGGTGCTCCCGCTCGACGGCGCTCCAGCCTCGACTCCCACGTGAGACAATCCCAGAAGCGGAGCATTGACTTGGCCTTATCAGCACGCAGAAGCGCACGGCTCGGAGATCCCGGCGCGGATCTCATCGCCTCGGTCGGCGGCTTCTGGGACCGCTACGGGCGCATCGTGCTCGGGGTCGGCATCGGCGCGGCGGCGATCGGGGCGATCGTGTTCTTCACCCTGCGCTCGCGCGCGGCGTCCGAAGCCAGGCGGCCGGAAGGCTCGCCGAGGCCAGCGTGCTCTACTGGCAGGGCGACTACGCGCGCTCGCTCCAGCTCGCCAAGCAGGTCGCGCAGGAGTTTCCCTCGACCGCGAGCGGCAACGACGCCCACCGGCTCGCCGGCGACAACGCGTACTGGGACGGCGATTTCAAGACCGCGGTGACCGAGTACCGCGCGTATCTCTCAAGCAGAAGACGGGAATCCTCGCCGACGCGGCGCGCGCGCAGCCTGGCCTACGCGCTCGAGAGCAACAAGCAGTACCCCGAAGCCGCGACGGAATACGAAGGGCTGGTCGGCAAGCTCGACCGCGAATCGTCGGCCGAGTTCCTCGCCGACGCGGCGCGCTCGTACCGCGCGGCCAATCGTCCGGCCGACGCGAAGAGGCCCTCCAGCGCCTGATCGACGAGTTCGGCGACACCACCTTCGCCGATCGCGCCCGTATCGACCTCGCCGAGCTGAACACCGCGACGCAGTAGGAGACCGGCTAGGGCGCCGAAGACGCTCCCGTCGAACTGGTCTTTCTCTGGCATCACCATCAGCCCGACTACCGGAGCGCCCACGAGGTTGCGCGCTCCTGCCCTGGGTGCGGCTGCACGCCACCAAGGACTACCTCGACATGGCGCGGATGCTCGAGCGCCATCCGAACGTCCGCTCGACCTTCAACTTCGTTCCCTCGCTGCTCGATCAGCTCGACGCCGCCGCGTCGGGATTCCCAGACGCGCTGCTCGACCGGATGCGCCGTCCGCTCGCGGACCTGACGCCGGAGGACCGAGCCGAGATCTCGTGGCGATGCGTCGCCGCGCCGCGGCACGCGATGGAGCGGTGGCCCGTCGTACCGGAGGGCGTGCGAGCGGCGACAGCGCGCGCGCTCGGCGAACGGAGGTCCGGCCGCGGTGACGGACGAGCTGCTGCTCGAGCTCGAGGTCTTCTTCCTGCTCGCCTGGCTCGATCCCATGTTCCACGACCTCGCGGAGCGCGCGCAGGCGATCGCCGCGATCGGCGCGTTCGAGGTCCGTCATCGTGACGGCCTGCTCGCGCTGCACGACCGGCTCGTCGCCGAGGTGATCCCGGCCTACCGCGAGCTGGCCCGGCGCGGCCAGGTCGAGCTCTCCGCCTCGCCCTACTACCATCCGATCCTGCCGCTGCTCGTCGACGTGCGCTCGGCGCGCGCGCGCGCGACCCGACCTGCCGATGCCCGTCGAGCCGTTCGCCGCACCCGAAGACGCGGCGCGCCAGATCGCGCGCGCGATCGCGCGCCACGCCGCCGCCTTCGGCGAGCCGCCGCGCGGCATGTGGCCCTCGGAGGGCAGCGTGAGTCCCGAGGCGGTGGAGATCGTCGCCCGCTCCGGCCTGCGCTGGATGGCGAGCGACGAGGGCGTGCTGTGGTCCTCGCTGCCACGCCGACGGGCGCAAGCGCGAGCGCTCTACCGGCCGTGGCGGCTCGGAGACCGCCGGGGAGAGATGGCGCTGTTCTTCCGCGACCACGAGCTCTCGGATCGCATCGGCTTCGTCTACCACCACTGGGGGCCGAGGACGCGGTGTGCGGACTTCCTCGGTCGCGTCGCGACGCATCGGCCGCGAGCGGGAGGGACCGGAGCCGCCGGTCGTGTCGGTGATCCTCGACGGCGAGAACTGCTGGGAGCAGTACGCCGACGACGGCGGGCCGTTCCTCGAGGCGCTCTACGGAGCGCTCGAGACGGCGGGCGACATCGTCACCCGCACGCCGTCCCAGGTGCTCGACGCGGAACGGCCGATCGAGGCGCTGCCCACGCTCCACTCCGGGCTCGTGGATCAACGCCGACTTCCGCATCTGGATCGGCACCCCGAGAAGAACCGCGCGCTGGGACCTGCTGAGCCGCGCGCGCGCGCGTTGGTCGCAGTCGGGTGCCAAGCTCGCGACGCATCCCGCCGGCGCTGGGAGTCGCTCGACGCCGCCGAGGGCTCGGACTGGTTCTGGTGGTACGGCGACGACCACTACACGCCGGACAAGGCGATCTTCGACGCCCTGTTCCGCGAGCACCTGATGGCCGCCTACGAGGGTGCGAGCCTCCGGTCCCCGGGTGGCTGCGGGTGCCGGTCGCCACGCCGCGCCGTCGCCAGGATCGAGACCGCACGCCGGTCGGGTTCATCCATCCGATCATCGACGGTCGTTGCACCGAGTTCTACGAGTGGCACGGCGCGGCGCGCGTCGGCTCGGCGCGGGCGGAGGCTCGATGCACCGCGACGCCGGGTTCGCGCGCGACCTCTACTTCGGGTTCGATCTCGAGCGGCTCCATCTGCGAGTGGATTCTCGCCGGCGTCGACCCGCCGGGCGCGGACGTGACGCTCGCGATCGACGTGCTCGCGCCGAAGCCCGCACGGCTCCTCGTGACGGGCCTGATTCCGGCGTTCGACCGGTGACGTGGAGCTCCGAGGACCGTCGCGGCGAGGTCGCGGGCGCCGCCGCCGCCATCGACACGGTGCTCGAGGTGAAGCGTGCCGTTCGCGAGCCTCGGGCTCGCCACCGGCACCGACGTCGAGATGCTGCTCGCGCTGACACGTGACGGCCAGCCGATCGAGACCTTGCCGGAGGACGATCTCATCCGCTATCGCGTGCCCGACGCGACCTTCGAGTCCGCGATGTGGAGCGCGTAGCGTCCGCGTGTCGTCCGCATTCACGGGCGGCCGTGCTCCCTGAGATCTCGCGATGATCGAAGCCATGATGGTGCGACGCATCGTTTCCCTCGGCGTCGTCGCCGTCGCTGCACCTACGTGCTGAATCAGGTGCGCAAGCCGTCGCGGTGGATCGGCCGGATGTTCCTCTGGAGCATGAACCGGTCGCACTCCGCCCTCACCAACTGGGGCCTCGGTCAGGTGACGATCGGCGAGGCGTTCACGATCCTCGACGTCGGCTGCGGGGAGGTCGGACGATCAGAAGCTCGCCGCGGTCGCGAGCGCGGGCAAGGTCTACGGCATCGACTACTCGGCGGAGAGCGTCGCCGTGTCCCGAGCGACCAACGCCGCGGCGATCGCCGCCGGCCGCGTCGAGATCCAGGAGGCGTCGGTGTCGCGCCTGCCGCCGTTCGCCGACGGCACGTTCGATCTGGTCACCGCGGTGGAGACGCACTACTACTGGAGGAACCTGATCGAGGACACGCGGGAGATCCGGCGCGTCCTGAAGCCCGGCGGCGAGCTGATCATCGTCGCCGAGACGTACCGGCGAAAGCGACCCGGTGTACAGGTTGGCGATGAAGGCGCTGAGGGCCGCCCACCTGACCGCCGACGAGCACCGCGAGCTACTCGCCGCGGCGGGGTTCGAGCAGGTGAGGATCGTCGAGCGCAGAACGGCTGGATCTGCGCCAAAGGGAGTGAAGCCCGCCGCGGCGTGACGGCGGCAGGCGCGTCACTCGGTGGGCCGCTTCGCGATCGCGACCGTGTCGCTCACGTTCGCGGTCACGAGCCACCCCAGATGCTGGCCATTGTTCTGGTCCGGGACCGATCCCGGGAGCAGCGGGATGCCGTTCCGAGCTCTCGAGCTGCGTGAGGCCGCCGCAGACCAGGTGACCTGCGATCCAGACCGCGGAGTTGAACTGCGACATGTAGTGGTCGTCGCCGAAGGTGAGGTTGGCGCGCACCGCTCCGGTGCTCGGATCCAGCTTCGAGACCAGTCCATAGCCGAACCCGTCGGGATGGACGGCGTACTCCGAGGCTTGCCCCACCGCGTAGACCGCGTCCGGTCCCACCACCACGTCGAAGAAGCCATCAGTGTGCGAGGACACCGTGACCACCGAGAGCCAGCGCAGATCGCCGGTGGCCGAGTAGGAGGCGGCGAGTCCCGAGTTCATCGCCCGCCCGCCCGGACTCGGAGCCTGCGCGTATCGGTGACGGTCCCGGCCAAGTAGAGATTGCCGCCGGATTGCGCGAGGCCGGGGAGGATGACCCAGGAGCCGGCGGTGGGCGGGACCTCGTGACTCCACGCCACCGCGACCGGATCGAAGCCGGGCCACGTCGCCGTGAGTCCGCAGATGCTGCGCGCGGTTTCGTGGACGAGCGTCGCGGTGAGCGCGATCTCACCGGGTGCGGACGGCATGACGACCATGCGTCCGGGAAGTGCCCGATCAGACTCTCGACGGTCACCGGCGGGTCGAGCGCGACGTGAGGCCGGGCGCCCTCAGGTGGAGGACGGGCCAGGAGCGGATGCTCGACCCCGCGCGATGCTCGCCTCCGCAGACGATGAGCGTCGAATCCGAGACGGGGCGTGCACCCACCGCCCAGACGGACGAGGAGTCGGAGGTCAGGAGGGCCTGGCTCAGCAGATTGCCGACCGGCGCGTAGAGACTCGCGTAACCGACGTCATCCCAGCCGTCGCCATCCTGATCGTGACGGCCGGCCACCAGGACGGCGCCGGGATCGACGGCGGTCCCGGAGAGTGTTCCGACTTCCTGGGGCGTGTAGTCCAGCGCGTGGAACCAGCGCAACGACGCATCCGCGTTCAACACGCCGACGCCTCGCGAGCGAGTTGACCAGGCCGTGGAAGGCGAACGAGCCGACGTCGGCCTCCTCAAGGACGGAGACCATGCTGTGCGACTCGGCGGACCCGAACATGGCCTGGGACACGATCCGGGCGTTCGCGGTCGGCGCGGTGTCGTTCACCAGGGCGGGTTGCGGCGGGACCGGTTTTCCGCAGCCGGCGCTGCAGGTGATGGCCAAGGCGCCCAAGATGAGCGCGCGCTCTCGAATCCATCGTGGGGTCATCGGGCGGCCCTCCGGAGCGCGGTCGGCGCGTCCGTCGGCAGGCCTCGCTCGATGCACCGGTCCCGCGGGAGGAGACCGAACGCTCGCGCGTCATTCTACGCCGGACCGCTCCGATCGAGGTAACGATTCCGACGCGCCGACCCACACCGTCTTCACGTTCACGAACTCGCGGATGCCCCGCCGCCGCGAGCTCGCGGCCGTAGCCCGAGCGCTTGATCCCGCCGAAGGGAAGACGCGGGTCGGACTTGACGATGCCGTTCACGAACACCGACCCCGCCTCGAGTGCTCCGCGCCAGCGCTTCGGCGCGCGCGCGCGGTCGCGGCTCCACACGCTGGCGCCCAGGCCGTAGCGCGAGCGATTGGCCAGCTCGACCGCGTGCGCATCGTCGCGCGCGCGGATCACCGCCGCCACCGGTCCGAAGGTCTCCTCGTCGAAGGCCGCCATGCCGGGCTCCACGTCCGTGATCACCGTGGGCGCGTAGAAGAAGCCGCGGCCCGGGAGCGGGTGGCCGCCGGTCGCGAGCGTGCCGCCGGCGCGCACCGTCCGTTCCACCTAGAACGTGAAGGTCGTCGCGCAGATCGGCGCGCGCCAGCGGTCCGAGCTCGGTCGGCGCGGTCCATCGGATCGCCCACGCGCAGCACCGCCATGCGCTGGACGAACGCGGCCGCGAAGCGGTCGCGCGATCGGCGCGGCGACGATGAAGCGCTTGGCCGCGATGCAGCTCTGGCCGTTGTTGATGATGCCGCGCCGCCGCGGCAGTCGTCGGCCGCTGCTCGAGATCGGCGTCGTCGAGCACGATGAAGGCGTCGCTGCCGCCGAGCTCGAGCACCGACTTCTTGAGCGCGCGTCCCGGCGCGCCGCGACCGCCATGCCCGCCGCCTCGCTGCCGGTGAGCGGTCACCGCACGCGATCCGCGCGGTCGTCGATCAGCGCCTCGGCCTGCGTGCCGAGGACCAGCAAGGTGCGTGAACACGCCGTCGGGCGCCCCGGCGTCGCGGAAGATCTCCTCGATCGCGAGCGCGCAGCCCGGCACGTTCGACGCGTGCTTGAGCACGCCCGACGTTGCCCGCCATCAGCGCCGGCGCCGCGAAGCGGAACACCTGCCAGAACGGGAAATTCCACGGCATCACCGCGAGCACGCACGCCGAGCGGGTCGAACGCGCACGTAGCTGCTTGCGCGGCGTCGGTCGCGATCGCCTCGGGCGCGAGGATAGGTCGCCGCGTGCTCGGCGAAGTGCTCGCAGACCCAGGCGCACTTGTCGACCTCCGCCTCGGCCTGGCGCGATCGGCTTGCCCATCTCCTCGGTCATGAGCCGGGCGAAGCGGTCGCGGTTTGATTTCATCGCTGGTGGCGGCGTCGCGAAGAATGCGGCCGCGGTCGGCCATCGGGCGTCGCCGCCATTCGGCAAAGGCGTCGTACGCCACCGCCAGTCGGAGATCGACTTCCGCAGGCGGGGTGATCGGACATTCGCGGATGGTCTCGCCGGTGGCCGGGTTCAGGGAACGCATGGGCGGATCATAGGGCAGTGCCTTATCAAAGCGCCGTAGGGTGCCGGACGGGGCGGTGCGCTTATGCGCCACGGCGCCCTCAAAGGTCGGAGCCGCCTACAAGCACCCAATCGATTGATGCGATCCGGCGCCGAAGGCGCCGTGTCGCATAAGCGATATTATGTAAACTGACGACCGTGAGGCGGTCTCGGCACGCGTCGCTGCTCGAGGCCATGGAGGGCGCCCTGTTCGCGGTCTGCCCCAGTACGCGGCACCGGTCGGCGGCGACGAGTACCTTGCCGCAGCACTATTTCGCGGACACGGTTCCGCCATGATGGGTAGTAACGGATGCCCTATAGAGGAATGCCATGCCTCGTAGATCGCTCGCACCCGCGTCTCACGGCCTTCACGCTCGCCCTCGGCTCGCTCGTCGTGATCGGCGCGTCGGCAAGTGGCTCTGCCACATGGCCCACGGACGGGGTGTCAATCTGCCCCGGTCCGGGAAACCAGGGGCGAACCGGTCCCGGATGGCTCGGGCGGAATCATCGTCACGTGGCAGTACGCGCAAGGCAACTCCCAGGACATCTACGCGCTTCGAATTGCCGAATCGGGACAGCCTGCGCCGGGATGGCCGGCTTGCGGAGTGCGGGTCGGCACGGCCGCCGGCATTCAGGCGGGTGGTTCGGTGGTTACGGATGGATCGGGCGGCGCGATCGTCCTCTGGAACGATGACCGGACCGGCCCCACCCGGATCTATGCCCAGCGGATCAACGGCGATGGCGTCCTCCAGTGGAACCGCCGCTTCGACCTGTTCAGCCAGCGAGTCGATGCCACCGGAGCACGTTCATGGGATCCCCTGGGTGTCCCGGTGTGCGCAGACTCCGGCGACCGGGTGGTGGCAGGCGCCCATTGCATGGCATCCGATGGCGCGGGCGGTGCGGTCCTTGTGTTCGTCGATGACGTTCGTGTCGGATTCTACGCCCAGCATCTGGATGTCACGGGCTCACGGCTGTGGAACGACGACGGCACCCTCATCCCCACCATCGGCGGCGGCACGGACGTCGTGACGGACGGGGAAGGAGGCATGTGGGTCGCAACCTCCGACGGGCGGAACGGCGGGTACAACGTTTGGGTCGAGCATCTCAACTCCTCCGGTTACATCGTCTCTGTGCCGGGCGGGATCCAGGTGAGCAACGCAACCAACGAGCAGGCGATCGGAGATCGATTCAACTCCGCCGCGTCCGACGGCGCCGGCGGAGTCATCGTGACCTGGGTCGATACGCGCAACGGGGTCGATCGCGACGTATTCGCACAACGCGTGCTCGGGTCGGGCGCTCTCGATTCCAATTGGCCCGTGAACGGCACTCCCTATGCACCGCTCCCGGCGTCCAGATCAATCCCTCCATCGTCGCCGACGGTAACGGGGCGCGATCATCGCCTGGTACGATCAGAGAAGCGTGGGCACCTCGTACGATATCTATGCTCAGCACGTCAACGCCTTCCGGCGATATCGTGAGTCGGCTGGCCCGTCAACGGCGTTCCGCTGTGCACGGCCCTCGGCAATCAGGTGTATCCCGAGGTCGTCACCGATGGGGCCGGGGGCGCCATTGCCGACTGGGACGACTACCGTGGTCCGGACGTCGACATCTTCGCCCAGCGCGTCAGCTGGGACGGCGCGGTCGGAGCAAGAGTCACGACCGATGTCGACTTCCCCGCGCCCCGGCGATGATGCTCGACGCGCCACGGCCCAATCCGGTGACGCGACACCTCGCGGTGTCGTTCTCGTTGCCGGGCTCACAGCCGGCTCGCCTGGGCTTGTCCGACCTCGTGGGACGGAGAGTTCAGGAGCTGGAGGTCGGTTCTTTGGGACCCGGACGCCACGTCGTCCATCTCCCGGGTGTCGCGTCGATACGTCCTGGCGTGTACACGGTTCGCCTGACGCAGGGAACCCACTCGCTCTCGAGGCGTGTGGTACTCCTACAGTAGGCGCGGAGCACCGTGCTCCGACGGTCTGAGAAACCGCCGCGCGCTCTTTCCGGCCTTCTTTGGGCGCGCTACTTCCCCGCCACCACCAGGTTCAGCAGCTTGTCCGGCACGTAGATCACCTTCTTGATCTGCGCTCCGTCGACGAAGCGCTTCACCCGGTCGTCGCCGAGCGCGGCACTCCGCGCGGCATCCTGGTCCACGCCGCGCGGCGGGTCGAGCGTGGCGCGCAGCTTGCCGTTGACCTGGACCGCGACGGTGACCGTGTCCTCGACCACGAGTGCTGCGTCCCACGTCGGCCACGGCGCGTAGGCCAGGCTCTCGCCGTGTCCGAGGCGATGCCACAGCTCCTCGCCGAGATGCGGAGCGAACGGTGACGAGCAGCAGCACGAACGGCTCCATCAGCGCGCGCGGGCGCGTGTCGAGCTTGTTGACCTCGTTCACGAACACCATCATCTGGGCGATCGCGGTGTTGAACTTGAGCTCGTCGAGATCGAGCGTGACCTTGCGAATGGTCTGGTGGAGCAGACGCCTCGACTCGAGCGTCGGCTCCCCTCCCGCGAGTGTGCGATTCAGCGAGCCGTCCTCCTCGGTGAACAAACGCCACACCCGGTCGAGGAAGCGGGTCACACCCTCGACGCTCTTCACGTTCCAGGGCTTCGAGGCTTCGAGCGGGCCCATGAACATCTCGTAGATGCGCACCGCGTCGGCGCCGAACTGGTCGACCATGTCGTCGGGGCTCACGACGTTGCCCCGCGACTTGGACATCTTGACGCCGTCCTCGCCCAGGATCGTGCCCTGGTGGATCAGGCGTCATGAACGGCTCGGGCGTGCTGACCGCGCCGATGTCGTAGAGCACCTTGTGCCAGAAGCGCGCGTAGAGCAGGTGCAGCACCGCGTGCTCGGCGCCGCCGACGTAGAGGTCGACCGGCATCCAGTACTTCTCGAGCGCCGGATCGACCAGCCGCTCGGCGTTGCTGCGGGTCGAGGAAGCGCAGGTAGTACCAGCACGAGCCGGCCCACTGCGGCATCGTGTTGGTCTCGCGCTGTGCCGGCTTGCCGTCCGGGTCCCACCGTGGTCGACCCAATCGGTCAGGTTCGCGAGCGGGCCTTCGCCGTTGCCGGAGGGCTTGAACCTCGCGCGTCTCGGGCAGCACCGAGCGGAAGCATCTGCTCGGGCAGCGCGACCGGACGGCCCGTCCTGCCCAGACGATCGGGAACGGCTCGCCCCAGTAGCGCTGGCGCGCGAACAGCCAGTCGCGGAGCTTGTAGTTCACGGCCCTCCGGCCGATGGCCCTCGCCTCGAGCCAGGCGATGATCTTGTCGATCGCCTCGTTCGCTTTGAGCCCGTCGATCGAGAACGTGCCGTCGGGCGTCGTGGAGTTGACCGCCGCGCCGCGTTCGAGATCGACGTAGGCCTCCTGCGTCGACGTCTCCCCGGCGACCACCTCGCGGATCGGCAGGTTCATCGCGCGCGCGAACGCCCAGTCGCGCTCGTCGTGTCCCGGCACCGCCATGATCGCGCCGGTGCCGTAGCCCATCAGCACGTAGTCGGCGATCCAGACCGGTAGCTTCTCGCCGTTGACCGGATTGATCGCGTGGCCGCCGGTGAAGACGCCGGTCTTCTCCTTCGCTGAGCTCGGTGCGCTGGAGGTCGCTCTTGCGCGACGCGGCCTCGCGATAGGCCTCGACCTCGGCGCGGTGCTCGGGCGTGGCCACCACCGCGACCAGCGGATGCTCGGGCGCCAGCACCATGTAGGTGGCGCCGAACAGCGTGTCCGGCCGCGTGGTGAAGATGCGGATGCTGCCCGTGACGCCGGCGAGCGGGAACTCGACGTCGGCGCCGATCGAGCGTCCGATCCAGTTGCGCTGCATCTCGAGCGTGCTGTGCGGCCAGTCGACGAGCTTCAGGTCCTCGAGCAGGCGGTCGGCGTACGCGGTGATCTTGAGCACCCACTGGCGCATCGGCCGCCGCACGACGTCGAAGCCGCCGACCTCGCTCTTGCCGTCGATCACCTCTTCGTTCGCGAGCACGGTGCCGAGCTCCGGGCACCAGTTGACCGGCACCTCGGCGACGTAGGCCAGCCCGCGCTCGAACAGCTGGAGGAAGATCCACTGCGTCCAGCGGTAGTAGTCGGGGTCGGTGGTGTTGATCTCGCGCGACCAGTCGTAGCGAGAGCCCGGCGCGCTTCATCTGCCGCCGGAAGGTCGCGACGTTCTCCGCGGTGGTGATCGCGGGGTGGATGCCGGTCTTGACGGCGTACTGCTCCGCCGGCAGGCCGAAGGCGTCCCATCCCATCGGGTGGAGGACGTTGAAGCCTCGCATGCGACGTGTAGCGCGACAGGATGTCGGTGGCGGTATAGCCTTCGAGGTGGCCGACGTGGAGACCGGATCCGGACGGATAGGGAAACATGTCGAGGCATGTAGTACTTGGGCTTGGGCGAAGGATCTTCCGGCGGGATCCTCCACCCGGAAGGTCTGGTGCTCCTCCCAGTGCTTCTGCCAGCGTGGCTCGACTTCGGCGAACGGGTAGCGGTTCATGGGCGAGGGAGGATAGCGGGTCGGCGCCGCGAGGTCACGGCGGCGCGGTTCTCCCCGCGCCGGGCGCCGAAAACCGCTCGGAGCCCGGCGGTCGACGGCGGTATCATCGTCGTCGCACGTCGTTCCATGGCCGTGATCCTTCTTCCATTTGCCGGCCGCTCGCGCCGGATCTCGAGCGAGGTGTGCCATGCGAGGCTCGTCGCTTCAGCGGGTCGTGCTCGCGAGCGTGTTCGCGGTCGCGTCGCTTTCTCTCGCGTTCCCGCCGCTCTCCCCGCGGTCGCGGGTCCGGCTGGGACCTGGTCCGATCTCGCCGCCCCGACCGTGATCTACAATCCGGTCGCCACCTACGACACGGATCGGCAGCGCATGATCGTGATCAGCGCGTCCCCGAACGGGAGCGAGAAGGGGTCGACCTGGGCCCTGCCGACCACCGACGGGCTCTGCTGGGAACCGGTGCTGCCGGCGGGGCTGCCGATCCAGTCGGGTGGCTCGATCGTCTACGATCCGAACGCCGATCGACTGCTGCTGTTCGGCGGCTACAACGGCGGGCCCACCGATCAGGACACCTCGTTCTCGAACCTCACGTGGCAGCTTCCGCTCGCCCATCCCACGGCGTGGAGCCTGGTGACCGTCGCCGGATCGAGGCCCTCGGTGCGGAAGAATCACGCCGCGATCTTCGATCCGACGCGAAATCGCCTGATCGTCTTCAGCGGGATCGGTCCCGGATCGGAACCGACCGCGCTGAGGCCCGATGTCTGGGCCCTCACGCTGTCCCCGACGCCGTCCTGGCAGAAGCTCGGCGGTGACGTGCCGAGCGGGCCGAGCCAGTGGGCGAGCGCGATGCTCGACCCGGTGCGCGACCGGATGATCGTCTACGGCGGCATCGGGACGGGTGATCCGAATCAGGTGTGGGCGCTCGCGCTCGGATCCACGACCTGGAGCCGGCTCCTGCCAGGCGGGTCGCCGCCACCGGCCCGCTATTCTCACTCCGCGGTCTACGATCCGAACGGCGATCGCATGCTGGTCTTCGGTGGCAACTCGATCGCCTTCCCCTCGACGATGTACGACGACGCGTGGGGGCTGTCGCTGTCCGGGTCCACCGCGTGGGCTCCGCTTCGCCCGCGGGCACGCTGCCGGGACCGCGGCGCGCCCACGGCACTGTGTCCTCGACGCGGCGCACGATCGCATGCTCGTCTACGGCGGCCAGTCGACGTCGTCGATCGCGCTGTCGGATCTATGGTCGCTGTCGCTGTCGCCCTCGCCGGCGTGGAGTCGGGAGCTGCCACGACCCGACGCGCGTGGCGGTCACTCGATGGTGTTCGATCCGATCCGCCGCCGCCTCGTGGTCTTCGGCGGCGCGACGCAGTCCAATCTCAACGACCTCTGGTCCTACGCCCTCCCCGGCCCCTCGGCCTGGGAGCCGATCGATGCGCTCGGACCTCTGCCCAGCACGCGCACCGATCACGCCGCGGTCTACGACCCGGTTCGCGATCGCATGCTCGTGTTCGGCGGCGTCGGCTCAGGTCGCCTCAACGACCTCTGGTCGTTCTCGGTGGAGCAGGGACTGCCGCTGTGGACGCAGCTCAGTCCCACCGGGACTCTGCCCGCCGCGCGCGCGGCCACAGCCTGATCGTCGATCCGTACCACGATCGCCTGATCCTGTTTGGCGGCATCGCGAACAGCGGCCGCCTCAACGACGTCTGGGAGCTGAGGCTCGATCGCCCGCTGCAGTGGGCACCGCTCGCGCCGACCGGAACTCCGCCGAGCGCCCGCTACGACCACGGCGCGGTCTACGATCCGATCCGGCAGCGCATGCTCGTGTTCGGTGGCGTCTCGACCACGCTCAACAACGATTGCTGGGCGCTCGACCTCGCCGGGCCGCCGCACTGGAGCCTGGTGCCGGCCACGATCCGGCCGCGCGTCCGGGCGCGCCCGGTCGCCGTGTTCGACCCGACCGCCGACCGTCTGGTGGTGATGGGCGGGCTGACGAGCCCCCAGGTCGACGTCGACGTCTGGGAGCTGAGCTTTTCGGACCCCTCGACCTGGATCCAGCTCTTCCCCGCGTCGCTGTCATCGATCAGCGAATACAATCCCGCCGGGTTCTACGATCCCACCGCCGATCGCGTGATCGTCTTCGGTAACGGGTTCTGGTCCGTCGACTGGGGGCGGGCGCCGGTCGCGGTGCCGAAGCCGCCGGGCTCAGTGTCGCTCGCGCTCGGTGCGGTGTGGCCGAACCCGGCGGTGCGCGGAGTCGTGCACGCCTCGTTCGCGTTGTCGGACGGTTCGCCGGCGACGCTCGAGGTGCTCGACGTCGCGGGCCGGCGCGTCATGTCGCGAGCGGTGGGGCATCTCGGCGCCGGCACGCACGCGATTACGTGGAACGCGCGGTCGGGCCCCGGCGTGTATTGGGTGCGATTGACCGGTGCGGCACGCACGTCCGTGCGCCGGTTCGTGGTGGTGGAGTAGCGCGACTCAGCGACGGTGCGGCGGTTTGTGGTCGTCGAATGATGACGAGAGAGTCCATCGACCGGAGGCGACGATGAGAGTGAATCGTTTCACGACGGTGATCGCGTGCTCGGTCGGCGTGGCCGTGATCGCACTCCCAGTCCTTGCGAGCGGGCCGGACGGGACCTGGAGCGACCTGTCCCTCCCCGGCACGCTCTACCGCCCGAGCGCGATCTACGATCCCGTCCGTGAGCGCATGGTGGTCGTCGCCACCTCCATCCCGGGATCAGTCTGGGGACTTTCGACCTCGCAAGCGCCCTCCTGGGAGGCGATCTCGACCGGCGGCCTGCCGACCCAGCAAGGGGCACGGTGGTCTACGATTCCGCCCGCGAACGCCTGCTACTCTTCGGCGGCTACCGTGGCGGACCCAGCAACGAGGACTCTTCCTATTTCGAACCACACCTGGCAGTTGCCGCTCTCCGGGCCCGCGATCTGGACGCCGGTCGACGACGGGATCGGGCCGCTGCCGCCGCCGCGCATGTATCACGCGGCGATCTACGACGCAGTTCATGACCGCATGATGGTGTTCAGCGGCGTCGGAGGTGGCAGTGGCATCGCGTCGTTCAAGAACGACGTGTGGGCCCTGTCGCTCTCCCCGACGATCGTGTGGCAGCGGATCGGCGGCGATCTGCCGTGCGGCGCGCGCGAGTGGGCGAGCGCCATCGATGATCCGGTGCGCGATCGAATGATCATCTACGGTGGATACGGCTTCGGAGATCGAAGTCTGGCTTGGGCACTCTCGCTGGGGGATCCCATGAACTGGATCCCTCTCGGGGCGTCGGGACCGATTCCCGCAACCCGTGACCAGCACGCCGCGGTGTACGACCCCGTCGGGGACCGGATGCTGCTCTTCGGCGGAAGAGCCGTCGGAACTCACGAGCTCGTACCTCAACGACGTGTGGGGGCTCTCGCTGGGCAGCTTTCCCGGCTGGGTCGAGCTTGCGCCGGTCGGGACGCCCTCGATCAGGCGGGCCGGAAGCGCCTGCGTCGTGGATGCGACGCACGACCGGTTGATCATCTACGGTGGATCCGCAGGATCGAGTCTCTCAGATTTGTGGACGCTCGCGCTCTCCGAGGTCCCCCAGTGGAGCGAGATCCGCAGGCCGGAATCGCGCTCGGGTCACACTGCCGTCGCCGATCCCCATCGGCGCCGGATGCTGATCTTTGGTGGCACGGGGCAGGGGAACCTGAACGATGTGTGGTCCTGTTCGCTCGTCGGACCCGCGGTGTGGGAGCCGCTGGTCCCCGCGGGGGTGTCGCCGAGTCCGCGCACGGATCACGCCGCGGTCTTCGATCCATTGCGCGATCGGATGTTGGTCTTCGGTGGCAGCGGCGCGGGGTACCTGGCGGACCTCTGGTCGTTCTCGGTTCCCGGTGGTGTGCCGACGTGGCAGCATCTCGTGCCCGCGGGAACCGGTCCGAGCGGTCGCGCCGGGCACAGCATGGTGTACGACTCTCGACATGACCGGATCCTGCTGTTCGGCGGCATCGGCAATACCGGCCGCATGAACGACGTGTGGGAGCTGACGCTCGGCGGTCCGCTCCAGTGGAACCGATCATTGCCGGCGGAACGCCTCCGAGCGCACGCTGGGCTCACACGGCCGTCTACGACGCCGTGCGCGACCGGATGGTGGTCTTCGGTGGCCTCGCGACCGCGCCGCTCCACGACTGCTGGTCGCTGGATCTCGCGGGCGGCCCGAGCTGGGCCCTCATGAACCAGTTCACGATCCTCCCATCCGCTCGATACCGGCACGTGGCCGTCATCGATCCGATCGCGGACCGTAGTGATCGTGGTCGGCGGCCAGAGCGCAAGCTCGCCGCCGAAAGATGTCTGGGAGCTGGGTCTCTCACCCGGCTCGGATTGGCGCCAGCTCGCGCCGGCGGGTTGGCCGGATCGATTCCGGTTCAACGACTCGGCGATTTACGATCCCACCGGCGATCGCATGCTGATTTTCGGAAGCTTCTTCGAGCAGCTGACTTGGGATCGCTCTCCGCTGTCGGTGCCGAGTCTCCCGACCACGGCCCTCGGGCTCGAAGGCGCGTGGCCCAATCCGACCACCGGCGGATCGGTGTTCGCGTCCTTCTCTCTGCCAGACGCCCAGCCGGCGCGGCCTCGAGATCCTGGATGTCTCAGGAAGGCGGTTGCCTGTCCCGGCAGGTCGGTTCGTTGGGCGCCGGTCACCACGTGCTGCACGCTCGCGCGGCCACACGTCGCGCCGGGTGTCTATTGGCTACGGTTGACGGGCAGCACGGGTGCCGCGTCCACTCGCCGCATCGTGATCGACTGACTCGTGGCGGGCGCGGGTCGAGTCAGCTCGCGCTCGCCACTTCGCGCGTCACCTGCTCGAGCAGGGCGACGATGTCGCCGCGGCCGTCCTTCCACGTGACTCGGCGCGATAGATCGCGTCGAGCGCTCGTCCCAGGCGTTGGGCGCCGGTTCGCCGCCGTAGCGTCTCGCTGGCGTCGCGGTAGCGGGCCCAGCCGCCCGAGCGCGCCGCCGACCAGGTTGGCGAGCGCGGACAGCACGCTGCCCTCGCCCACCCCGCCGGCGAGCACGCGCCCGAAGCCGCTGCGCGGCGAGCCCCGGCTGTCCGAGCGCCACGGCGGCGAGGTACTCCGGCAGCTCGGCGCCGACCACGGGACGCAGCAGCGCGGCGGCCTCCTCGCGGCCGATCGTTCCGGCGGCGCTCGCCCATGTGCAGAGCTTCTCGAGGCTCGCTGAAGAAGGCGAGCGGATCGCCCTCGCAAGCGTCGACGATGGCCTCGATCACCCCCGGCTCGACCGTGATCTGCTCGCGACCGAAGCGCCGCGTGCCCCAGGCGAGCAGGTCGCGCCGTCCGGGCGGGAGCGCCGGGACCTGGACCGCGCACGCGCGCGCAGCGGCCATCGAGCGACTTCGCGCGGCGAGTCGGAGGCCGACTCGACCAGCACGAGCGTGCGAGCCGCCCGACGGTTGCCGCAGCCCCTGAGCGAGCGCTCCGACCTTCTTCCTCGCTGCGGCCCAGGTCCTCGACGTCGAGGACGATGATCAGCTCGCGCGGGGTGAACAGCGACGCGCCCTGGTAGGCGGCGAGAACCTCCTCGACGCTGCTCTCCGCGGCCCTCAGCACTCGTGCCAGCGCCGGCCTCGGGACAAGCGGCGACGAAACCGCGGCGCAGTTCGGCGAGCAGCGCCGCCTTCAGGGCCTCGCTCGGACCGTCGAGATAGAGCGTGGCCGGGAACTCGCCGCGCGCGAACTCCTCGATCACGTCGTTCGGGCGCGCGAGTCACGCGGCGCCGCCCGGAACGCGGCGACGCGGGGCCTTCGGCTCGGTCGGTCTCCGGTCACGCGCGGCGGACCCGAGCGCGACTCCGCGCTCGGCTCGCCGGTCGCTCGCCCGGAGGGGCGGCTACCAGCTCTCGACCGACCGGGTGAGGATTTCGGTGGCAACGGCGCGCGACGGCGAGCTTGCGGCCGTCGACCTCGGTGGTGGCAGGAATCGCCGGGAACGTCCTGACGTAGTAGTTCGGCGCTCTTGCACGATCTCGTCGCGTCCAGATCTCGCGGTTCTTGACCTGGTCCTTGAACGTCACCTGGACGCTGATCGTGACGCGGTATTCCTGGGCGCGCGACCGATCGGCGAGATCCCGAACACCGAGTTGCGGTAGGCCGTGATCTTGCCGCGGATCACCGCGTCGGCGGAGCGCTCGTCGACCACGCTGCAGGTGGTTGTCCGCGACGAAGCGCGCGATCACCGCGTCGGTGATCTCCTGCTCGAGCGTGTACTCGGTGGTGGCGTTCTCGAACACCGGGATCGCGACGGTCTTGAGGTGCGACGGCAGCAGCGCGGTATTGGTGCTGTAGCGCACACGCGCCCGCCGCGAGTCGCAGACGCCAGTCGACATCGCCAACGATCTCGCGCGTGCGATCACCAGCGAACCTCGAGTGTCAGTCGGCGGGCGAAGTCACCTCGCCGTTCGTCGCCACATCGCCGTCGGGATGGCAGCTCGTAGAGCTTCATCCGGTAACGCAGCTTGTCGCGCTTGAGCTGGAGCAGCTCGGCGGTGCGACTCTGATTCCACTTGGTAGCATACGAGGCACGCAGGATCAAGGCCCGCTCGAGCTCTTCGATCAGCGCCTCGAACGGGATGCCGCTCGCTCGGGAGCTGCGCCGGTCGAGGCAGCGAGTCGACGCCGCTGGCCGAGCGTCGCTCCTCGGCTGCCGGCGCGCGCGCGGCGCGAGCTTCAGGTGGTGCGGCTCGAGCGTCGGCCGGTCTCGAGCAGCACCGTGCGCTCGAACAGGTTCCGCAGCTCGCGGATGTTGCCCGGCCACGGGTAGTCGAGCAGCATGCGCTCGGCCGCCGGCGAGATGTCGCGTGAACGGCTTCTTGAACTGGCGCGCGAACCGGTCCATGAACAGCTGCGCCAGCGGCACGATGTCCTCGCGTGCGCTCGCGCAGCGGCGGCACGTAGAGCGGCACCACCTTGAGCCGGTAGTAGAGGTCCTCGCGGAAGCGTCCCTCCTGCACCATGCGCTCGAGGTCCTGATTGGTGGCGGACGATGATGCGCAGGTTGACGCGTGATGTCCTTGGTGCCGCCGACGCGCTTGAAGGTGCGGCGCTCGAGCACCCGCAGCAGCTTGACCTGGAGCATCGGGCTCATCTCCCCGATCTCGTCCAGGAACAGCGTGCCGCCGGTCGGCCAGCTCCATCAGGCCCGAGCTTCTGGGCGCGGGCGTCGGTGAACGCGCCCTTCTCGTGGCCGAACAGCTCGCTCTCGAGCAGCTCGCTCGGGATCGCGGCGCAGTTGATCTCGACGAACGGCTTGTCGTGCGCGCGCGCTCATGCGGTGGATCAGGTTGGCGAAGTACTCCTTGCCGGTGCCGCTCTCGCCCTCGATCAGGACGCTGGTGGTGTCGCCGCGCGCCACCTGCTCGGCGATCGCGTAGGCCTCCTGCATCGCGGGGCTCGCCGAGTGCAGGTAGTCCTCGTCGGCGAACGCCTGGTGGCGCAGCCGCCGCAGCTCGAGCCACAGCTTCTGCGACTCGAGCGCGCGCGCGACCAGCGCGAGCAGCTCCTCGTTCTGGAACGGCTTCTTCACGAACCAGAAGGCGCCGCAGCTCATCGCCTCGACCGCGGTCTCGAGGCTCGCCGAAGGCGGTCATCATGATGACCGGCACCTCGCGCTGCACGCGCTTGATCTCGCGCAGCAGCTCGAGCCCGGTGCCGTCCGGGAGCTTGAGGTCGAGCACGGCGAGGTCCGGCATGTCGCGGCTCGAGGACCTCGCGGGTCTCCCGCACCGAGCCGGTCGCCTGGACGGTGTAGCCCTCCGCCTCCGAGCGCCTTGCTCACGAAGTGGCGGATCGAGTCCTGGTCGTCGACCACCAGGATGTTGGCCTTGCTCATGAAATTCCTCCGTCGACGTTCGCAGCGGCAGCTCCACCGTGAACGTGGTGCCGCTGTCCGGCTCGCTCTGCACGGTCAGCGCGCCGCCGTGGCGCTTGACGATGTCGTGGCTGATGTAGAGCCCGAGCCCGGTCCCTCTGGGCTTGGTGGTGAAGAACGGCTCGAACACGGTCTTCAGGTGCTCCGGCGCGATCCCGCGCCCTGGTCCTCGACCCGCACGACGACGCGCCAGGCCGAGCGCGCGCCGGCGCTCGTCGGCTCGCGGCGCGCGCAGGCCGATGCGTCGATCGCGCACCTGACGCGTGCCCGGCGGCGAGGCCTCGGCGGCGTTCTTGACCAGGTTGATGAACACCTGCTCGATCTGGTCGGCGTCGTGCGGCACGGCCGGCGTGCGCGGCGCGACCTCGACGCTGACGTCGACGCCGCGCTCGGCGAGCCAGCGCCTCGAGCGCACTGGACCGCACGCGCGCACCGCGGTCCTCGAGCGGCGCCGGCGCGAGCCTGCAGGCCGCGCGGGTGGGTGATGTCGAACAGGTCCTGGACGATGCGGTCGAGGCGGCGGATCTCGCTCAGGATGAAGTCGAGGTTCTCGCGCTGCGGGCCGTCGCCGCCGAGCGATCGCGCGCCAGGTACTGGACGCCGGCGCCGATCCCGGTCAGCGGATTGCGGATCTCGTGCGCGACGCTCGAGGTGAAGCGCCCGAGCGCCGCGAGCCGGTCCGAGCGGCGCGCGTGCTCCTCGGCGCGCTTGAGCGGCGTCGAGGTCGACGAACGTGGCGATCGCGCCGTAGACGCCGCGGCGCTCGTTGCGCAGCAGCGAGGTGGTGAAGCTCACCGGCACCGGCGCGCCGTCGCGGCGCGCAGCAGCGGTCTCCACGCGCAGCGCCTCGCGCCCGTGCTCGAGCGTGTCGCGCAGCAGCGCCTCGCCGTCCGGTCCGAACAGCGCGCCGAACGGCTGGCCGCAGCACCTCGGCCTCGGTGAAGCCGAGCAGCTCCTCGGCGGCGCGGTTGAAGGTGAGGATCTCGCCCTTCATGTTCACCGCCACCAGCGCGCTCGCCATGCTGTCGAGCACGTGCTCGCGGAAGCGCTCGCTGCTGGCGCAGCTCCTGGTAGAGGCGCGCGTTCTCGACCACCGGCGCGACCGACAGCGCGATCGATTCGAGCAGCGTCGACGTCGCCGGCGCGCGAGCGGCGGCGCGCGGCGGCGGCGCGCCATGCCGATCACGCCCGAGCATCGGCATCAGCTCGCAGCGCAGGCAGTGCCGCTGGCGCTCCTCGCGGTCGACCGCCCAGGTCTCGGCCGCCGGCCCGGCGGCGGCGCGCAGCGCCGCGGCGTCGCCGAGGATGCAGCGCGCGCCGCACAGCTCGTGGGTCTCGGCGATCGGCAGCACGGCGTGGCTGCGCTGGAGCGGCACGCACGCCAGCGAGCCGAGCCGGTCGAGCGACGTCCTGCAGCGGATGGCCGTCCGGCAGCGCTGCGGCGACCGGTGGCGGCGCGGCGCGTGGTGCACCACGGTGCGGTTGAGCCACAGCGCGCGCGGTCAGCGCGCCGGCGTCGCCCGAGCAGCGGCAGCTCGATCGCGATGGCTGTGCTCGCCGCTCGCCCTCGACGTGCGTCCAGGTGCCGCGCAGCAGGCCTGCTCGCGGTCGACGCAGCAGCAGGAAGCCGTCGTCGAAGCCGAACGCGCGGCACAGGTAGCGCGTGACGATGCGCGTGGTCTCGCCGCTGTCGAGCGTGCTCACCATGCGTGCTCGCCACCTCGCGCAGCGAGACCAGCTGGACGTTGGTCTCGATCAGACGCCGATGGCTGCGCTCGAGCTCCTCGACCAGCTCGCCGCAGGGTCTCGAGCAGCGCGTCGGGATCGAGCGTGCCCGAGCGTCGGCGCGCCGCGGCCGGCTCCGACAGGCCGCGCACCTCGTCCACCCGGCGCAGCAGCTCGCGCAGGGTCTCGTCGTGCTGGATGTCCATGCTCAGCTCGCGCGGTCGCCGGCGTCCGGGGCTGGCGCCGGCGTCCCGCTGGAGTGCGATGGACCGGCGCGCGGCCTCAGGGCGGGGAGGCGGGTGGCGCGCCGGGACGACGGTGGAATCGCTTAGCTCGGTCCGGCGAACTCCCGCACCGCGCTGCGCGACGTAGCGGATGCTGGTCCTCGCCGAGCTCGGGATAGATCGGCAGCGCCAGCGTCTCGTGCGCGGCGGCCTCGGACTGCGGCATGTCGCCCGGCGCGATAGCCGAGCGTGGCGAAGCACTGCTGCAGGTGGAGCGGCACCGGGTAGTAGACCTCGGTGCCGATGCCGCGCTCGCGCCAGGTGCTGCTGCAGCTCGTCGCGCTTCGGCGACGCGGATCACGTACTGGTTGTAGATGTGGCGCGCGCGCGGGTCGCGGTACGGCCGGCCGACGCGCGAGCCCTCGAACAGCTGGTCGTAGAGCGCGGCGTTCTTGCGCGCGCTCTCGCTCCAGCGGTCGAGGTGGCGCAGCTTGACGCGCAGGATCGCGGCCTGCAGCGCGTCGAGCCGCGAGTTGGTGCCGACCAGCGCGTGGTAGTACTTGGGCCGCGCGCCGTGCTCGCGCAGCAGCCGCACGCGGTCGGCGAGCTCGGCGTCTGCGCGTCACGATCATGCCGCCGTCGCCGGCGCCGCCCAGGTTCTTGGACGGGAAGAACGAGAAGCAGCCGAAGTCGCCGATCGAGCCGGCGCGCTTCCCTCCCACTCCGACGCCGATCGCCTGGGCCGCGTCCTCGATCAGCCAGCAGCTGGTGCTTGTCGCAGACCGCCTTGACCGCCGTGAGGTCGCAGCACTGGCCGTAGAGGTGGACCGGCGACCACCGCCTTGGTGCGCGGCGTGATCGCCGCCTCGAGCCGGTGCGGATCGAGGTTGTAGGTGCGCGGATCGATGTCGACGAACACCGGCGTCGCGCCGGCGTTGGCGATGGTGCCGGCGCTGGCGAAGAACGAGTAGGCGCTGGTGATCGACCTCGTCGCCGGGGCCGATGCCGAGCGCCCTGCAGCGACGAGCAGCAGCGCGTCGGTGCCCGAGGCGCAGCCGATCGCGTGCGGGCACTGCGAGTAGCGCGCGACCTCCTCCTCGAGCCCGGTGACCTCGGGGCCGCCGATGAAGCGGCGTGCTCTCCATGACGCGGTGGACCGCATCGTCGATCTCGGCTGCGGATGTCGGCGTACTGGGCCTTCAGGTCCAGCAGCGGCACCGTCATCGTCGCCTGCGTCGGCATCGCGCTCATCGTCGTCTCTCTCGCTCCTCGACTGGCCGTCCGGGACTGTCAGCGTCCACCCAGCCCTGGTTCTCGAGCCAGCTGCTCGACCGGCACCTCGCGCCAGCGCGCTTGGCGGGCTGCCGAGCACGATGGTGCGCGCCGGCACGTCGCGCGTCACCACCGAGCCGGCGGCGACCAGACCGTCCTCGCCGATCGTGATGCCCGGGCAGGATCACCGATGCCGGCGCCGATCCGGCCGCCCTTCTTGCACCGTGACGCCCTTGAAGTGCTTGAAGCGCTCGGCGGTGCGGCCGACGTAGTTGTCGTTCGACGTCACCACGCCCGGCGCCACGAACACGCGGTCCTCGAGCGTCGAGTAGGCGGTGATGTAGCACTCGCTCTCGAGCTTGCAGTAGCGGCCCGACCGTGCAGAAGTTCTCGACCGTCACGCCGCGGCCGACGATCGTGCCGCGGCCGATCGGTGACGTTCTCGCGCACCGTGCAGAGGTCGGCCATCAGCACCTTGGCGTCGATCGCCGCGCCGCGGTAGAGCACCACGCCCGGTGCCGACGATGCAGGTGTCGCCGACCGTCAGCGGCGGCAGCTCCTGCTCCTTCGTGGTCGCCGAGTTCGCGGCGCTGCATCGGCAGCTTGCCGAGCGTGGCGTGGTCGTCGATCCGCACGTCGTTGCCCGATCACGCGTGTCGGCGTGGATCACGACGTGGTGGCCGATCCGGCAGCCTGGCGCCGATCGTGACGTCCGGCGCCGATCACGCAGTGCTCGCCGAGCGTGGTGCCGGCGCCGACGACGGCGCTGGGATGCGATCGACGCTGCGTCATCGCACGACCCCCGCGCGGCTGCGGCGCGATCGGCGACCGGCGCGCCGCCGGCCTCGAGCGACGCCTGCGCCGCCGCCAGCACCTGCACCACGCGCAGGCCGTCGGCGCCGTCGGTGAGCGGGCGTCTTGCGCTCGCGCACGCAGTCGACGAAGTGCTGGCACTCGAGCTTGAGCGGCTCCTGCAGCGAGATCTTGGGGATCAGGATGTCGCCGCTGCGCACCGGTCAGCGCGTCGCCGTACGACACGACCTCGCCCGGCGCGATCGACGCCCTTGTCGTAGATCGCGGATCTTCTCGCTCGCCTCCATGTCGTCGAACACCACCATCTTCTGGCTGCCGACCACGGTGAACTTGCGGAGCTTGTGCGGGTCGAGCCACGACGACGTGCACGTGCGCCATCTTGCCGCCCGGGAAGCGCAGGTCGACGAACACCACGTCCTCGACCGTGCCCTGCAGGAACGCCGAGCCGCGCGCCACCACGTCGATCGGCTCCATGCTCGAGCAGGTGCAGGATCACCGACAGGTCGTGCGGCGCGAAGCTCCACAGCGCGTTCTCGTCGCGCCGCACCTTGCCGAGGTTCACGCGCTGCGAATAGATGTAGTAGCAGGTCGCCGAGCTCGCCGCTCGTCGACCATGCTCCTTGAGGTAGCGGACCGCCGGGATGGTAGAGCAGCAGGTGGCCGACCATCAGGATGCGGTCGTGCTCGCGCGGCCAGCCGCACCAGCTCCTCGGCGTGCGTCGACCTCGAGCGCCAGCGGCTTCTCGACGTAGACGTCCTTGCCGGCCTCGAGCAGCGTGCTGGCGAGCGGGTAGTGGCTGACCGCCGAGGCCGACGACCACCACCGCCTGCACGTCCGGGTCGCGCGCCACGTCCTCGACGTCGCGCCATGCGCGCGCGCGCCGCGGGTAGCTGGGCCGGCGGTCTCGCGAGCCGCTCGGGATCGGTGTCGCACAGCGCGGCCAGCCGCGCGCCCGGCAGGCGACGCGAAGTTGCGCACCAGGTTGGCGCCCCAGTCGCCGGTGCCCACGACCGCGATGCCGACGCGTCTCCGCCACGACTCGTCCCTCCGTGGCTCGAGACGATGAACCCGGACGCGCGCGTGGCGGCGTCGGCGAGGGCCGCGAACTCTACCAGCGGCGCTCGCGACGGCGGTCAACGACCGCCGCGGCGTCGTTCCGGCGCGCTCTTCGCGCCGCAGATGGTCTCCGACGCGATTGCGGCCGTTGCTGCTTGGCCAGGTAGAGGCGCGCGGTCGGCAGGCCTGCGATCGAGGCGCGATCGGTCGTCTGGCGTCCTGCGGGAACGTCGCGACGCCCGATGCTCACCGTGATGCTGCCCGGCGCGGCGAGCGGGAACGTGTGCGCCTCGACCACCGGCGCGCATGCGCTCGGCCACCACCATGCGCGCCGGCGCGGTCGGTCTGCGGCAGGATCACGGTGAACTCGTCGCCGCCGTACTTCGCCACCAGGTCGAACGAGCGCACCTGCTGCGGCGAACAGACCGGCGAGCTCGCGCAGCAGGAAGCTGCCGCGCAGGTGGCCGTTGCGGTCGTTGTAGGCCTTCAGGTTGTCGACGTCGATCATCACCAGCGACAGCTCCTGGCTGGTAGCGGCCGGCGCGCTTGATCTCGCGCCGCAGCGCGCTCTTGAGGAAGCGGTAGTTGTAGACCTGGGTGAGGTCGTCGGTGACCGCGAGCTTCTTCGACGCTGTCGGACAGGCGGCGGTTCTCGAGCGCCATCGCCGCCCATGCCGCGACCAGGCCCAGTGGCCCGCGTCTCCTCGAGGCGAGCGCGCGCGCCCGCGCGCGCGATAGAGCGCGAGATAACCGAACACGTGCTCGTTGTGGCGCAGCGGAACGAACAGAGCCGGACCGCTGTCGACGCCGGGACACCGGTCGCCCTCGACGATCCGTGAGTCGTCGCCGATGTCGCCGATCGAGACGAAGATCCCCGCAGCACGCGCGCGCGAACTCGGTGATCGCTCGCGGCGTCTCCTCGACGATCGGCTGGCCGTCGCGCCGCATCACGACCCGCTCGCCGTGGCGATGGTGCGCGAGCACCAACGGCGTCACCGTCCGCGTCGGCGATCATGATCGCCGCGCCGTGACGCGCGATCGATCAGCTCCGCGCGCGACGCGCCGAAGGCGCGGTCGGAGATCGAGCAGTGACCGGGTGAGAGCATCGAACGCCTGCATGGACGACGTGCTCCTGGACCAGCGAATGGGCGAAACCCCACACGGAGATCCGCAATGCCTGTGCCACGGGGAATTCTGGCTCAGACGCGGGGCGGCAAGCCCCGAAAGCGACACCACAGGATCACGGTCCGGACCGCGAATCCGACCACGCCGAGCGCCAGAGCCCACGCATGCCGCGCGTTGCCAGTCCTCCAACGGGAAGCCCGGCGCTGTGCTCGGAGAACGAGAACAGCGGCGGATCACCAGCACCCACGAGCAGCGCGAGCGCGAGCCGCCAGCTGCACCGGCCTGCCACGCGCGCCACTCGGCCAGGTCGCGCCGCCTGGTGGTGCGCATTTCGCCCCAGGGGAGTTCGCCCAGACGTGCAGGCTGCAATCGTGGCCGGATCGCGCGCCGGGGCACCGCCGCGGGTCGCGCCGCCCACAGCCGCGCGTGGCACCGAGCACGAACGCGGTGCTCGCGGTCCCGCGAAGATCCCGGCGGCGGCGAGGTCGCGCTCGAACTCGGGGCCCGCGCCGAACTCGACGCACCGAGCGGCCCAGGTACGCGTAGGCGCTGGGATCGTGCGACAGGCGTCCGGCGAGCGGGATCAATCGGCTCAGGTGGAACGCGTGGAGCGGTGCGCGGGCCCGGCGCGGCGTGCTGTGGCCTCGAGCACGACCAGCCGTTCCGCCCGGCTCGAGCACGCGCGCGAGCTCCTGCAGCGCCTCGAGACGCGGTCTCAGGTTGCGGATCCCGAACGGCGATCGTGATCGCGTCGACCGAGCGCGTCGCGCAGCGGCAGCGTGGAAGCGCGTCGGCGCACACGAGCCGCGGCGCCCAGCCCGCGCGTCCGAAGGTCTCCCGATCGCGCGCGACTCGAGCATGCGCCGGCTCACGTCCACGCCCATGACGAGCCGTCCCGGCCGTCTCAAGCCCCGAGAGCGAGACCGCCGCTCCCGGTGCAGAGGTCGAGCACGACCCGGGCGCGCTCCGGCACCTCGCGCCACATCGCGCGCGCGCCACGCTCCGTCCTGGCCGAGCGCCATCGATGCGGTTGAGCAGGTCGTAGCGGTCGGAGACCTCGTCGAACATGCCGCGCCAACTCGCGCGCCGCGTACGCGCCGGCGAGATCGGCGGCGGGATCACGATCCGGCGTGAGCGGTGCGCCGGCTTCGGGCGCGGGATCCGGCGGTTCGGTCGTCGGGCGTCACGGAATCGCGTGGGTCGGGGAGGTGGTGCGCCCGACAGGAATCGAACCTGTAACCTTTAGCTCCGGAGGCTAACGCTCTATCGTGGCAATACGTAACC
>ERZ1370068.9634-contig-8398_pt1 | contig 48387 bp, 55 predicted proteins | sample MGYA00561227_ERZ1370068 | MGnify/ENA primary metagenome ERZ1370068 (study PRJEB38410, sample SAMEA6850437) | metagenome | study: Metagenomic assessment of the ecological functions of the soil: analysis of the soil microbiota associated with the... | reverse complement strand
GCGGCGCCTCATACTCGGTGGCGCTGGCGTTCCGGGTCGATTCCGATCGCCGTGTTGATCTCCCAGTGTCCCCGCTCCAGCGTCACCGGATCATCCGTCTCGAGCGGCGGTCCGCCCTGTGCCGGAGCGTGCCGTGATGCGGCGACCACCGCGAGGAGGTAGAGGACCGCTGACCCTACTGCTCGATCGCATCGTCGTGGTACCCCTTCATGCGGACCTGCGAGGAAGTTCTCGATACTAAAGCTGCGGGTCCTCCGTTGACAGGTGCGCTCGCCCAGCCGAGCATTGGCGTCGTGATCCGCTCCAGCTTCGCGATTCCGCGGGACCCTGGCCGCGCCTGGGCTCCCCAACGGCCACGCGCGTGGTGATCGCCACGATCTATGCGCTGGTTCTCCCGATCGCGCTGGCAGAAGTGGCGCGGTCGCTGTCGCGGGCCGATCGGCTCGACTACACGAACTACCCGATTCTCGGCGAGGTTGTCCTGGCGGGCGGCGATCCCGTACGACAACGCCTACAACTCCTGGCCACCGTTCTTTCTTCTGGTCGCGGCGCTGCTTGACTCGGATCGCGGATCTCGAGCGTCGCCACCCTGGGCGCCTGGCAGCTGGCCAGCGTCCTCGCCGCCTGGGGAGCCTGAAGCTGCTCGTTCGTTGCTTCGTGCCCGACGGCCGGTCGCTGACCTTCTGGCCGCGCTCGGCCGACCGGCTGGCGTTCGTGTCCGCGCCCGTCGTCGTCCCGATGCTGTTCACCGCGCGACTCTTCCTCGACAACCTGCAACACGGACAGATCAACGCCCAGCTCCTGTTCCTTTCCGCTGCTCGCGTTCGTGCTGTTTCGCGAGGGGCGACCGATGCCCGGTGCGCTCGCCCTCGCGCTGGCGGCGAGTATCAAGGCGGTGCCCGTCCTGTTGCTTGGGTACCTGGTGTACAAGCGCTGCTGGCGGGAGGTGGGCTGGACCGTTGCGTTCCTGGTCGTGCTCAACCTGGTCGTTCCGGTCGCGATCTTCGGGGCCGATCAGGTCGCGACGCAGTGGAAGAGTTGGCACGCCGCGGTGGGCGGGGAGTTGCTGAAGCCGATCGCGCACCACCCGAACCAGGCCCTGCAGTCGGCCTTGAAGCGCTACCTGACGGTCGAGGGCGGCAGCACCAACCCACTCCACACGGGCGTCGCCGCGTGGTCGACGGCAGCAGTGGCGCGCGTGTTCTGGTGTCTCGCTGCTCTGGCGCTGGCTGGGCTCGCGTGGGCGTTTCGGCGCAATCCGCGCGACCTGCGCGACCGGCGCTGCGCGGGAGAGTACGCGATCTGCCTGGCGGCGATGACCCTGGTCTCGCCGCTTGCGTGGACGGCGCACTTCGTGACGCTGCCTCGCGCCCGCGGTGCTGGTCTGGACGGCGCTCCGGGAGACTCCCGACGGCACGGCGGCTCGGCGCTGGCGGCTGGGCGTGTGGTGGGCGGCGTTTGCCTGCGTCACACTCAGCGCGCAGGGGTTCGTGGGCTGGGCCTGGTCGCGGCGCCTCGAATCGTTGTCGGTGATCACGATCGGTGCGCTGCTGCTCGTTGTGCTGGCGGTCTCGCTGCTCCCGGCGCTCCGCCCACGGTCCGCGGATTTGGCGCCTTCGTGACCGTTGCGGCGACGCCACGCTCTTCCCGGGCGCGTCGCCGCGAGTTAGGGCAGCCCGGCGCGCGCACCGCCTCAGAATAGTGCTCCCGCACGAATAGCTCGAGACTCGGTGGCCGCGTCGACAAGCCACCGCGCCACCGCGAGTTACTTCCCCGCGGCGTGCACGCCATCGCCTCCGGCGCGTTTGATGCAAGAGCGCAACGGCATCCAGCGCAACGGCATCCCATGAGCGTCGCAACCAGCACCCGGCCTGTCGTCCTCATTGCGGTCACCGAGGAGCAATCGCTGTCGCGCGCGCTTGCGGACCACGAGTACGCCGCCCTCGAGGTGCACATCGGCAGCGTGGCGATCGCGTGTGCAGCGGATCTCCGCCCCGACATGATCATCGTCGAGGGCCGAGCTACCGGACATGTCGGGGATCGACGCGCTGCCGGCTGCTGCACAATGACCTGCGCGTTGGCCACGGGGTTCCGATCGTTCTCCTCGCACCGGACAAACCGACGCCCGAGCTGAGGGTGGCCGCCCTCCGCGCGGGCGCGTGGGATGTTCTCTCCAACCCGGCGGATGGCGGAGCTTCGTTCAGACTTCGCACCGTACATCCAGGCGAAGCGGAATATCGATCTCGCGCTTGGGGACGGCCTGGTCGACCCGGCGACCGGAACTCACAGTCGACCTTCGCTGGCACACCGGGCGCGGGAGTCTCGGTGCGCTCATGGCGCGCGAGCATGGGGCGCTGGCGTGCGTGATCTTCGACCTGAGACCGCACCGGCGGGGCCCGATGCCGCGGCATCGTCGCACGGATGGCGCGCGTGTGCGATGTCGTGGGCGCGTGGAGTCGAACCGAAATCGCCCTGCTTGCGCCTGCCACCAACGATGCCGCGGCGGTGAACCTTGCCCGGCGGGTCGCCGCAGCCTTGGGCGTGACGACCGACACCGCCAGCTCTCGTGCCCGGATCGATGCTGCGGGCCGGCTACGACGCCGTCGGCAACTTCACCTATTCGCCGATCGATCCGGTCGATCTGCTCGCGCGCGCCGCAGCGGCCGTGCGAAGCGGCACGCCGGACACGAACTACTCGTGGCTGCGCCGCTTTGATGCCGGCCGAGTGAGCAGTCGCGATTCAGATCCATCCTGCACCATCATGTCCGGACTCAGTCCCGAGAAGAGGAGGAATGGTTCATGAAGCCCACGCGTCTCTTTGCCTCGCGCTGCTGCAGCGGCTCTCATTCTGGCCGCCATGAGCTGCGGCGATCCGACAGCGACCCAGGTCGGTGCTCCAGGGACGCCGCAAGGTGACCTGAACCTTTGGCAGCCGCTCGCCGGTCTACTGCAATGCTCCGCCCTTCCGGCCGACTCCGGTGAGCGAGACGATCGGACCCGACGAGTGGAACGCTGTACGTCGGGCCGCACACGCTGTCGTCCCCCCGGCGCGCTCGTCTGAGCCGGTGACCATCACGGCGGTGGCGCCGTCGGACACCGTGAACCGGATCCAGTTCCAGCCCACGGGACTCACCTTCAGTCAGCCCGCGTCGCTCACGATGAGCTACGCGAACTGCCGGGCGTTCGGGCGCTGGTGGCCGACGGCGGGTCGCGTACACCACCGACGCGCTGCAAATATTCGAGTACATCCCCTCGCGTCGATGACTGGTTCTCGCAGGAAGTCACCGGTCAGGTAGAACATTTCTCGACGTATGCCGTCGCCTGGTGAAGCGGACGCAGCGGCGGTTGCCCGGCCGGCCGTTCCCGAACCGGCGGGTGTGGCGCGTCCTGGTGCCGACTGGCTGCGAGAGGGGCGGGAGCTCGAGCGTTCGGGTTCGATCGCCGCGGCGATCGAGCGCTACGAAGCGGCGATCGCGGCCGAGCAGACTGGCGACCAGGCGGTACTGGCGGAGGCGCTGCGGCGTCTGGCGGTGTTGCGGCACCACCGCGGCGAGTCGGAGCGGGCCCGCGACCTGTGTCGCAGGAGCCACGACCTGGCGCTGCAGATCGGCGACCACGTGCTCGCGGCGGAAGCGCTGAACACCCTGGGCGGCGTGGAGCTGTCCACCGGACTGCTGGCAGGACGCCCGCCGCGACGTTTCTCCAGGCGCTGGACCTCGGCGGGGAGAGCCGGGCCCTGCGCGCACGGGTGGAACAGAACGTGGGGATTCTCGCCAACATCAGGGCGAGCTGCATGAGGCGCTGGCGCGGTACGAACGATCGCTCGAAGCGTATCGCCAGGGTGGGGACGAGCATGGGTGCGCGCGATTGCCTACCACAACATGGGCATGGTCAGCGCGGACCGGGGACGGCTCGAGGCGGCGGACCTCTATTTCGGGAAAGCCGCGCCATCGCCGAGCGCTGCGGCGATCGCTACCTCGCGGCCCTTTGCCTCGTGAATCACGCCGAAGTGCACGCGGCACACCAGCGGTTCGAGAATGCGCGCCAGAGCGCGGAGGAAGCGCTCGAGCTGTTCGACCAGATGGGCACCCGCGGTCCCAAGGCCGACGCGTACCGGGTGATCGGCATGGTGTATCGCGAGACCGGCCGCCTGACGCTCGCCGAATCGCGTCTCCACTCGGCGATCGAGCTGGCGGTGAGCGCCGGCTCCGTGCTGCGTGAGGCGGAGGCGTCCCACGAGCTCGCCCTGCTGTATCACGCCATTGGCCCGACATCAGGACGCGCTCCGGCTGCTCGGCGCCGCGCACCGGCTGTTCCGCCAGATGGACGCCCGGGTGCATCTGGTGCACGTCGGCGGCAAGGTGGCGAAACTCGAGGACACCTACCTGCGCGTCGTGCGCGCCTGGGGTGAATCAATCGAGTCCTCCGATACCTACACGTTCGGGCGCTGCGAGCGCGTGGCGAGGAATGCGGTGGCGATGGCGCGCGTGCATGGGGCTCGACCCCCGAGGAGACGGCAGTCACTGTTCGGCGCTCTACCTGCACGACGTAGGCAACGGTGCGGGTGCCGCACGAGGTGCTCCATAAGGTGGGTCCCTGACTCCTGAGGAACGCGTTCTCTTGCAGATGCACCCGATGTGGGGGATTGAGCTGCTCGGAGATGTCGAGGTTCCCTGGAGCGTGACGCCCATTGTTCGGTGGCATCACGAGCGCTGCGACGGCAGCGGCTATCCCGACCGCCTGCAAGGGAGACGAGATCCCGCTGGCCGCGCAGATCATCGGGACTCCTGGACGTCTACGATGCATGGACGACGCCCCGCCCGCACACCACCCCGCCGCTCACGGTCGAGGAGGCGATCGACCGCATCGCCCTGTGCCGGAGCTTGGTGGTCCGACGCGTGCTGGAGGCGTTCCTGGCGGCGGTGGCGCAGCCGCAGGCTACGCCGCCTGGGCCCTTCCAGACCACCGGCTTGATATCCCGCTGACCGCTCCTCGGCGAACCGCTGGGCGGCCTGCAGGTGCTCTTCGTAGTCCTTCCGCCACGCCAGCAGGAATGTTGGCGCGGAAGTATCCGGCGGTCATGACCTCTCCTGATGGCGCGGCCGGCCGCTCCGTGCCCCACCTCCACGACGTCGCCCAGGAAGCACGTCGAGCTGCCGGTATCCATCGCGTTCACGACGCGGCACTCGAAGTGCGCGAAGCATTCATCCAGCACCGGCGGCCCTGGCGGCCGGTGCGATGCGGCACGTCGGCGAGCTTGTCTTTGGCGCGCCCGCTCACGAACCCCAGCCGGTGAATCAGCTCGAATTGATCCTGACGGAGCAGATGCATCACCAACCGTCCCGTTTCGTAGATCATGTCGTGGCTGAAGTTGAACTTGTGGATGTACACCGAGACCCGGGGGATCGTGGGGACGATGGAAGCGCGGACGGCGCTGTCGGAGATCATGCCGTTGCGCTTCCCGGCGCGCTCGCTGGTGATCGCCACCACGGGTGACGTGAGGTTGCGGAGCAGCTGATAGGTGTCGTCTGGGTGCATGTGTTAATTATATGGCATGACCCTCCTGTTGGATCGCGTCCGTGCCCATCTCCAGCGCGCGCGCCTGTTTCCCCAGTCCGGGGCGGCGATCGTTGCCGTGTCGGGCGGCGCCGACTCGGCGGCGCTGCTCGACCTGATGCATGACGTCGCAGCGAGTGGGAACTGAGCCCACGCTTGCGCACGCGGACCACGGGATACAGGCGGCTAGCCGGGCAGTCGGTCAGGCGGTCAGGGAACTGGCGGAGCGGTACAATCTGCCGTTCGAATTGGGCGAGCTCGAGCTTGGGCCGGACGCGTCGGAGACGGTGGCGCGGCGGGCGCGGTATCGCTGGTTGCGGGAGGTGCAGCAGCGCGGCGCGCACGCTACCTGGTGACCGCCCATCACCAGGACGACCAGGTGGAGACGGTGCTGCTGCGGCGCTGCGCGCGGCAGCGGACTGGCGGGGTCTCGCAGGGGATCCCTGCGCGCGCGCGGCGGGCTGGTGCGCCCCTGCTTCCGTTTACCAAGTCGGAGCCTCGCCGCGCACGCGCGCCGCGCGCGGTCTCGGCGGTACACGACGACCCTGCGAATCGCGATCCGCGACACGCGCGCGTTCCTGGGTGCGCACCGAGCTGCTGCCGCTCCTGAGCGAGCGCGTTCGGGCCGGAAGTGTCCGCCGACGTGTTGCGTTTGGAGCCGCCACGCCGCCTGGGACCGGCGCGCGTGGGACCGCACGTTGGAACTCGTTCCCGAGCTGTCACTTCGAGTCCACGACGGCGGTTTTGACGTTGCTCGGGGGCGCTCGCCCGCTATGATCCGACCTTGGCCGCTGCGTTGCTCGCAGCGGCCGCCCGGCGAGCGGGGATGGTGCTGGGACCGGCCAGGGCACGGCAGATGGCGGTCTTTGCCGCAAGCCGTCCGGGCCGCCGGATGCAGCTGCCGGGTGGATGGACAGCGGAGACCGCGTTCGAGCAGCTGCGGGTATTCCGCGAAGCGGCCCCACGCCGCACGCGGTGATCGGGACGGGCGAGCAGGGCGCGCCGTGTTCGGCGAGTACGTGGTGAGCTGGGAGGCCGCGCCGGCTCCGGGCACGCCTGAGCGCGGCTGGGTGGACCACCTGGATCGGCCCTGCGAGGCTGGGGCTTCGCTCTATCATGCGGGAGACCGCCCTGGTGCCGCTGGGCGGGCGTGGGGCACCGGCCGGTGCGCCGCCTGCTGATGGAAGCACAGGTGCCGCGCGGCGACGGGGCCGGTACCCCGTCGTCGCCCGCGGCGAAACGATTCTCTGGATTCCCGGGATCTGCCGGAGCGCGGCCGACCTCCCTTTGCCGGGAACCCCGGCGGTCCGGCTCGATGTTACCGAGTGCCGAGAGCCCGAAGCAAACCGGCGGGCGTAAGCTCGCGCGAATCGTGTTCGAGGAGCGGGACGATCGCTGCGCGCGTCGCGCGCGTTGGGGCACGAGATCACGGCGCAGTACCCGGACGGCGACCTGCTGGTGGTGGGCCTGCTCAAGGGCAGCTTCATTTTCCTGAGCGATCTGGTGCGTCGGATCGAGCGGCCGCTCCAGGTCGATTTTCTCGTCGCCGCGAGCTACGGCGCCGCGACTACGTCCACCGGGACCGTGCAGCTGCTGTACGATCCGGAAACCGAGCTGGCGGGTAAGCACATCCTGCTGGTCGAGGACATCGTCGAGACGGGGAACACGCTCAACCGGCTGGTGGCGCTGCTGCGGGAACGACGGCCGAGGAGTCTCGAACGTGTGCGCATTGCTGCACAAGCGCATGGCCGGAACGGATGGAGCTGGAGCCGGCGTTCGTCGGGTTCGACGCCCCCGGGCCTTTCTCGTCGGGTACGGGCTCGACCACGCGGAGAACTTCCGGCACCTTCCTTATATTGCGAGTCTGACGTAGATGGCCAATCGCATCCAGCCCCCGCGGGATTTCAACTGGGGCCGTACGCTCCGGACCCTGCTCGTTCTGGGCGCTGCTCATCGCCGGGTCCATTGCCGCTGGTGCAGTTCGCCGCCGAGCCGCCGGCAGGACGCGGTGGACATGCCGTACTGCCAGTTCACCGAAGCAGCTCGAGACGCGGGCAACGTCGTGACGGTGGAGATCACCGAGCGGCAGCTGCGCGGCGACCTCAAGCGCGCCGGTCACCGATCGCACACCGCACGGCCGAGCATTTCACCACGCTGCTGCCCGTTCGAGTCGAGCGACAGTCCTGGGTCACGACCCTGCGGCAGAAGGGCGTGGACGTCGCGCGCGCAGGGAGGCAGAAGCAGTCGTTCGGCGTCGTTCCTGTTCAGCTTCCTGCCGTACCTGCTCATCTTCGGCCTGATCATTTTCATGCTGCGCCAGATGCAGCAGGGCGGAAACCGCGCCTTCGCGTTCGGGAAATCGAAGGCCAAGCTGCTCGTCGGGCGACACGCCCAAGGTCACGTTTGCCGACGTCGCGGGTGTCGACGAGGCGAAGCGAGGAGCTCGAGGAGATCATCGACTTCCTCAAGGACCCGCAGAAGTTCCAGCGCCTCGGCGGCCGCATCCCCAAGGGCGCGCTGCTGATCGGGCCGCCCGGCACCGGCAAGACGCTGCTCGCCAAGCGCCGTCGCCGGCGAGGCGGGCGTGCCGTTCTTCTCGATGTCGGGCTCGGACTTCGTCGAGATGTTCGTGGGCGTCGGCGCGTCGCGCGTGCGCGACCTGTTCGAGCAGGGCAAGACGCACGCGCCCGTGCATCATCTTCATCGACGAGATCGACGCGGTCGGCCGCCACCGCGGCGCCGGCCTCGGCGGCGGGCACGACGAGCGCGAGCAGACGCTCAACCAGCTGCTCGTCGAGATGGACGGCTTCGAGTCGAACGAAGGCGTCATCCTGCATCGCCGCGACCAACCGGCCCGACGTCCTCGATCCGGCGCTGCTGCGGCCGGGCCGCTTCGACCGCCAGATCGTGGTGGACATGCCCGACGTGCAGGGCCGCGAGCAGATCCTGCGCGTGCACACGCGCAAGATTCCGCTGGCGCCGAGCGTGAACCTCGAGCGCATCGCGCAGCGGCACGCCCGGGCTCGTCGGGCGCCGAGCTCGCGAACGTCGTCAACGAGGCCGCGCTGCTCGCCGCGCGGCGCAGCAAGCGCGGCCGTGGACAATGCCGGACCTCGAGGACGCGAAGGACAAGGTGATGCTCGGGCCTCGAGCGGAAGCAGCCGTGGTGCTCTCCGACGAAGAGCGGCGCCTCGCCGCCTATCACGAAGCGGGGCACGCCCTCGTGCGCCCTCAACGTGCCGGGCGCCGGACCCGACTCCACAAAGTGACGATCATTCCGCGCGGCCGCGCGCTGGGCATCACGGCCTAGCTGCCCGAGGAAGAGCCTGCACAAGTACACCAAGCAGTCGATCCCGAGTCGCGGCTCTGCGATGGCGTATGGCGGCCGGGTGGCCGAAGGAGCTGGTGTTCGGGCCGGAGAAGGTGACGACGGGCGCGGCGCAGGACATCCAGCAGGCGACAGAGCATCGCCGCGGCGCATGGTCACGCAGTTCGGCGATGAGCGAAGTGGTCGGGACCGATCGCCGTCGGCGATCGCGAGAGGCGAAATCTTCCTCGGGCAGCGAGGTGACGCAGCGGCGCGAGATCTCCGAGCGCACCGCCGAGCTCGTCGGACACGGAGCTGAGCGGGTGTTCGGCAACGCCTTCGAGCAGCGCGCGGGCGGATCATCGCTCGAGCACCGCGACGCGCTCGACCGGCTGGCCGCCGCCGCTGCTCGAGCGCGAGACGCTCGACCGCGACGCAAATCCAGCTCGTCGCGGCTGGCGGCACCCTGCCGCCGATGCCGCCCACCGCGCCTGCGGCGCTGGCCGCCGGCGGCCCGCGGTCAAGGAGAAGCCCCGGCCCCGACCACGCGCCCGGGAGCCATCCTGGGCAGTCCCCCGCCGGAGCCCGCCGGGGCGTGACCGTCACCGCGCTCGCCGCCCCACACCCCTCGAGGCGGTGCGCGCGGCGCTCGCGGCCCGCGGGTGGGAGCCACATCCCGCGTGGCTCGCTGCTTCCGGAGTACAGCTCCCCTCCTCCTTCTCGAACAGCATCCGCGAAACTGAGACGCGAAGCGCTCGTGCGCTGGGCGCGCGCGCCGGAACCGACGTCCTCACCGGAGAGGGTGGGCCCTGGTGGAGCGGCGCCGCCAGCCGGCTCGCTGCTGCGCGCGTCCCGACCGGGTGCCGGAGGGGCTGGCGGCTTGAGCGTCGGGCTGGCCCGGTTCCTCTCGGCGTACGCGGAGCCGCCGCGGGCGCTGGGCGATTGCCGGCGGCGAGATCGCGCTCGACACGCCGGTGCTCATCGGCATTCTCAACGTGACGCCGGATTCCTTCTCCGACGGCGGGCGTTTCACGGGTCTCGACGCCGCGCTGGCGCAGGCCGACGCGCCTCAAGGCCGACGGCTGTCGAGCTGCTCGACGTCGGCGGCGAGTCGACCCGTCCCGGGGCGAGCCCGGTGCCGGATGCGGTGCAGCTGCGAGCGCGTCGTGCCGGTGGTGGAAACAGCTGGTACGGCGGGGTCTGGGGCCGGTCTCGGTGGACACGCGCAAGAGCGTAGGTGCCCCGTGCGGCGATCGCCGCCGGCGCAAGCGTCGTCAACGACGTGTCGGCCGGCGCGTTCGACGCCGATCTGTTGCCGGTCGCGGCCCGGGCGGAGGTGGGGACCTGATCCTGATGCACATGCGCGGCACGCCCGAAACGATGGATGCGATGGCGACCTACCGCCACGTGGCGGTCGAGGTGGCCGCGAGCTGCGGCGCGGCCGCCGAGCGCGCCGAGGCGGCCGGGCGTCGGCACGGCGCGGATCGTCTCGACCCGGGGTTCGGGTTCGCCAAGACGTCCGCCGCAGAATTTCCGGCTGCTCGATGAACTGGCGGCGGTCGTGGGGTTGGGCTATCGCTGTAGCGCGGTCGGCCCGTCGCGCAAGCGGTTTCTCGGCAAGGCCACCGGCCGGCCGGTCGGAGGACCGGGACCGAGCGACGGCCGTGAGTTGCGCCTCGCCTGGGAGCGGGGCGCGCGCCTCTTCCGGGTCCACGACGCTCGCCCTCGCTCGCGAGGCGCTGAGCATCGCCAGCGCGACCACGAACCCAACGTGAGCTTCGAATCCTACCGATTCCTCATCCCGCGGCTGTGGCCGGACGTCGCGTCGAGATCCTGCTCGTCGCGTTCGTGATCTACCGGTTCCTCCTGTTCCTTGGTGGGGACGCGGGCGATGCAGATCGTCGTCGGCGTGATGATCCTGTCGGTCGCCTACTTCGCCGCGCTCGTCGCCAAGTTCCAGATGATCAGCTTCCTGCTGAGCGTGGTGTTCACGTACGGCGCCTTCGCGGCGGTGGTCGTGTTCCAGCCGGAGCTCCGCAACGCCCTCGCGCGGCTGGGCCAGTCGCGTCTGATGCGTCGCGTTCTCCCAGGGCGATCGCCAATCGGTGGCGGAAGAAATCGCCGAGGCGCATGGATCGGCTGTCGCGGCGCTGGCACCGGCGCGCTTCATCGCGGTCGAGGGGACATCGCGACTGGAGGAGTTCATCTCGTCAGGCGTGCCGATGGAGGCGAAGGTGTCCGCCGACCTCCTGACGACCATCTTCACGCCCGTACTCGCCGCTGCACTGACGGCGCCGTGCTGATCCGCGGCGACCACATCATCGGGGCGGGCTGCGTTCTGCCCTCTCACGCAGTTCAAGGTGACCGACAAGTCGCTGGGCACGCGACACCGCGCGGCGCTGGGCCTCTCGAGAGACGGACGCGACGGTGCTCGTCGTCTCCGAGGGACGTCGACGATCTCCGTCGCCAGCCATGGCCTCCTGCACCGCCAACTCACTCCGCAGCAAGTCCGCGATCTCCTTTCCGGGGTCATCTCGCACCTCGAAGGCGGCGAACGGCTGATCGCCGCGCCGGGCTGACCGCTCGCGAGCATTGTTTCACCGCGGGCGGCGGGCTAAGTTCTCCCGCTTATGGATTTTCCGGCCCTGCCCGAGCGGCTGGCGCAGGTGCGGACGGAGATCGTCCGGCGACAGGCGGCCGGGGGTGGACGCATCCGGTAACGGTCGTGGCCGTGACCAAGGGTTCGGACTCGACGCGGTCGCCGCCGCGCTGGCCGCCGGCCTGACCGACCTGGGTGAGAACCGGGTCCAGGAGGCGATCGAGAAGATCGACGCGTCCTCGGGCGCGCGGTGGCACATGATCGGACACCTGCAGCGCAACAAGGCACGGCATATCCCCGGCCGGTTCGTGCTGGTGCACTCGGTGGATTCCGAGCCGCTGGCAGCGGAGTTGAGCGGCACGCCGCCGAGCAGAAGTGGAGCGCTGCGCGTGCTGGTGCAGGTGAATGTGGCGGGGAAGCGCAAAAGAGCGGCTGCGACCCGGCGGAGCGCACCGGGGCTCGCGCGGGCAGTTGCCGGCCAGCCGCATCTCGAAGCTCGAGGGCCTCATGACGGTGGCGCCGCTCACTGAGGACCATGAGGTCCAGCGCCGCACGTTTCGCGCGTTGCGCCTGCTGCGTGACGCCCTGCAGGGGAGGGACTATGGGTGCCGGCACTTTCGATGGGGATGTCCGGCGACTACGGCGTGGCGGTCGAGGAGGGAGCGACGATGCTCCGCCTCGGTACCGCCCTGTTCGGCTCGAGGACGGCGTGAACGAAGACGCGTTTCCACCTGACCCCGTTGGACATCCGCAAGCAGGAGTTCCGCAAGACGCTGCGCGGCTTCGAGCCGGTCGGCGTCGAAGAGTTCCGGACGCGCGTCGCCGACGAGCTGGAGCGCATTCTGCGCGAGCGGGCGGTGCTCGAGGAGCGTCGTCGAGGCGCTCTCGGACCAGCTGGCGGTGTTTCGCGATCGCGAGCGGGCCATGAACGACGCGCTGGTCGCGGCGCAACAGCTGCGCGATGAGACGCGGGCGGCGGCGCACGCGGGAGGCGCAGCTGATCGTGCGCGAGGCCCAGGGCGAGGCGCGACGCATCCTGGACGAGGCGCGGGCGGCGGAAACAGGCGTGCGACGCCAGCTGGCCGAGGTCGAGCGGCAGTATCAGGCCTACCTCGGCGACTTCCGCGGCCTGCTCGAGCGGCAGCTCGCGGAGCTCAAGGTCCTGGGCGGGCAGCGCGAGGGATGATCGCCGAGGCGGTCCGCGCCGTGCAGGCGCGGATGGCGCTCGCGCCCGACGTGGCGATCATTCTCGGTACCGGGTTGGGCGGCCTCGCGGACGAGATGCAGGTCGCGACCCGCATCCCCTACGAGGACATTCCCGGGTTTCCCCGGCGACCGTGGAGAGCCACGCGGGGCGGCTGTTGCTCGGGACTCTGGCGGGCCGGCAGGTCGTGGCGATGCAGGGACGGTTCCACCGCTATGAAGGCTATTCCCTCCAACAGATCGCATTCCCGGTCCGCGTGCTGCATGCGCTGGACGCGCGGCTGCTCGTCGTGTCGAACGCCTGCGGCGGATGCATCCGCTGTGGAGCCCGGGCGAGCTGATGCTGATCGCCGACCATATCAATCTGCTGGGCGATAATCCGCTGATCGGTCCCAATGACGACCGGCTGGGGCCGCGCTTTCCCGACATGTCGGAGCCGTACGACGCGCAGCTCGGGCGCTCGCGCGCGCTGTGGCGCTGGAGCAAGGGATTCCGCTGCGGGAGGGGGTGTACGTCGCCGTTCCCGGACCCAACCTCGAGACTCGTGCCGAGTACCGCATGCTGCGCGCGCTCGGGGCGGACGTGGTGGGGATGAGCACCGTGCCGGAGGTGATCGCGGCGGTGCACGCCGGGATGCGCGTGCTGGGCGTGTCGATCATCACCGACCAATGTCTTCCGGACGCGCTCCAGCCGGCGACGGTGGAGCGCATCATCGCCGTGGCCCAGGCAGCCGAGCCGAAGCTCACGGCGCTGATTCGCGGCGTGCTCGAGCGGTTGAACTGATGCCGTTCCCGCCGCTCGACCCCAAGCTGTCGGCCGACGCGCTCGAGAAGCAGGCTGCTCGCCACCTGGAAGGTCGAGCGTCTGTTCGAGAGCAGCATGGAGGCCGCGCGCTACGGACCGCCGTTCGTGTTCTATGAAGGCCCGCCCACCGCCAATGGCCGGCCGGGGATCCATCACGTCTTTGCCCGCACCATCAAGGATCTGGTGTGCCGTTACCACACGATGCTCGGCCAGGCGGTGACGCGCATCGCCGGGTGGGACACGCACGGGCTGCCGGTCGAAATCGAAATCGAGAAGCAGCTCAAGATCAGCGGCAAGAAGCAAATCGAGGCGTACGGCGTGGAAGCGTTCAACCGCCTCTGCCGCCAGAGCGCCTTCACCTACAAGGCCGACTGGGAGACGCTGTCGGACCGCGTGGCCTATTGGCTCGACTATGAGCACCCGTACGTCACGTACACGAACGACTACATCGAGACGGTGTGGTGGCTCCTGAAACGCCTGCACGACAAGGCGCTGCTGTACCGGGGCCACAAAGTGCTGCCCTACTGCCCGCGCTGCGAGACCGCGCTCAGCTCACACGAGCTGGCCCAGGGCTACGACACCGTTCAGGCCAACTCGGTCTACGTGACGTTCCCGTTGGAGAAGGAGCCCCACCGGCAGCTGAGTGATCTGGACGACCACACCGTGGACGCTGCTCTCGAATATCGCCGTCGCGGTGCATCCCGAGCTCGAGTACGGCGAGTATGAGCTGGACGGCGTGCACTACATCATCGCGGCCGCGCGGGCGCGGGATGTGAAGCGTCGGCCACCGGGCGTTGGCCGACGGCAGGCTCTGTCGCCGGATTCCGCGGGCGTGACCTGGTGGGCCAGCGCTACGTCCGGCCGATCGATGTTGTGCCGCTGCCGCCGGAGGGGCAGCGGGGCGTCGTGGTGGGGGCGGCGTTCGTGTCGTCCGAAGATGGGTCGGGGCTGGTGCACCTGGCCCCCGCATTCGGCGCCGACGACTACCTCGCGGCGCAGCAGAACGGGCTCGCGCTCGTGAACCCCGTCGCCGCCGACGGCACGTTCCAGGGCACCCGATGGGAGGAGATCAACGGCAAGCTCGTCACCGACAAGGAGACGAACCGGCTGATCATCGAGCGCCTGAAGCACGACGGCCGCTGGCTGGAAACGCGGCCCCACACGCACACCTACCCCTTCTGCTGGCGCTGCGATTCGGCGCTGATCTACTACGCCCGCACGTCGTGGTTCGTGCGCACGACGGCGGTCAAGACGCGGCTGCTCGAGGCCAACGCGCAGGTGGAATGGCATCCGCCCGAGGTCGGCGCGGGGCGGTTCGGGGAGTGGCTCGAGAACAACGTCGACTGGGCGCTGTCGCGCGACCGCTATTGGGGCACACCGCTGAACGTGTGGGAGTGCGACCGGGAACGCGAGCATCGCGAGGTGATCGGCTCCTACGCCGAGCTCGCCGGAACGGTGGGGACGCCCGGTGCCGGCGGACTTCGATCCGCACAAGCCGTACATCGACGGCTACACGTGGGGCTGCGGGCAGTGCGGCGGCACGATGCGCCGCGTCCCCGAGGTGATTGACGCCTGGTTCGACTCGGGCGCGATGCCGTACGCCCAGTGGCACTATCCATTTGCTCACCAGGCGGATTTCAGGCGCATTTCCCGGCCGACTTCATCTGCGAAGGCGTGGACCAGACCCGCGGATGGTTTTATTCGCTGCTCGCGATCGGCGTCGCGGCGCTGGACCAGCCGGTGTACCGCCACGTGATCGTGAACGAGCTGGTGCTCGACGCCCAGGGACAGAAGATGTCCAAGAGCCGCGGCAACGTCGTCAATCCCTGGACGGTGATCGAAGAATACGGGGCCGATGCGGTGCGGCTCTATCTCGTGGGCCAGAGCCAGGTGTGGGTGCCCAAGCGGTTTGACGCGCTCCAGATCCCCAAGATCGTGGGCGGATTTCTCAACGCGCTGCGCAACTCGTATGGATTCTTCGCCCGCTATGCCGAGCAGTGGCAGCCGGGCGGCGCCGCCCTGCCGGTGGCCGAGCGGCCGCTGGCCGACCGGTGGCTGCTCGCGCGCCTCGACGAGGTGACCACCGCGGTGCGGGAGGCCTGGAACGGGTACGACGTCACGGCCGGCGTGCGGGTGATGCTCGACTTTGTCGAGGAGGATCTGTCCCGCTGGTACGTGCGGGCCAACCGCGCGCGCTTCTGGGCGCCCGACCGGGCGGCCGACGAGGCGGCGCTGGCGACGCTGCACGAGGCGCTGGTCACCGTGACACGCCTGCTCGCCCCCGTGGCGCCGTTCCTCGCCGACTGGCTGCACCGCGCGCTGACGGGAACCTCGGCTCACCTGGCGCCGTTTCCGGCCGATCAAGGGCGGCGGGAACCGGAGCTCATCGCCGCGATGGGGGCGGTGCGCAAGCTCGCGTCGCTGGCGCGGGCGGCGCGTGAGACCCGGGGGCTGAGCGTGCGGCAGCCGGTCGCGACGCTGCAGGTGGCTGTCCCGGCGGCGGTAAAGGGCCGGGCCTTTGCAGACCTGTTAGATATCCTGGCCGCCGAAGTGAACGCCAAGGGGATCGAGGTCGCGGGGTCGGACCACGATCTCGTGCGGCTCAAGGGCAAGGCGGAGTTCCGCAGTTTGGGGAAACGGTACGGCAAGGAGACGCCCCGAGCGGCGGCGGCCGTATCGCAGCTCACCACGGAGCAGCTGCAGGCGCTCGAGGGCGGTGCGGTCGCGCAGGTCGGGGAGTTCGAGTTTCGGCCCGAGGACGTCACCGTGACGCGCGAAGTGGTGAGCGACTGGGCGGTGCAGACCGATGGACCATACGTGGCGGCCATCGATCCGCGATTGACGGTGGATCTGATTCAGGAAGGGTTGGCGCGTGAGGTCGTGAACCGCGTGCAGCGGCTGCGCAAGGACGCGGGCTACGATTACGCGACGCGCATTGAGCTGGGCGTCGCCGGTTCGGACGAAGTCGTCGCCGCGATCGCGGCGTTCCAGGGCTTCGTAGAAGGCGAGACGCTGGCGCGCAAGACGGTGCTTGGCGGCGTGCTCGAGGCGGCCGACCTGACGAGGGAATTGGACATCGAAGGTCGCCCCGTGACCATTGCGGTGCGACGCCACGACGGACGAAAGGGCGGAACGCGATAATGCCGACGAAATCCCCCAAGCCCAAAGCCAAGAGCAAGGGCAAGAGCAAGGCCAAGGGCAAGGGCATGGCCAAGAAGCAGCTGGTGCATCTCGAAAAGCGGCTGCTGGAGGAGCGGGCTCGCGTGATGAAAGAGCTCGGCCACTACGACGAGTCGTTCAACTCGAGCCTGCAGGCCTCGGACGGCGACCTGTCGAGCTACTCCTTCCACATGGCCGATCAGGGGACCGATGCCATGGAGCGGGAGAAGGCGTTCCTGTTCGCGTCGCAGGAAGGCCGGTACCTGTGGCACGTGAACCAGGCGCTGCGCCGCCTGTACCGCAACCCGGCGACGTTTCGGGACGTGCGAGCACTGCGGCGAGGACATCAGTTTCGAGCGGCTGGACGCCTTGCCCCACGCCCGTCTGTGCATCAAGTGCAAGGCGAAGAGAGGAAGATGGAAAGCGCCGCTGATCGCCGGCTGTTCTGGGGCACGGCGAGCGTGATCGTCGCGGCGGACATCGTCTCCAAGGTGATCGCCGAATCGGTGCTGTCGCGCCGCCTGCGGATCTCGGTGATCGGCGATTTCGTGCAGCTGCGCCTGGTCTACAACGAGTGCGCGGCGTTCGGGCTGTGCCTGGGCGCGTACTCCCGCTGGATTTTCTTTGCCCTGGCGATCGTCGCCCTGTTTGTGCTCGGCTCCATGGTGCGGTCGGCGCCGAAAGGCGACCGCGTGCGCCTGTTTGCGCTCGCCCTCGTCTGTGCCGGCGCCGTCGGCAACGTGATCGACCGCCTGCGCAGCCGGCTCGGGGTGGTGGACTTCGTGGATGTCGGCATCGGGCTGCGGCGCTGGCCCACCTTCAACGTGGCCGACTCCGCCATCACGGTGGGAGCGATCGCCCTCGCGGTGTCGCTCTGGCTCGAAGGCCGGGCCCAGGACCGCGCGAAGGAGGCTCGGGCGGCCGAGCCGTGAGCGAGACGGTGGTCACGTTCTGCGTGACCGTCGCCGAGACCGAACGCCTCGACCGCTTTCTCGCCGAGCAGCTCTCCCTCTCCCGTACGGTCGCCGCCCGTCTCATCGCCGACAAGCGCGTCTCCGCCGATGGTCGTCCGCTGCGCGCGTCAGTGCAGCTGCCGCGCGCCACCGTCGTCTCGGTGTCGTTCCCTCCCATGGCAGAACCCCGCATGTACGCCCCGGCGCAGCGCGATCTCACGTTTGTGTTCGAGGACGAGCACCTGGCCGTGCTCGACAAGCCGGCCGGCCTCGTGGTGCATCCGGGCCCGGGGCACTGGGACGACTCGCTCGTGAACGTGTTGACGAGCCGCGGCACCGCGCTCTCGCCGGAGTGCGGAGGCCGGCCGTCCCGGGATCGTGCATCGGCTTGACCGCGACACCTCGGGGTTGCTGCTGATCGCGAAGACCGATGAGGCGCACCGGCGCCTGGCCCGCGCGATCGAGCAGCGGCGCGTGGAGCGGGTGTACGCGTGCGTCGCATGGGGGCACCTGGCGAACGACCGGGTGACGATCGAGGCGCCGATCCAGCGCAATCCGGCAGACCGGCAGCGGATGGCGGTGCAGGCGGGCGGACGTCATGCCGTCACCTACGCCGAGGTCGTGGCCCGCTACGCGCATATCGACTGCTGCGCGTGCGGCTGGGGACGGAGCGCACGCACCAGATCCGCGTCCACCTGGCGCATGTCGGCCATCCGGTCGTGGGCGACCGGGAATACGCCCTCGGGGAGCCGCCGAGTGACCCCGTCGATGCGCCGGGCCGCTGAGCGTATCGAGGAGCTGGCGCCGCGGCAGCTGCTGCATGCGGCGGCACTCACGTTCGAGCATCCCGTGACCGGCGCGCGCATCTCGCTGCGATCCGAATGGCCCAAGGGAATTGCTGCCGGCACTGGCCGAAGGGGCCGAGGATCCCAGTTTGCTTGCTCAACGCAACCCCTTGCAGTATCTTGGCTTCTTCGCTTCGGATGAGTGACGGCGGGGTGGTCCGGTTGCTCGTATTCCGGGTAGGCTCCCTTGCTTGCGCGGCCGCGGCGGAGACGGTGCGCGAGATCCTGCCGCGCCTCGAAACCACTCGAATTCCGGGTGCCCCGGCGGTCGTGGCCGGGGTGGTGAACGTCCGCGGGAGCTTGGTGACGGTGGTGGAGGGATGGCGGGCACTCGGCCAGCCGGCGCCGGTCGACACCACGCCGGCAGGGGAAACGCCGGCCGGAACCACCGTGGTACTGGAATTCGCGGGCGGTCGCAAGACCGCCGGCTTCACGGTGGACGAAGTGATCGACCTCCTTTCGGTAGGCGGAGAGACGCTGGAGCGCCGGCAGGCGCTGCCCGGCATCGACCCGGCGCTGGTGCGGGCTGTGGGCCGCCGGAGCGGGCAGTTGTTCGTGGTCCTCGATACTGACGCCCTGCTAACCCCAATTTTTGCTTCCTAGGGAGGATGTGTGAACCACACTGTCCTCGTCTGCGACGACGCCATCTTCATGCGGACGATGATCAGCGACATCCTGACGCAGGCCGGCTTCGAAATTGTAGGCGAGGCTGAAACCGGCGCACAGGCCGTCGAGAAGTACAAGTTGCTCCGGCCCGATCTGGTCACGATGGACATCGTGATGCCGGACATGGGCGGCATCGACGCCGTGCGGGAGATCGTGAAGAACGATCCCAACGCGAAGGTGTTGATGTGCAGCGCGATGGGCCAGCAGGCCCTGGTGGTGGAGGCGATTCAGGCCGGCGCGAAGGACTTCGTGGTCAAGCCGTTCCAACCGTCCCGCGTGCTCGAGGCGGTGCAGCGGGTCCTCGGGTAGCATGGATCTCTCGCAGTACGCCGAGCTGTTCCTCGCCGAATCCCGCGAGCACCTGAGCGCGTGCAACCAGCTGCTCCTCGAGTGGGAGCGGAACCCGGCGGCGAAGGAGCCGGTGAGCGGCATCTTTCGCGCCGTCCACACGGTGAAGGGCATGGCGGCCACGATGGGGTACGCGCGTGTGGCCGATCTGGCGCACCGGGCCGAAAACCTGCTCGACGCGCTGCGCCGGGGCTCTGCCGTCGTGACCGACGACCTGGTTCAGCTGCTGTTCCGCACCGTTGATTTGCTCGAGCGATCGGTGGAGCTCTCCGTTGTGGGCCGCGAGGGCGAACTGGACGTTGCCGCGGTCGCCGCCGAGCTGGAGCAGGCCAGCGGCGCGCATCGCTCCCCGCGCCGCGCGCGCGCGCCGCGCCGGCGGAAGCCGCGGCCACGCCGACGCCCGTCGTCCCGGTGGTCGCCGCGGGGAGGGCCGGCTGGTACAGTGACCCTGCGTCCCGATTCGCTGCTGAAGGGCGGGCGCGCGCTGATCGTGCTGCGCAAGGCGCAGACACTCGGCGCGGTGCACGGGATCACGCCGCCCCCGGCGGCGTTCGAGTCCGAGGACTTCGACGGGCGCCTGGCCTTCCGGCTGGACTCGCCGGAGCCGGTGGAGGCGATCGTCCAGGCGATCCGGGGCGCGGGCGACGTGGAGCACGTCACCGTCGCGGCGGAGGATCAGGAGGAGCTGCGGCCCGAGGGCAGCCTCGAAGGCGCGCGCACGCGGCATCTCCGCGTCGATCTGCGCCGGCTCGATGCGTTGATGGACCTGATCGGCGAGCTCGTCATCGCGCGGGGCCGCTTGAACGAGCTGGCCGCCCTGCGCCGCGATCCCGCGATCGACGACATTGCGATTCAGGTCTCCCGACTGTCGATCGATCTTCAGGACGAAATCATTCAGGCGCGGATGACGCCGGTATGGCAGGTGTTCGACCGGCTGCCGCGTCTGGTGCGCGACAGCGCGCGCGAGCTCGGCAAGCAGGTCGCGTTCCGGATCGAAGGCAAGGATATCGAGCTGGACCGCGCCATCCTGGACGAGCTCACGGACCCGCTGGTGCACCTGCTGCGCAACGCGGTGGATCACGGCCTCGAGTCGCCGGCGGAGCGCCGCAAGGCCGGCAAGCCGGCGGAGGGGGACATCCTGCTCGCCGCCATGCGGGAGCGCTCGAGCGTGACCATCACGATCTCGGACGACGGACGCGGGATCGATCGCGCCAAGGTGCTCGAGCGGGCCAAGCGGGAAGGCCTGGTGGAGTCGCATGCCGAGACGCTGACCGACGATCAGCTGCTGCGGATCCTGGCGCGCCCGGGGTTCACCACCGCCGCGGCGGTGACCAAGGTCTCGGGCCGGGGCGTGGGGATCGACGTCGTGACGACGCGGCTCCGGGCGCTCGGCGGCACGATCGAGGTCCGGTCGGAACCGGGGAAGAGCACCAGCTTCGTGCTGCGTCTGCCGGTCACCCTCGCGATCATGCGCGCGCTGATCGCCAGCGTCGGCCGCGAGCGCTACGCGCTGCCCGCTCACGTACGTGTCGGAGACAGTGGAGTTCGGCGACGAACCGACGACCACCATCGAGGGCGGGGAGGCCATCGTGCTGCGCGACCGGGTCGTGCCGCTCGTCCACCTGCGCCACCTGCTCGGCGTCAGGGCGACGCGCCGCCCCGCGCCGGCCGATCATCGTCCTGGAGATGGGCGATCGCGCGCGCCGGCCTCGTGGTGGACGGCATGCTCGGCCAGCGCGAGATCGTCGTGAAAGGCTTCGATGCCCCGCTGGGAACGCTGCCGCTGTTCAGCGGGGCGACCATCATGGGCGATGGGATCCCCGCGTTGATTCTGGACGCCGGCGGAATCCTCTAAGGGAGGGGACATGGAGGACGTCCGGGATCTCAAAGGCGCTCCAGATCGATGCGCTGCGCGAGGTGGCCAACATCGGCGCGGGGCATGCGGCGACCGCTCTGTCGCAGATGACCGACCGGCGCATCATGATCAGCGTCCCGCAGATCAGCATCGCGCGCCTGGAAGACGTGGCGAGCCTGCTCGGGGACCCCACGGACGTGGTGGCCGCCGTGCTGATGCATATGCTCGGCGATCTCACGGGGCGCACGCTGCTGTTGCTGCCGGAGGCCGCCGGGCGGCGGCTGTGCGACATGCTGTTGCGGCGGCCGGCGGGTACCACGATGGTGTACGACACGCTCGAGCAGTCGTGTCTCAAGGAGGCCGGCAACATCCTCTCGGGCGCCTATATGAACGCCCTCTCCGATTTCATGGGCATGCTGTTGCTGCCGTCGGTGCCGAGCCTGGTGGTGGACCTGTCGGCGGCCGTGCTGACCACGACGTATCTCAATTTTGGGCACGAGCGCGATTTCGTCTTCTGCGTCGAGACCGAGTTTCAAATCGAGGCAGAAGAGGGGCTCCGGGGTCATTTCCTGCTGCTGCCCGACCTGGCGTCCCTCAAGGCCATCTTTGACGCCATTCGCTTGACCTGAGCCGTGACGGCGCCGGCGCCCTCGGAACGCGACCTCGCCGTTCTCCGATCCTTTGCCCGCCGGATCGATGTGTCCGACGCGGGTGCCCACAACAATCTCGGTGTGGTCTACTATCGCAAGGGTCTGATCGAGGAAGCGATCGCGGAGTTCACGCGCGCCCTCGAGCTCGATCCCAAGATGCAGGTCGCGCAGCGCAACCTCGAGATTGCCTACCACAACACGGGGTTCTACGACCGGCGGGTGGCCGAGCTGCAGGAGCGGCTGCGCCAGGCGCCGGACGAGCGCGAAGCGCGCTGGGAGCTGGGCCGCGCGTACGCGATCCTCGGGCAGGACCAGGAGGCCATCGCCGAGTTCGAGGAGCTGCTCGCCAAGCGGCCCGGCGACATCGGGGCGATCATCCAGCTGGGGCTCGCCGAGAAGAACCGCGGGCGCGTGGAGGTGGCGACCGAGTGGTTCATCCGCGCCTGCGAGCTCGATCCGATCGAGCAGCGTCGCGCAGTTCTATCTCGCCGAGGTGTACTACAACCGGGGTCTGAACGCGGATGCGCTCGCGGCGCTGGACCGCGCCATCTCGCTGAATCCCGACAACGCGAACGCGCACTACCTCATGGCGTTCGTGCTCGGCGACATGGGCCGCCATCAGGATGCGCGGGCCGCGTCCAAACGCGCGATTCAGCTGAACCCGCCGCTGGCGCGCGCCCAGACCAATCTTTCCCTCGAGCGCTACACCGCCGAGCACAAAGCCCGCGAGCTGCGCGCGCGCGAGACCCCGAGCCGACGATCATCGAGGGCAACGCGCTCGCGCACTACAACCTCGGGCTGGCCTTCCGCCAGAAGGGCTACTACAACGAGGCGCTGCACGAATACCGTCTCGCCCTCGAGCGCGGGGAGGACCGCCGGCTTGCGCTCCAGGCCATGGCCGAAGTTCACCTGCTGCAACGCGACCTCCCGGCGGCGCGCGAGCTGTACGAGACTCTGCTGCGCGAGTCGCCCGACTCGCCCAAGCTGTGGAACGAACGGGGCGTCGTGCTGCAGCAGGGCGGCCAGCCGGACGAGGCGCTCGGCGTCCTACCAGCAGACGGTGCAGGTGGATCCGAAGTACGGGCTCGGCTGGAACAATCTCGGCGTGCTGCTGGCGCACCGCGGCGAGACGGAACAGGCGATCGAAGCGTTCCGCACGGCGCTTCAGTGCCAGAGCACGCTGACCGCCGCGCGCCTGAACCTGGCCCTGCTGCTGTTTCAGTTGCGGCGCTTCCAGCTGTCGCTCGAGGCGTACCGCCAGGTGCTCACCAGTGAGCCATCCTCCGCTGCCACCTGGAACGGTATCGGTCTCGTGCTCATCGAGCTGAAGCGCTTCACCGACGCGCGCAACGCCTTCGTGCGGGCGATCGAAGGCGACGCCGAGCACGCGGGCGCGCACTACAACCTGAGCTTCACGCTGTCGAACCTGGGCGACTACGACGGCGCGCTCCGGGCCACAAACGCGCTCTCGAACTCGACCCTACTACGTCTCGCAGAAGTTCGCGCTCACGATCGACCTGCAATTCGAGAAGGGCACGATCGGCGTCGCGCCCGAAATCTCGGCGGACGTGCAGGCGGAGACCCTGGGGGAGACGTTCTCCTTCGATCAGCGCCTGCTGGACAACATCTTTCAGGAGCTCGCCCCGCCGGCCGCCGCGGCGCGACACTGCGCCCAGCGGGCGGAGGACCCACTCGCCCTGGCCCGCGACTATCTGAGCAAGGGACTCATGGAGATGGCCGCCTCGGAAGCGGCCCGCGCGGTGCAGCGCGGCGCCGATCGGGGCGACGCCGCGGTGCTGCTGGGCGACATCTTCGCCGCGGCGGGGCCTGCACGGCGAGGCGCTCGAGCGCTATCGGGAGGCGCGGGCGCTCGACCCGGCGCGTCCCGATGCGCTGCTCGGGGAAGTGCGCGCCTTGCTGGCGCTCGAGCGACTCGACGAGGCGGCGGCGCTGGCCGAGCGAAGCTGCTCGGCCTCACGCCGGACGATGTCGAGGCCGCTGGTGGCCGTCGCCAAATGCCGCGCCGCCGCCGGCGACGCCGGAGGCGCGCTGACGGCACTGCAACAGGCGCAGACCCGCGCGCCCGCCCGGGCCGACCTGCGCAAACTCAGGGCGACGTGGCGGTCAAGGTTGGCGATCCGGGCGGCGCGCGCTCACCGCCTACCGCTCAGCGCTCGAGCTCGACCCGGGATACGTCCAGGTCTGGCTCGAGCTGGGCCGCCTGCACGAGCTCAAGGAAGGAGTGGGCGCCAGGCGGAGCAGGCACTACGAGCAGGCGCTCGAAAAGCTGCCGAGCTTCACGACGCCGCGCTCTGCGCTGGCCGATCTGCTGCGCCGCGTGGGGCGGGTGCGCCATGCCAGTCACCCGCCTCGGCGACGATGCTGGAGCAGGATCCCTACGATCTCAAGGCGCTGCTGCTGCTGGGCCGGGCGTTGCTCGACGACAAGCGGGATGCGGCGGCGGCTCGAGGCGTTCCGCCGCGCCCTCAGGTTCGACCCGGATCAGGTGGAAGCGCTGTTCCAGCTCGGCGTCGCGCTCGCCCGCGTCCATCGCTACGGCGACGCGGTGGAGGCGTGGGAGCGGGTGACCCGCCTCGACCGTCCGGACCATTCCGCGCAGCGCGCCCGGATTCACGCGCACGGCGCTCGATTTGCAGCACATCTTCACCTCCGACGCGGCCTGACGCATGCCGATTGAAGGCCCGCTTCGCGAGCTCGGCATCCACGACGTGTTCCAGCTGCTCGACCTGAGCCGGAAGACGGGCGTGCTGCGCGTCACATCGGACCTGCGGCACAACGCGGGCACCGTGTACTTCGAGGCGGGCACCATCGTGTTCGCCGAGATCCGCAGCAACCCACACCCGCTCGGGGCGCTGCTCCTGCGGACCGGAAAGGTTTCCGAGGCCGACCTCGAGCACGCGCGCGACATGCAGACGCGCCAGGGAGACCGCCTGCCGGTTGGGCCTAGATCCTGGTCGATCTGGGGGCGATCTCGGCGCGCGAGCTGGAGCGCCAGATGCGGTTCCAGATCGAGGAAGTCGTCTTCGAGATGATGAGCTGGCACGAAGGCTTCTTCTCCTTCGGCGAGGAGACCGTCACCGTTCCGGCGGACGCCGTGCGGATTCGCACCGAGGCGATCCTCATGGAAGGGCGCGCCGCATCGATGAGTGGTCCCGCATCGAGAAACGGATCCCCCACCTCGGCGTCGTGCCGCAGCTGGCGCCTCCGCGGGAAGGGGACGCGGGGCGGGTCGATCTGCTGCCGGCGGAATGGGAGCTGCTTGCGCTGTTCGACGGGCTGCGGATGTGCGGACCCTCGCGACCGACACGGGGCGCTCGGACTTCGAGGTCGCGAAAACGCTGTTCGGGCTTGAAAGCGCGGGCGTGATCCCGCTGGTGGATCCGGGATCCGCCAAGGGCGATCGCGTGACGACGGCGGCGCAGCTGGCGGAGCTCGTGGCTCCGCGCCGAGGACGCGCTCGTCAGCAAGGACCTGGGCCGCGCGCGCGCCGAAGCCGGAGCAGGCCGCCGCGATGTTTCCGCACGATGCCACGGTCCACCTGCTGCTGGGCCGCATCCAGCTCGCCGCCGCCCGCCCGGGTGACGCGGCGGACGAGCTGCGCGCGCGCGTTGCAGCTCGATCCGTTGCTGGTGGCGGCGCATCGGATGCTCGGGTACGCCCTCGTGGCGTCGGGCCGGTTCGCGGAGGCGGTGGAGCAGTGGGAACAGTGGGAACGGCTCGCGTCCCGTTCGAGGCCGAGACCGCCTAGCTCGAGCAGGTGCGTCGCGCCAAGACGGCCGCGCAAACGCTCGTCGGCGCCGGAGTGACGAGCCATGGCTGACGACATCAAGTCGCTCTCCGCGCAGCTCGCGCAGGACCCTGCGAGCATGGTGTTCCTGCGCCTGGCCGAGCTGCTGCGGCAGAGAGAGCAGCTCGACGCCGCCCACCGCGTGGCGCTCAGCGGTCTGGAGCGACACCCGCACGTGGCCGACGCGCACGACCTGTACGCGCGCATCCTCGCCGACAAGGGGGACTACGAGCGGGCATTCGACGAGTGGGACATGGCGGTGCGAATCGCCCCCGGTCATATCGGCGCGCTGAAGGGGCTTTCCTTCTTGTATTTCAAAGTAGGTGATGTGGATCAGGCGGTGGCGCACCTGGAGTCGGCGCGCCGCCACAGTCCGGACGACCCGAGCATCGCGCAGGCCATTGGCGGCCGTGCGGGGCGGACGAGCCGGCCAAGCCTGCGCCAGTCCCGCCGCACAGGACAGGAGCCGGCGGCGACCGCTGCCGCTGCGATGCCCCGCTCGAAGACGCGCGGGTGTTCGCCGGCCTCGAAGGCGCGCAGGAGGGACTGCTGCTGCTCGACGCCGCGAGGACGCGTCCTGGGCGGCGCGCTCTCGCAATCCGGCCGGCGACGACGTCACCGATGCGGTGGCTGCGTATCTCGCCGGCGTGTCGCAGGAAGCGTCGCGCACCGCCAAGCTGCTTGGCCTCGGGACGTGGACCGGGCTCGCGACCGAAGGGGGCCAGGGCCACGTGCATCTCGCCCAGCCTACACCGGACGCGTTGCTCCTCGTGGTGCGGGACCGCGCCACCCCGATGGGACGGCTTGCCATCAGTGGCACAACGGGCTGCGCACGCGGCGCGCCGGTGGCTGGAGCAACAGGGATGACGGCCGCCCCCGTTCCAGCGCGCGCTGGACCTGATCACCCGCGTCCGCGGCGTGCGCGGCGCCATGCTGGTCTCGGCCGGCGACGGCCTGGTCGTGGCAGAGCACCTCATGGAAGGGATCAAGGGCGCCGCCGTGGCCGCCTTGGCCGGCCAGCCTCGCGAACCGCCTGGGACGGGCGATGGAAGCGGCGGGGATCGGCCGCAGCGTGTTCTGGCACCTTCAGGCCACTGAGGGCGCCCTGCTCGTCGTGCCGGCGGCGTCGGGGATCCTGGTCGTCGCGGTGACGGACCCGGACGTGAACGTCGGCCTGGTGCGGCTCGAGCTGCTCGGGGCGGCGGGAGTGGTGGGATGAGCACGCGCGCCGTCGAGACCTGGACGCTCGATCCGTTGAAACACTTCGTGGACGAAGCGAGCGCCCGCCTGGTGCTGCTCATGACGCCGGCCGGGCAGGTGATGGCGCAGCACGGATTCTCGCGCGCCGTGGATGTGATGTCGGCGGGCGGCCCTCGGGGCGGCGATCATGGCGTCGACGGCGGGATTGCGCGGCAGCTCACGCAGCCGCCCTTCGCGGCCATCACCCATCAGGGCGAGCGCCACGGCATCTTTCTCGGCGCCGTGCCCACGAGCCGCGGGACGATCGTCGCGCTGGTTGTGTACGACCTGGACGCTTCGTCCGCCGGGCTGGTGCAGCTATTCTTTGAGCAACTCGCCGCAGAGCTCAAGGCCGCGAGCCCCAAGGAGGGCGTGCCCAAGCAGGTGCTGGCGGCCGACTTCGAGCGCGAGCTGAGCGACAGTCTCAACACGCTGTTTGGGAGATAGCCCTGTGTCCCTGGTCAGCTTCACGACGCGCGAGATCACCTGCAAGATCGTGTACTACGGTCCCGGGCGATCAGGGAAGACTACGAACCTGCACTACATCTACGGGCGCGTCCCGGACGCGGCAGCGAGGGGCGCATGGTGTCGCTCGCAACCCAGACCGACCGCACGCTGTTCTTCGATTTCCTGCCCATCGATCTCGGCATCTATCTCCGGGTTCTCGACCCGCTTCCAGCTGTACACGGTCCCGGGCCAGGTCTACTACAACGCGACGCGGCGCCTCGTGCTCCAGGGCGCCGACGGCGTCGGTGTTCGTGGGCGACAGCCAGGCGCGGCAGCTGGACGAGGAACATCGAGAGCCTCCAGAACCTCCAGAGCAACCTGCTCGAGATGGGCGTGGACATCCGCACGCTGCCGGTCGTGATGCAGTACAACAAGGCAGGACCTGCCGCGCGAGCTCATTCTCCAGACCGCGGATCTGGACGACGCGCTCAATTTCCGCGGCATCCGAGCTTCGGCGCCGATGCCCTGCACGGGCGCGGCGTGTTCGAGACCCTCAAGGGGATCTCCGAGCTCGTGCTCAGAAGCTCTCCGCCGGGAGCGCCGTGTGACCGCGGCCCTCAACGCCAAGTTCTCGTTCGAGACGTTCGTCGTCGGCGCGGCCAACCGGCTTGGCGGTCACGGCCGGCCGCACCGGTCGCTGAGAACCCGGGTCCGCGTACAACCCGCTGTTCATCTACAGCGGATCAGGGCTCGGCAAGACGCATCTGCTGATGGCGGTCGGCCAGGCGGCACTCAAGCTGGCGCCCCGACTGAACATCGAGTACCTGACGCTCGACGAGTACGTCGAAGCGTTCCACGCCGCCGTCGCCGCGGGGCAGGGCGACGCGTTCCGCCGCCGGTTCCAGAACGTCGACGTGCTGATGATCGACGACGTGCAGTTCCTGACGAATCGCAAAGAGATGCAGTCGGAGCTGCTGCGGCTCACCGAGGCGTTGCAGGGCGCGGGGCATCAGATCGTGCTCACGAGCGACCGCCCGCCGGCGGAGATCGCGGACCTGGATGAGCGGTTGATCTCGCGGTTCTCGGGGGGCCTGGTGGTGGACATCGGGGCGCCCGACTACGAGACCCGCGTCGCCATTCTGCGGCGCAAAGCGGAGGAGCGCGGCGCCAAGTTCCAGCCGGGGCGTGTTCGAGCTGGTGGCGGGCGCCGACTTCCAGAACGTGCGCGAGCTGATGGGCGCCCTGAACCGTCTCGTCGCCTACCAGGCGGTGAACGAATCGCCGCTCAACGTCGGAAGGGGCGAAGCAGCTGCTCGGCCTCTCGCTTCCGCTCGAGCGCGGCGCGCCGCCGCCGCCGGCGACGGCGGATGAATTCGGCGCGTTCCTGCACGGACGTGACCGCCACCGTCGGCAAGGCGGTGGAAGCGTGGCGCGCGCGGGTCGGGGAGGCGATCCTGCGGTGGGCAGGGGAGGGATATCGCACGCGCCGGCTGGAGGCGCTCCTCGCGCAGGATGCTCCCGCCGCGGTGGACGAAGCTGATCGCGGCGTTCGCGGTGGACGTCGAGCGGCTGAAGGCGCTCGAGGCCGAGGTCGCCGCCCTCGACCCGCAGGCCGCGGGGCACGCCATGTTTCGCGACCCGGAGCGCCTGGCCGACGCAGAGGCCGCGGCGGCCACCGTGCAGGCGGGCTCGGCGCCGCCCCCGCCCCTCGAAGGCATTTCCGCTCGCGACGTTCGCCGTCGGGCCGTCGAACCAGGTGGCCGTGAGCGCGGTGCACGCGGTGCTGAAGCAGCCCGGCAAGAAGTACAACCCGCTCGTGCTCACCGGGAAGAGCGGCCTCGGCAAGACGCACCTGCTGAACGCGATCGGGACTCGAGCTGGCGAAGGCGCGGCGGGCCGTCGTGGCGTGCCTGTCCACGCAGGCGTTCATCGACGAGGCTCATCGCCGCGATCGACGGCGACCGCGTGGATTGGTGGCGCGCGCGGTACCGCGCGGTGCACCGCGCTGCTGCTCGACGACATTCATCTGCTCGCGGGAAGGATCGCACGCAGGAAGAGCTGTTCAACCTTGTTCAATCTGCTGCACGACGGGGAGCGCCAGCTCGTGTTTACGGCGCCGGCGCATCCCAGCACGCTCGAGGGCGTGGAGGAGCGCATCGGGTCCCGGCTCGAGGGCGGCCTCGTGGTGGAGTTGACCGAGCCGGACCGCGACGTGCGGCGCGACGTGCTGGATCGCGTATTCGAGCAGCAGCAGGCGATTCCGGACTCTGCGCTGCTGGACTACCTCGCCGACCGGCCGGTGGACTCGGTGCGCAGCCTGATCGGCTTGGTCCAGCGGGTCATGAGCGCCGCGGTCAGTGCAGGACCTGCCGCTCACTGCGGGGCTCGGCGCGCGAGGTGCTGGAGGGCCAGCCGGTCGCGTCCGAGCGCCCCACGGGCGGCCTCCGCACCAGCGGTATCGTCGTGTCGAGTCTGGGCGGCATCCGCAGCCGCGAAAAGATGGCGTGGGACTGGCCCGATCCCGGCGGACCGCATGATCGAGGATCTGCGCTGATGGCGATCAAGGGCTCGCTCAAGGAAGCATCGCTCCCGGATGTGCTCGCAGCTGCTGGCGCTGGGACAGAAGACCGGATGCCTGTCGATCGCCGACCGCTCGAACTTCGGCTACATCTACTTTGACAAGGGCCGGATCTCCTACGCCTCGCATCGTCAACCGGCGCGACCGGCTGGGCGAGATCCTGTCGAAGCACGGCCGGATCACCCGGAGCAGCTCGACGCCGCCGTGCACCGGCAGGGCAAGGACAGCGACAAGAAGCTCGGCGAGATTCTCGTGGCCCAGCAGGTCATCACGCAGCAGGACCTCGAGGCGCTACATGCGCGTGCAGATCGAGGAGTCGGTCTACTATCTGTTCACCTGGACGCCAAGGCTCGTTCAACTTCGAGGCCGACGTGCGGCCCGAACGGCAGGACTTCCTCGTGTCCATCAACCCCGAGTCGCTGCTGCTCGAGGGTGCGCGGCGGGTGGACGAGTGGAGCCTGATCGAGAAGAAGATCCACGTTCGACCTGATCTTTGTCGTGGACCGGGACCGGCTGGCGATCTCCGAAGCGACGCTCAACGACGCGCAGCAGCGCATTCTCCCGCTGCTCGACGGGACGCGCGACGTGAACCAGGTGATCGAGGACTCCGGGCTGGGGGAGTTCGAGATCGGCAAGGCGCTGTACGGCCTGCTCACCGCCGGCTATCTGCATCGCTCGGGCCGCACCGCCTCCACCGTCGACACCCACGTCACCGACGCCCGTATCGAGGAGCACCGCAACCTGGGGGTCGCCTTCTACAAGACGGGCATGCTCGACGAGGCCGCGCGCGAATTCCGGCGGGTGGTGGACCTGCGGCCCACCGAAGCGAGCGCCCATTTCTTCCTCGGTCTGGTGGCGCTGCGCCAGGCTCGCTGGCGCGAGGCGGTGGACATGCTGCGGCTCGCCGCGGAGCGGGGCGGCAACCGACCCGCGGTGTTGCACAACCTGGGATTGGCCTACGAGCTGGTGGGCCGGCTGCCCGAAGCCGAGGCGGCGTACGCCGAAGCGGCGACGCGCGCCAAGACTGACGGCCGCATCTATCTCGGCTGGGGCATCGTGACGCTCAAGCTGGGCGATTTTGCGGGCGCCGCCGGGCGGCTCGATCGGGCGAAGGAGCTGTTCGGGACGGTCCCGCCCGCCACGTGGTTCTGGGCGCGCACCCTGGCGGCCGCATCGGCGGGCGAATTCGACCTGGCGGAGCAGCTCGCCGACGAAGGGGCGGAAGCGTATCCCTCGCACGCGGTGCTCCTGAACAACCTCGCGGTGCTGAAAGAGCTCAGCGGCGATCTCGAGGGCGCGGAGGAGCTGATTCGCGGCGCCCGCAAGAACGAGCCGTCGATGCCGCAGCTGTCCAAGAATCTCGGCGACCTCGCCTACCGGGCGTCGCGCTACGACGAGGCGTGGGAGGTCTACAACCGCGCCGTCGAGCTCGCGCCGGACCTGGGCGACGACGTGTACTTCAAGCTCGGCAACATCGCCTACAAGCGAAACGAGCGCGAGCTCGCGGCGCGGCTGTGGGAACGAGCCCTCGACCTGAACCCCAAGCACGAGCTGGTCAAGGCCAACCTCGATACGCTGGGCGTGCTGCCGTGACGGCTCCGCCCGATGAGCGCGCGCTGAAAGCGCTCACCGACAAAATCTCGCAGGCCCGCGGAGTCTGCTGCGACGGCGTACAAGGAGCGGTGCCTGCGGCGGCGCCTGGCGGTGCGCATGCGGGCGCGTGGCGTCCACACGTTCGACGCCTACAGCCAGGTGCTCGACGCGGACGCCACCGAGTACGACCGGCTGCTCGACACCCTCACGATCAACGTCACGAAGTTCTGGCGCAACGCCGAAACCTGGCAGGCGCTCGCGCCCTACGTGCTGGAGCTGTGGAACGCGCGGCATGGACACATGCGTGTCTGGTCGGCCGGGTGCGCCTCGGGCGAGAGCCCTACACCCTGGCGGTGGCGCTCGCGGAAACCGCGCGCGGCCTGCGCGAAGACGATCTGCTGTCACGCGTCCGCATCGACGCGACCGACGTGGATCGGGAAAGCCTCGAGCGCGACCCGGGCGGGCGACTTCCCGCCAGGCACATTCAGCGAGATGCCGGCGGACCTGACGCGGCGCTACTTCACCGCCGGCGCGACGCGCCGCGCCGCTGCCGGCCCTGGAGCAGATCGTGCAGGTGCGCCGCCACGATCTGACGCGCGAGCCGCCCCCAATCCGCCCTACGATCTGATCGTGTGCCGCAACGTGGTCATCTACTTCGACCGGCCGATGCAGGAGCGTCTGTTCCAGACGTTCGCCGACGCGTCTGGTGCCGGGGGATCCTGCTGCTCGGCAAGGTCGAGACGCTGGTCGGGCCCGCGCGCGAGCGCCTCAAGCTGGAAGATCCGCGCGAGCGGATCTACCGCCGGCCCGCATGACCCGCCCGCCGTCAGGAAACCATCGTCCGCGTGGCGGACTGGGCCGCCAAGCGCGGCGACGAAGCGATCGTAACCCTCGGCCTGGGGTCGTGCGTCGCCATCATGCTGCATGACCCCCAGGCGTGGGCGGGCGCGATGGCGCACATTCTGCTGCCGTCCACGCAGCCTCGCCCGGGACACGTCCAACCCGGCGAAGTTTCCGGAGACCGCGGTCCCGTTCCTGGTCGCGCAGCTGCAGGCGCTGGGCGCCGATCCGCGCCGCATCGTGGCCAAGCTCGCCGGCGGCGCGAGCATGTTCGCCGCAGCTCATGACGCCGGGGTCGGTGCAGATGGGGAGCGCAATCTGGTCGCGACCCGCAACGCGCTGCGCGCGGCGGCGATCCCGCTCGCGGGCGAAGCGGTGGGGGCGAGGCCGGCCGCTCGGTGCGGTTTTTCGTCGCCGACGGCCGGGTCGAAGTCCGCTCCGTGGGAGTCGATGTCATCCGCATCTGACGCGCGCCCCAGCGTTCTGATCGTGGACGACAGCGCGCTGATGCGCCGCGTGCTGTCGGACATCCTGGGAGGCTCGGCGGGTCATCCGGGTGAGTTCCGCGTGGTGGCGACGGCGCGCGACGGATTCGATGCCCTCCGCAAAGTGCATCAATTCGAGCCCGTCCGTGATCACCATGGACCTCGAGATGCCGGAGCTCGACGGCCTGGGCGCGATCGGGTACATCATGTCCGAGACGCCGCGGCCGATCGTCGTGGTGAGCGCGCACGTCGGACCCGGCACCGCCGCCGTGATCCGCGCCCTCGAGCTCGGGGCGGTGGAGATCGTGGCCAAGCCGGAAGAGGCCACGCGCACGGCGCTCGAGCGGCTGGGGCCGCAGCTCGTCGAGGCGGTCCGGCGCGCGCTCGCCGCCGACGTCATCCCGCGTCCCGGTGATGGCGCGCCCGCCCGCCGCCGTGCGGCACCCGCTCGAGACGGGGCTGCGGCCCCGCGCCCGCGTCGTCGCGGCGATCGCGGCGTCCACCGGCGGTCCCCGCGCGCTCGCGGAAGTGGTCCCGCGCATTCCCACCGGGCGGCACGCGGTGCTCATCGTGCAGCACATGCCGCCCAAGTTCACGCGCAGCCTGGCGGAGCGTCTCGACTCGATGAGCCCGCTGCACGTGGTTGAGGCCGATCACGGCGCGCCCGTTGTTGAGGGCACAGCGTACGTGGCGCCGGGCGACTATCATATGCGGGTGACGGCCGCCCACGACGGTCCGCATGATCACGCTCGACCAGGGCCCGCCCGTCTGGGGCGTGCGTCCGGCCGCGGACCCCATGTTCCGTTCGGTGGCGCAGCTGTTCGCCGCCCGCAGCCTGGGCGTCGTGCTCACCGGGATGGGGCGTGACGGCGCCGAGGGACTCCGCGCCATCCACGACGCGCGGCGGCACCGGCGTGGCGCAGGACCGCGAAACCTCGATCATCGCCGGCATGCCGACGCGCGGCGGTGCAGGCCGGTGGCGTGGACGCGGTGCTGCCGCTCGGACAGATCGCCGACCGCATCGCGTTGGAGCTGCTGCGCCGCGACCCGGCAGCCCGCGCATGAGCCGCGGCTACCTCCTGGTGCAGGTGGAGGGCCCGGCTACGGGCTGCCGCTCGAGCCGGTGCTGCAGGTGGACGACCTGGGCGAGGTGCTGGTGGTGCCGCGCGTCCTTCCCGCAATGCGCGGGCTCACGCCGCTCAACGGCCGTCTGGTGCCGCTCATTCACCTGGGCGCGCTGCTCGGCAATCGCGCGCCTCCGCCCGAGCGCGGATCGGCCACCGTCCTCGTTGACCTGGGCGGCGGTGAGCGCCTGGTCGCGCTCGAGGTCGATGACGCCGACGAGGTCATCCGTGAGGCGGTGCTGCCGGCGCCTGCCGGGAGGCCTTGCCCTGGGCGTCCGGTGTGGCGCGGCGCGAGGGAACCCTCGTGCCGATCCTGGATTGGGACATTCTGCAGGAGCGCATCAAGTGACCACAGGGGACGACGTCCAGCTCGTCGCCTTCCGACTGGCCGGCCAAGAGTTCGCCTTCAACATCTTTCAGGTCGAGCGGATCCTCCGCCACGAGGCGGCGGCCCCGCTCCCCAAGGCTCCGGACTTCCTCGAGGGCGTGCTCCAGTATCAGGGAGCGGCCGTCCCGCTGATCGATCTGCGCAAGCGCCTCAGCGTGGCCGCACCGATGCGGGAGGAGACCCGGACGGTGATCCTCGAGTCGGAGGGCGCGAAGATCGGCGTGGTGGTGGACGCGGTCACCGAGGTTCTACAGGTTGCGGCATCCGGAGATCACGCCGCCGTCCAAGGTCGTCAAGGGATTGGCGGCGGAGTACATCAGCGGGCTTGTCGTGAAGGACGGTCGAACGATCATTGTGCTCAATACCGAGCCAGCTCTTGAATGCCAAGGAAAAATGGCGCTCGAGGCGGTGCTGCCCAAGGCCAAGGCTTCATGACCGACTCCCCGATTGCGAGGTTGCGCGGCGAGTACGACGCGATCGCCCGCCGGCTCGATACGGCGACGCGGGGCCGAGCGCGAGGTGGTCAAGCGCGACATCATCGGCTACTTCAAGCAGGTGGATACGCTCATCAGCGAGCTGGCGGAGCTGAAGGACGACATTCGCAAGCTCGTCGAGCGCTACAAGCAGATCGCTGCGTCCACGGCGGAGGCCTCGGCGCCGGAGTTCACGAGCGCGCGGCCCGCAATTCACGCCGACCACATCGGCGCCTCGACATTCATCGAGAAGGGGTGGAGCCTCATCTCACTCGGCGACCACGCCGGGGCGGTGCAGGCGCTTCAGAAGGCGCTCAAGCTGTCGCCCGGCGAGACGCAGGCGGAGTCACTGCTCGGCTGGGCGCAGATGCTGCACGAGGACTACGACGACGCGCTCCAGACGTTCCAGCGGGTGCTGCTCAAGGAGCCCGCCAATTCGCTGGCGCGCATCAACGTCGGGTACATCTGTCTCAAGAAGCGGATCTTCGGTGAAGCCATCGAGCACCTGTCGAAGGCCATCCGGCTCGACAATGACAAGAAGGCGACCCTGTACGCGCATTTCTACCTTGGCCTCGTGTACCTGCAGCGCGAGATGTACGAGGGACGCCCAGACGTTCTTCGAGAAGACGCTGAAGCTCGGTCCCAACCTGATCGAAGCGTACTACGAGCTCGGGCGCGCGCGCTGGTTCGGGGGCGACCGCGAGGGCGCGCAACGCGCCTGGGAGGACGGCGCCAAGGCGAACAAGTTCAATCCCTGGGGCAAGAGTGCCAGGAGACGCTGGACGCCACGCACCAGGGACAGGAGCCCCCGCGCACCTAGCACTCCTGCTGCTGTTGCAGCAGGTCCCCCAGGCGGTGACCGTCGGGCGCGTGACGGCGGTGGCGTGGCCCGGTCATGCGTCGTACGCCATGGCTCTCGCCACGGACGCCGACCGCACGCCGCCGTTCCCCGGCCTCGGTCCGCTGCCCAACCGGCCCATCCGCCTGATTCTCACACCGACGCGCGCGGACTTCGATTCGCTCACGCACGGCCGCCTCCCCACCTGGAGCGAGGGCGCCGCGTTCCCGGATGCGGGCACGATCGTATTGTTGACCGCCGCACCGCCCGACCGGGTGTCCGCCGCCCCTGCGCCACGAGCTTGCCCATCTGGCCCTGCGGTGGCGGCTGAGCCATCCGCCGCCGCTGTGGTTCTGACGAAGGGTACGCCGCGTTCGCGGCCGGCGAGTGGGACCGCCTCGAGGCGCTCCGGCTCAACTGGCAGCTTGCGCGCGGCGTCCGGATGAGTCTCGCCGATGTGGACCGCGCGCTGCGGTCGGACGCCGCCGACGCGCAAACGGCGTATGCGCTCGCCACGACCGCCGTGCTGCTCCTCAACCGGTGGGGCGGGGCGCGGGGCCTGGCGCCCCTGATCGACCGGCTCGGCGCGCGGCCGACATTCGACGCCGCGGTCCGCGCCACGTTCCACGTGACCGAGGACGAGTTCGAGGCGCAGTGGAGACGCGAGGTCGCGTCGCGGTATGGCTGGCCTGTCGTGGGCCGGGGCGGTGGGATTGTTCTGGGCGCTGCTGGCGCTGTTGCTCGTGTCGCTCGTGGGGATGCGGCGGCGCCGCGACCAGCGCGCAGGGCACGCAGCTCGACGAGGGTGGACGCTGCCGGAGGATGAGGGCCCAAGTGCTTGACGATCCTCGCATTGCGCGATAGACTCCTCGCGCCATGTCGGACTCAGGACTGCCGCACTCGCGCGCTGCATTTCGGCAAGAAGAACGCCATTTTCGCTGGCAGCGGCGGTTGTATCGCTGGCGTTGGGATACTGGCTCTTATCTCGCGGCTCCACCACCCGCGGCGCCGATCCTGCTCGTCCTGGGCTACTGCGTTTTCTTCCGGTAGAACTTGGCCGCTAACGCGATCACGCTGTGGGACGGGCGAATAGCTCAGCTGGTTCAGAGCGCCTGCCTTACACGCGGGATGTCGGGGTTCGAATCCCTCTTCGCCCACTGGGACAAACCGGGTGCAACGGAGGATTGCCGGCGTGAGCAATGTCCGCCTCGTCATCGCCCTGATGCTCGCGTGCGCGACGCTACCGCGCGGGCGCAGTTGGCCATCACGCAGCCCACCACCAAGCTGCTGATTCTGCCGCTCGGGGTGAGCGTGCCCGCCGACACCGGCCGCCAGCATCGCCGCAATGGACGCGGCCCGGGACCGGCTCGACGGCGCTCGCGACGCTAGTAAAGTCATCGTCGTTCCCAAGGCCAAGCTGGTGCGAGGCCCTCAAGGCGTCAGGTTTCCCCTGCGACCTGGTGCTCGACGAGGGCCAGTCCCGCGAGCTCGGCCGATTCCTCAACGCACGCATACACGACCGGACGCTCGAGCACCGCGGCGCGACGCTTGCTGCCCGCGTGCTGCGGGTGGTGGACATCGGGTCGTCGGGATTCCCGTTCCATGTTCGACCGTCGCCAGGCGACGCCGCGACGCCGGCGGCGCTCGGCGAAGCGATCGCGCAGCGCTTGAACCGGATCGTCCGCGCGGGCGAGAGCGCCCGCGATTGCAACGACAAGCGCATGAAAGGGCAGATCCCGGCGGCGACCGACGCGGCGAAGAAGGCCTTGTCGACCGAGCCGGACCTCCCGGCGGCGCATCTCTGCCTCGCCACCGTGTACGAGAACCCAGCGGTTCCCCCGACAGCCTGATCGCCGCCGCCACGCGCGCCACGCGCGGCGACTCGCTCAACCCGACGGCGTGGGAGACGATCGCCCGCGCGCACCTCACGAAGAGGCGACACGCGTCAAGGCGGTCGACGCGTATTCAACACGAGCTGCGGGGCGAGCCGATGAACACTGCCGCTGCGGCTGGGGATCGCCGAGCTGCTGTGGCACCAGCACGGGTACCCGCGTGCCGTCGAGGCTGCTCGACGAGGGGCTGGCCCGCCGGCCGGGCGACGCGAAGATGCTCGACCTCAAGGCCAAGATCTGCATTGAGGGCCAGCTCGGGCGCTGCACGCTGGAAGGCTACGTGCAGCGGGCGACGGCGGACTCGGGGCTGCTGCGCGACTCGACATTCCTGCAGGGGCGCGCTCGGCGCCGCAGCAGGCGGGGATACGGCAACTTGGTGTTTTTCAGCCGGGCCGCCGTGAGTCATTTTCCCTCATCGCCCGCGTTCTGGAAGGCGATGGGCCAGGTGTTTGCGCTGCGGGGCATGGCCGACTCGTCGCGCGGCGGCGTATTGCAAGTCGGCGGCGCTCAGCCCGACCGACATGAAGGCCGCGCTGCATGTGTGCCAAGGCCAGTGGTGGATGAGGGCCACCTACGATACCGTCGCGGCCAATCGCTTGAAGGGCGACACCGCGCGGCTGCGCACGTTCCGGGCGGCGTTCGCCCGGGGCTGGACACGGCGCACACATACCTGGTGCGGGCGCGCGCATCCGCCGACTCGAGCGAGCGGCTCACCGCCGCCGTCGTCCTGCTCACCGGCGGGTCGAAACTGGCGCAAGCAGCGACCTACGATCCCGCATACATCTGGCTCGACGAGGCGCTCCACACGGTACCGCTGCGATCGAAAGCGGACACGATCGGTCCCCGCCAGCAGGTGCGCGTCCAGGCGAGCTTCTGGTTCGGCATCGCATCGGTCGCTTCACTGCAGGGGCCCTACAAGCGGATGGTGGCGTCCAAGAGCTGTGGCGATGCAAAGAGATCAACGAGCGCCTGGTGCGGACCCGCGAGGCGCTGGTGCTGGGTGGCCGGGTGTCGCCCAGCTTTCGCAGGACACGATGCTGCAGAACCTCGCGAAGTTCGAGCGGTCGTGCCGCAGGTGAAGAAGCAATTCAAATGCAGCAATTTCTAAGGCGTTGAATTGACCTCCCCCGGGTCTATATTGCGGCGTCCGTCGCCCGGGGTTGTAGCTCAGCTTGGTTAGAGCGCCGGTCTGTCACACCGGAGGTCGCGGGTTCGAGCCCCGTCAGCCCCGCCTGAACCCGCGTCGCGGGATGAGAGAACCGGCCCCGTCTGCCACGGCAGGCGGGGCTTTCGTTTTCACCGGGAGGCGCTCGAACGTCCACCTATCATGTTCCCGTTCTTGCCGACACCGTGCGCGCCTGGGCGGAGGGAGGCCGCCGCGCGGTGGATGCCACGGTGGGCGGAGGCGGCCACGCGGCGCTGCTGCGCGCGGCGGGCGCCGGGTGCTGGCCGCCGACCGCGATCCCGCGGCGATCGCCGCCGCCCGCGCCGCGTTGGGAGACACCGGTTACCGGTATGCGACGGGCGCGTTCGGATCGGCCGAGGTGCTGGACACGATCGCCGCGTTCCGTCCCGATCGCATCCTGCTCGATCTCGGCGTCTCGTCACACCAACTCGATTCGTTCGACCGCGGGTTTAGCTTTCGGCCAGGCGCGCCGCTCGACATGCGCATGGGCGCGGCCGGGCTTCACCGCGGCCGACGTGCTGAACACGTGGCCGGCCGACCGGCTCGCCGCGAGCTTCACCGACATGGCGGACGAACGGCCGGCGACGGCGCGGCGCCTCGGGGCGTCGATCGTGCGGCGCCGCGCGCGGGAGCCGTTCATCACGAGTGATGATTTCGTCAACGCAATCCGCGAGACGCTGGGCCCGCGGTCGGGCCCGGGAGATTTCGCGCGGTTGTTTCAAGCGCTCCGGATTCTGGTGAACCAGGAGCTGGAGCAACTCGACTGGCGCTGCCGGCGCTGCGGGACGCACTCGCGCCCGGCGGGCGGCTGGGCGTCATCAGCTATCACTCGGGCGAGGATCGCATCGTCAAGCACACCTTCCGCGAATGGGCCAGCGCGCTGTATCTGCCCGCCGGGCCAGCCGGTCTGCACCTGCCGGGGCCGGCCGCTGGGTCGCTCTGTTGACGCGCCGGCGCGACGCGGCCCGAGCCGTCCGGAGATCGCGGCGAACCCGCGCGCCCGCTCGGCGCGGTTCCGCGCGTTCGAGGTGCCCGTATGCCCGGTATGCCCGGTATGCCCGGTTGAATGATGGCCCTTAAAGGCCGCCACTGGGCCGCGGTCTGGCTGCTCGCCTTCCTGGCGGTGGCCTGGATCGTCATCGCCCGCCAAACGTCCGCCATCCGCGCCGCCCGCGATCTCGCGGCGCTGCGCGAAGAGCATGCGAACCTGGCGGGACACGGGGCGGAGCTCGAGCGGCGGATTCGGGCGGCGACGAGCCGCACCACCTGATGCGGCGGGCGCGGGGAAGCGGCCTGCGCCTCCCGGCGGATACCGAGATCATCCTGCTGCCGGCGCCGAGGACCGCGTGTGACGCTCACTATCCGTGCGCATCCACGGCTGAAGCTCCTCGGCTCCGGCTGCAGGTGATCGGCAAGGCGCGATGCTGCTCGGTTTGATCGCGCTGGTCGGACGGGCGGCGCAGGTCCAGCTCGATCCAGGGCAACCGCTGGTCGACCGAGGCGCGCGTGCAGCGCACCGAGCAGATCGTGCTGGCGGCGCGGCGCGGCACGCTCTCGGACCGGCACGGGAAGCCGCTCGCGCTGACCCAGGAGACCTACCACGTTGGCGTGGCGCCCAACGAGCTGCGCGATCCCGAGCGCGACGCCGACGTCATCGCCCGCCAGCTCCGTCTGACCCCCGCGGACATCCGTCCCGCGCTCCGCAAACGTTACGCGTATTTCGCGGGTCCGTTCACGACCGGGCAAGTGCGGCCGCTGCGTGCGATGCGGGGTGTGCACCTGGAGCCGTGGTGAGAACCGTTTCTATCCACAGCCGGACCTCGCGCAGGCCGTCATCGGACGCGTGGGGGACGACGGACACGGAGCGACCGGCCTCGAGCGGGCACTCGGACAGCGTACTCACGGGCCAGCCTGGCTCCGCCGTGGTTCTCAGGGATCGCGACGGACGCGAGTACGTGTCTCCGGCCCGCGTCATCAGGGACCCGGTGCGAAACCAGTATGGTATCGACGCCGCTCGACGCCGAGCGTCAACACAGCGTCTTTCCCCAGGTCCCCTTTTTCCAGGCCCGATCGCGATCGTCGTCGCAATTCACGGCAGGCGGCCTGACCGTCTTTATGGGCGATCTGGCTCAGGCGCGATCAAAGCCAATATCGTCGTCCCTACGCGTCGATGCGCGAAGATCGGCTGCCAGACGGTTCTGCCGCACAGACCAGATGCACCCGCATCACCAGCGACCGCGCTACGGTTGCGAAATCGTGGCGCTTGCGCCGCAGGGTCGAAAACGGCGTCGCTGAAGGTCGCGCAGAACCGGTGAGCGCTGCTGTGACGATTCTGCCAGTTCAAACTGTGGCATTGATCAGCGGCATGCGCCGCGCCTTAGCGATCTCTGCTGCCGTTTCGTCGACCAGCGGGCGCCTGGTCAGCTGGACCTGCGCCGCCGATCGGAAGCCAGCACGCGTCGAAGCGACAACATCGCTGATCTGCGGCCGGACGTTTTCCAATGCCGTTGCCGTCGATCAGGCGCGACGCATCTTGCTGCCCGTTCGACATCAAACAACACCGAGTGCTGAATTATCGCCTCTCCGGGCTGCCAGGCCTTCCCCAGCCTGCATCCGGCTCGTCGCCGCCAGCACCCGTCAGTTCGCAGCCAACTCAGCGGCAGCCACCGGACGGGCGCAATGACGTCAGAATACCGCAGAACGACGTAGACCGCGACCAGTGACTGGCCTTGGGCCATCATCGCCGCCGACCTCAGCGCGCGGAATTCGCCCGGCAGGCTGCCGATTCTCGGGATCAGGCGCAGCATCGCTGGCGTGGCGGCAGATCTGTACTGCCGGCAACCGCTGAATCTGGCGAGACCAGCGGTGACGATCGCCCGAGTGTGGCTGATGACAGCCACCGCCGGCGCTGCCGTCAGCGCCGACGCACTGAAATCGTTCGCCAACAACCGCCAAATCCCCGCCAGGCCATCTGATCCGACGAAATCATCGCTCGTGATGAGCAGCCCGCGCGGCACACCCCGTCGCCGTTCGTCCGCCTGTCGGTAATCGCGACAATCGACCGACCTGTTCGACGCGACCGGCCGCTTACATCGCATCAGCGCCAACCTCTGGTCAGACAGAATCAGTGTGACAGATTTGCCGAGATCCGCCGATGAAACTGCGGCGATGGCACCTCGTCTGCCACCAGCCATCCTCTTTGCGTCTGGATCTTGACCGGCACCTCCGGCCGTACATCCCGCCTCGGGCACCTGATATCGTGGCAGGGCGCGACCTGGGTGGATTCGGCAGCTCCCGGCACTGCCGTGGCGAGTGAATTCATCCGCGACGCGAGGCGAGGCTATTCCAGCATGAACAGATTTCATCAAGCGGTAACGGGCGACGAGACCTGACCGGGGAAGACTGCCAGCTGCTGCGTGAACTATCGACTCGCGGTTCTCGTGGACAGCTGAAGACGCCCAGCCATAGCTGCGCGGACTCACCGCCGAACTTTCTACTGCGTCGCCGCAGTGCGGTTTGCCATCCGCTGTGAAGCACTACGGTCGAAGGCGACTGCAATATAGCCAGCCTCTGGTTACTGGCAGAAGAGGAGACTCTCGTGTCACTGGTGGCGTGGGACTGCCAGCGGCGCTTTGCGCCGATTTTCCTGGCTAAGACAGGCAGCGGCAGGCGAGCCCTTCATCAGAATACGGCCGGATGCGCCCGGACTGTGTCAGCCCCTGGGCCAATCACGGCACTTGTGTCTGCGGCCACGACATCATCAGTCATCCACCCGGCGCGCTGGCACAACGAACCTTCGATGAGCTGAGCAGCTACGCCGCGCGCGTGAGTCGACCATGCTGCAGCCCATCGCCTCCAGGCGAGGAAGCACCCGGCACCGGACCTGTGTATCCACTTACCTACATATACGCCCAGCACCTGGCTGCTTCAGCGTGCGGCAGCCTCAGTCAGCGGCGCTGAGGTCGAGCGTCTTCGTCGCTTAGCTGGCAGCGATCGGCAATGACAGCCAGCTGGTCTTACGGCAACGTCCCAACCGCAGCGACAACACGGCTCGTCGTGGCGTCGACCTGCCGTGTCGCCCGTAGTGCGCAGGCGATAAGTCCCGCCAGCCGGGTTAACTGGCGCGATGGCATGGCGGCGGCGTCTGAAGTACGACGGCGAGCAGATGCTGCCGGGAAAGATCAACTTCGCCGCGTCGTGCAAGTTTTCGCTAAGCTGTCGTGAACACTACCCGTATTGACCTCGCCAGCACCGCCGGCGTCACGCTCCCGCGATGGTAATTTGAACAGGTAACGACCTGTCAAACACCCACGCGCGAAGTCTATCAGCGTCGCGGGTCGTTCCACACTGCGCGTTCAAGAATCGTGAGCTGGGATTATCTCGTCGGCACCAGATAACCCAGGCTCATGGCGACGATGATGCGCGCCAGGCGTCCCATCGCACGGCGTCTGGCGCCGAGGGTCGGCTGAACTCACCCCAGCGGCAGGAGACAGCGGACGACCAATACCGATCTCTGCCGACCTGCGGCCTCGCGACCAATCCGTTACTTCGTTGTGAAGACTGTATCTGCGATAATAAACGTAGGCGCTCTGAACCGAAACTACGATATCGTCCTGGCATTGTCGACCAGCAAGCGCAGTTGGCGGTTGAGATCGCGTGTGAGACACGGGCTGACAATGTAACGCCGGCACGATCTAGCCGCACCTCGCCGAAATGGTGCCGAGCCGCAGTGCAGCAGTCTGAGTCGGTATGGCGCGAAGGGCTAATGCGTTGCCAGACCATAAATCCTCCGGCAGCCCTCACCCTATCATTGCGCCCTTTGCGCACTTTCACCTCCCACGGCGACACAACTGGCGCGGCGCTATCCCACCGCGGCCCACGACCAGCCATGCGCGAACTCGCGTCTCACTATTCCTCGAGCTCAAGACAACCTGATCAAAATCATTGTGGCACGCCGGACCTGGCATTAAAATGTTATCGTAAGTGAGTCCGATCAGGCGCCCGTTTCCACCACGTGGCGGCGATATCGACCGCTGGCGCGCGGGTCACGTCGACGGGGACTCAGCTCGGATGGCTATTGGTGCGATCCAGCTCGCCGACGACTGGCGGCTGATCGACACCAGCGGCGGCGGATGAAATCAGCTTCCTGCAGCCAGATGGGTGAATCGTGACTGGGTGGATACCCGGTCGAGGAGCGTGCGGCTTCATTACGGTCGTATCAGACGCGGCATCGCTTCCAGTGAGGGCAATGACGAATCGAAACCGCGCGCATCGATGTGACGGATGGGCCGGGTGAGGCAGCTGGACTGAAGCGGTGACGCGTCCGTGGCAAGCAGCCATGACCGAACGCGCGTCACACCATTGAAATTGCTGGCGGCGGCGCAGAATCCTTGGAACAACGCGAAGGGGCTCCTATTCACCAGTTGTAGTAGTCCGTGATCGGCACTCTTACCACATTCTTAACACTGTCTCCAAACGCCGATGCCCAATTTTGCGCCCAGCTCTGCCTTTCGATGTGGCCCTATCGAGAAGAACGCCAATCTCGTTGAAATCACGAGCCCCGCAGGCCGAGATGAATGCGCGTACCGGAACAAACAACGATGTCAGCTGTAGGGCACGACTGGCTTCACCAGATAAGCACCTGCTGGGCGATATCGCGGCATTGATGCGCGCCGGCAAACACCGAACTCTGAACTGATCATGCAACCAGCTTTGTGACTCCACCGCCGGGCGACAGCTTGAGCATAAGCACTACGTGATCTGGATGGATGGCTCCACCCCTTCTCGGCAATTAATCGGGCGCCGTGTGTCATCGTCTTCCGGCGCCGGGGCCTCCGCTTTGATCTCTTCCTGTATCGACGAGCTGCGAGATGTCGTCACTTCAGCTTCCGCCAGCCGCTGATGGCAATCTGAGGCGTCGTAGCGATCGCGCCCCGTCGTTAATCAGCCGGCGAACGATCGCGGCTAATCGAAGAGTCCGATCGCTGGCTGCATTTTCTGGCATTCAAACTGGCCCGTATTAACCTGTCGCAGACAAGGCTCTGACCTGAATCGACGACTAGTTTGCTTTGTGTTCTTAAATGAACATCGGTAGTCCTACCATCGGTGACACGCACTGCAGATCATTCGGCGGATTGTGCAGACGCCCTCGAGAGTCGGAGGCCTGAGGCTGAGACGCGCCGCTGTCCTGCTGAAAGATATTGAAGGCAACCGAGCAGCGAGCTGTGTTGATGCGCTCTGCGGAAATGTCCCAATCGGATCGCTTTGGTTTCACGCACCGACGCCAGCGCTACCTCGCAGTTTATCGTCAGCGTCATCGACCTCGAAGCGCATTTCAGGCGCATCACGCCACCGCCCAGTCCAGACATTAAACCGGTATCACCTTCGGGCGAGTTTATTACTAACAGCGCGCGCCCAGGTGAATGAGCGGCGCAGACGGCCGTTGAGCGGCGTGAGCCCGCGCATTGCGGGAAGGGACGCGCGGCACCACCAGCACCTCGCCCAGGTCGTCCACCTGCAGCACCGGCCGAGCGGCAGCCCGTACCGGGCCCCCTCCACCGCACCAGGAGGTAGGCGGCTCATGCGCGGGCCGCCGGGTCGCGGCGCAACATCAACGCGATGCGGTCGGCGATCTGTCCGAGCGGCGCGCCGCGTCCACGCCACCGGCCTGCACCGCCGCCGTCGGCATGCCGGCGATGATCGAGGTTTCGCGGTCCTGCGCCACGCCGCGTGCCGCCGGCGTCGTGAATGGCGCGCAGTCCCTCGGCGCCGTCCCGCCCCATCCCGGTGAGCACGACGCCCAGGCTGCGGGCGGCGAACAGCTGCGCCACCGAACGGAACATGGGGTCCGCGGCCGGGCGCACGCCTCGAGGCGGGCCCTGGTCGAGCGTGATCTGCGGACCGTCGTGGGCGGCCGTCACCGCGCATATGATAGTCGCCCGGCGCCACGTACGCTGTGCCCTCAAGAACAGGCGCGCCGTGATCCGGCTTCGACCACGTGCAGCGGGCTCATCGAGTCGAGACGCTCCGCCGGGCTGCGCGTGAAGCTTGGGCGGCATGTGCTGCACGATGAGCACCGCGTGCCGCCCGGTGGGAATGCGCGGGACCACTTCCGCGAGCGCCGCGGGGACCGCCGGTGGACGCTGCGATCGCCGCTACGACGCGCGGCGCGGGGCCGCCAGCCCCGTCTCGAGCGCGGTGCCGCACGGCGCGCGGGCGAGCGCGCCATCATCCGGGACGCGGGAGACATCGGCGGCGAGCGCGCGCCGGACCGCCTCGACGAGCTGCGGCCCCAGCCGCTCGAGCGCCGTGCGCGTGACGCCTCTTCCGGCTTGGCCACGATCTCCACCGCCTTGAGCTCGGCGGCGCGGATCACAGCGGCGGTGCCGGGCCGACGTGCGCGCTCACCACGACGATCGGCCGCGGCGTCTCGGACATGATGTACCCGATCGCGCCCAGCCGTCGAGCTCCGGCATCTCGAGGTCCATGGTGATCACGGACGGCTCGAATTGATGCACTTTGCGGAGGGCATCGAATCCGTCGCGCGCCGTCGCCACCACGCGGAACTCACCCGGATGACCCGCCGAGCCTCCCAGGATGTCCGACAGCACGCGGCGCATCAGCGCGCTGTCGTCCACGATCAGAACGCTGGGGCGCGCGTCAGATGCAGATGACATCGACTCCCCACGGAGCCGGACTTCGACCCGGCCGTCGGCGACGAAAAACCGCACCGAGCGGCCGGCCTCGCCCCCACCGCTTCCGCCCGCAAGCGGGATCGCCGGCCGCGCGCAGCGCGTTGCGGGTCGCGACCGCATTGCGCTCCCCATCTGCACCGACCCCGGCGTCATGAGCTGGCGCGAACATGCTCGCGCCGCCGGCGAGCTTAGCGCACGATGCGACGCGGATCAGCGCCCAGCGCCTCCGAGCTGCTCGACCAGGAACGGGACCGCGGTCTCCGGAAACTTCGCCGGGTTGGACGGTGTCCCGGGCGAGAGCTGCGGGACGGCAGCAGGATGTGCGCCATCGCGCCCGCCCCCAGCCTGGGGGTCATGCAGCATGATGGCGACGCACGAGCCCAGGCCGAGGGTTACGATCGCTTCGTCGCCGCGCTTGGCGGCCCAGTCCGCCACGCGGACGATGGTTTCCTTGGCGGCGGGCGGGTCATGCGGGCCGGCGGTAGATCCGCTCGCGCGGATCTTCCAGCTTGAGGCGCTCGCGCGCGGGCCCGACCAGGGTCTCCGACCTTGCCGAGCAGCAGGATCCCCCGGCACCAGACGCGTCGGCGAACGTCTGGAACAGACGCTCCTGCATCGGCCGGTCGAAGTAGATGACCACGTTGCGGCACACGATCAGATCGTAGGGCGGATTGGGGGCGGCTCGCGCGTCAGATCGTGGCGGCGCACCTGCACGATCTGCTCCAGGGCCGGCAGCGGGCGGCGCGTCGCGCCCGCGGTGAAGTAGCGCGCGCGTGAGGTCCGCCGGCATCTCGCTGAATGTGCCTGCGGGGAAGTCGCCCGCGTCGGTCCGCTCGAGGCTTTCCCGATCCACGTCGGTCGCGTCGATGCGGACGCGTGACAGCGAGATCGTCTTCGCGCGAGGCCGCGCGCGGTTTCCGCGAGCGCCACCGCCAGGGTGTAGGGCTCCTCGCCCGAGGCGCACCCGGCCGACCAGACACGCATGTGTCCATGCCGCGCGTTCCACAGCTCCAGCACGTAGGGCGCGAGCGCCTGCCAGGTTTCGGCGTTGCGCCAGAACTTCGTGACGTTGATCGTGAGGGTGTCGAGCAGCCGGTCGTACTCGGCGGCGTCCGCGTCGAGCACCTGGCTGTAGGCGTCGAACGTGTGGACGCCCCGCGCCCGCATGCGCACCGCCAGGCGCCGCCGCAGGCACCGCTCTATGTACGCCTCGCAGCAGACTCCGCGGGCCTGCGAGATTTTCTCGGTGAGCGCTTTCAGCGCGCGCTCATCGGGCGGAGCCGTCACGGCAGCACGCCCAGCGTATCGAGGTTGGCCTTGACCAGCTCGTGCTTGGGGTTCAAGTCGAGGCGCGTTCCCACAGCCGCGCCGCCAGCTCGCGATCGTTTCGCTTGTAGGCGATGTTCCCGAGCTTGAAGTACACGTCGTCGCCCAGGGCCGGCGCGCAGCTCGACGGCGCGGTTGTAGACCTCCCACGCCTCGTCGTAGCGCGACGCCCGGTAGGCGAGGTCGCCCAGATTCTTGGACAGCTGCGGCATCAGACGGCTCGTTCTTGAGGGCGCCGCGAAGCAACTCCTCCGCGCCCTCGAGATCGCCGCTGGAGCTCTTTCAGCACCGCGAGGTTGTTCAGGAGCACCGCGTGTGAGGGATACGCTTCCGCCCCTTCCTCGGCGAGCTGCTCCGCCAGGTCGAGATTCGCCCGCCGATGCGGCCGCAAGGGTGCGCGCCCAGAACCACGTGGCGGGCGGGACCGTCCCCAGCAGCTCCTTCGCCCGATCGAGCCGCCCGGCGGCGCCCGCATAAATCGCCCAGCTTGAGGCGTCACAATGCCCCAGCCGAGATAGATGCGGCCGTCAG
>ERZ1370068.6618-contig-5590_pt1 | contig 48387 bp, 42 predicted proteins | sample MGYA00561227_ERZ1370068 | MGnify/ENA primary metagenome ERZ1370068 (study PRJEB38410, sample SAMEA6850437) | metagenome | study: Metagenomic assessment of the ecological functions of the soil: analysis of the soil microbiota associated with the... | reverse complement strand
TTGTACTTCGTTCAGTTACGTATTGCTCACGATGTCCCGCGCCCACCATCGCCTCGGCCGGATCCGCGGCGGGGGTCGAGGCAGGCCCGACGTCGTCGGATCCGGTCGGGACGAGCTTTGGTCGTCCTCGACCTGCAGTCTCGACGCCCTCAGCGCCAACGAATTTCTTTCCCCTCCTCCTCCAGGTCAGGACATGCCATGTCCGTCGGCTTTCGACCGGCCCGGTGGTGACGTCCTCGCCCGACAGCTCGAAGGGCATCTGGTAGTTGTTGCACGGCCCGCTGCCGGAGGCGGCGTCACCGGCGACACGCAGGGTCATCGTGCCCTTCGGCGCCGTCTCCGGGGTCGCCCACGCCGACGAGCGCAGTCGGTGCCCTCCAGATCCCGTCGCCGCTGGGAGAGAGCGCTCGTGTCGGTCTGGGCCGACTCGTCGTCGTCCCCACATGCGGCCAAGCTCAGTGCCAGAACGAGCGGCTCCCACGTGGCGGCCGAAACGAACCCGATGTGTCCCCTGATGTCCCACGGTGACGAGGATGATGCGGGCGCCCGGCCACGGCATCACCAGCGGGTGGTCCGGCTCAGGCGGCAGGTGCCAGCTCATTCGATTCGACCAGGTCGAGCGGACCGACGCCGAGCTGGGTCTCGAGCAGCTGCCGGTACCGACCACCGGCCACGAGCAGCTCACTCACGCGTGCGGCCTGCGCGCTCCGACGATGCAGCCCTGCTCGAGGACCACGATCTCGTCGGCAGGCGGATCGTGGACAGCCATTAGCGATCACGAGGGGACGTGCGTCCTTCCAACTGACGGCCAGAGCGTCCTGCACGGCACGCTCGCTGCGGTATCCGGGTGGGCGGTCGCCTCATCAGGGATGACGACCCGCGGCTACGGGCGAGAAGAACCGCGATGGTCAGGCGCTGGCGCTCGCCGCCCGGAGGCGGTATGCGCTCGCCGACGACCGTGTCGAGGCCGTCAGTGCTGGCCGCGACGAGCGCATCAGTCGCGCCTCAACGCCCCCACAGGTCCTCGTCAGTGGCGCGCGGCAGCGTACCGGAGTTTGGCGGATCGTGTCGTGCCACGGGTGAAGCCGTCCTGCGTCACGACCCCGACGGCCCGGCGCAGGTCGTCAGAAAGCCGGGTCACCGGGCGTCCACGCCACCGCCGATGCGGACCGACCGGCGTCGATGTCGTAGAACGCGGGATGAGCCCGGCGGGGGTCGACTTGCCGGCGCCGGGCGACCAGCCGCGACGCCAGCGCCACCATCTGCCCCGGCACGATCTCGAGGCCGATGTCGTGGGCACGACCTCGCCGGCACATGGTCGTCGAGCACGGCGACCTCTTCGAAGCAGGCGGCACACCGCAGTGGCGGCAGGGTTGAAACGAACCGGACGCCCCGGAGCCAGAGACCGACAGCGGCCCCGACGGCAGAGCGCCGGGTCGGTCGGCTCTTGTACCAGAGCTCGACGTCGGGGCCTCGAACACCGCTCAGCTCACCAGCGCAGCCGCTCGACGTCGATCCGGGCTGTGGCCAGCACGGTGAGGGTGCGTAGAGCCGGTTCAGCAGCAGTGCGAGGTGACGATGGTGCCGGCCTCAGCTCACCGCTCAACGACCATCCGCCGAGGCCGTACACGGCGCGAGCGCCAGGCTCGAGACGAGCGTCAGGGGCCGAAAGAGATCTCCATCGCCATCGCCTGGCGGACTTTACCGATAATGCGGACCCGCTGGGCCGTCCGCCAGGCTCAGCTCTCCTCGGCGGGGCGTCCGAAGAGCTTGACGAGCGTCGCGCCAGGGGCGGAGAACCGCTCAGTCATCTGGGAGGTCATCGCCGCGTCGTGCACGGTGCCTCCCGAGCCAGCGCGCCGGCACGCTTGCCGGCTCGTCAGGCTGGGATGACGAACAACGGGAGCAACAACGGCGAGAGGAACGTGATCTGCCACGAGGCTGATCATCACGCAAGGGTGAGGGGGCCGCGATCACGTTGGTGACGACGCCGCAGACCAGTCGTGAACGCCCGCTGAGCGCCGATGACGTCGTTGTTGAGGCGGCTCACCAGCGCACCGGTGTGGGTGCGGGTGGGCGATCGGCATGCGTTGCGTGGGCGAAGACCTGACGGCGGAAGTCGAGGTGGGGTCCTCGCCGAACCCGCGAGGACTGGAAGGCGTTCCGATCAGACGACGCCGGCCTCGGCAGGAAATCAGCGCCACCGCGGCGATCAGGAGCGGGTAACCACCCGAGCCCTGGCGTCACCGCCGACGATGGCGTCCCACGGCGAGCCGCGAGCACCGGTGACAGCACGGCGAGCCCTGCGGGGACGGTCGCCAGCGCGAGGTAGCCGACGATCCTCGCCCGGTGGGGCATGCCGAACTGTGCGATCCGCCGCGGCGTGGCCCGCCTGACCGCCGAGCGATCCCGCTGTCTGCATCGCACGCCTGCAGCGCCTGCATGCTCATCGCTCGTTCGTGGACGGTACGGCTTCCGATCCCGCGAGGTCAAGCTCGCCTTGCGGTGGAGAAGTTAGGTCTGCCTCGCATCGATGCCGGGCGTTAGGACTACTAACACCGGCGGCTGACGAAGGGGGACCGAGATGCCGACTCGCTGGGGTGACGGAGTGGTGCGGCAGTACCGCCCCGGCTGCCGCGACGCCGACCTCTCCACTGCCGTCGAGGCAGCGGGAATGATCGATGGCGACCGATGGCGGTGCCCGACGTGCAGCGCTCGTGCCCTGACGTGATCACACTGTCGCTGCCGACCCATGCCACGCCGGCGGTTGCCCCTACCGGGGGCCGACCGATGACGCCAGCCCGGCCTGTCGTCGCTGCGAATCGCCAACGACCTCGCGCACGTGCTTACGCCGGCGCTCGGGTCAGATCGGTACGGCGGCCGAACGGTGCTCGGGTGATGCAGCGGAGGAGACAGCCAGCGATGGAAGCGTCGCGCGTTCCGGCGATACCGTGGCGGGGGCGCACGACATGTCAAACCAGGGAAGCCGGCTGGCGATGAGGGCGGTGCCCGCCAGTTAATCGACCGTCCGTCGACATCGTCGTGTGCACGGGCGGCTTTGGCTGCACCAGGCGGCATCTATAATGCGATCGGCGACCAGCGTCCAGCCCGCGACCACACGCTCCCGCTCGGCGCTGCTGCGGCAGTCTTGATCCGGGAGCTCGGGACGATCCCGACATCCGGCTCCACCAGCCGATCATGGCGGCGTGCGTAGGTGGCGGAGAGGGCGGGATTCGAACCCGCGACGGGTTGCCCCGAACCGCATTTCCAGTGCGGCGCCATAGTCCACTAGGCGACCTCTCCGCGGAAGAACGACAGCCGACCGGCAGACGCCGGTCGGCTGTGTGCACGATGAGTGCTGGCGGAGAGGGCGGGATTCGAACCCGCGGTGCTTTCGCACACCGCTTTTCGAGAGCGGCACCATCAACCACTCGGACACCTCTCCGCGGGAGAGGATACCAAAGGCGCTGATTCGTCGCCCCTGGCCCGATCGTCCCTGGGCGACTTCACGCTACGCGCAGTGGGGCGCGGTAACCCGCTGACGTCGACGGGGCGCGCTGCGCACGAGCTGAGCGTTGGCGACCTCCCTGATCACCGATCTGGGCGTGCAAAGGAAGTCGAGCGGGCGCACCGCACCGAGATCCCAGGCCGCGGACGGTGTTAAGGAAGTCGGCTCAGCCGCGAGGACCTAGCGCGATCGCGGCGAGCGGCGAGACAGCTCCTTCGGCCTCGTCGCGGCGGATGCCGCTGACGATCTTGATCCGCCGCGGCGAGCGCCGGGTGCTGGGCGAGCTGGATCACGGTCCCGGCCGCGCCGTCGGTCGGTGTTCGGGACCGCGTAGACGAGCGCCTCGACGTCGCTCTCGAGCAGCGCCCCGACGCACATCGCGCACGGCTCGATGCGTCGCGAAGATCGTCGCGTCGGCGAGGCGCTCGCTGCCGAGCTTCCGGGCGGCCTCGCGGAGGGCGACGACGACGGCGTGGGCCGTCGGGTCGTTCGACTCCTGGACGCGGTCATGGGCCCGGGCGACCATCGCCTCGTCGACGACGGCGACCGCGGCGTTCGGGCGCTCGCCCGCGGGCGATCGCGTTGCGCGCCTCCGCCAGCGCCTCGCCCATGAACAGCTCGTAGTTCATGCGCCGGACTATACAGGCCGGGTGTCGGCGCTCCGTCACGCCGTCCCGCAACCGACCGCTGACCGCGACGAGGATTAGGATGCCGGATCGATGAGCAGCCACGCAGACGGATCGGGATCCTGACCGGCGGCGGCGACGTCCCCGGCCTCAACTCGGTCATCAAGAGCGTCGTCTACCGGGCGACGGAGCTCGGCTACGAGGTCGTCGGCATCCGCCGCGGCTGGGAGGGCCTGACCCACCTCCAGCCCGGCCCGGAGCCGGACTCCGGACTACGTCCGTCCGCTCGACCGCGACGAACACCCGGACGATCGACCGGACCGGCGGGACGATGGCTCCACACCTCGCGGACGAACCCGCAGAAGATGCGCGGCCGAAGCGCTGCCCGGCTGGATCGACCGCGACCGGCTCGCCGGCGATGGCGACCGGCGACGGACGTCTACGACCTCACGCCGGTCGTCCTCGAGCAACATCGAGCGCCTCGGGCATCGACGTCGCTCGTCACGATCGGCGGCGACGACACGCTGACGTTCTCGCGGTCCTCGTCGACGCAGGCGTCCCGCTCGTCGCGATCCCCAAGACGATGGACAACGACGTCGCCGGGCACCGAGTACTGCATCGGCTTCTCGACCGCGATCACCCGCGCGCAAGGAGCTGATCAACCGGCAGCGGACGACGCTCGGGTCAGCCACGAGCGGATCGGCGTGTTCCGGATCTTCGGCCGCGACGCCGGGTTCTCCGCGCTGTACGCCGCCTACGTCACGTCGGCCCGGTGCGTGATCCCCGAGGCGCCCGTACGACCTCGACGCGCTCGCCGCGATCCTCGCCGACGACCACCGCAGCGAACCCCAGCCACTACGCGCTCGTCGTGACCGCCGAGGGCGCGATCTGGCAGGGCGCCCGCATGCAGCGACGTCGGCGACGCCGACGTGTTCGGGCACCGCCACAAGGCCAACGTCGGCGAGGCGCTGCGCGGCCGAGCTGAAGGCGCGGACCGGGATCGAGACGCGTCGCGTCGGAGCTGACCTACGACCTCCGGAGCGGCGAGCCCGACGCGCTCGACTCGATGGTCGCGACGACGTTCGCGAACGTCGCGATGGACCTGGTCCGCGACGGGATCACGGGCCGGATGGTCGCGATCCAGGACGGCAAGTACGCCCACACCGACGCTGCCCCAGACCGGGCGCGCCGGCGCGCGCGCGTCGACGTCGCCGACGATGTACAACGTCGAGCGGTTCCGGCCGCGCTACGAGGGCAAGCTCGGGCGACCCGATGCTGCTCGTCGGGCTCCGCACCGGCGTCGCCACCGGCTGACCGCCTAGCCCGGCAGGCCCGATCGCGCCCGGATCGACCGGGCGAGGGCGGACATGTCGTCGTCGCCGTGGCCGCCGGCGACGAGGCTCGGTCTCGATCTCCGCGGCGAGCTCCGGCGACCGGCAGCGTCCGCGCCCGATCTCGCGCGGCGAGGCCGAGCGCGATCCCGAGGTCCTTGCGGTGGAGCGCGACCTTGAACCCGAGCGGGTAGTCGTTGTCGAGCATCCGGCCGCTGCGGTTGGCGAGGACCCAGCTCTGGGCCGCGCCGCCGCCGAGCGCCTCGACGACCTGCTCGACGTCGAGGCCGGCCTTGCATCGCGAGGACGATGCCCTCGGCGACGCCGAGGTACGTGCCCGGCGAGGATCACCTGGTTGACGGCCTTGACCGCCTGGCCGGCGCCGATCGGGCCGACGTGGGTGATCGTCTTGCCCATCGCCTGCAGGACCGGCCGGGCGCGCTCGACGTCCGCCGGCCTCGCCGCCGACGAAGATCGTGAGCGTCGCCTTCTGGGCGCCCTCGCTGCCGCCGGAGACCGGCGCGTCGACGCATGCGCGACGCCCCGCTCGCGCGAGGCGCGCGGCGAAGTCGCGGCGTGCCCGACGGCGAGATCGTCGAGCAGTCGATGACGAGCGTCGCCGTCGCGGGCGCCGTCGGCGACGCCGTCCGGGCCGAACAGGACCGCCTCGACGTCGGGCGTGTCCGAGACGCAGACGACGACGACGTCGACGTCGCGACCGCGACGTCCGCCGGCGTGCCGGCGCGGGCGACGCCGAGGTCGTCGAGCTCGCGGGCGCGACCCGGCGTCCGGTTCCACGCCGTCACCGTGAAGCCGGCCCGGGCCAGGTTCGCGGCCATCGCCGCGCCCATCGTCCCGAGGCCAAGAAACGCGACCCGCTCGTCCGGCATGGAACCCTCCGACTCGGTCCGCGCAGGCCGCGGATGCCGCTCAACAGATCATCGGAAAGCTGGCGCGCCCGGCGGAGACTCGAACTCACGGCCTTTAGGTCCGCAACCTGACGCTCTATCCACTGAGCTACGGGCGCACACGTGCCGGCGATGCTGGCGGAGAGGAGGGATTCGAACCCTCGATGCAGGTTACCCCACATGGCGGTTTAGCAAACCGCTGCACTAGGCCTCTATGCGACCTCTCCGTCGCGCAGCGCCGGCCATGCTACCACGCAGTCCGGCGCGACCCAGGCCCGCTCGATGGCGGTACTCTGGCCGGCCGTCCGTCGACTCGAGGAGCCCGCCGTGACCGACCCGTCGCCGACGCAGCCGGCCCGCACGACGAGGAGCGAGATCCAGGCCTACACGGTCGGCGAGTCGACCCGCCACGAGCGCCGATCGACCTCGCCGAACTACGACCCGGAGTGGCCCGCCCTGTACGCCCGCGAGGAGGCCCGGATCCGGGCGATCCTCGGGCGACCGCGTGCGTCGAGATCGAGCACACCGGCTCGACGTCGGTGCCGGGGCTCGCGGCCAAGCCGATCATCGACATCACGCTGGTCGTCGCCGACTCATCCGACGAGCCGGCCTGCGATCCCGGACCTGGAGGCGGCCGGCTACCGTCCTCTCGATCCGCGAGCGCGGACTGGTTCGAGCACCGCGTCTTCAAGGGCCCGACACGAACGTCAACCTCCACGTCTTCTCGGCCGGGCTGCGCCGAGATCGAGCGGATGGTCGGGTTCCGCGACTGGCTGCGGACGCATCGACGACGATCGCGAGCTGTACGAGGCCGACGAAGCGCGACCTCGCGGCCCGCGACTGGGCGCTACGTCCAGAACTACGCCGACGCGCAAGACCGACGGTCGTCGAGGCGATCATGGCGCGGGCCGGGCTGCCGCGGCGGGCGACCCTGAGGCCGGCGCGGGCCGGCGACGGCCCGCGTTGACAGCCGCGCGCGGCGGTCGCTACCGTCCGAGCACGCACATGAGCACGCTTCTTCTACTTTCGACGCCCGGCATGACCGATCCCGGTTCGCTAGGACCCGGGAGCGCGGGTCGTGCCGGGCAAGCAAGCAGAGGTCGAGACCTCTGCTTTTTGTTTGGCCGACCGACGGCGAGGAGCACAGCAGCGATGTTCGTCGTGATGGCCGGACGGCGCGAGCGAGGCCGAGATCCTCGGCGTGAAGAGCCAGATCCTCGCCGAGGGCCTGACGCCGTTCGACCACGCCGGCGCCGAGCGGACGCGTCATCGCCGTCGTCGGCGAGATCGGCACGCGCCGGCCGGAGCTGATCGAGCGGCTTCGCGGCGCTGCCCGGCGTCGAGCACGGTCACCCCGATCAGCCGGCCGTTCAAGCTGACCTCGCGCGAGTTCCACCCCGAGGACACCGTCATCCGGGTCCTCGACGCGGTCATCGGCGACGGCGTCGCTCACGGTGATGGCCGGGCCGTGCTCGGTCGAGAGCCGCGACCAGCTGTTCGAGACCGCCGACGCGGTCGCGGCCGCCGGCGCGACGATCCTCCGCGGCGGCGCGTTCAAGCCGCGGACGATCGCCGTACAGCTTCCAGGGGCTCGGGCGTCGAGGCGCTCCGCTACCTCGCCGAGGCGCGCGAGCGGACCGGCCTGCCGGTCATCACCGAGGTCATGGAGCCGAACCAGGTCGACATCGTCGCCGAGTACGCCGACATCCTCCAGATCGGCACCCGGAACATGCAGAACTACTCGCTGCTGACGCGACGTCGGGCGGGTCGCCCGGCCGGTCATGCTCAAGCGCGGCTACGGCGCGACCGATCGAGGAATGGCTGATGGCCGCCGAGTACATCGTCAGCTCCGGCAACCCCAACGTGATCCTGTGCGAGCGCGGCATCCGGACGTTCGAGACGTACACCCGGAACACGCTGGACCTGGCGGCCGTGCCGCTGCTCCACCACCTGACCCACCTGCCGGTCATCGTCGATCCGAGCCACGCCACCGGCAAGCGCTGGCTCGTCAAGCCGCTGCGCGATCGGCGGCGTCGCGGTCGGGGCCGACGGCGTCATGGTCGAGGTCCACCCGACCCCGACGCGGCGCTGTCCGACGCCGAGCAGCAGCTCGACGCTCGACCAGTTCCGCGACCTGATGGCCGCGCATCGTCCCGGTCCACGAGCAGGTCCGCGGCCTCCACCGCGACCCGGCGCGCCGGCTCGAGCTGAGTCGGCGGGTGCCGGCGACGGCTCCGAGGCTCGTGGCGGCATCGATGCACCGGCGTCACCTCGGCCCAGTCGCTCGTCGTCCGCGCGGCCCGGCTCCGCGGCGAGCTGCGCCTGCCCGGCGACAAGTCGATCAGCCACCGGGCGCTCGATGCTGGCCGACGCTGGCCGCCGGCGAGAGCCGGATCGAGGGCGCCGGCGACGGCGCCGACGTCCGCTCGACGGCCGGCGATCGTGGCCGCGCTCGGCGCGGACGGTCGAGCGGATCGTCGACGACGACGACCGGGAACGCGCTCGGCTACGTCGTCGTCGTCGCCGGGCGTCGACGGGCTGCGCGAGCCGGCGGCCGACCTCGACTGCGGCAACTCCGGGACGAGCCTCCGGCTGCTGCGCGGGATCCTCGCCGGCCTGCCCTTCCGGAGCCGTCCTCGACGGCGACGATTCATTGCGCCGCCGTCCGGTCGCTCGTATCATCGAACCGCTGCGCTCGATGGGCGCGGCGCTCCATGCCCGACCGAACGACTCCCTTCCGCCCGTGACCGTGATCGGTCGCACCCCGCTCGGGCGGTCGACGTCTCGACGACCGTCCCGAGCGCGCAGGTGAAGTCGGCGATCCTGCCTGGCCGGGCTGCGGGCGGACGGGCCGGACGACGGTCCGCGAGTCGGTCGCGACGCGCGATCACACGGAGCGGATGCTCCGGGCGCGTGGCGTGCGCGGTCGAGACGCGTCGACGCGACGGTCGGGCGGTGGCGCGGCGATCAGTCGAAGGAGGGTCGACGGTGCAGGCGGTGAGCGAACGGGTCCCGGGCGACGTCTCGGCGGCGGCGTTCTGGCTCGTCGCGGGCGCGATCCACCCCGACGCCGAGCTCGACGCTCCGCGGCGTCGGCGTCAACCCGACCCGCCGCGCGGTCATCGACATCCTGCGCGTCGATGGGCGCCGACATCGAGCGAGCGGCCGACGGCCGAGCGCCCGACGACGGCGTCGGCGAGCCGATCGCCGACCTCGTCGGTCCGCTCGTCGACGCTCCACGCCGATCGACCTGGGCCCGCGCGACGTCGCCGCCGCGATCGACGAGATCCCGGTCCTGTGCCTCGCCGCCGCCGCTGGCCGACGGCACGACCGCGCATCCGCGGCGCCGGCGAGCTCCGCCACAAGGAGTCCGACCGGATCGCCGGCATCGCGGCAGGCCTCGCGCGCGCTCGGCGCGCGGATCGACGTCGACGGCGACGACCTGCGCGATCACGGGCGAGCCGCGCCTGCGCGGGCGCCGACGACCGACAGCCTCGACGACCACCGCCTCGCGATGACCTTCGCGATCGCCGGCCTCGTCGCCGACGGCCGACGACCGTCGGTGCGGCCGGCCAGTCGGCCGCGATCTCCTATCCCGGCTTCTTCGACGACCTCGAGAGGGTGCGAGCATGACGAAGCGCGTCGTCCTCATCGGCCATCCCGTCGCCCACTCGCTGTCGGGCGCGATGCAGCAGGCCGCGTTCGACGACCAGGGCATCGACGCGACGTACGAGCTGTGGGACCGGCCGCCGATCGGCCTGCCGGACGCGGTCGCCGAGCTGCGCGGCGACGACTTCCTCGGCGCGAACGTCACGATCCCGCACAAGGAGCGGGTCGTGCCGCTCGTCGACCGGCTGACCGAGGAGGCCCACGCGACCGGCGCGGTCAACACGATCACGCAGCGAGGGCAAGCGGCTCGTCGGCCACAACACCGACGTGCCCGGCTTCACGGTCGCGCTCGACAAGCTCGTCGGCAAGCAGAAGATGCCGCGCGCACGGCGGTCGTGCTCGGGGCCGGCGGCGGCGCGCGGGCCGTCGTCTACGGCCTGATCACGCGAGGGCTTCCAGCGGATCATCGTGTTCAACCGCCACCTCCACCGGGCCGAGGCGCTGGTCAAGCACTTCGGCCGGAGCGCCGCGCACATGGAGCTCCGGGCGATGCCCTGGCACGAGTCGATCATCGAGTCGGAGCTGGCGAAGACGAAGGTCCTCGTCAACGCGACGTCGATCGGGCTGACCGACGACGACGACGCCGATCCCGGCCGAGATCACTCCACGCCGGAGCCTGCTCGTGCTCGACCTGATCTACAACCGGACGACGCTTCCTGCGCGACGCCGAGGCGGCCGGCTGCGACGGTCGCCGACGGCGAGCTGATGCTGCTCCACCAGGGCGCGGCCGCGTTCACGCTCTGGACCGGCCAGCCGGCGCCGCTCGAGCTGATGCAGCGCAAGCTCTGGCCGAGGCGCGCGCCGGCGGCCTGCGCTCGGCCGAGGGCGAGCCGGCCGGCGACGCGGCGCCAGCCGACGCCGGCCGACGACGGCACGGCGCGACCGACGGCTCCGACGCGGCGCGACCGACCGGCGACTCCGCGACAGGCGAGCCGACCGGGCCGCCACGCCGGACTGACGGCCGCATCGGTGGCCGGCTGCGCTTCCTGACCGCCGGCGAGATCGCACGGCCCGACGCTGGGCGTCACGCTCGAGGGCGTGCCGGCCGGCCTGCCGCTGACCGCCGACGACCTCGCCAGTCGACCTCGCCCGTCGCCAGCGCGGCTACGGCCGGGGCGCGCGCCAGGCGATCGAGCACGACCGGGCCGAGATCGTCGCCGGCGTCCGCCACGGCCTGACGCTCGGCTCGCCGATCCTGCTGCTCGTCGCGCAACCGCGACTTGGAGAACTGGACGCAGGTCATGCAGGTCGAGGCGCTGGCGCGAGGACGAGGCCGCGAGCTGCCGCGCTCGTCGACGGGCGGCAACAAGCAGGCGACGCCGGTCACCCGCGTCCGGCCCGGCCATGCGGACCTCGCCGGGGCGCTGAAGTACGGCTTCAACGACGTCCGCAACGTCCTCGAGCGGGCGTCGGCGCGCGAGACCGCGGCACGGGTCGCGGCCGGCGGCGTCGCGCGCGGCTGCTCCTGCGCGAGCTCGGGCATCGAGGTCTGGTCGTTCACCGCCGGAGGTCGGCGGCGTCGCGCGTCGATCCGGCGAACGCCACGCGGTCGCGCGAGGAGGCCGACGCGTCGCCGCTGCGCTGCCCGGATCCCGACGCCGGAGGCGGCGATGATCGCCCGGATCGACGAGGCCCGGTCGACCGGCGACACCGTCGGCGGCGTGTTCGAGGTCGTCGCCCACGGCCTGCCGATCGGGCTCGGCTCGTACGTCCACTGGGATCGCCGGCTCGACGCGCGCGCTGGCCGCCGCCGTGATGAGCATCAACATCGTCAAGGGCGTCGAGTTCGGGCTCGGGTTCGAGCAGACGCGGCGGTTCGGGTCGGCGGTCCACGACGTCATCGAGGGCCGCGGCGAGGGCGGCCGCTGGATCCACCGGACGAACAACGCCGGCGGGCTGACCGGCGGCGTCACGAACGGCGAGCCGCTCGTCGTCCGCGGCGCGGTCAAGCCGATCTCGACGCTGGCCCGGCCGCTGCCGTCGGCCGACCTCGCTGACCGGCGAGGCGGTCGACAAGGCCCACTACGAGCGGTCCGACATCAGCGTCGTCCCGGCCGCCGGCGTCGTCGGCGAGGCGATGGTGATGCTGACGTCCTCGCCGACTCCATGCTCGACAAGTTCGGCGGCGACCGTCGACTCGCCGAGGTCGGAGCGACAACCTCGAGCTCGGCCGACGCCGGGCTCGCGATCGCGGCGCCGCGCCGGCGGCGCGCACGCGGCCGCGACCGGCGCGTCGGTCGAGGCCGACGTCCGGCTCCGGCGGCGACGACTGAGTGGTCGGCTGAGGTGGACGTCGTCCTCGTCGGGCTGCCGGGCAGCGGCAAGAGCGCCGTCGGGCGACGCCTGGCCCACCGCCACGGCGCGGCGTTCGTCGACCTCGACGAGTCGGATCGAGAACGCCGACGGCCGGCGCGATCCCGCAGATCTTCGCGGACGGACGGCGAGGCGGCGTTCCGGGCGCTGGAGCGGGCCGCGGTCGATCGCCTCGGGCCGGCCGACCCGGACCCGGCGGTCCGGCGGGTGATCGCGACCGGCGGCGGCGCCGTCGTCGACCCGCGCAACCGGTGGGCGCTGTACCGGCGCCGCCTGCCGATCTGGCTCGACGGCCGGCCGGAGGTCCTCGCCCAGCGCCTCCGGCGCTCGCCCGAACGTCCGGCCGCTCGTCCGGGCCGCGACCCGATCGGGACGATCCGCGAGCTGGGCCGCGACCGGGCAGCGGTTCTACGCGGCGGCCGAGCGGCTCAACAGCGCGATCGCGAGGTCGCGGCTCGTCGTCGAACGCGTCGACGAGCTCGCGGCGGCACGGGCGCGCGGCGACCGGACGGAACGGTCCTCGCTGCGGGCGGACGCCGACTCGGGCCGATCTCGTCCTCGGCGAGGGCATCGCGGCGGTCGAGGTCGCGGCGGCGCTGCGGCGGGCCGAGCGCGCGCCGGGCGATCCTCGTCTCGGAGCCCGGCGCGTGGGCGGCGGCCGGCGAGCGGCTGGCCGGCGCGCTCGCGGCGGACGGGTTCGTCGTCGAGCGGGTCATGCTGCCCCAGGGCGAGGACGCGAAGCGGCTGGCCGTCGATCGAGGCCGCCGCGCGCGAGCTCGCGCGACTCCGCGCCGAGCGCGGCGAGCCGCTCGTCGCGGTCGGCGGCGGCGCGCTGGGCGACGCGGCCGGGTTCCTCGCCGCGACCTGGCTGCGCGGCGTCCCGGTCATCCACGTCCCGACGACGCTCGTCGCCCAGATCGATTCGTCGATCGGCGGCAAGACCGGCGGTCGACCTGCCCGAGGGCAAGAACCTCGTCGGGGCGTTCCACCAGCCGGCGGCGGTCGTCGTCGACGTCGCGTTCCTGCGGACGCTGCCCGGAGCGGCAGCGGCGGGCGGCGCTCGGCGAGGCGGTGAAGATGGCGGCGCTCGGCGACGAGCGGCTGTTCGAGCTGCTCGAGCGCGACGGCGACGGCGATCGCCCGCGGCGACGCGGCGGCCTTCGCATCCGGCGCGGTCGCCGAGCTCGTCGAGCGGGCGGCCTGGGCGAAGGTCGAGGTCGTCACGGCCGACGAGCGCGAGCAGGAGCGCGAGCGGCGGCCGGATCGCGCTCAACCTGGGCCACTCGCTCGGGCCACGCGTTCGAGGCGGTCGGCCGGCTACGGCGAGCGCTGCTCCACGGCGAGGCGGTCGCGTACGGGCTCCGGGCGGCGTGCCGGATCGGCGTCGAGAGCTGGGCGTCACGCCGGCCGGACCGGCGGTCGCGGATCGAGGCCCTGCTCGACGCGCCTGGGGCTGGCGACGTCGCCGCTCCCCTGCCCGCTCGACGCGGTGATGGCGGCCCTGGCGACCGACAAGAAGCACGCCGGCGGCGGCTGCGCTGGGTCCTCCCGACGGCCGACGGCTACGAGGTCCGGTCGGACGTGCCGTCGACGTCGTCGAGCGCGGTCGTCGGCGGGCTGCTCGCCTCGCGGCTGGCCGCCGCGGCGAGCGCGGGCGTCGATGACCCGCGTCCTCGTCCTCCAGGGCCCGAACCTGAACCTGCTCGGCACGCGCGAGCCGGAGATCTACGGCCGCGACATCGCTCGACGACATCCACGCCGAGATCGCCGCGCGCGCCGCCGAGCTCGGGCCTCGACGTCGACTTCTTCCAGTCGAACCACGAGGGCGCGCTGATCGACCGGCTGCACGAGCGCGACTTCGACGCGGCGATCGTCAACGCCGGCGGGCTGACCCACACGTCCGTCGCGCTGCGCGACGCGCTGCTCGCGGTCGAGCGGCCGTTCTGGGAGGTCCACCTCTCGGATCCCGCGACGCGCGAGCCGTTCCGGCAGGTCAACTTCCTCGCACGACGTCGCGCAGGCCTCGATCGTCGGCCAGGGCAAGCGCGGCTACCTGCGTCGCGCTCGAGGCGATCGCCGCGGAGCGGCTGGCCGGTGGCTGACCGAGACGCGCCGAGCTGCGCCGGCTCCGGCGGCAGGATCGACGCGCTCGACCGGCGGATCGTCGCGCCTGCTCAACGAGCGCGCCGAGCTGGCGCCGCGACGTCGGGCCGGGAGAAGGTCGCGTCGGGCCGGCGGGCGGTCCGCGACGCGGAGCGCGAGCGCGAGGTGCTGCTCCGGGTCACGATGGCGAACGCGGGCCCGATGCCGCAGGCCGACCTCCTCGCGATCTACCGCCGGCTCATCGCGGTGACGCGCGGGCTCGAGACGCGCGACCGGGCGCGCGCTCGGAGGAACGGCGGCAGCGACCCGGCCTGAGACGGCCCGGCGGCGCTACGGTCGGCTCGGCGGCTCCGGCGGGAGACTCGTGGACCTTCGGTCGCGGCATCGTCGCGCTTGCCGGCGGCGGTGGCCTGGTCAGCGGGGGCGACGAGGGTGCCGAGATCCTCGTCGGCCGGAGGCACCGACGACGGGCGGCGGCGGCGGTCGGCGCGGCGGTCGGCGGCGACCGCGGCGGCGGCGAGCGCTGGCGCCTCCCGGTGGCGGCGTGTGACTGGCCGCGCGCCAGAGGATGAACGCCACGATGCCGGCGATGATCAGGATGATCAGCAGCAGGATCAACCACGGGCTGGTCCCTGAGTCTCTCGGCCGGGGCCGGCGTCGGCGCGAGGCAGACGGCGACGGGGACGGCGAGGCGGATGGCGACGCACGCGCTGGGACTACGGCGACTGGGCTCGGGCTCGGTCGGGCTGGGTCGTCGCGGTCGGGCGGGCGTCGGCTCCGGCGTGGCGGGGTCGGCGAGGCGTGGGCGTCGGGGTCGAGGCGTCGGCGTGGGCGTCGGGGTCGGCGGCGGCGGCGTCGGGCTCGGCGTCGGCGGCGGCGTGGGTCGGGCTCGGGGTGCGGGACCGTCGTGGGCGCCAACAGGGACAGCGCCGCGGTCGGCTCGGGCGTCGGTGCGGATGGCGCCTCGGTCGCGACCGCTGACGGCGGGCACGGGCGGCTGCGACTCGGCGGCCGACGGGCGCGCCGGGAGCGACGGCAGGGTTGAACGAACCGGACGGGACCACGACGCCGTTGCAGGCGGCCAGCAGCACGACTCACGACGAGGCCCGCCAGCGTCGGCAGGATGATCTCGCCGCGGGCCGGATCCGTTCCTCGCCGGGGCCAGCTGGCATGGCGACACCATAGCCGACTTGCCCGATTCGGCTCGATCCGTCGCCTAGTTGCAGTCCGGTCCGCTGGTAGTCGTCGCCCTTGACGTGGGGCCACTGCTCCGCGCGATCGGAGCGACACGGGTACGCCGCCGAGCCGTCGCTGGCGAGGGACAGAGTGCCGGCCGGCGCTCGCGTAGGCGGTGTCTCGGCCGCCGGCCGGCAGCTGGGTCGGCAGGGCGATGCGCCGCGTCGAGGCTGGGCCGGGTCGTAGATCTCGCGCCCGGCCAGGGACAGGACCCCAGACGAAGAGCCGGCCGCCGACCGCCGGAGCAGCTTGCGGCCGTGATGGCAGTCGGCCGTTTCGCTCACGACGTCCGAGGGACGACGACGGCGCCCGTGGGATCGCGCCAGATCCCGGCGACCGCGCCGCGTGGCAGGTCCGCACCCAGCTCGCCCGGATCGCACGCCACGACGACCGGTCACCCGCCACTGGACCCGAGCCGTCCGCTCTCGGCCGAGCGAAAGGTGACGACCACCGTCCGGATCGCGCCGCCCGCCCGTGTACGTGTAGACCTCGCCGTCGGCGGTCGGAGTCGGGCGGGACGGAAGCCGGTCTCCGGGACACGACGACGCCGTCGCAGTACACGCCGTCAGGAGGCTGGCGCGGAGCCTGCTGCCCCGACCGAGCATCGGCGAGGTGTCGAGGTCGCCCGGCTGCCAGCCCCGGTCCGAACTCCCCCGGGCCGGACTGGCACTCGACGGCGCACCTCGGCGACCGGCGCACCAGGCCGGCGCGGGCGACGGCGATCGGGCCGCTGGCCGGCGGCGGCTCCGATCTGGACGGCGTCGCCGGCCGGGCGAGCTCGGGACGACGTCGGCGTCAGGCCGGTGATGTCGACGTCGACGTAGACGTTGGGTTCGCCGGTCGGGACGACGCACACGATGCGGTTCCAGGATCGCGTACTCGCGGCTCCCAGGCCGATCGTCGGCGGCCCCGGCGTGCCCTCGCGGTAGATGACGACGAGACCGGCGCGTCGACGTCCAGCTCCGGCGAGATCCCATGTTCGGCGGTAGCGCCGGTCGCGAGCGTGCGCCATCTCGAAGACGGTCTCGACGCGGCGCGAACGAGCGGGCACTGGGCGGGCGCGGATCGTTCGCGAACGCGGCCGGGTCGCCGGGACGGGACGACACCAGGTTGGTGGCGTGGCGGTCGTCGTGTTCGTCACGGTCCCGAGCCGCGGCCCAGCAGCCACGCGACGCCGACCGAGACCGCGATCCCCGCCGCCAGCGGCACGAGCCATTGGAGCGGGCGCGGCGCGGCGGCAGCGTCGCGACGTTGCCGGCGGGCCGGATGCGGCTGGTCGTCGCCAGCCCGGTCGCAGCCTGTCTTCAGCCGGTCCTCGAAGAGTCGTCGCTCATCGTCGTTCCTCGGCCGCGAAGGCCCGCTCGCAGCCGGTCCATCGCGTAGTGGACCCTCGATTTCCGCCGTGCCCTCCGGGATCCCGAGGTGGGCCGCGGTCTCGGCGACCAGGCAGCTCCCAGGAAGTGGTGGAGGTCAGTCAGCAGCCGGTCCCGGGCGTCGAGCCGGTCGAACGCCCGAGCGAGCGTCCGCCGATCCAGCGCCCGGTCCAGCTCGCCGTCCGGGGCGGCCGCCGTCTCGAGGTCCAGCTCGACGACCCGGCCCCGCCAGCTTCGCCGCCGTCAGGCGCCGCCCGGACGACGTGCCGCCGGAACCACGGCGCGGACCGCGTCAGGCTCCGCAGCAGCGTCGAGGCCGCGCCAGGCGACCGACAGCAGCGCCTCCTGCACCGCGTCCGGACGCGTCCGCCGACGAGCCCAGCAGACGATCCGGGCCGTCCCGAACGCCGCCGCCAGGTCAGGCTCGACGGAGAGCGCCGCCGAACGCCGTCGCGGTCGCCGCGCCGCAGGCGGCATCGACAGGTCAGCTGGCGAGCGGCGTCGACGGCTCCAGCGCGGCACTCCCATGCCGATGAGTGGCCCCTCAGGCGCGATTCCAGGTTCGAACTTCGACGCGTCAGCCCGCCGGTGCGCTCCGGTCCTCGATCTCCCAGGCGTGGTCGAGGGCGTGCCACGCGATCCGGTGGGCGGCGTAGCGGGTCGTCCAGCGCTTGCCGGCGAGCGGTGTCGCCGTCGCGAGCGCGCGCGGATGCATCGCGAGCATCTCGGCGCGGAGGTCGTCGATCTGCGCCCGGTCGCTCGTCGGGAACTCCTTGCGCTTGATCCCGCATGACGTTCGCGTAGCGCCTGCTCCGGCGCCGAGCACGTGGTCGACGACCTTCGACGTGTCGCGGCCGCCGCCGCGCGGACCTTTCCGAGCTCCTCCGGGCGCGCTTCGCGAGATCCGGTCGAACGCCTTCCAGGCGGCCTCGACGAGGGCGGCGAGCCGCTCGGCCCGCCGTCGTCGGTCATCGGCCGCCGATCCGGCTCCGTGACCTGGTCCGGGACGCCGAAGTCGGTCCCGCCGCCGCCCGACAGGCGCTCGACGACGTCGACCTCGACCTGTCGGGATCGAAGGCCGTCGCCGGCCGCCTATCGGCGATCGGCGCGTAGCGCTCGGCGTAGGCGATCAGCGACTCGACCGCGGCGTCCTCGGTCTTGCCCGAACGGCTCCAGCCGGGCCAGTCGACCGCAGTCGCGAACGCCTTCTTCTGGCCGGCCTCGATCGCGACGTCGACCTTCACGCGCGGCGCCCGGTCGCGGCGGCGAGCTGCCCGGACGAGCGCGGCCATCCGGTCGACGTCCCGGCCGTCGTGGCCGAGCGCGTCGACGAGCGCCGAGGCGACGATCACGCCGCCGGCGCCGGCCTTCGCGAGCGCCCGGACGTGGGCGGGCCGGCTGACCCCGAACCCGACCGCCGACCGGGACCGGCGAGGCGGCCACGACGTCGCGGACGAGGCGGCCGACGCGTCGGCGGCAGCGAGTCGCGAGCGCCGGTGACGCCGACGAGCGACACGCAGTAGAGGAAGCCGCCGCTGCGCGCGGCGATCGCGGCGCGACGCGTCCGGCGGCGTCGTCGGCGCGACGAGGTAGACGACCGCGAGGCCGTGCTCGCCGGCGACGCGCTCGAACGGGCCGCCCTCGTCGGGCGTCAGGTCGGCGACGATCACGCCCGGCCGCCCCGGCCGCCGCGAGCCGCCGCGCCGCGTCGCGCCGTCGCCGCCGCCGATGAACTGGTTCGCGTAGCCCATCGGCACGATCGGGATCGCCGGCCGGGCGCGCCGCGATCCGCTCGATCAGGCGCGAGGCTGCCGCTCGAGGGTCGCGCCCGCTGCGAGCGCGACCTGCGACGCGCGCTGGAGCGTCGCGCCGTCGGCGAGCGGGTCGGAGTACGGGCAGGCCCGACCTCGAGGAGGTCCGCGCCGGCGTCGATCGCGGCGAGGGCGACCGCGAAGCTCGTCTCGGCGTCGGGATAGCCGGCGACGACGTACGGGATCAGCGCGCGTCGCGGCCGTCGGCTCGCGGCCGCGGCGAACGCCGCCGCGATCCGCCGGGCGCCGGCCGTCTCGTTCGTGCCGGACCGCGCCGGACGGCGCTCGGCGATCGGCGATCGCCGTCACGACGCCGTGCGCCTCGAGCCACCGGCCCGAACGGCACGAGGTCCTTGTCGCCGCGCCCGGAGAACCCGACGCAGCACGACGCGCCTCCTCCGGCCCAGTCGCGCCGCCGGCGCCCTCGGTCCCGGCGAGGAGCCGCGGCAGCGCCGCGAGCGCGTGGGCCGTCTCGAGCGCGGGCAGGATGCCCTCGGTCCGGGTCAGCCAGCGCATCGCCGCGAACGCCTCGTCGTCGGTCGCCGCGGCGACCTCGAGCCGGCCGGCCGCGGCCAGCGCCGCGATCTGCGGCCCGACGCCCGGGTAGTCGAGGCCCGGCCGACGCCGAGTGCGCCTCGACGACCTGGCCGTCGCGCGTCCTGGAGCATCATCGAGCGCGACTGCCGTGGAGGATCCCCGGCGTCCCGCCGAGCGAGCGCCGCCGCGTGGCGCCCGGTCTCGATCCCGTCGCCCGCCGCCTCGGCGACCGCGAGGCGGACCGCCGGCTCGCCGATGAACCGGTCGAGCAGCCCGATCGCGTTCGAGCCGCCGCCGACGCAGGCGAGCGCGAGGTCCGGCAGCCGGCCCTCGACGTCGACGCAGCTGGGCCGCCGCCTCGTCGCCGATCCGCCGCTGGAGGTCGCGGACGATCGTCGGGTACGGGTGCGGGCCCATCGCCGGAGCCGAGCACGTAGTGGGTCGTCTCGACGTTCGTGACCCAGTCGCGCATCGCCTCGTTGACCGCGTCCTTGAGCGTCGCGCGTGCCGGACGTCGACCGGGCGGACCTCGGCGCCGAGGCGCTGCATCCGCAGGACGTTGGGCGCCTGGCGCTCGATGTCCTCGGCGCCCATGTAGACGACGCACGGCAGGCCGAGCAGGGCGCAGGCCGTCGCCGTCGCGACGCCGTGCTGGCCGGCGCCGGTCTCGGCGATGACCCGCGTCTTGCCGAGCCGCCGCGTCAGCAGCGCCTGGCCGAGCGCGTTGTTGATCTTGTGGGCGCCGGTGTGGGCGAGGTCCTCGCGCTTGAGGTGGAGCCGGAGTCGGCGCGGGATGGCGGGCCGCGGCCGTCGGCGGCGATCGCGCCGCCTCGACGCGCCTCGTAGGCGAGGCGGTCGGCGCGGTAGAGCGGCGTCGGGCGGCCGGCGAAGTGCGCGAGCAGGCTCGCGCAGCTCGGCCCAGAACCGGGGTCGTGGCGGAGCGCCGTCGTAGGCCGTCTCGAGCTGCTCGAGCGCGGCCATCAGCGTCTCCGGGACGTAGCGGCCGCCGAACGTCGCGCTCCATGCCCCAGCGGCCGGCGCCGTCGGCGTCGAGCAGGCCGGGGTGGACGGGCGTCGGGCCGGACGGCGACGTTCGGCCGGTCGTCGCGGGCGGCGCGGGCGCGCTTGACGAAGAGCGCGACGCGGAGCGGGTCCTTCGTCGGGCGCTCGCCCGGCGACGCGCGGCCGCTCGACGCCGGACGCGACGTCGACGCCGACGGCGGGACGTCGCGGAGCGCCGGCGACGTTGGCCGGATCGAGGCCGCCGGCCAGGACGACCGGCACCTCGCGGGCGACCGCGGCGGCGAGCGGCGTGCGACGCGCGCGTCCCGGTGCCGCCCGGATGCGGCCCGCCGGCCGTGTCGAGGAGGAGCCGCGCGGCACCGCGCGGCGAGGTGCTCCCGCGCCGAGCGCGACGATCGCGACGACGGCCGCGCCGACGTCGCCGGCTCGTCCGCCGGCAGGTGGAGCGCCTTCCAGGCCGGGCGGCCGACGCCGCGCGACAGCGTCGACGGCTCGTCGCCGGAGAGCTGGACGGCGTCGGGGTCGAGCGCGGCCACGATCTCGGCGATGCGCTCGGCGCCGGCGTCGGCGGTGATCGCGACGACGAGCGGCGGCGGCTCGCCGCGGCGCCGAGCGCGCGGGCGACGCGCGCAGCTCGACGGCCTCGTCGAGCGACAGCTCGCGCGGCGTCCCGGGACGAGGTTCAGCCCGATCGCGTCGGCGCCGGCGCGGACGGCGGCGAGGATCGCCGTCCGCGTCGGTGACGCCGCAGATCTTCACGAACGGCCGGCGCGCGCGCGTTGGCCGGATCGCTCGGCGCGCGGCCCGGCGGCGACGAACGCCCGCGACGGCGGCCGGCGGATCCGGCGACCGGACGAGCGCCTCGCCGACGAGCGCGGCGTCGAACCCGAGCGCCCGCCAGCGCGGCGATCGTCGCGGCGTCGCGGACGCCGGACTCGGCGACGACGAGGCGGTCGTCCGGGACGAGCGCCCGCAGCCGGACCGCCCGCTCCGTGTCGACCGTCGAGCGTCCGCAGGTCGCGGTTGTTGAGCCCGATCAGCCGGGCGTCCGTGGCGAGCGCCCGCTCCAGCTCGCGCTCGTCGTGGGCCTCGACGAGCGGCTCGAGCCCGATCTCGAGCGCCCGGTCGACGAGCGCGCGCGAGCCGCTTGCGCCGGATGGAGGACCGCGAGCAGCAGGACGAGGTCGGCGCCGGCCGCGCGGAGGTGCGGCAGCTGGATCGCCTCGACGACGAACTCCTTGGCGAGGACCGGGATGCTGACCGCCGCCCGGACCGCCCGCAGGTCGTCGACCGAGCCGCCGAACCAGTGCGGCTCGCACAGGACGCGAGATCGCGGCGCGCGCCGCCGGCCTCGTAGGCGCGGGCGCGGGCGACGATGTCGTCGTCGGTCGGCGGCGATCTCGCCCGGCCGATGGCGAGCGCGCGCTTGATCTCGGCGATGAGGTGGAGGCCGGGCGCGGCGAGCCGGTCGAGGATCGGCCGCGGCGGCGGGCGTCGCGGCGGCGGCGGCGAGGTGATCGTCGAGGCTGAGCCGGGCCATCTCCTCGCGGATGTCGGCCCGGCGCCGCTCGGCGATCTCGGCGACGACGTTGCGCTGCCGGCGCGCCCGGCGGCGGCGCTCGTCCTCGTCGGCGGCTCAGGCCGGTCGACGACGGTCATGCCGGCGCGCCCTCGGCCTCGGCGCGGCCGCGCGGCGGCCTCGGCGGCCGCGCCGCGCTCGCGCCCGCAGCCGCTCGAGCAGCTCCGTCGCCGAGCCCGGCGTCGATCGTCAGCGCCGCCCGCTCGATCCCCTCCTCGAGCGAGCTCGACCGACGCCGGCGACGAGCAGCGCCGCGCCGGCGTTGAGCAGGACGACGTCGCGCCGGGCGCCGGGCTCGCCGCGGAGGACCGCCTCGGTGATCGCGCGCGTTCTCGGCCGGCGTCCCGCCCGGCGAGCTTCGCGCGTCGGCGCCTCGCCGAGGCCCGAGCGCACGCCGCGATCGACCGTCGTGCCGCTCGATCGCCGTCCGGCGTCACGTCGTAGAGCGACGCCGCTGCCGTCGAGCGGCAGCTCGTCGACGCCGTCGCCGTGGATGACGAACGTCCGCTCGGTGCCGAGCACGCGCGGCGACCTCGGCGATCCGCTCGGCGGCCGCGGCGGTCGCGCGACGCCGAGCAGCTGGCGCGGTCGTGCCGGCCGGGTTCGTCAGCGGCCCGATCAGGTTGAACGCCGTCCGCACGCCGATCTCGCGGCGGGTCGGCCCGGCGTGCTTCATCGCCGGGTGGAAGCCGGGCGCGAACATGAACGCGAAGCCGATGTCGCGGAGCGCCGCGCCGGCCGATGCGGCGTCGTGGTCGATCCGGACGCCGAGCGCGTCGAGGACGTCGGCCGAGCCGGACTTCGAGGTCATCGCCCGGTTGCCGTGCTTGGCGACCGGGACGCCCGCGGCGGCCGCGACGAGCGCCGCGGTCGTCGAGATGTTGAACGTGCCGCTGCCGTCGCCGCCGGTCCCGACGACGTCGATCGCGCCCTCGGGCGCGTCGACGCTGGACGACCCGCTCGCGCATCGCGGTCGCGAAGCCGGCCAGCTCGTCGACGGTCTCGCCGCGCATCCGGAGGCGCCACGAGCAGCGCGGCGAGCTGCGCCGGCGTCGCCTCGCCGTCCATCACCGCGCCCATCGCCGTCGCGGGCCTCGTCCATCGACAGCGTCCGGCCGTCGACGATCGCGGCGAGCGCGCTCGACCTGTCGCTCATCGGGCGGCTCCGCGGTCGACCTCCGGCGCGCCCGTCGCGGCCGCGGCATCCGGTCTCGGCCATGCCCGGCGGTCGCGAACGAGCCCGACCGCGTCGTCGAGCCGCGACGCCTCGCCCTCGCCGGCCTGGCGCAGGAAGTTGGCGAGCAGGTGCGGGCCGTCCGGCGTCAGCACGGACTCCGGGTGGAACTGGACGCCCTCGAGCGGCAGCGCCACGTGGCGGATGCCCATGACGACCCGGTCGACCTCGCTCATCGCGGTGACCCGCAGCTCCGGCGGCAGCGTCGCCGGGTCGACCGCGAGCGAGTGGTAGCGGGCGGCCATGAACGACGGCGGCATGCCCTGCGAGCAGGCCCGCGCCGTCGTGGGTCACCTCGGACGCCTCGCCGTGGACGAGCGTCGGGGCGCGGACGATCGAGCGCGCCGAACGCGGCCGCCATCGACTGCATCCCGAGGCACACGCCGAGCAGCGGGATCTCGCGGTCGCGGGCGACCTCGACCGTCGCCGACCGAGACGCCGGCCGTCGTCCGGGTCGCCGGGCCCGGGCGAGATGACGATCCCGCGCAGGTCCGCGGCCGGGTCGTCGGCGAGCGCCTCGACGCCGCGCCGGTCGATCGCGTCGTTGCGGACGACGCGGACCTCGGCGCCGGCCGCCTCGAGCGCCTGGACGAGGTTGAACGTGAAGCTAGTCGTAGTTGTCGATGACGAGGATCATCGGGCCGGCTCCGACCGTCGTCGGCCTCGAGCGCGGCTCGCGCCGGCGCGGCGCCGGCGCGTCGGCGCCCGGCCGCCAGCTCGATCGCCCGGCGCAGGGCCGCGGCCTTGTGCTCGGTCTCCTCGAACTCGCGCTCCGGCACGCGATGCCGGCGACGATCCCGGCGCCCGTGTGGACGTGGGCCTGGCCGTCGCGTGAGGACGGCGCTCCGGATCGTGATCGCCGTGTCGAGGTTGCCGTCGTAGCCGAGGTAGCCGACCGCGCCGCCGTACAGCCCGCGCCGCTCGCCCTCGGCCGCGGCGATCAGCTGCATCGCCCGGACCTTCGGGGCGCCGCTGACAGCGTGCCGGCCGGGAAGACCGACCGGAGCGCGTCGAGCGCGTCGAGGTCCGGCCGGAGGCGGCCCTCGACGTGCGACACGAGGTGGAGGACGTGGCTGTAGCGCTCGACCTCCATGTACTTGCTGACGCGTCACGGTGCCCGGCCGCGCGACGCGGCCCAGGTCGTTGCGGCCGAGGTCGACGAGCATGACGTGCTCGGCCCGCTCCTTCGGGTCGCGCTGGAGCTGCTCGGCGAGGAGCGCGTCCTCGCGCTCGTCGGCGCCGCGCGGCCGCGTGCCGGCGATCGGGTGGGTCGTCAGCCGGTCGCCCTCGACCTGGAGGAGCAGCTCCGGGCTGGCGCCGACGACCTCGAACGACGGGCGTCCGGACGAAGAACAGGTACGGGCTGGGGTTGACCCGGCGGAGCGCGCGGTAGAGGCCGATGCCGTCGAGCGGCGCGCCGGTCGCGGGGTCGGTCGGCAGGTCGAACGACTGGCGCCGGGCGAGGACGACCTGGATCGCCTCGCCGGCCGCGATCGCGTCCTTCGCGACCTCGACGGCGTGGATGTACTCGTCGCGGCCGAGGCTCGTCTCGATCGCGGTCCTCGCCGCGAGGCGGCCGCGGCCGCGGCGCCGCGCCGCGGCGCGCGCCGCGCGCCCGCCATCTCGGCGGCGCTCGGGCGGGCGGTCCGCTCGAGCGCCTCGAAGATCGCCGCCTCGGCGATCCGGTAGCGGCCCTCGAGGTCGGGCGCGTCGGTGTGGAGCGAGGCGATCGCCGACGAGCGTGTGGGTCAGGTGGTCGAAGACGAGGACGAGGTCGGTCTCGATGAAGGCGGCGGTCGGCGACGCCGACCGGGTCGCGCTCGGGCAGCGGCACGGTCGGCTCGAACGCCGACACCGCGTCGTACGCGAGCGCGCCGACGGCGCCGCCGGTGAACCGCGGCATGCCCTCGGTCGGCTGGACGCGGCGGCGCGGCACGAAGCGCGCGGATGCGCGGCGAGCGGGTCCGGCGCCTCGGCGGTCGTCGATCGGCAGGTCCGGCGTGTAGTCGGCGACGCTGACCGGCCGGGTCTGGATCCGGGCGACGCCGTCGCGGACCTCGAGCAGCCGCCGCGGCCCGACGCCCAGGAACGAGTAGCGCCCGAGCCGCTCGCCGCCCTCGACCGACTCGAGGAGGTAGGCCGGGCTCGCCGTCGTCGAGCCGGAGGAACGCGCCGATCGGCGTCTCGAGGTCGGCCGGGCGCGTGGCGCGCAGCAGGATCGTGTCGGCGTTGGCGGCGAGGCGCTTCGCCTCGCGCCAGGCTGAGCGGATCGGTTGTCGTCATCGTCGGTGGCTCCGCGCGGCCCGTCCGCGCCGGAATCAGAAACGACCATTCGTCCCGGGACGAAAGGTCGTGCCTTCCGCGGTGCCACCCTCATTCGGCGATGCCGCACTCTCGTGACCGACGGGCGGTCCGCGTGTCGCGGCGCCGATCGGCGCTGCCCTGTATCGCTGGCGCTCTGCGCCGGAGCCTACTGGCGTCCGCGGCCGCTGCCGCGTCGCCGTTCGGTCCGGAGGCTCCCGGGTCCATTCGCCGCCGTCGTCGCCCCGGTTTCCACCAGCCGCCGGATCTCTCTGCCGACGCTCGACGGGTACTCGTCCCGTTCACAGCCCGTTCTTCGTGATGTAGGCCGGGAGTATGGGCAGCGTCGACTCGCGCGGCGTCAAGCGCCGCGCCGGCAGCCGTGATCGCGCTCGGCTCCAGCGATCAACTGTCGCCGTCCGACCTCGTGGCCGGCGCAGGCGAGCACCGGCAGGCGCGGGTAGCGCGGGATACGCGGGCTCGGTGCGGGATCGCTCGCACAGGATGAAGACGGATCCTCGCGACCGACTCCACGCGACGCTGGTGGCGGCAGTCGCCACAGAGTCCGGGCGAGGGCGCCGCGTCTACCAGTGCCAGCCGGCGATCCCCTCGAGCGCTGCGGTCTTCTCGGCGTCGAGCTCGCCGCTCGCGTGAACGTCGCGGTAGGCCGCCGCCCATTCGCCGAGCGGGAACCCCTCCGCGGTGACCTCGTCGGGCGCCGGCTCGAACGTCCCGGCGGCCTCGGCCTTCTGGGTCGCGAACCACATGCCCGCCTCGAAGAAGAGGTCGACCTCTTCCCAGACGTCGTCGGTCTTGCGGAGGTTGACCTCGTCGGCGAAGCACCAGATCCAGTCCTCGCCCGGCTCCGCCGAGCGGATGATCTCGTGGCCCTCGCTGCGGTAGTGGCCGCTCGCGTGGCGGTTGGGGCTCTCGTCGCAGCAGCCGGTCTTGCCGCAGACCAGGCACTGGCGGAGGTGCTTCCACCAGCCGCCTTCCTCGATGCACGACGGGCAGACGTCCATCGGCGGGTCGACGTCGATCACCCGGACCGTGTGGTGGCACGTCGCGATCATCGAGCGCACCGTACCATCACTCGTCGTGGAACGAGCAACGAGGACCATGCGACCGAGCCGTCGACGCCCGACGGCGACCGACGGCGCGACCGACCCGGCCGACGCCGGCGCCCGCCACGCCTCGTCTCGGCCGGGTCCTCGGCCGGCCGACGGCCCCGAGAACCGCCGCTGGCGCGAGCTCCTCGCCGAGGGCGGCCCGATCCTCGCCGACGGCGCGATGGGCACGATGCTGTTCGCGGACGGCCTCCAGTTCGGCGACCCGCCCGAGGTCTGGAACCTCGCCCACCCCGACGTCGTCCGGCGGATCCACCGCGGCTACCTCGACGCCGGGTCGCGGATCCTCATGACGAACACGTTCGGCGGCAACCGGCTGCGGCTCGGCCTGCACGGGCTCGACGGACCGCGTCGCCGAGCTCAACCGGACCGCCGCGATCCTCGCTCCGGGCCGAGGTCGACGCGGCCGGCGGCGACGCGCTCGTCGCCGGCGACATCGGCCCGACCGGCGAGATCATGGCGCCGACTCGGGACGCTCGACTACGACGAGGCGGTCGACGTCTTCGCCGAGCAGGCCGCCGCGCTGATCGCCGGCGGCGTCGACCTGATCTGGATCGAGACGATGTCCGACCTCTCCGAGATCAAGGCCGCGATCGAGGGCGTCCGGCGCGTCTCGCCCGGGATCGCCGCTCGATCGCGACGATGACCTTCGACACGCGCGGCTACACGATGATGGGCGTCTCGCCCGGAGGCAGGCGGTCGACGGCCCTGGCGGCGTGCGGGCGCCGACGCGATCGGCGGCAACTGCGGCAACGGCCCGGACGAGCTGATGCCGGTCATCGAGCGAGATGCACGCGGTCGCCCCGGACGTCGTCCTCGTCGCCAAGTCGAACGCCGGGATGCCGGAGCTCGTCGACCTGCGGGCGGTCTACCGGGCGGAGCCGCCGCTCGATGGCCGAGGCGGCGCTGGGGTTCCGGGCCGCCGGGCGCGCGGATCGTCGGCGCGTGCTGCGGCTCGACGCCGGCCCACCTGGCCGCGATGGCGGAGGCGCTCGGCGTCGCAGCGGAGCCGCTGAACTTCGCCGGCTAGTGCGCGGCGCCCTCGGCGAGCCGCTCGCCCGCCTCGATCCTGACCGACAGCCGGTTCTCGGCCGGCGTCAGCGGGCAGGAGAAGCGCGGCGAGTAGACGCACGACGGGTGGTACGCGAGGTTGAAGTCGATCGCGTAGGTACCGTCCTCGTCCGGCTCGAGGTCGAGGTAGCGGCCCGCGCCGTAGGTCTCGCGGCCGCTCGTCGCGTCGAGGAACGGCACGAACACCGAGCTGTCGCTGCGTGGCCGCCGTCGATCTCGTAGGCGGTCAGCCGCAGCGGCAGCGCCGTCGATCTCGAACGTGAACGTGCCCGCCCGATGGCGCCGGCCGGAGCTTGCCGTCCGAGGTCGGGATCTCGAAGTTGGCCGGCTCGTCGCCCGTGTACGGCTCGAGCGCCAGGCCCTCGAACACGAGGTCGACGTTGACCGGGTAGTACGGCAGGCCCGTCGAACGCGGCGCGTTCCTCCGGCGGGACCGGGCTGTTGGCGGAGTCCTTGAAGAACGCGTCCTTCTCGGCGCCGGTAGCCCTGGATCGCGCCGACGTAGTCGTGCGGCCCGTCGTGGTGGTGGTGCTCGTGCTCGTCGTCGTGGTCGTGCTCGTGGTCGTGGTCGTGCTGGTCGGTCATCGGATCCCTCGAATGGCGTGGACCGTCAGCGCGCCGAGGGGTGCGGGAATGCGGCGACCCGAGGTACCAGAGCGAGCGCACCGCGCAGGTGCGTGAGCGAGGACCTGCAGGATGCCAACGCACGCATCGTCGTCATCTCGGTGTGCGTCAGCTGGCGGAGAGGGTGGGATCTGAACCGCACGGACCTGTTCGGTCAGACGGTTTTCAAGACCGTCGCAATCGTCCGCTCTGCCACCTCTCCGTGCGGAGCATACCCGGCGCTGATCTGCCTGTCGCGGCCCTCAGTCGATGGCGTGGACCATCCAGACGTTCTGGTCGAAGTAGACGCCCTCGTCGCGCTCGCGGTCGATGACCACCGGCTGCGTCGCCCGCGGCACGACGTACCGGCCGGACTCCGGGAACGCCATCCCGGTCCACGACTCCCAGTCGGCGACCGAGCCGCGGACCATCATCGCCTCCGGCGCGGCGCGGACGATCCGGCCGCCGAGCCGGGCGTGGAGCCGGATCCACGGGTCGAACGGCAGGCCGTCGTCGCGGGTCCAGCGAGCGCGTAGGACTCGATCGGCGCGAGCGGGTAGCGGTCCTTCCAGGTCGGGCGGACGCAGGCGATGACCGCCCGGTAGCCGGCGGCCCTCGCGGCCGCCCGCATCGCGCGCCGACCATCGTCCCCGACAGCCCCGCGCCGCGGAGATCGCCGCGCGTCGCGATCTGCATCGCGCCGAGCGTGTTCATCGGCCGTGCCTGCGTCGAGATCCGCGACGCTCCGGAGGACCTGCTCCCGCCAGCCGTCAGGCAGGCCCTCGTCGGTGCCGTCCCAGGCGAGCGGCATCGCATTGCCGAGCGCGACGAGCGTCCCGGTGTCGTCGAGCAGCAGCGTCTGGAACCGCGGCCAGTCGGCGTACGCCCGGCCGAAGTGGGCGTTCGCGACCTCGTCCTCGAACATGAACGCCGGCCACGTCGCGGCCATCGAGCTCGTCGATCGCCGGGTCGAGGTCGGGCCGCTCGTCGAACGACGCGATCGAGTACCCGGCCGGGATCTCGAGGCCCGCCTCCGCCAGGGCTCGACTGCCGTGCGACACGTCTCCTCCTCGCCGGTCGCGCCTGCTGGCCGCGGCGCTACTGTATCGGGGATGCCCGCCCGCGCAAGCGCAGTACGAGCAGGAGGGACCGACGTGGTAGCTCCCGGCCAGACGTTCATGATCCAGCGAATGGGCGCCGAGGAGGGCCCGTTCACGCTCGCCGACCTCCAGGCGCAGGTCCGGGCGAAGTACATCCGGGTCGACGTCGATGGTCCGCCGGGCCGACGTCGCCGGGGCGTGGTTCCCCGCATCCGAGATCCCCGGTCTCTACTCGACAGCGGAGCTTCCTGACGACGCTCCTGATCTCGTTCTTCCTCGGCTGGTTCGGGGTCGACCGGTTCTACCTCGGCTACACCGGGCTCGGCATCCTCAAGCTCGTCACGTTCGGGCTCTGCGGCATCTGGTACGTCGTCGACCTGATCCTGATCGTGCTCGACAAGCTGCCCGACGCGAACGGCCTCGCCGCTCCGGCACTGAGTCGACCGACGATGGACGGCGCTCGCGCGCTCGTCCCTGCTGGCGGTGCTCGCCGCGACGGCTGGCGCCGCGCTCGCTCCTCGCGGCCGACGTCCGGGATCTGCCCGCTTCCGGCTCGTCACCGGGCGGCCGTGCCCGGCGTGCGGGTTGACGCGGTCGTGGTCGGCCGCGACGCGGCTCGACGTCCGGGAGAGCGCTCGCCTGGCACCCGCTGGGAATCCCGGCGCTGCTCGGCGCGCTGGCGGTGGCGCGGCGGTCTTCGCGCCGGCCGTCGCTCGACGGAGCCCGGGTGCGCGGCGCTTGGCGGCGGCCGCCAGTGCCGTCTGGCTCGGGATCGTGGCTGCGTCCGGTTCGTCCGGCCGCCGGACCGCCGGCGTCGGACGGCTAGAGCGTCTCGCCCGGACGTACGGCTGGAGGACGTCGGGGACGCGGACGCTGCCGTCCGGCCTGCTGGTAGGTCTCGAGGATCGCGGCCACGATCCGGGCGAGGGCGAGCCCGGATCCGTTGAGCGTGTGGACGAGCTCGGGCTTCGCGCCCGGCTCGGGCCGGTAGCGGATCGCCATCCGGCGGGCCTGGAAGTCGCGGAAGTTCGAGCACGAGCTGACCTCGAGCCAGCGCTCGACGCCCGGGCGCCCAGACCTCGAGGTCGTACTTGCTGCGCCTGGACGAAGCCCATCTCGCGGGTCGCTCATGAGCGAGCACGCGGTAGGCGAGGCCGAGCCGCTGGAGGAGGATCTCGGCGCGCTCGGTCATCCACTCGAGCGCCGCCGGCGCGATCGCTCCGGCCGCTCGAACAGGACCATCTCGACCTTGTCGAACTGGTGGACGCGGAGGATGCCGCGGGTGTCCTTGCCGGCGGCGCCGGCCTCGCGCCGGAAGCACGGGCGTGTAGGCGCGCGTAGCGGATCGGCAGCTCGGCCGCCTCGAGGATCTCGTCGCGGTGGAGGTTCGTGACCGGGACCTCGGCGGTCGGGACCAGGTACAGCTCGTCGCGGGTGACGACGTACATCTGGTCTTCCTTGTCCGGGATCTGGCCGGTGCCCGCGCGCTGAGTCGGTGTTGACGACGACCGGCGGCCAGACCTCGGTCATGCCGTTCTCGCGCGGTGTGGACGTCGAGGAACCAGTTGATCAGCGCCGCGCTGGAGCGCGCGACCCGGCGCCCTTGTAGACCGGGAAGCCGGAGCCCGCGATCTTCGCGCCGCGCGGCGTTGTCGATGATGTCGAGCGCCTCGCCGAGCTCCCAGTGCGGCTTCCGGCGCCAGGTCGCGCCGCCGGCCGGCGCGTCCGCGCCGACCTCGCCGTCGAGCGGCTGCTCGCGGGAGCTGCTCGCCCCAGGTCCGGACCGTGACGTTCGCCTCCTCGCCGCCGACCGGGACGTCCGGGTCGGCGCGGGTTGGGGATGCGCAGGAGCAGGTCCTCGAGCTCGGCCTCGACGTCCGCGAGCTCGGCGTCGATCGCCGCGATCCGCGTCGCCGGCCGCGATCGAGGCGGCGCGCAGCTCGGCGACCTCGGGTCCGTCGGGCTGCGCGCCGCCCTTGATCGCCTCGCCGATCTGCTTCGACGCCGCGTTCCGCTCGGCCTTGAGCGCGCTCGCCGTCGCCGAGGCAGCCGCCGGCGGCGCGCGTCGAGCTCGAGCGCCTGGTCGACGAGCGCCGGGTCCTCGCCCTTGTCGGATCGCGCCCTCGCGGATCGCGTCCGGCGTCCTCGCGCAGCCGCTGCAGCCCGACGCTCATGCCGCGCCTCCGACCGTGGCGCCGGCGCGACGCCTCGCGCAGCCGGTCGATGACGAAGCCCGGCTCGAGGCTCGCGAGCAGCCAGCCGGCGCGCGGGCCGTTCGTCCGGCCGAGGAACGCGAGGTAGAGCGCCGCGAACGCGCGCCGTTGCGCGTCGAGCCCGGCTGCGTCGGCCGCCGTCGAAGATGCGCGTTCTGCCACGCGTCGCCGTCGGCCGGTCGCGTCGCGCGTCGACGCGCGTCGGCCAGGGCGAGCGAGGTAGCGCGCGCTGGTCGTCGTCGAGCCGGCCGCGGCGTCGGCGGGCAGCGCGTCGCGGCGGACCTCGAGCCGCGCCGTGTCGGGCGCGTACGCCTCGAGCCAGCGCGCGCGCGGCCTCGACCCGCTCGTCGAGGATCGCCGCCTCGCGCTCGGTCAGCGCGCTCGCCCTTCTCCGCCGTCGACCCGCGCCGCGACGTCGACGTCCGGGATCTGGAGCGAGCAGCGCGAGGTGGGCGAACGCGGGCCGGAACGCGCGCCGCCTCGGCGGCGACGTCGGCGTCCGGGTCGAGCAGCGAGTAGCGGAACGTGGCCTCGAAGCCCGGCGCGATCTCGCCCTTGACCTCGCGCCCGGCGGTCGCGGCCGCGAACCGGTCGAACTCGTCGAACAGGCGCGGGACCGCGTCGGTCCCGTCGGGTCGAAGTCGATGGCGCTGGTTCGGCTCGCGGCCGGAGGAACAGGAAGCGCGAGCTGCTCCGGCGGGATGACCTCGGCGATCGTGTGGGCGGCCGCGCCGCGGCCCTTCGAGGTCGACATCTTCTTGCCGCCGATGTTGAGGAACTCGTACGGGACGTTGAGCGGCGGCTCGCGCTCGAAGACCTCGCGGGCGATCGCGTCCGACGCGGTCGCGCGACCCGCCCGCGGTCGAGAGGTCCTTGCCGCAGGGCTCGATCGTCACGCCGAACAGCGACCACTGGGCCGCCCACTCGAGGTTCCACGGCAGCTTGGCCGCGCCGCCGAACGGCGCTGATCCAGCCGGATGCGCCGCAGCCGGTCGCCCACGTCGACGAGGTCGCGGCCGGCACTCGTAGAAGACCACGCTCGCCGTCCCAGTCGGTGACGATCGTCGTGCCGACCTTGCCGCAGTTCGGGCAGATGACGCTGAGCGGATGCCAGTCGTCGGGATGCTGGACGTTGGCGACGCGCCGGTAGATCTCGCGGACGAGCGGCCGCGCTGGTCGAGCGCGCAGTCCGGATGTACGGGTCCATCGCGCCCGGTCGGGTAGATGTCGCTCATCCAGTAGTAGCGGTCCGGGATGGATGCCGAGGCCGGCGAACGTGTCGATGAAGATGCTGCGCGAAGTGGCGGGCGTAGCGACGCGTGGCAGTCGCCGGCCGGGTCCGGGACGTGGGCGAGCGGGCGGCCCATCTCGCGCTCGACGGCGTCGGGCGTCAGGAGCGCCTGGGCGTCCATCGGGTCGAGGTCGTCGACGCCGTAGAGCAGCGTCGTCTCGAGCGCCGTGCGCGCGCAGGGCGCGGGCGATGACGTCGAGGATGACCGGGCCGCGCAGGCTGCCCGACGTGGACCGGTCCCCGACGGCGTCTTGGAGTCGTTGACGACCTGCGGGCCGCTGACCTGGGCCGCGAGCTCGTCCGCCCAGTCCATGGCGCCCTCCGGGCGCCCTAGCTGATGCCGACGATCTTGTAGGTGAAGTCGCCGGCCGGGACCTTGACGACGACCTTGTCGCCCTTCTTCTTGCCGAGCAGCGCGCGCCCGACCGGGCTCTCGTTCGAGATCCGGCCCTCGGCCGGCTTGGCCTCGGTCGAGCCGACGATCGTGAACGTCTCCTCGCCGTCCGGGCTCTCGACGTCGACCGTCGAGCCGATCTGGACGTGGTCGGTCGAGTGGTTCTCGTCGATGATCGTGGCGTTCTTGATCAGCGCCTCGAGCGTCTGGATCCGGCCCTCGACGAACGCCTGCTCGTTCTTGGCGTCCTCGTACTCGGCGTTCTCCGACAGGTCGCCGTGCTCCTTGGCGTCGTGGATCCGATTGGCGACCTCGGGCCGCTTCACCGATGACCATCTCGTCGAGCTCCGCGCGGAGCTTCTCGAGACCGTCCTTGGAGAGGTAGGTGGGCTTGTTGTTCACGGTCGGTGGGCCCCCGCGATGCAGGTCGGTCTGGATGGCGACGGGCTGGGCGGTCAGGATAAAGGAAAGAACTCCAGGCGTCCAGCGGCCGTCGCCGCGCGCCTGAAGTTCCGACCGGGTGCGAATGGTAGCCGCGGTGTCGGAGCGGTGTCAAAGCGGCAGATCCGTGCGCGCGAGACGTCACGTCGGGCGCGGTCCGCCTGCCCGTCGCCGCTCAGCCCGGGCCAGGCCTCGGTCAGGCGGACCAGCCGCCGCTTGATCCGCTGGAGCGAGCCGCGGTCGGGGAACGCGACGAACAGCGTGTCGTCGCCGGCGATCGAGCCCGCGACCTCGGGCCAGCGCGCGCGGTCGAGGCGCGGCCGCGATCGCATGCGCCGAGCCCGGCAGCGTGCGCATGACGAGCAGCAGGCCCGCCTCGCGGATCTCGACCGGCAGGTCGCGCCAGCAGCTTGCGCAGCCGGTCCTCGCCGGACGTCTCGGCCTCGATGAGGCGCGGCGGCAGCGCGTAGGCCGCGGTCCCGTCGCGGGCGACCTTGATCGAGCCCGAGCTCCGCGACGTCGCGGCTGATCGTCGCCTGGGTCGTCCGGAAGCCACGCTCGCGGAGCGCGGCCGCGAGCTCCTGCTGGGTCCGGATCGGGCGCTGATCGACGAGGTCGCGGATCGCCCGCTGGCGGAGCTGCTTCATGACCTCCATGGCTCGCCCGCTCGCCTACCCACGCGCGCCAGGCAGACGGCGACAGACCGCGCGCCAGCACGAGCCGGTAGGCGACGAAGATGTCGAGCGACCGCGTCCGCAGGTAGCGCAGCAGGAACCGCGATGGCGAGCATCCCGGAGACGAAGCGCCGCGACCATGCCCGACGATCAGCGGCCCGATGCTCGACGCCGACGCCGGCCTCGCCGGTCGCGAGCTTGCGAGCCTCGTAACAGCGCGGCGCCGGCCGTGATCGGCGTCGCCATGAGGAACGCAGAACCGGGCGGCGGCCTCGCGGTCGAGGCCGGCGAAGCGGCCGGCCGAGATCGAGATGCCCGGAGCGGCTGATGCCCGGGATCAGCGCCAGCGCCTGGGCGACGCCGATGGCCGAGCGCCACCGGGAAGGTCGACGTCATCGACGCCCGCGTGCGCGGCGCCCCAGCGGTCGGCGAGCCACAGGATCGACGGCGCCGACGACGAGCATGACCGCGACGAGCCCGACCTCGCGGACCGCGGTCCTCGATCGACGTCGTTGAGGAGGAACGCCGGCGATCGCCGCCGGGATCGGTCGCGGCGACGAGCAGCCAGGCGAGCGCGACGGTCCGGGTCGGCCTCGAACGAGCGATCGCGGATCGTCGCGAAGCCGGCCGGCACGAGCCGCGACCCAGTCCGCCCGGAAGTAGACGAGCAGCGCCGCCAGCGTCCCGACGTGGAGCATCACGCTGAACGCCAGCGAGGTGATGAACGGGTCGGTCCAGCCGAGCAGGTACGGGACGATGATCAGGTGCCCGGACGACGAGATCGGCAGGAACTCGGTGAGTCCCTGCACGATCCCCATGACGAGGGCCTGAAGTAGATGTCCATCGCCAGGCGCTCAGCCGGGCGTCGCGCCTGACGGTGCCTGAGCGTAGGTGCGGACGCTGCAACGCGGGCATGGCCGTCAGGTGCGCCGGCCATTAGCGGATGAAGAGCGGGGCGAGAACCAGCGAGATCGTCGCGAGCAGCTTCACGAGGACGTGGAGCGACGGGCCGGCGGTGTCCTTGAACGGATCGCCGACCGTGTCGCCGACGACGGCCGCGGCGTGGGCGTCGGAGCCCTTGCCGAGGACGTTGCCGTCGTCGTCCTTGAGGTTGCCCGACTCGATGTACTTCTTGGCGTTGTCCCACGCGCCGCCGCCGTTGTTGAGGACGGTCGCGAGCAGGACGCCCGACGATCGTCCCGACCATCAGCATGCCGGCGACCGCCTCGAAGCCGAGGACGACGCCGATGACGATCGGCGTGGCGACCGCGACGAGGCCCGGCAGCGATCATCTGGCGGAGCGCGGCGCCGGGTCGTGATGTCGACGACGCGGGCGTAGTCCGGGCGCTGGGTGTAATCCATGATCCCGGGCATCTCGCGGAACTGGCGGCGGACCTCGACGATGATCGTCTGGGCCGTCGTGCCGACCGCGCGGATCGCGAGCGAGCTGAAGAAGTAGACGAGCATCGCCGCGAGCAGCGCCGCGATGAACACGTTGACGTTGGCGAGGTTGACCGAGTTGAGGAGCTCGGCGCCGGGGACGCCGGCCGCGATCCGCCGGCCCTGGATCAGGTTGATCTTGTCGATGTAGGCGCTGAACAGCAGGAACGCGGCCAGCGACGCCGAGGCGATCGCGTAGCCCTTGGTCAGGGCCTTGGTCGTGTTGCCGACGGCGTCGAGCCGGTCGGTGATCTCGCGCGCGCCCTCCTCGGCCCGGCTGAACTCGGCGATGCCGCCGGCGTTGTCGGTGATCGGGCCGAACGTGTCCATCGCCAGGATGTAGGCGGTCGTCATCAGCATGCCCATCGTCGCGACCGCGGTCCCGAAGATGCCGCCGACGTTGACGCCCGTCGCGCTGACGGCAGGTTGGCCTGCGTGCCGAGCCAGTAGCTGGCGAACAGGGCGATGCCGATCGTGATCGCGGTCACGGCGGTCGTCTCGAAGCCGACGGCGGTGCCCGCTGATGATGTTGGTCGCCGGGCCGGTCTTGGACGCCTCGGCGATCTCGCGGACCGGGCGGTACGAGCCGGCCGTGTAGTACTGGGTGATGTAGACGAACGCGACGCTGGTGGCGAGGCCGACGATGCCGGCCGCGAAGAAGTAGACCCAGGTCGGGAGGCCGCCGATCGCCGGTCGCCGCCGTTGGTCTGCATCATCACGTTGGTCGTGATCGCCAGGCCCACGACGGACAGCAGGGTCGTGACCCAGTAGCCGCGGTTGAGCATGTTCATCGGGTCCTCGTCTTCCTTGCCGCGGACGAAGAAGATCGCGACGATCGTCGCCAGCAGGCCGAAGGCGCGGACGACGAGCGGGAAGAAGATCCAGGCCTCGGGGTTCGGCCAGCCGGCCGTCAGCGCGATGGCGTAGACACGCGACGCCGAGGATCATCGCGCCGATGTTCTCGGCGGCGGTCGACTCGAACAGGTCGGCGCCACGGCCGGCGCAGTCGCCGACGTTGTCGCCGACGAGGTCGGCGATGACGCCGGCGTTGCGCGGGTCGTCCTCGGGGATGCCCTTCTCGACCTTGCCGACGAGGTCCGAGCCGACGTCGGCGGCCTTGGTGTAGATGCCGCCGCCGAGCTGGGCGAAGAGCGCGACGAACGACGCCCCGAAGCCGAAGCCGACGATGAGGAACGGCGCCTCGGTCGACGGTCACGTCGCCGACGAACGGTCGGTAGAGCGTGAAGATGCCCCACACGCCGAGCAGCGACAGGGCGACGACGAGGAAGCCCGGAGACGGCGCCGCCGCGCATCGCGACCTGGACCGCCTCGACGAGGCTGCGCCGCGCCGCCGAGGCCGTCCGGACGTTGGCCTTGACGCGCGACGAACATGCCGATGATCCCGGACGCCATCGAGCACGCGGCGCCGACGAGGAAGGCGATGCCGGTCATCGACCCGATCGGCAGGCCGGCCAGCTTCGGCACGTCCGCGACCTCGGCCGTCTCGACGATGCCGATGACGACGCCGATGACGACCGCGCCGACGACCGCGAGGATCGCCGATGGTCGTGTACTGACGGCGGATGAAGGCGAGTCGCACCCTCGTAGATCGTGCCCGGCCACGTCCTGCATCGCCTGGGTCCCCGTGTCGCTGCGCAAGGACGTCAGCGGGCCAGGTAGATGGCGAACAGGATGGCGATGATGCCCGCCGGCAGGATGATCAGCTGGAGCGAACTGGCATCCATCTGGGTCTAGGGATCCTCCTCGACATGGGCTGGCGGACGCGGCCATGGTCGCCGGCGCGGGGCACCGCACTGGACGACGACCGGGGAGAGCGCGGCTCAGGGGTCCCTTCGGTATCCGTTCGGGGGTGGGACCTTGCAGGCCGTGGCGGAGTGTAACAAGGCGCGAGAAGCCGGGTCAAACCCGCCGGTGACGCCCGTTATGCATGCAGCCGAGGGGGCACACGGCGGTTGCGGGTGCCCTGCCCCTATACTGCCGCGCTTGTGACCCGACGACCCCTGTTCGGTGTCTCTTCGAGATCGTCGAGACGCTCGTTCTGACGCTCATCATCTTCTTCGTCATCCAGACATTCGTCGCCCAGCCGTACAAGGTCCAGCAGCAGTCGATGGAGCACGACGCTGGAGCCGGAGCAGTACGTCCTGGTCGACAAGCTGACGCCGCGGTTCGACACCTACAATCGCGGGCGACATCGTCGTCTTCAACCCGCCCGACGACTGGGCCCAGGACGACCGAGCACGCCGTTCATCAAGCGGGTGATCGGGCGTCGGCGGCGACACGGTCGAGATCCACGACGGCAGCGTGTTCATCAACGGCACCAAGCTCGACGAGGACTACCTGTTCGCGGCGGCACCCGGCGACCCGCCGCAGCCGACGACCGTGCCCGGCGACCAGGACAGCTGGACCATCCCGGAGGGCGAGCTGCTTCCTGATGGGCGACCACCGCCAGAACTCGGCCGACTCGCGCGCCTTCGGGCCGGTCGAGGCGAGCCACGTCATCGGCCGGGCGTGGCTGCGCTACTGGCCGATCGACGTCTTCGGCATCCTCCACACACCGACCTACCCGGAGCTGGCGCCCGCCTCCCCATGAGACCGCTGCCGTGAACCCGGCCCTCCTGGGGTCGCGCTCGCGGTCATGGTCGGCGCCATCGTCGCCGGTCCGCCCGGAACGCCCGGAACCGCCGTCCTCGGTCTTGTCGTCGTCCTCGATCGCCGGCCCGCTCGTGGCCGACCCGTTGCCGGCACCCGTGTCGCCTCGCCGCGCGCGTCGTCGGCGCCCTGATCGCCGGCTACCTGCTGTGGGTCGCCGGTCGCGGCCGGACGACGCGGACCGGCGGGCTCGCCCGTCGGCTGGCCGACCGATGCCTGCCTGGCGCGCCAGCGGCGGCGGTGGTGGGGTACGGCAGCCATGGCCTCGGCGCCCCGACCGACGGCCCGGCCATCGCTTCGGCCGCCGGGTTCGCCCTGGCCGCCCTGGCCGTGCTGCCGGTCGTCACCGGTCGCGACATCCTGCGGATCGGCATCGGGCTGTGCCTGCTGCTGAGCGGGGCGCTCCTGGTCCGGGTCGGGCTCGGGCGGGACGCCCGACGGCCTCGAAGAGCTGCTGACCGCCGGGCTCGTGGCGACCTGGGCGGCGCCGTCGCGATCCTGGCCGTGGCGGCCCGGGCGGACGGCACGGACGGCTTCTGAGCTGGCCGCCATCGTGGCCGCGCTCGGCTGGCGAGGCCGGCGGATCGCGCACCGGCTCGACGGATCATGAGCCTGACCCTGTTCGCTGATCGTGGCGTTCGGGGGCGCGGGTTGGCGCTCATCGCTCGCGAGTGCGCGAGCCGTGGCGATCGCGGTCGGGCTGGCTCGGCCTGGCACGCGCTTCGTCGTGGCGCGCGCTCGCCCTCGTGCCAGGCGAGACGCTCATGGTCGGCGGTGGCGCGATCGTCGTCATCCGAGTACGTCCGGCTGTTCCTCGTCCTGGGATCGGTGGTGGGGCTCGGCCTCGCCCTCGCCGGCGTGGTGGCCGGCTCGCGACGCGACGCCCGGCCGCGACGCTGGCCATCCTCGGCGCCTGCGGACTGACGCTCGGCCGTGACCGATCCACGGGCCGCCGTCCTCGTGGCGACGGCCGGCGGCCTGTTCGGCGTGCTCGTCACGCTCGTGCCGGCCAGCGGCCGGTCAGGATGCGACGGTGGGCATCCGCGAGGACGCGGGCGGTGGTCGTGGCGGGCACCTGGCCATCGCGGCGACGGCCTGGTTCGGGCGCGACCTGAGCCAGCTCGCGGCGCAGCCGGTCGTGTTCGGCCTCGCCTATCTCGCGTTCGCCATCGCCGTGGCCATCCGGTTCGGCGCGATCCCGTTCCACCTGTGGGCCGCCCGGCTGGCCGATGCCGCACCCGAGACGACGCTGCCGATCCTGACCGCCCTCGCCCCCGCGGCGTTCGCGCCGTGGTCGCCCTGGCCTGGGTCGACGCCTCGGTCGCGCCGCCTGGCTGGACCTCGACCTGGCGCCGCGACGATCGTCCTGGCGGATCGCCATCGGATCCATCGTGCTGGCGGCGTTCGCGGCGTTCGTCCAGGACGACCTGGAGCACGTGGTCGGCTACTCGATCGTAGGCGACGCGGGCGTCGTCATCCTCGCCCTGGCGGCGCCTCGACCCCGGCGGCCTGGGCGCCGGCCCGGATCTGGGTCCTGGCCTGTCGTGGCCGAGAGCGCGTTCGCCGCCTGGGCGGGCGGCATCCGCACCGCGTTCTGGACCGGGCGGATCCCCGACCTGCGCGGCTGGGCCACCCGCGCCCCGATCCTGGCCGTGGCCCTCGCGGCTGGTGACGCTCGCGTCCGGTCGGCGTGCCTGGCCTCCTGGCCTTCGAGGCACGCAGCACGCCTCGTGGACCTCGCCCTGGATCCGCCGTTCGCCGCGCTGCTGCTCGTGGCGACGCTGGCGCCGATCCTGTACTACGCCCGGCTGTTCGCGGTCGCCGCTGTCGCGGCCGGATCGGGCCGTCGATCCCGGCGGCACCTGGCGACACGACGGTCTCGCCGGCCGGCCGCACGAAGCGCCGGGCCTGGCTGGGACGACGTGGTCGGACAACCGCGCGTTCATGGCGGCGGTCCCTGGCGGTGGTGCTGGCGATCGGCGCGCTGGCCACGGCCGCCGGCGCATTCGGCCTGCCCAGGGCCGCGGCCGGGCTGCCGACCGGACCGGAAGGCCCGACCGAGCAGGTCGAGCCGTAGCCGCCCCTGGCGGCGGCGAGCTCCCGGATCAGTCGTCCGGGGCGATGACCCAGCGGTCGACGTCGCGGTCGTAGTCGAGCAGCTCTTCCGGCCGGAACCACAGCGCGAGCTCGGACGCCGCGGCCTCGGGGCTGTCCGAGGCGTGGACGATGTTCTGGGCGGTCTCGAGCGCGTAGTCGCCCTGGATCGTGCCCGGCGCCGCCTCGTGCGGGCGGGTCGCGCCGTTGATCGCGCGGGACGACGCCGATCGCGTTCGGGCCGTCGACGGCGCAGCGGCCACCAGGGACCCGACACGATGAAGTCGACGAGGCCGGCGAAGAACGGCTTCTCGCGGTGCGACGCGTAGTGGCGTTCGGCCAGGTCGCGATCGGATGTGGACGAGCTTTGAGCCCGACGAGCTTGAGGCCGCGTTCCTCGTAGCGGTCGAGGATCCGCCCGACAAGCTGGCGCTGGACGCCGTCGGGCTTGATCAGGATGAGGGTCCGTTCGCTGCCTGGCATGTCTACCTTGGGTATGGATCTGGGTTGGACGGGCGGGATTGTATCGGATGACGGCGCGCGATCAGCCGGCCGCCTCGTCGCGGGGCGATCCGACGCGTCGGCGGGATCGGGGGTCGCGGCTTCGGAACCCGGCCTCGGTCCCCGGTGGCCTGCGCTTCCTCGGGGGCCGTAGCCCGTCGATGCTCCGATCGCGGGTCGGTCACCTCTGCGCTGCCGTTCCCGCCGGACCTCGCGCGACGTCGCCGTTCGGATGGCCCGCCCTGGGCCGCCAGGCGCATAGGCGTGCCGCGCCTCGGTCTCGTGGCCGACCAGCCGGAAGGCGTCGCCGCGGACGACGATCAACGGGATGCTCCGACGCCGTCAGTAGATCTCGAGGACGGCCGGCGCGAGCGCCGGGGCGAGGCGCAGACGCCAGGCCCAGGCGGAAGGCCGCCTCGTCGAGCGAGCCCGCAAGGAGGGCCGCCCGGCCCGCCTGCAGCGCCGCGTCAGGATCGGGCAGCCCGGGCGTCGCCGGGTCGTCGCCCGCCTCACCGCCCCAGAGACCGAGGGTCAACGCCGACGCGGCCGCCAGTGCCGGCCTCGGCCTCGGATCGCTGCGGCCTCGCCACGGGCCGGGTGCGTGGTTCCAGCGATCGGGCCGGCGGGCCCAACGTGCGGCTCGACCACTCGCGTGCGGGGTCGTCGTCGCGACGGCGTCCTGGTCGCGGTTGAACAGCGTTGCAGCCTTGGGCGGCGGTTCGGCGGCGTCGGGCGGCCAGACCGCGGATCGCGGCATCCCGGCGAACAACCGATCGATCTCACGTCGGACGCGGACCATCGCCAGGCCGGCAAGCCGGCGGGCCTCATTGGGACGGCCGTCGGCGGCGGCGGCCTCGGCGGCGATGATCAGGGCGACCGGCTCGTCGAAGGTCGGAGTCGAAGCGCGGCCAGCGCCGCCTCGCCGGCGCCCGGCAGGTCGCCGGTCCGCCAGCGAACGCTCGGCGAGATCGACCAGTCCCGCCGGCATCGAGGGCGCCCAGCCCGGCGCAGCGTCTCGAGCTCGGTCCGGGCCAGCGCGAGGATCCGAGCCGGAGGTGCGCGCCGGGCCGGGGCCAGGTCGACTCGGCGCGGACGAACCTCACTCACCCTTGGCTCGGTGCTCGGGGCATCGTCGGCGTCGTCATCCGGGCAGCCGGAGGTGCTTGTCGATCGCCGCGCAGGTAGCGGGCCGGGCGCGACCGCCGCGAGCCGCAGCACGTCGTCGCGGAACAGCTGCCGCGGCCAGCCGCTGGATCGTCGGCGGCGTCGACCGCCTCGATCGCGGCCAGCGCCTCGTCGAGCGTCAGGACGCGATCGTGGAGCGCCTCCTGCCCGCCGATCCACGACGCCACGTGGCGGGTCTCGTCCATCCGGAGCTCCAGCCCGCCGGACGAGGTAGCGCCTTGGCCTTGCCGAGCTCCGCCGCCGGGACCGGCTCGTCGCGCAGCCGGGCGAGCTCGGCGAGGATCGCCTCGAGCGCTGGCTGGCGAGCTCGCTGGGATCGACGCCGGCCGAGACCTCGAGCAGCGCCGGCGTCGGCGTACTCGACGACGCCCGAGCTGACGTCGTAGGCCAGCCCGCGCTCCTCGCGGACCGACGAGGAACAGCCGGCTGCTCATGCCGTCGCCGAGGACGCGCGTTGAGCACGGCCAGCGTCCAGCTGTCGGGGTGGTCGCGACGGAGCGCCGGCACGGCCGAGGCACGAGCTGCGCCTGCGACGGTGTCGCGCTTGCCCGAGCAGACGTGCGCTGCCCGGCGGGCAGCGCGGGCGCCGGCTCGGACCGCGGGATCGCGCCGTTGCCGTGCCCGAACGCCGCCGCCGCGAGGCTCGACCGCCTCGGCGTGCGTCAGGTCGCCGGCGACCGCGACGACCGTGTTGGCCGGGCGGTACGTCGTCGCGCCCAGAAGTCGCGGATGGCCGCTTCGGGCAGGGCCCGGATGCCCGCCTCGTCGCCGCAGATCTCGCGGCCCAGCGGCCCGTCGCCGAACATCGCCGTGCTGGAACAGGCATCTGGCAGTACTCGGCCGGGTCGTCGAGGTACGAGCGGATCTCCTCGACGATGACCGTCGCGCTCGCTGCTCGATCTCGTCGCGTCGTCGAGGCCGGGCCGGACGATGAGCTCGCCGATGACGTCCATCGCCCGGTCGACCTCGCGGCGCGGGACGCGCGACCCAGTAGACGGTCGACTCGCGGTCGGTGGCGGCGTTGAACGAGCCGCCGACGCCCTCGATCGCCTCGCTGATGAGCGCGGGTCGATGGGTAGGCCGCGCGTGCCCTTGAAGGTGATGTGCTCCATGAAATGGGCGACGCCGACCTGGCCGGGCGCTTCGAGGCGCGAGCCCGCCAGGACGTACGCGGCGATCGAGACCGAGCGCGCCGCCGGGCAGCCGGGCGCTGATGACGCGCGGGCTCCGGCAGGCAGCACGGTCCGTTCGAACATCGCGGCCGATGGTACGCGGATTGTGGCGGCGCCCCGCTCGGCGGGCAGGCGCGCCGCCGCACGATCCGTTCCGCTGACGCCGGGAGCGTGGCCTGGCGTCGACCAGGGTCATTGATCCAGTCCTGCAGGAAGTAGATGACGAAGGCGACGCGCGCACCACCCACATCAGCGGGTGGATCTCGGCCGATCTTGCCGCGGACCACCTTGATCAGCACCCAGCGTGATGAACCCGGCGCCGATGCCGACCGTGATGTCGTAGGTCAGCGGCATCAGGATCATCGTCAGCAAGCGCCGGGAGGCCGTCCTCGACGTTGCCGACGTCGATGTCCTTGATCTGGCGTGAACATCAGGTAGCCGACGAGGACCAGCGCCGGCGCCGTGGCCTGACGCCGGGATGATCCCGGCGAGCGGCGACAGGAAGATCGGCGAGCAGGAACAGGACGCCGGTCACGATCGAGGTGAACCCGGTCCGGCCGCCTTCGGCGACGCCCGCCGCGCTCTCGATGTAGGTCGTGTTCGAGCTGACCCCGCCGGCGCCGCCGACGAGTCGCCGCGATGCTGTCGACGAGCAGGACCCGGCCGACGCCCGGGACCGACCCGTCCTCGTCGGCCAGGCCGGCCTCGGCGGCGACGCCGGTCACCGTGCCCATCGTGTCGAAGAAGTCGGTCAGCATGATCGCGAAGATCGTGAGGACGCCGCGACCAGCGCCGAGGACGCTGAAGCACGTTGGCCACGTCGAACTGTGCCGAGCGTCGAGAAGCTCGGCGTCACCGAGAACGTGTCGGCGGACCTTCGCCACGCCGATGATGAGGCGCGACGATCGTCGTGACCAGGATGCGAGATGATCAGCGCGCCGCTGGACCTTCATGACGTACAGCGACGATCGTGATGCAGCAGGCCGACCAGGAACGACGAACTGCGCCGGCGTCGTCGGGAAGACCGAGCGCGACGATCGGGACGCCGCCCGCGGGCGTCGCGATGAGCCCGCCGTTCGACGAAGCCGATGAACAGGATGAACAGGCCGATGCCGACGCCGATCGCCCGCTTGAGCGCGAGCGGGACGGCGTTCATGATCGCCTCGCGGAGGCCGACGAGCACGAGGAGCGTGACGATCAGGCCCTCGAGGACGATGACGCCCATCGCGCCCGCGCGGCGCTGAGGCCCGTCGGCCGGTCAGCGCAGAAGGCGACGATCGCGTTGATGCCCGAGGCCGGCGGCCAGGGCGAGCGGGTAGTTGCCGACGATCGCCCATCGCGATCGTCATGATCCCGGCGATCGAGCGCGGTCGCCGCGCGAGACCGCCGCGATGCACGCCGGATCGAGCTTGAAGCCGGCCGCCAGGATCGCCGGGTTCACGAAGATGATGTAGGCCATGACCATGAACGTGGTCAGGCCGGCTCGCGCCTCGGTCGCGAGGTCGGTGCCGCGCTCGGCGAACTTGAAGTAGTCCGCGATGCCGCCGACTGCCGCCGCTCGGCGGGGCTGACGTGCGTCGGCTTCTGCGCTCACCGCGGTCCCTTCCTCCTGCCCGCGACGGCGCGCCGGACCCACTGGCGGGCTCGGACCACGCCACTCGACGTCGCGGCCCGCCCTCGTGACCGCACCCCCAACTACCCGCCGCCGGCCTCGCCGTCCGACCGTCCGGATCCCGCTACTCGTCCGCCGTCGGGCGTCGAGGCCGAGCAGCTCCATCTGGACGTAGCCGCTCGTGTCGAACTCGAGCTGGCGCGGCGCGAACGGCGAGCGTCGTCGCCGCCGGCGCCGATCGGCGCGAACTCGACGACGACCCGCTCGTCGCCCTGGACGAGCGTGTAGACGAGCAGCTGGTCGGGGCGCGTCTCGAACTCGAGGTGCTCGAACGAATCGATGTTGAGGGTGATCGCGAGCGGCGTGAAGTAGGTCGAGACGTCTCGGGCTGTCGACGACGATCCGCTCGACCCAGCCGGTGCCGTGGGCGACGACCTCGCGGCCGCGCAGGTAGCGGTAGGTGACGGTCTGCTTGAGGAGCGGCCGCAGCAGGTGGAGCATGTCCGTCCGGCTCGACACGACGCCCTGGTTCACGAAGAACTTGGCGGGCGGCAGGCTCGACACGCGGCGTCTCCTCGGGGCGCGGAGCGGCGGACGGACGGGCGCGATGGTACCGCCGCCGAGGCACCTCGAGCCGGACGCGCCGGCAGATCGCGCGGCCGGCCGCGTATCATCCGCGCCATGCTGCTCGCCGTCGACATCGGCAACACGAACATCACCGATCGGCCTGTTCCGGGCCGGCGTCGCTCGCTGCGCGACGCGTCGCGCCGCGACGCGACGCGCGGGCGACGGCCGACGAGCTCGAGCTGCTGCTCGAGGGCCTGCTCCGCCTCGACGACGTCGCGCTTCGCGGACGTCGACGCGATCGCGCTGGCCTCGGTCGTGCCGGCGCTGACCGGCGGCGCTCGAGGCCATCGCCGAGCGACGCGATCGGCCGCTCGCTGATCGCCGGCGCCGGCGACCGTGCCGCTCGCGATCCGGGTCGACCGGCCCGGCGAGGTCGGCGCCGACCGGCTGGTCAACGCGCTCGCCGCGGCCCGGCTGTACGGCACGCCGGCCGTCGTCGTCGACTTCGGGACGGCGACGACGCTCGACTGCGTCGCCGCCGACGGCGCCTACGTCGGCGGCGCGATCGCGCCGGGCTCGAGCTCGGGCTCGAGGCGCTCGCGGCGCGGACCGCCAAGCTGCCGCGGATCGAGCTGCGCGCCCCGGACCGGGCGATCGGCCGCGACACGGTCAGCGCGATGCAGGCCGGCACGGTCTTCGGCTACCAGGCGCTCGCGGCCGGGCTGCTCGGCACGGATCCGGCGCGAGCTCGGCCGACGCCAGCGGCGTCGCGCCCGGCCGACGTCCAGGCGATCCTGACCGGCGGCCTGTCGGCGGCGCCGTGGGCCGCGCGCGCTCGAGGGCATCGACGCGATCGACCCCGACCTGACGCTCAAGGGCCTCGCGATCCTGCACGCCGAGGTCGGCGGCGGCGAGCCGCTCGAGCTGGGCCTGCCGTGACGCGAGCGGCGCCGTCGGCTCGAGGGCCGGCTGATCGGCCTCGGGCGTCACCGGCTCGATCGCCGCCTACAAGGCGGTCGAGCTGCTCGCGCCTGCTGCGCGCCGAGGGCGCCGACGTCGTCGGTGATGCTGACGCCGTCCGCGACCCGGTTCGTCGGGCCGCTGTCGTTCGCGGCGCTGTCGCGCCACCCGGTCGAGACCGACGTCGCTCGACCTCCTGCCCGACGGGCGGATCGGGCACATCGTCGTCGCCGACACGGCCGACGCGATCGTCGTGGCGCCGGCGACGGCGCACTGGCTCGGCGCGATGGCCAGCGGGCTCGCCGGCGACGTCGTGACCGCCACCTGCCTCGCGACGTCGGCGCCGGTCGTCGTCGCGCCGGCGATGGACGGCGACATGTGGACGCCACCCGGCGACGCGTCGCCAACGTCGCCCGGCTGCGCGACGGCTTCGGCTACACGATCGTCGAGCCCGAGGCCGGGCCGCTCGCGTCCGGCCAGTCCGGCGTCGGGCGGCTGGCCGAGCTGCGCCGCGATCGTCGATGCCGTCGTCGCGGCCGTCGCCGATCGGCCGGTCCGCGCCGCCGATCCCGGCCGCACGCCCGCCGCTCGTCGAGCCGCGCCCGCGACGCCGACCTCGCCGGCCGCCACGTCGTCGTGACCGCCGGCGGCACGCGCGAGCCGATCGATCCGGTCCGCTTCATCGGCAACCGCTCGACCGGGAAGATGGGCGTCGCGATCGCCGAGGCGGCGCTCGATCGCGGGGCGCGCGTGACGCTCATCGCGGCGAACGTCGAGGTCGCCGCTGCCCGGCCGGCGCCGACGATCGTCCGCGGTCGAGTCGACCGCCGACCTGCGCGCGCGCGCTCCTGCGCGCGACCCACGGCGCCGACGGGCGGCCGGCTTCGACGCGCTGGTCATGGCGGCGGCCGTCGCCGACTTCCGCCCGGCGACGGCCGCCGACCGCAAGCTCGCTCGCGGCGACGGCCTGACGCTCGAGCTCGAGCCGACGCCGGACCTGCTGGCCGAGGTCGGCCGGATCGCGCACGGCTCGACGCGGACGGCGCCGACCGGCGACCCGCTCCGACCGCGCCCGGTCCTCGTCGGGTTCGCCGCCGAGACCGGCTCGCTCGGATCGAGCCGCCGACAAGCTGCGGCGCAAGGGCGTCGACCTGCTGGTCGCCAACGACGTCGCCGAGGCCGGGCTCCGGGCTTCGGGACCGACACCAACCGCGTCTCGATCCTCGGCCGCCGACGGCTCGCGCGAGGACCTGCCGCTGCTCAGTCGAAGCGCGCGGTCGCCGACCGGCTGCTCGACCGGGTCGCCGCGCGCGCTGGACGCGCGCGACGCCGCCGCGCAGACTGGACGCCACGACCGAGCCAGCACGGGAGCCAGCATGAGCGCCAACCGACCGAGACACCGTCCGCCGCCTGACCGTCGTCGACATCGGCCAGGCTGTACGCCGACGGCGACGCGGATCCCGATGCTGACCGCCTACGACTACCCGACCGCCCAGATCCTCGACGAGGCCGGCATCCCGATGCTCCTCGTCGGCGATTCTGCTCGGCCAGGTCGTGCTCGGCTACGAGACGACCGTCCGGGTGACGATGGCCGAGATGGTCCACCACACGAAGCCGTCGTCCGCGGCACGTCGCGCGCGCTGGTCGTCGCCGACATGCCGTTCTGTCCTAGCGACGCCCGGACGAGGCGTCGACAGTACGTAACTGAACGAAGTACATC
>ERZ1370068.2870-contig-2_pt1 | contig 48387 bp, 84 predicted proteins | sample MGYA00561227_ERZ1370068 | MGnify/ENA primary metagenome ERZ1370068 (study PRJEB38410, sample SAMEA6850437) | metagenome | study: Metagenomic assessment of the ecological functions of the soil: analysis of the soil microbiota associated with the... | reverse complement strand
GGTTACGTATTGCTACTCCAGCGTAGTTAAGCAGTCTGGAAAACGGCAAACCAGTGCTTTGACTCCAGAACTACTTGAGTCCCAACAAAGCGGCTTCCGGAGGTTCTTCAAGTGTCCCTTGCTGAATTAGTTTACGACTGGAACACCATCGATCCGACGTTGACTCTGCCGAATCGTCACATCGGTTTCGACGACGAAACGCTACGCGACGGTTTGCAGTCGCCCTCGGTTAGCGAGCCGCCGGTCGAACAGAAAATCGAACTGCTTCACTCTGATGGACGCGCTGGGCATCGACACTGCGGATATTGGCTTGCCCGGCGCAGGCGGCACTCACGCGGCTGGCGTGGAGTTGATGGCTCGTGAGATTGCCGAGCAAGAAACTGAAGATCCGCCCGAATTGCGCTGCCCGTACTCACCGAAACGATATCCTGCCAATCGTCGAAATCTCCCAGCGGGTTGGTATTCCGATCGAAGCTTGCACCTTCATCGGCTCCTCTGCCATACGTGTTTTTGCAGAAGACTGGACGCTCGACAAATTGCTGAAATTGACGGAAGACGCGGTGACGTTTGCAGTCGGCGAAGGCGTGCCGGTCATGTACGTCACCGAAGATACTACGCGCGCGAACATCCGGAAACGATTCGCGCACTTTCACGACGGCCATCCATTGCGGCGCGAAGGCGGTCTGCGTCTGCGATACCGTCGGACATTCCACCCCGGACGGCGCGCGTTCGGTGGTCCGCTTTGTCAAAGACATCATCGAGGAACAGGGCGGCAACATCCGTCTTGACTGGCACGGCCACCAGGATCGCGGCCTCGGCGTGATTAATTCGATAGCTGCCATCCAGGGCGGCGCCGATCAAGTCCACGGCTCCGCGCTTGGCATTGGCGAGCGGGTGGGCAACACGCCGATGGATCAATTGCTGGTGAACCTGAAACTGATGGGCTGGATCCAGAATGATCTGTCGCGGCTGGGCGAGTATTGTGGGGCCGCGTCGCAGGCTTGCGGTTGGGACATTCCCTACAACTATCCGGTTTTCGGCCGCGACGCTTTTCGTACTGCGACCGGCGTCCACGCTGCCGCGGTGATCAAGAGTTACCGGAAGGGTGATCGAGAACTTGCGGATCTGGTCTATCTCGGGTGTGCCGGCGGGACAGTTTGGTCTGGAGCAGGTGGTGGAAATCGGACCGATGAGTGGTAAGTCAAACGTGATCTACTGGCTCGAGAAGCGCGGCATCGAAGCGAACGATGATCGCGTCAACCGGATTTACGATCGGGCCAAAGCAAGCGTCGGCGGTGCTGGCAGACGACGAAATCATGCGGCTGGTTTGAGCCGGGAAGCTAAGGCAAGGGAAAGGGGGAAAGGATAAAAGCACCGTGGCTTTACCCTTCCCCTTACCTTTTAACCCGTCATGTTTTCAGTTTATCGGGATCGTGATGGTCGCCGAGCCGGCCTTTCCGGCCGGGAAGCGCTTTTGACGTGCAATTCTCACTGCACTCGCATCGCCCCCGGATGCCTGCGTAACTCGGCCTGACTCATCGTAGGTAACGGCTACCGTGATCTTTTTGCGCCAGGCTTCGCGCCCGCGGGCGCCAAGCTGGTTGGGACTGGATGCAGTCGAACTGGCGGTCAGCGCCGCCGCAGCCTTCTCTTCACGTGCCTTCGCTTTCTCCTTCTTCATGTTGTCGCTTGCGCGCTGCGAGGGCGGTCTCGTCGGCGTGATCGCTGGGCTGTGAACTCTCTACGGGCACGTGCGAGTTCCAGGCAGTCGGCACCTCGCTGACGGCGGCCGTACTTGGCTGACTGGCAACTACTGGCGATGCCTTAGCCGGACTGTACCAACCGGCCGGAACGCCGATCGCAGCCACGCTCGCAATCACGGCGAAGGCCACGGCTCCGCCTATCGCAAACTTTCGCTTACCCATTGATTCCGTGCTCATGAAAGAAAGAAACGAGGGAACGCGCAAACTTTCAAGCTCCGTTAAAGGGACCTCCGCCTCGTTCCTCTCAGCGCTCGCCCTCCGTCGTGATAGTCCGGCGGATAAGCATTAGTGGGAACAATTCCTTCATCGAGGCGACGCAGGCCTTCGAGAACGACCTGAGTCCACGGTTGATTGATGGTACGTTCGGGGGCTCCGACTCACCGCCAAACTCAAACTTCGCATTGGGAAGAGTCAACGCGTAGATAGACAGCGTCGATTCCTCGCAGCACGCCGATCCGAGCGTCAATCACCGACCCCGTTTGCAGATAAAAATATCCGGGACCCTGGGGATAGAGGACCTTGAGCTGTCCGGTTTTGCGCTGGTTGCAGAAAAATTCAATTAATTCGGAAAGTGAAAGGTCGCTCAGGTGTCCGGTCAATGCCATTGGAGTTAGCTCCTATTTATGAATTACGTCGGCACGGATTTATAAGGCGAAGACGCCAACCAGAAGGCTGGCGTCTTCGGGTTGAGAATTATTGGGTGAGGGCGAATTTGTAGTTGATAATCCCCGAGACTTTAACAGGCTGTCCCGAAAGTTTGGTCGGTGAGAATCGTGCCCGCAACGCAGCTTGCACGGCAACATCTCTCAAAAGTGAAGGTCCGGATGTGGCCACTGCGGAGATTACTTTTCCGGTTTCGTCAACGACTACTTCCACTGTAACTATGCCTGCCGTCCTTAAGCGTCGAGCGTTCTCCGGATAAATGGGCGATGGCAAGCTGAGAGCGATGCCATTGAGCACTCCGCCCGAAACTGGTTTGAGCATTGGCCGCGGGGCAGGCGGCGGTGGTTCGGATTCGATGTCGACTGTCTTGGCCTCAACATTCGAGTCTGTTCTCCCGCTGGTCAATGCCACAGATTCCAGACCACTGAGCTTGTCGGTAGGATTCGGCATCGCGCCAGGCAGCGAAGGAGACGTTTTCGTTTGTTGGGTTTGAGTTGTTGCTGTTAGCTGAGGACTTGGGCACAACTGCAGCTGTCTTGTTTTCCAGATTCGCGCTGGTTACATTGGCGGCAGGCACTGAAGTCAACGCGTTCGGCTGTCCGGAAGGCGCCGTGGCTGGTTGTGAAGCCGGCTGAGCCATCTTCATCATGTTCTCGTCCAGGTAATACATGATCGATCGGTAGGTCACTTCAGTCGGCTCGAAAGACATCTTGCCACCTTCAATTACGGCAACCGAAGTGGTCATCTTGTTCCAGTTGCCCGCAAAATCAAATTCGTATTTGTAAACTTCTTTGCTCAACAAGGACCCATCCGTGTTCAGAAGAGTCATCTCGCTGATATTTCCCTTATCGTCATACTTGTAAACCTCTTTACCGGTCAGGTTCGCTCCGGCAATAGGAAAGTACTGATTCTCGACTTTGGTTCCCTTGAGGTCGTATGCACAACTTCCAGAACAGCGCGTTTGCCTTCCGCAACTTTTCCTGCCTCACTTGAGAGTTTGACAACTTCGGTCCGTACACGCCGCACGGGTCCGACCAGGCCATCCCTGATGCGATCGCTTTCCACCACCGCCGTAGGAACCGGGTGGGGGCACTTGATTTCGCAGTAAGGTTAGACTGCGCCTGTGCATAGGCACTAAATGCCGCCAGCGCGAGTGCACTTAAAAGGAAACTTCGTATCCGTCTTACCATTTGATTTCACTCCTGACTTGAAGCGGTGGGTACTATCCGAAAACTCGATTGGAGGAGGGCTGACTGCGGGTAGTTGGACCTACCGCAAATACCGACAAATGGGATAATAAACGGTTAAACCACGTTTGTCTAGAGCCAACATTGGCTCAACCTGCAGGAATTTTACTCTGATTTTTGACTTTTTCGGCAGGAAGGTATGGATAAGCCTCAAGTAAGGTAACAATCTGGTCTGATTAGGCGGATGCTGTTGACTGACCCGGTTTGGTCGTTGCACATGATCGAAAAGGTGAAAAGTTGCCCCTTGGAAGTGGTGAGGTATCCTGAAAGCGAGTTGTCGTAAGTCAGAGAGCCGGTCTTGGCAAAGACGCGTATCGGTAACCGTTTCGAGCCGACCGGCCAGTGTTCCATCACGTCCGGCGATTGGCAACGACTCCCTGAAAACCGGCCCTACGTTTGTCTTAGAAACAGAAAGCAAGAAACGGCGCACTCGTTTCAGGCGTTATCAGGTCGAGCCTGGACAAGCCTGACCCGTCATGCAAAGCCAAGCGAGTCGGTCGAGATTCCTGCCCGCTCCAGCCACAGCCGAATAACAGCGAGTCCCGCTTCATCATCCCCTCTCTCTTCCCGTTCCCTGAGGCGACGCGGACATCTCGCCACGCTCTCTTCCAAGCGTGCGGAGAATCAATTCCGCATAAAGATTATTGCTCTCCTTGTTTGTTTTCTTAGCTATCTCACTCATCGATTCGCTTTCGTACGAACGCAAGCTCAATGGAATGTGACGGATCGAATCGCTGACTCTGAGGCACGCGCGAATCACGCGACAGCGTCTGACCATCGACTTGAATGCCACGCGCCTTAAGAGCCCGCCCGAATAATTTCGCAGCCCAGAGCGCCGGTTTATGAACTGAAAGTCGAGCACCGAATCCTTTCGAGCCCGGTGCGAACTCCCCCATACTTCAATGTTGTTATCAGAAAGCCCTCGGTGTACGCCGATGGTTGGTTGGGCTCTACCGGTCTGCCGCAGCCGACATGCGGTTTTGAACCGTCACATAGCCCTCGGTATCGCTAGTCCTCACAGTTGATTCGCCAGCCTTGCCGGCAGGAACGAAGTTAATGTCGACCTCATTCCCGTTGATCGAAAGTGCACTCGCTTCCGCGCCGAAGTACCACTGAAGATCTGTCCACTGCCAACCGTCTCCCAACGGGTCACCACGAAAGTAGCTTTCGTCGCCGACAACGTTCCCACTTACGCTTCTTACACCGTGCGCATATAGATCGTCTGCGAGTTTGGCCAGCGAGCCACGGTTCTCGTCTGTGCTGCTCGCCACCAGATCTGGCGCTCCTCGTCCGTAAAGTATGAGATCTCCGCTAACACGGCCGCTCGCGTCGGGTTGTGAGTTCGCATACACAGACGTTCGCCAGCGGTAATCACCTCCAAGCAGATCCAAAGCAACGCCGGTGGTATAGATTTTCATGTTCGAGGCCGGAGTGAAAAAGCTTATCGCCGTTTCGCTCGTAAATTTTCGACCCGTCAACCATCGAGATGACGGAAATTCCCCAGCGCGCCACACTGTCACTTTCATTAATTACACTATCTATACGGCTGGCCAGATCGTTAGACTCGGCGGAGAAGGACTTCGTAGGGACCGCAGCCCGCTTTGTCTGCTCTTTGTCTTTCCCTTCGCTTGCAACTAGAGGTCGCAGAAGCAACAGACAGACGCTCGAAAGAAAAAGGACAAACAGGACCTTGAGACTAAGACTGCGAGTTGTAGTGAAGCTGCTTTTCATATTCCTTAAACGCACGGGGGCTGAGACGAGGGGAATAGCCCGGAGTCCAGAGTTAAACTAATTACTGCTCAACTTGCGAACAGCGTCGCTGTCCTCCCCGACGCCAGAATAGCTCTGCGTCGCCTCATAGACTTCATCAACTGTGATGTCCCCAATGACACTGTTGTAGATTACGCGGTGACGATCGCCCTGCGGCAAATAACTTTCGGGCGCGCGCTTATCAAGCAGAAGCACTACCGGGGTTCCAACCGCTGATGCGATGATGCATGGGGCCCGTATCATTTGAAACGAACGCCGCCAGCCGGGCTTGGGCCGCTGCGAGTTGCGGAATAGTGAGTTGATCCAGAATGACTACGGAAGGCGGAAACTGCCGGCGAATCTCCCTGATGAAATCACGCTCCTCAGGTCCAACAAAAACCAACACGCGCACCTGGTCGTTTCTAATCAAAAAGTCTGCGAGGCCGGCAAACTGTTCCAGCGGCCAGCGCCGGCTGGGGTGGCCGGCGCCGGGGAAGAGTCCTACCAGCGGCGCGCCGGAGTCGGCCTTGGCCTTGACTGCAAGATACGCTCGAGCGCCGCGGCATCCACCGGCCGAGTCTTTAGAGTTGGCAGACGTTCGGCGTTCTCGATATCGAGCGGGCGCAGGACATCGAGATAGCGATCGATGAGATGTCGTTGGCGATGATCGGTTTCGACTGGTGGGCGCGGCTTAAAGTTAGCAAGATAATCCAGCGAGCGTCCCGGCCGCCGCGAATAGAGACGCTTGGGGCTCCGGACAAAAACCCAAGAAGATTTGTTTCCGAGAGGCTGTGGAGGTCAATCACGAAATCAAACTTCTTGCTCGCCCTGATCTTTGACCAGTTTGAAGACGCGAAAAACGGACAGAGGCTTGAAGCCGTCGCGCAACGCGACACGATCCACGATCAGCGTCTCATCGGCAAAACCCGATAGAGCGATCACATCCGCGCCTGGCTTTCCTACTGCCACAGTGATCCGCGCTCGCGGAAACCGCTTTCGGATAGCACCGAGCGCGGGCAAACTAAGCACGACATCGCCAAGTTGACCAAAATCAATTACCAGAATGTTGCGCGGATCAAACACTTCTAAATCTTCCAACCAAAGCGCAGACGGTTCAGAATTCAAGCTCCGGTTTGCTCTTAAGAAATCGAAACCTGGGATTGAAGTCTAAACTGCTTCAATCCAGGTATCGCAGATCGCGGCCGGTCATCTCTTCCGGCTTTTCGTTACCTAGCAAACCGAGCACGGTAGGCGCCACGTCTTCCAGCGCACCGCCCTCACGTAACTTCAATCCACGCGAGGCTTCATCGATCAGGTGAAATGGCACCGGATTGAGGTGTGCGCGGTGTGTGGACCGCCCGATTCTCGGATCGATCATCTGTTCCGCGTTTCCGTGATCGGCGGTGATCAATGTCATGCCCCGCGCCTGCCGAATGCTCTTTGGTAATCAAACCCAGACAAGTATCAACATACTGGCAAGCCTCAATCGTCTTATCCAGCTTGCCAGTGTGGCCCGACCATATCCGGATTGGCAAAGTTAATAATGAAAACGTCACGTCTCTCGTTCGTCTATCCCGCGCAGGAACATTGTCAGTGACCTTGAACGCCGACATTTCAGGTTGCAAGTCGTACGTAGCGATCCGCGGCGAGGGAACGAGCAGACGCCGTTCACAGTCGTGCTCTTTTTCCACGCCGCCATTAAAGAAATACGTAACATGCGCATACTTCTCCGTCTCCGCCAGACGATAATTGCGCACGCAGATCTTTTTCCCAGACTTCCGCGAGCACGTTTTTGTGATCGTGCGGCGGAAAAGCAACTGGTAGCGGAAACGATCGGTCGTAGATAGTGAAGCATGCAAAATGAATCTGGGGCCGGCCGGATACGTCAAACTCAGCAAAGCCGGAAATCGCCAGCGCTCTCGTAAGTTGTCGCGCGCGGTCGGGCCGGAAGTTGAAAAAGATAACGGCGTCGCTATTCTGGATTGTTGCTACCGGCTCGCCATTAGCTCCAACAACGATCGCAAGGCTCAATAAACTCGTCAGTGATTCCGCGGTCATAGAATTGTCGGATTGCTGCAACCGGGTCGGTAACTCGTTCGCCCTTACCTTTGACCAGCAAATCGTAGGCACGCTCAGTTCTTTCCCAATGCTTGTCTCGATCCATTGCGTAATAGCGACCGATGATTGAAGCGATCTGGCCGCAGCCGATCTCCTGGATCTTCATCTGTAGCGTGGCAATGTAATGAGCGGCTGACGACGGTGGCGTATCGCGGCCGTCAAGGAAGCAATGAATGAATACACGCTCAAGTCCATGCTGTTTGGCCAGGCGCAACAGCGCGTAGAGATGTTCCTGAGAGGAATGCACCTGACCATCAGAGACCAATCCCATCAGGTGGAGCGCAGTCCCGTTGCGTCCTGGCGTGATTGATCGCCGCCAGCAAGACGTGCGTTACGGAAAAACTCTCCAGTCTCAATGTCGTGGTCGACTCGCGAGACATCCATGCGGATGACGCGGCCGGCTCCGATATTCAAATGCCCAACCTCGGAATTGCCCATCACGCCGCCGGGCAAGCCCACGCGAGTGCCCGAAGCCTCCAGCAATGTTTGAGGGTAGTATTCACAAATTTCGTCGTAAGTAAGGTGTCGCAGCCAGGGCAATCGCATTGCCCTCGCTGCGTGCCGAATAACCCCAACCGTCAATGATGATTAATGCCAGCGGTCCGCGTTTTTGGTTCAATGAATAACCTCTGAAGTTTTCTTAGCTCGATGGATCATTTTTCCAGTAATCGGGACTCTCCTGCATGTTCGGATCCGGCCGCTCCATCCAGCGTTCAGGACGATGCAGTGGGATGAAGCCAAAACGTTCATACAACGCGTGCGCGTCTTTGGTTGCCAGCGACCCAGCGGCGGAACCCCTGCAATTGCGGAGTGCGATATCATCGCGTCCATCAGCCACTTGGAGAGGCCGTGACCACGGTGTTCCGGTAGCACGAAACACGTCGGCAATCCAGGCGAAAGTCGCGTAGTCCGTCACGACGCGTGCGAATCCAACCTGATCGGTTCCTTTGTAAACTCCGAAAGAAAGTGAGTTATCTATTGAGCGTTGCACAACGTCGCGCCCGCGCCCAATCGCCCAGTAAGATGTCTTGGAGAGAAAGTCGTGAATTAGGTCGATGTTAAGACGCGAGCGATCGGTGCTGATCAAATAACCGTCACGCTCCCATGATTCAGCCATACTCGAAATGAACTAACCACCTATGCAGGTATTTCGCGTCGCAAATAAAACAGCAAATCGGTAGATGGCGGCGCAATGCCGAGCTGTCGAATCATACCCACTACTTGTCCACGGTGCAGTGTCGCATGATTGACGACGTGTTGCATTTGATCCACGAGCCGCATCGTACTCGCATCGCCGCTGAGAAGCTTGAACGACAGTTCAGCCGCCAAACCAGGTTCGTCAAGTTCGGCAATCAACTGCGCGCGCCGCTCGACGACCTCGCGCCAGCGCTGATTCAGAACTTTAAGATCAGCACACGAGTCGGTCTTCCAAAGCGACCAGGCCTCCTTGGCTGCGGGCGATCGGTCCGTGCCAGCGTTCCAGCCAAATCCACTCCGCCCCGGCCATGTGCAAGCAGCGTTCCCAGGATCGAGCTGTGGCTGATCTTGAAATCGCGTCGAAGATCGTCGTCCGATAGCTCCGCCGCCGCCTTTAGCGCCAGCTCGTTAGCCCACTCGGTGTAATCAAACAGATGCCTGATGTCTGACAGATTCATGTTTCACCTTAAAGGCAGCACGACCTGGATAACGTGCCGCTCCCCGCAAGTCTTCTTCAATGCGCAGGAGTTGATTGTATTTGGCAATTCGATCAGTTCGAGAAAGCGAACCGGTCTTGATCTGGCCCGGCGTTGGTAGCGACCGCTAGATCAGCGATAAAGGGATCTTCCGTCTCACCCGAACGATGAGAGATAACGGCGGTGCGCCCGCTTGTTTTTGCAAGCTCGATGCAATCCAGAGTTTCGGTGAGAGTTCCAATTTGATTTACTTTGATCAGGATTGAGTTTGCAACGCCAAGCTCAATACCCTTGCGCAGGAATTCAGTATTAGTCACGAACAGATCATCGCCAACAAGTTGTACGTGCCGGCCCAGTTCGTCAGTCAACGTCTTCCAGCCGGCCCAGTCGTTTTCAGCCATGCCGTCTTCAATCGAAATTATCGGATAAGTTTCAGACCATACTTTCCAAAACTGCACCATTTGATCGCTCGACAATTCCCGTTTATCGCTCTTCTTAAAGACGTAAGATTTACCGTCGTAAAACTCACTCGCTGCGGGATCAAGCGCCAGCAGACAGTCTTTCCCGGCTGCGTAGCCGGCTTGAACAATCGCTTCGAGGATCGTCTCGATGGCTTCCTCATTGGAACGTAGATTGGGAGCGAAGCCGCCTTCGTCGCCGACGCTGGTCGCGTAGCCCTTTTTCTTAAGCACTGCTTTTAGAGTGTGGAAGATCTCCGTGCCGATGCGCAGGCTTTCGCCAAAACTCCCGGCGCCAACGGGCACGATCATGAATTCCTGAAAGTCGACATTGTTATCGGCGTGGGCGCCTCCGTTGATGATGTTCATCATCGGTACTGGCAGAGTGCGCGCGTTAGGACCACCGAGATATTTGTAAAGAGGGATTTCCAGGTATGCGGCGGCGGCGCGTGCAGTGGCCATTGAGACGGCCAACAACGCGTTGGCGCCAAGCTTCGACTTCGTCGGCGTGCCATCAAGAGCGATCAAGCGCGCTATCAATCTCTGCCTGATCGAGTGCATCCATGCCGTCCATTTCCGGCGCAATAACCTCATTCACGTTGCGCACGGCCTTTAGCACGCCCTTGCCGCCATAACGCTTCTGGTCCCCATCGCGCAATTCCACGGCTTCATGTTCACCGGTAGATGCTCCTGAAGGTACTGCCGCCCGGCCAACCTCGCCGCCAATCAAAGTCACTTCCGCTTCGATCGTGGGGTTACCACGTGAATCCAGAATCTCCCGCGCGATTACACCTTCAATCCAGCTCATCGTGTCGCTCCCATTTAGATTTTTCGCGCTCATTTGAGGGCACAGCCGCGCTCCAGCGTTCTTGAAATCACCCTGCGGCGCGCGCGCCTTCACTCGCGGGCTCAGCAGTCGCTGTCTGCTGGTTTACGGCGGGCAATTCCAGGCGCACGGTGATAACGCGACGCCGCTCCACGCGATCCACCTCAAATGAAAGCCCGTTGTAGTTTACTTTGTCGCCTGGTTTGAGCATGTGGCCAGCCTCAGTCATCAGGAAGCCGGCAATTGTCGTGTAACTCTCAGACTCCGGCAACGAAAGCTTGAGCCGGCGGTTTAGATCCCGCACCGCCAATCCTCCGGCAAGGACATACTTATTTTCGTCCGCTGCGATGATTTGTTCGTTCACCTCTTCATCATGTTCATCCGAAATGTCGCCGACAATTTCCTCCAGCAAATCCTCGAGTGTGATGATGCCTTCGAGTCCGCCATGTTCATCTACCACAAACCCAAAATGCGACTTCGCTTTCTGCATTTGCCGTAACACATCTTCCAGGCGGGCCGTATCAACTACGTAAAGAGGCGACTGCAGCGCCTCCTCCAGCCGAAACTTCTCGGGGCGCAATAGAAATGGCATCACGTCTTTGCTATGGAGAAAGCCCATCACGTTATCAAGCGACTCTTTATAAACTGCCAGACGGGAATAGCCATACTGTTGAAAAGCCCTGCTAATCTGATCCAGCGAAGAGTCGTTCGGAATCGCCGCCATCTCGGTTCGTGGAACCATCGCCTCGCGCACCAGGGTGTCGGAAAACTCAAATACACGATGAATCAGGCGTCTTTCTTCAGCGCGCAGATAGCCACTGTCGCGAGCCACGTCTATCAGCTGACGAAGCTCCGTTTCCGTGTACACAGCCGCGTGATCCAAAGTTGATTTGAGACCAATCAGACGACCGAGAAAAGCGCCCACTGAGTTGAACACCCAGAGCGGCGCGCCGAACACTTTCGCAAACAACTCCAGTGGCCGCGAGCAGAAAAGCGCGATTCTTTCAGCGCGTTCAAGAGCGACCATCTTCGGCATTAATTCACCGAAAACGATATGCATGAATGTGATTACCGAAAAGGCGATAATAATCGCCATTAAGTGGGCCACATATCCGGCGCGCCCTTCGGACGCAATAGCTGAAGCAATTGGCTCGAGTAGTCGAGCGACGGTCGGCTCGCCGATCCATCCGAGGGCAAGCGAAGCGAGCGTAATGCCAAATTGCACTGCGGAAATGAAGATCGTCGGGTTATCAAGCAGTCGAAGCGCTGCTCTGGCGTTTTTGCTGCCGCCGGCTGCGCGCGCTTCCAACCGGGCCCGGCGAACCGATACCAGGGCGAATTCAGACGCGACGAAAAACCCGTTGGTGGCAACGAGGAACGCGATCGCAACTAGTTTTAGTAGTGCAATCATACAGGCAGCGCGGCTGATAAAGCCCTCTGCGGGATACTTTGGGTGAGATTACTGCCGGATTCGTCCATTGTTAAAGGCGGAAACTGATTCAGGTCGGGGATTATAGCACGCGAATCATGGCGCAAATAGTTAACGCCGGGGGTATCTATTGGGTTGAGTCTGACTGGGTTCGTAGACGTGCGGCATCCGACTCCCGCAGTGAACGGTTGTCAGGATTTTGATTTGGTAAGGATAATTCGAACTGACGCCCGTTGGCGGGTGAAACGCCCGCGATCCCGGTGAAATGTCAGTGGCCCGCGGCAGCCCGGCAGCACGCGCACGAGCCGGCCGTCGCTCATGCTTCATGCAGGCACGAGTGAGTGCTTCTTCAACGCGCGGTTCGATGTTGCATTCCGGCTGGCGACAGACGGCGGCCAATTCCGAAATCACCAGGTAGCGAGCCCGCTCGAGCATACGTTGTTCGCGGAATGAAAGTGGCTTCAGGTTACCTAGATACGTCAGATGCTTAAGCACTTCAGCCGCCTCAAAAACGTCGCCGGTCCGCATCTTTTCGGAAAAGTCTTTGAACCGGTCCTTCCAATCGTTAGCTGGGAAGGAGAAATCATCAGCTAACACTTTGAAAAGCATTTCGCATTCGCCTGAGGAGATTGGCGACCGCAGACCGACTTCCGATAGCATTTGATACGGGAACTAGTACGAGAGAGTTATTAGCAGCGAGCCGAAGCGTATAGAAAGGGAGCAAAGTAGCACCTATTTGCTTCTGTTCAATCTGCTCGATGGTTCCGATACCGTGATTTGGATAAACAACCTTCTGGCCGACTTTGAAGCCCACTGCAGCACCTCCATTGGGTTTGAAAATCAGACTGCGCCGCACGCGCGGGTCTGGGGAAAACCGAGCGACGCAGTAAAGCGCCGGGGCCCTAACTTGGTAAGTGTTTTGAGTCTAGCAACTCGTCTTGCAAAGCGTCAAGCGATTCAGGTCCAAGTGAAAAGCGGATCAAACAGTTCGAGTTTTTGACCTTGACTTTTCTACTTTAGTGCTTGCCTGGCTACTACGTGTGACGTCGCACTTGGCAGGGGTTCATCTCGCGCACTTTTTAGGTCCTGAGCGACGAAATTTTAAACGGCAATTTATAGTCAATAATATTCTGAGAGGGCTTGAATTCTACTGCGACAGTAAAGAGTTCTTCCACTTGCGCGCGTCGCCACAAGATCTGTAACCACGTAAGCCGGGGACATTGGTGAAACTTGATAACTACCCGCAGGGATCCCGGGAATGCGGTAGTTGCCGTCAGGGTCTGTTGTAGCTTTGATTGCCGGCAGCGGCTGGGGTGAAAAAGTCAGAGTTGCGAACACCAACGATAATGCCGGCGGCGCCTTTGCCGTGCAGTGTGATCCGTCCTGAGACACTTCCGGCTCAACGGTTTCTTTGGAGTCTTTGTTTGGGAGTTCGCTGTGGAGAAGAGTCCGCTGATGCACAGGCTTGAGGCTAGAACGAAGACGCGAAGGAGGCAGCTCATAAGAACAATCCTGCATGATCCATTGAACGAGGAGACCTCGATGATACTCAATCAGACTCCGGTTGTCTCGATCAAAAATGTATCTTGTCGTCCCGCAAAGGCGTTTAGTTGTCACGGGTAAACCATGTTAGGATCGATATCGAATAGTTCGACTAACATCCTTGAGCTGGTTAAGCGTTTATTTCGCGAGGACAGCCTCCCTGCTGATTTCAATCCTATTCGTTTGTCATGGCACTCCTGAAAGTCACTGACGCCAGCGGCCGCCAATGGGAATACATTTTTCCCCCTCAGGGCGCGTGCACCATCGGCCGCGCACCTGACAATACAGTCGTACTGGACGACCCGCGGGCTTCGCGTTATCACGCGCATGTCAAACCCGCTGACGATGGCTCCTTCACGCTGGTGGACGGTGCCGTGATTAACGGTGAACTACGGCGCAGCGCCAACAAGGTGTTCGTCAATGGCGGTCCGCACTATGAACACCAGTTGAAGAATGGCGACCGCATCACGATCGGCGCCAGTACGTTGCGATTTGAACAGCGCGCCGAAGAGCGCACGACCGATGTGCGGTACGACGACAAGCCTTTGGGCCATACCCAACTGGTCGTTTCTGCCAATGACGTGATGCAGACCGTCCTCCACAAGTCCGCGGAAAACTTGACAACAGCAGCGACGAGCCAGTCCAGAGACAAAGTACTCGAAGCGCTGCAACGAAAAGCAAACATACTCTCCGCGCTTTACGAGATGAGTAAAACGCTGGGGTCGGTCTTCGATCTCGAGGCCATCTTTGCTAAGGCAACCGACGTTATTTTCCGTTCCACACCGGCTGATCGTGTGGTGGCCTTGTTGGCTGAAGGTACTGGAAAAGAGAATCCGGAAGATGTGGTATTGAATCCCATTGCCATGCGTGCGCGAGATGAAAGCCTTAACAACCACGCGCGCAAACTGTCCATCGGACGAACAATTACCCGCAAGGTGATGAGGGATCGGGTGGCGCTCCTTTCGCAGGATGCGGCCTCTGACGAAGAGTTTGCCGGGGTGGACTCGATCGTTTCGCAGGGAGTTCGCTCAACCATCTGCGCGCCACTGGTGGGTGAATCGAGAGTGCACGGCGCCATTTATGCCGATCGGCTGGATCCGTTTGCCGCTTTCAAGCCGGATGACCTGGAGTTGATCAGTGCCGTCGCCGCCCAAACAGCAATCGCGGTTGAAAACGCTCGCGCACACGAACGCCTGGCGCGCGAGGAAGTGGCGCGCGCAAATTACAGCCGGTTCCTGCCCGAGTATGTAGTGAAGCAGATGCTGGAGAATCCGGACTCGTTCAAGCTCGGTGGCGTGAGCCAAACAATCACCATACTCTTCGCCGACATTCGCGGTTTCACCAGGATCTCCGAACACGCGCCGCCCGAGAAAATTGTCAGTTTGCTCAACCGGTATTTCTCTGCGATGACGGACATTATTTTTGCCCACGGTGGAACGCTTGATAAATATCTCGGCGACGGCTTAATGGCCCTCTTCGGCGCGCCCACTACGACTCCGGAAGATGCGTCGAACGCTTTGAATGCCGCAGTGGCGATGCAGCGCCGTCTGCTCGGCATCAACCATGGAGTTGCGCGCAGGAAGGCTTGTCAGAAGTTGGTGTCGGCATCGGACTGCACACGGGTGAAGTGATCGTGGGATACATCGGCTCCGAACGGCGCTCTGAATACACCGCAATCGGCGATGCCGTTAACACTGCTTCCCGGCTCGAATCAAATGCCAGGGGCGGACAAATTCTCATCAGCGATGCCACCGCAAAGGCTGCGCGCAGCCGTTATAAACTGCACCCGCGCGACCCGATCACCGTTAAGAATCGTGAGCAGCCGGTCGTCCTGTGGGAAGTTGATTGGCAAAGAGCGAGCGGCGCGTTTTAAGTCTCTCCGACCGCCGCGCCCTTTGCAAGGGTGCGGTAGCGACCGGATCCTGATACTCAACACTTCTTAGCAGATTGCGGCTAATTCGTCGTCGATCATCCGAGGCGCAATGAACGTTTTTCGAGCTAGTCAAACGGCAAATAACAATCGCGCGCGTCTATGACATTCCAGTACGCATAGACTATCGCTGGTTCGCGGTTGTAGTTCTCAGCGTTTGGCTGATTGCCAGCAATCTGCAAAACCACGCCATTCAGGTTGTCAACGTACAGGTGCCTCCCCACGCACCCGTTACCGCATGGCTCCTCGGGCTAATCACTACGGCTGGTCTTTTCCTTTCGGTCTTTGGACATGAACTCGCCCATGCCTTGATGGCCAAAGCCGAAGGAATTGAAATTGAAGAGATCGTGCTTCATCCATTCGGCGGTCTTGCTCGCTTGAAAACCGACCCTCAGAATCCGCGGGCTGAATTCCGCATCGCCTCTGGCCGGGCCAGCCTCAAGCTTCTTGTTTGCCATCCTCGCTTTTGCTGGCAACAAACATCGCGGCAATGGGGAACTACGAATCAACTGTTGTCGTCTTTTTCTTAATTGCCGCGGGCAACCTACTGCTCGCGCTCTTCAATCTCTTTCCAGGTTATCCGCTTGATGGCGGACGAGTGTTGCGCGCCCTCCTGTGGCGCCGCAGCGGAGACATCAAGGACGCAACACGCAAAGCCGGCATCTGCGGAATCCTGATCGGCGGCATGTTGAGTTCTTTTCGGTGTCTACATTCTGATCTCCCCAAACTGGCGAGCGGCCCAACCCTACTTCATGGAGTGTCTGGTCGATTCTGGTCGGGCTCTTCCTGCTTGATACCGCGCTGAAAGTTGTGAAGAGCGCTCAACACGCCAGGCTCGTAACCGTTTCGGACGCAATGTCGCCGCCGGTGACGACTTGACCCTGGGCTCATGGTTACTAGATTCGTGGACGACATTCTGCCGCTTCATCGCCAAACAAGTTTTCCGGTTGCAGTCAGCGGGCGCCTTCACGGAATTTTGTCGCTCGAGGATCTGAAATCGCTGCCAAGAGAACGTTGGGCAACCACGAGAGTGCAGGCAGTCATGCGTCCGGTCAAACCGGGATTCTTTGTTGAACCCTCCACTACCCTCGATTCCGCGCAATCAGTTATGAAAGAAAACGGCGTGGGAGCGGTGGCTATAGTAAATACCCGTGGAGAATTGGTTGGTTTTCTGCAAAGAGGAAGCATTAAGCGACGCTCAAAGAGCCAAACCCAGCTAATTCTCAATCATCATTACCACAAGCTCGTTTTTCGCGATAATCCAAGCGGAGCTTTCCATTTCATAACCGAAGGAACTCGTTGATGCTGGCCGTACTGGGTGCGCTCTTTGCCAACGCGAGTAATCGCGATTCTGAAGCTGGTGGCCGCCGTGATGACGGGCTCTTCAGGCATGATGGCCGAAGCGCTGCACTCGATTGCCGATACCACTAATCAGGTGTTTCTACTGCTCGGCTTGCGGTTCTTACAAACGTCCGGCGTCCAGAAAAGCATCCATTCGGTTACGGGAAAGAGCGCTTCTTCTGGTCTTTCATTGCGGCGATATTCATTTTCGGCGTTGGGTGCGACTTATGCGATTTACGAAGGCATCGTAAAACTCCGGCATCCCCATCCTCCTGAAAACCTGGTCTGGGCTTACTGGGTACTCGCCATATCGTTTGTACTGGAAGCCGGTTCGATCGCTCTGGCGATCTACCAGGAAGTGAAAGAGGCGCACCACGGAGGGCCTGACGTTCTTTGAGTATCTTCGCGAGTCGAAAGATCCGACCGCGAAGACCGTGATCTTTGAAGATTCCGCGGCGCTGCTCGGCATCATCATCGCGGGCGTGGGAATCTATCTCACGGAACATCACATGTGGCCCGGGCGATGGCGCATATTGGGACGGATTAGCGTCGATCATCATTGGGTTGGTTTTGGCGGTGGTGGCGTTTGTGCTGGCGCGCACGTCGCGCGGGTTGTTGCTGGGTGAGGCGGCAAATCCAAAGAGCTGTTGCAGGCGATCAGTGAAGGCCATTGAGAGTCATCCGAACGTAGTCAAGGTGGTCGAGCTGCTGACGATGCACCTGGCGCCGAAACAGATTTTGATAAACGCCCACATAAATGTGCGTGACGATCTGGTAACTGGCGACATCGTGCAGACGGTGGAAGAGGTAGAAGAATTGATTAAGCGGGCGGAACCAAAAGTTGAGATGATTTTTCTGGAGACTGCGCGGCAAAGCGACAGCTCCGAACAGGAATGTGTTCCGGAACACGTTGGCTAAAAGCTATCGAGGATTTTTCGATTACGGTTTGGTGAAACTAAATTGCAGCCTTTGAGTCGCAAATCGCAAATCCAGAATTTCAAAGCAAAGATGTTGTTAATACTGCCATACACGGAGTACCTGGGAAGGCTTAGTGAGCCGCGCAATATCGCGGATGTCATTCTTGTCTTCTTGCTTGTGTATGCAGTTTTGAAACTCGTTCGCGGAACCCGCGCCGCGCCCATGGCCGCCGCGATCGGAGCGTTTCGCCCTCCTTTACTGGGTCGCCCTAAGACAAGACCTGGCCACGCTTGCATTTATTTTGCGCGGGGCGCTGCTTTACATCGGCGTCGCCATCATCGTTCTCTTTCAAAGCGAGATTCGTCAGGCGCTCATCACTTTCGGCAACCGCTTTCGCATGCCGTTTACGCGCAGGCAACACGGACAATTCGGCGAGGGCGTTTACGACGAAGTAATTCTCGCAGCAACTTCACTCGCATCCACCAAGACAGGCGCGCTGATCGTGATCGAGCGCAACGTTGGTCTTAAGAACATCATCGATGGCGGCGTGAAGCTGGATGCCGAACTCAGCTACGACCTGTTGGTAAGCATTTTCAATCCGGAGTCGCCGCTGCACGATGGCGCGGTTGTTGTTCGCAGGCATCGCGTCGCCGCGGCTTCCTGCTTTCTGCCGCTGACTCTGAATCCCCGCCTATCGCGTGATCTGGGAACGCGTCACCGCGCCGCTCTCGGCGTCACGGAAGACACTGACGCAGTCGCGGTCGTAGTTTCCGAGGAATCAGGGTTGATTTCTATTGTTCAGCACGGAGAGATCAAGCGAGGCTTGGACGCTCCCAAACTCAGGGCCGCAATCTCTGAAGCGCTTCAGGTTTCGCCTAAACGTGAGAAGCTAAAACACCAGGAGAAACCCGGTGAACCCGACGCTGACACTGAAGAGATTGCTTCTATTTGAAATAATTCAGTTTGAACCTTGAGACTTCCACGGTCGGATCTGAAATGAAGATTTGAGATTTGAATGCCCTATCAAGACACAGAAGATACAGAGACACTTCCAGTCGCGCGGATACCAAGTCCGCCTGAACGGTTGCTGCGCAAGTTGTTCTTCGAAGACTGGGGCTTGAAGTTGCTCGCCCTGACGATTACCGTTGCGCTGTGGTTGGGAGTTACCGGTCAGAATAAACCAGTGACGCTTCGAGTTACGGGTGTCCAGCTAAATTTCCTTCAACCGGATGGATTAGAGATAAGCAATGAACCGCCTAGCACTGTGGATGTGATTCTCACTGGAAGTAAAGACAAACTCGATCGAATTGGACCACGCGATCTGATTGCTAATGTCGATCTGAGCGATCAGAAAGCGGGCGAGCGGGCTATTAAATTGACGCTCGATCGCGTCAAGGTGGATTTGCAGGAAGATGTAAAGATTCAAGGTTTCCATCCCGCAACTGTGCCCATCCGACTCGAACCAGTTGTAGAAGTGGCGATGGATGTTGAAGTCAAGTTTGAAGGCAAGCTACCGGAAGGCTACGAGGTGACCGGGGTGTCTGTGAACCCTGCAAAGATCAGAATGCGGGGCCCGGCGGATCGGATTAATGCTTTGCGTAAAGCCATTACGGAAACAGTCTGGTTAGACGGCAAGAAAGAAAACTTCAATGTCTCGCACGTCCAAATCAACCTGGCCGATCCAAAGATCGATATACTCGATCCCGCGGTCGATATTCATGTTGACGTTGCTGAGAAAAGACGCGGTGACCTCAATCTTCGCTTTGCCAATGGAAACGATTCGCCTTATTTAGCCAGGCTCGTCACGCCCGACCGTCGTCCTTAAGTTCTGCTAAACTTCTCCTTTTCTATTCTTGATGACAAAACTCTTTGGCACGGACGGTATGCGCGGCGAAGCCGGAAGCTTTCCCCTCGACGCCGCAACGGTAGAAACCGTCGGAGCTTCGCTCGCCCGGCGCCTTACGGAAAGACTTGGTCGGGCGCCGTCGGTTGTAATTGGCCGAGATACAAGGGAATCAAGTGGGTGGCTGGAACAGGCGCTGGTGGCAGGATTGGCGCGAGCAGGCGCCACATCCAAATCCGCTGGTGTGATTACAACACCTGGCGTTGCTTTCCTCGGGCGCACCTTGCCGGCCGACGCGGGCGTAGTGATAAGCGCTTCGCACAATGCCTATCGCGACAATGGCATAAAGATTTTTGCTCCTTCAGGACGCAAGCTTGACGAAGAAACTGAGCGGCTTATCGAAAGTGATGTTTTTCGCAACCCAATACGGTTTTCGCTCACGGACACCGACCGCTCGTTGAGAGTTGTAGAAACTGAAGCCGATGAAGCCTCCGATTTGCGGTCTCGTTATTCAGACTTTCTAGTCGACGAAATTGGCCGGGACTTATCTCTTCGCGGGATAAGGCTTGTGCTAGACTGTGCCAATGGCGCCGCTTTCAAACTTGCGCCCGAGTTGTTTGAACGCCTGGGCGCAACTGTCACCACAATCAACAACCAGCCTGACGGCCGCAACATAAACCTTGAGTGTGGTGCGCTTCATACCGGAAGCTCTCCACGCTGAAGTGGTAAAGAGGACTGCGAATCTCGGAGTTGCATTTGATGGCGACGCGGATCGAGCCTTGTTCGTCGATGCAAACGGGAGTCTGGTAAACGGTGACGCCAGCCTGTGGGTCCTGGCGAGATATCTCAAGGCCCGTCACGAGTTGACTCACGACACGGTAGTGGCGACCGTGATGAGTAACATCGGGCTTGAGGTCGCATTTCAGTCACAGGCCATCCGTCTGGTTCGTACCGATGTTGGCGACAAATACGTTTTGGAAGAATTGTTGCGACTAGGCGCCAGCCTCGGCGGTGAACAGTCGGGCCACATTATCTTTCCGGGCTTAAGCCTCGCTGGCGATGGTTTGATCACAACTCTCAGCATGCTCCGCACAATGACGGAAGCGGGCAAAGCCCTTCATGAACTTACCGAAGGGTTTCACAACTTTCCACAAATCCTCGTCAATGTAGAAGTGAGAGTTAAGCAGCCATTTGTTGAGGTCGCGGCTATCCAAAAAGCTGCGCGCGAGGTAGAAAGCGAACTCGGTGCGACCGGACGACTCCTGCTCCGATATTCGGGGACTGAACCGTTGGCACGCATTATGATTGAGGGCAAGAGCCAGGACGAAATCGAGAAACACGCGGCTGCATTAGCAGACGTGATTCAACAAACGCTGGGGGGTTTAATTTCTCGAGTTCCGTGAAAATTTTACGCTCAACTTTGAAATAATTACTCGATTTTGTATCCGCGCCCGACGAGTCTTTGGGCTCGATTTAACAGGTGCTACAAAGAACAACAGGAAATTCTTTGCTTCGTAACTGTTAACAATATGAATCTTGCACGGCACGCGCGTTGCGATGTATATTGTGGGGCAAGAAGAGACGGTTGGTGAATCCTCCGTCTCAAGTGGTTGCTGGGGTGAGGACAGTGACCACAAATATGGATGGGCGCGACGTACTCCCACGTTTGTCGCGCCCATTCGCTTTATCACAACTTCCAGATTCAACCAATTCCCGATCGCACGAATGTTATCCTAAGCGGTGAAGCGTTTACCGTTGCGCGCGTCCTCAAACTACCCTAGTCTCAGCTGAAAATCGGCGTTCAGCCGATAGGATTTGATGATGAAAAGGGGTTCAGGATTGAGGCGAGTCGTAGTTCGGACAAAGAGCGAGGTCGACAAATACGAAATTCGTATCGGTCGGGGCCTCACGTCTGAGGTTGGCTACATGGCTCGCGATTGCCTCGGCGACCGAGCACAGCGCATCGCTCTCATCTCCAACAGACGAGTTTTTCGCTGTACGGGTCGGCCTTGGTCAAGAGTCTTAGAGCAAGCGGATTTCAGTCGTCCCTGGTCAATCGGTGACGGCGAACGCTTAAGTCGATTGAAACAGTTGAAAGGGTACTTCGTTTTCTGTAGCCAATCCGGGCTCGAGCGAAGCGACTGCGTAGTGGCTTTGGGCGGTGGGGTAGTAGGCGACGTGGCGGGATTTGCTGCCGCTATCTACCTGCGCGGTGTACCCTTTATCCAGATTCCCACCACCTTGCTGGCACAGGTCGATTCGTCTGTAGGCGGTAAAACCGGAGTAAATTTGGATAGCGGCAAGAATCTCGTTGGCAGTTTCACCAGCCCGCAGCGGTCATATCAGACATCGAAACGCTAAGGACTTTGCCAGCTCGCGAACTTGTTGCCGGTTGGTGCGAGTGCGTTAAGCAGGGTGCCGTAAGTAGTCAGAAACTCTTTGAAGAAACGACGGAGTTTCTGCAAACATCCCGCACTCAGGATGCGTTTAACTCATCACGACTCGAACAACTCATCGCTTCCCATTGTGCTTTCAAAGCCTCAATTGTGGCTGCCGACCAACGGGAACACCCTGACCGCTTCGATCGGCGCTCGCGCCGAATTCTAAATTTCGGCCACACTATCGCTCATGCGTTGGAGGCTGTCACCGACTATAGACGGTTCCGTCATGGTGAGGCAGTGGGACAGGGGATGTTGGTAGCCGGTGAGTTGTCAAAAAATCTGGGCCTGCTCGACCAAACGGAGTTAGAATTGCTGACCAAGGCAGTAAGGCTTTGTGGCCCACTGCCAACTTCCCGGGATTTGGACGAGCGCGCAATAGTAAACGCTATAGCGCATGACAAGAAACGAACAGCCGGCCGCGTGCAGTGGGTACTTCTCGAACGCATCGGCCGTCCCCGTATCGTAGACGGGAAGAGATTAGTTCCACGTTGTTGCGGAAATCGGTACGCGAAGTATTTCGCAGAACGTAATGGAACGTTAAGAATGAATAATAATACCAAGCCGAGAAAATCTGAGCAGGGCGGTGCCCGCCTAAAGTTCCTTATTGTGGCTGCGATTCTCGGTAGCGTTGCTTACGCGGGCTATCAGTTTATACCTGTCTTTATTCGAGAATATCAGATCAAAGGATCTAATGCAGAATGATGTCGACAACGCTGCAGCCAATACGGGAAGCCGGCCTCCTGGATCAAAGATCAACTGGTAAAGCAATCCGAGGAGTATGGTATTCCCACCGATGCCATCATCACGCCGCAACAACAAATGGACAATCGGATGGAAGTGAGGGTGCAGTTTCACGCTACCGCTTGAGTTCCCAGGTTTTGTTTATAACTACGAGTTTGACCACACCGCCAAAAGTGCAACCTTTCTGACTGTCAAGTAAACAATCCAAAGAGCCGACAGAAAAGCAGGGGCGCAGAGAGATCTTACTCTGCGCCCTGACTATTGCCTGAATAAAATCTATCGTTGAGTATTTTCGAGAAAGGCCTTGAGCTTGCGAGAACGTGATGGGTGACGCAGTTTGCGCAACGCTTTCGCCTCGATCTGCCGGATGCGTTCGCGCGTGACGCGCAAAATGCTGGCCGACTTCCTCCAGCGTATGCTCCGACCCGGTGGTACCCAGGCCAAACCGCATCTTGATTACTTTTTCTTCGCGCGGCGTTAACGTCGCCAACACTTCGTCAGTGATCTCACGCAGATTGGAAGCGACCACGGCGTCAGCCGGATTCAGGATCGACTTGTCTTCGATGAAGTCGCCGAGATGCGAATCTTCCTCTTCACCGATCGGGCGTCTCGAGCGAGATCGGCTCCTGCGCGATCTTCAGGACCTTGCGCACCTTCGCCACCGGAATGTCCATCTTTCGCGCGATCTCTTCGCTCGTCGGCTCGCGGCCCAAGCTCCTGCACCAGTGAACGCGAGGTGCGGATGAGCTTGTTGATGGTCTCGATCATGTGCACCGGGATGCGAATGGTGCGCGCCTGATCGGCAATCGCGCGGGTGATCGCCTGGCGAATCCACCAGGTTGCGTAGGTGGAAAACTTATAACCGCGCCGCCATTCAAACTTATCAACCGCCTTCATCAAACCGATGTTGCCTTCCTGAATCAGATCCAGAAACTGCAGACCGCGGTTGGTGTATTTCTTGGCGATGGAAACGACCAGACGCAGGTTCGCTTCGACCAGCTCACGCTTGGCCTGTCCGGTTTGTTGTTCACCAATAATGATCGCCTGTAGCGACCGCTTGATTTCGACCGGGCTGATGTTGTGGTCAAACTTCAACTTGCAGCAACCGTTTCTTCGCGCAGCCGAAACGCGCCGCTTGAACTCCTTTTGATCGTCGGTCCTGATGCGCTTGCGACTGAGCTTTTCAGTGAGACTATCGATTTCGCGTTCAGCGTCGCGCACTTCTTTTGCACCGCGCGGATGGAATCGATCAAACGTTGTCGCGCGCGCTCGGTGATGTTCAGTCGTCCGATTTCCTGCGCGATCTCGAGCCGCAGACGCGCCACTTTCCGCCGCAGGCGCAACACCTTCGTGCTCTTCTTGCCGCGCGTCGCCTTTCTGTTCTTCGCGCAGCTTGTCCCATTCTTTCAAGCCCTGCTTAAAGAGCTTGCGAATGTTCTGAATGCCTTCGATGGTCCAGGCTGTGATACTCCTCGGCCTTGTCCATGTCTTCGTCGCCGGTCAGCTCCGGCCTGTTCAGCGAAGACGACGATCTCGCGAATGTTGGCTTTGCCGACTTCCAACTCTTCGCCGATCTTCAAGAGTTCCTTGACGGCAATCGGCGAACGGCGCAATCGCTTTTGGGTCTTGAGTTGGCCGCGTTCGATCCGTTTCGCGATGGCCACTTCGCCTTCGCGCGTCGAGCAGCGGTACAACGCCCATCTCGCGCAGATACAAACGGACCGGGTCGTTGGTTTTCTCAGAGCGCCGGCCGAGAGATCGAGCTCAACATCTTCATCTGATCGTCTTCCTCGTCCAACGGCAACTGCGGCGGCCTGTTCGAGCAGACGTTCATCGGAATCGGCGACCGGAATGTTTGAGCCTTCGAGCTTTTGCAGCACGTCTTCAATGTCGTCGGGAGAAACGACGTTGTCCGGCAACTCGCGATTCAGATCGTCGAAGGTGAGATATTTTTGTCGCCGCCCAACTCCAGGAGGCGCTCCATAACATCGTCACGATCTTTGTCTTCGATACTCAAACTTTGCTGCTCCATTACAATTCAGATTCTAAAACGAACTTGTAGCAGAGCTCTCTTCAAAGAAACAATAACTCATCCTGGTGAGGCCGCTACTGATAAGGACAATGGCTTAGTGTTACCGATTGTCACTGTAGCCTCTGCCTCTCGGCAGGAGTGCGCTCTCTAGCGCGCTTGCGCCAATTCTCGTCGTTCGAGCTGATACGCGAGATCACAGTTTCCAGTGTTCCGCTCACGCTCAGCCATCGCACCCTCATCTCTTAATTCGCCGATACGACTCGTCAATTTCATCAGGCGCGAGAGCGTCGAAGAACACTTTCTTCCGGAGTATAGTGTTCCGTTCGACGCGTGCCAGCGATTCGCTCATCATCAACATGGGTAACAGTCTGCAGAGTTCTGGATCGTCTCCGCTGGCTTCTCGCTCAAGCTATCGAAATCAATTTCACGATGCCTCTCGTTCTCAACTCAAGCAATACGCGCGAAAGACGGACGCGGTTGGCTAAGTCCTCATAATCTTCAGGCTGCAGCATTGCTCAAGACGCCTGAGCGCAATTCTTCGTTGGCGAACAACCAGCTCAAGCAGTCGCTCCTCCGCGACGGTCGGTTTCGATCGTCGCCCGCCGTGCGGCTGCCTTAGCCGCCTCGCCGGCGCGTGCTCCTCACCGGTCCCTGACGAATTGAATGCCACAACTCTCGCTTCAGCGTAGCGTCACCGATTCGCAGCGAGTCCATGGCAATGTCAAAATACTCACGCTTCTGAATGCGACTGCGGACAACGCGAATGTACAGGCAGCACTTCATCAATCGCTGCTTCTTTGTCGGCTGGATTGCTGAGTTTGCGATCCCTTACAGCCTGATCTATTACAAATTGAATGTGGGGTTGTGCGAGCCCACGTTGCCGCTGATATTCAACTGACGCCGGATTTTCTGATGAACTCGTCGGGATCGGAGCCATCCGGAAGCACCAGAATTTTCACTTCCAAATCTTCCGCGAGAAGAATTGCTATAGCTTCTTTGCCGCCTGCACGCCCGCGTTGTCGCCATCATAATTGACCACAACTTTGCGGGCAAACCGGCTCACCAATCTCGCGCTTGATCGGGCGTCAGCGCTGTCCCCAAACTCGCCACCACGTTGCGAACTGCCGAACTGGTAAGGGACGATCAGATCCAAAAAGCCCTTCGACGAGAATGACGAATCCGGCGCGTCGAATTTCATCGCGAGTCAGGTTGAGACCAAAAGGTTGCGGCCTTTTACGTAGGCCGCAGTTTCCGGGCGAGTTGATGTACTTCGCATCTTCATCGCCGGGCGTACGTCCACCGAACGCAATCGGCTTGCCCTGAATGTCCATCACTGGAAAGATCAGGCGCCCCCTGAAAGCGATCGTGGGAACCGCCTTCTTCTTTCTTAACAACCAAGCCGCTGCGTTCAATTTGATCCTGAGCTGGCGCCCTTTTGTCTGCAGGTGAATTGAAAGCGCATCCCAACTATCGGGCGCGTAGCCGATGCGAAAAGTCTTGCGCGTTTCGTCGGTGATCTCGCGACGAGTCAGGTAATCGCGGGCGATACGTGCTTCGCTGCTTGACTCAAGCTGTTGCTCCCACCATTCGAGCGCCCACTTGTTAAGTTCGATTACTGCTTCCGCTTCATTTCGTCTCGCTTCGAAGCGACTGTCGTCGATCAACTTTGGCAGCGGCACGCCTGACTTTTCCGCCACCAGCTTGATCGCTTCCGGAAAGGAGACGCGCTCCATCTCCATCACGAAGTTGAAAACCGAACCGCCCTTGTGACAACCGAAACAGTAGAAGATTTCTTTAGCCGGACTGACGGAAAACGACGGCGTCTTTTTCCTTGTGGAAGGGACAACACGCCATCCAGTTTGCGCCCTTCTTCTTGAGCTGCACGTAGTCCTGAACGACCCGCACAATGTCAGCCTGGCGCTTCAGGTCGTCGAGGAATGTTTGGGGGTAACGCATCTGCTACTGTTTTCAATTCTACAACTGTCGCGCCTACTTCCACCCTGATCCTGGGGCGCCGCGACAAAGCGCGCGACGTGCGGATGATCCTTTAGGAGATCGGCGATTGCCCGGCGCAACGCGCCTGTTCCGTGGCCATGAACAATCCGCACCTTGCTCAAACTCGCGAGCGATCGCTTCGTCGAAGAAACTTATCAACTGCATCAACCGCTTCATCCGTCGTTTGCCCGATCACGTTGATTTCCGAGCGGCCGTTTCCTCCATTGTTTTGCAGCTGAACTTCCGTGCCGCGCGAGGCTCGCAAGCTGGCGAATTTCTCCCTTGTAGCTCTGCTTCGATTGAGGGTATCCAGGAGCTCCAGCCAGCTCGAGATTCTCCAGCTTCTCTCTAAACCGGAGCGACTTCACACGCACTTCTGCTTCATCTCCCTTCAAGACTGTCCACAATCCCGATTGAACCAAACGAGCGCAGCTTCACCGTGTCGCCCACCGCAATCTCGCGAACCTCCGCCGGCGTATATTCCTCTCCTCAACGGCTCTGCCTTCCTCAACTTCCTTTTCTTTCTTAACTGACCAAACCATCGCGCATCACACGTGCGCCGCGCCCGCTGGTGCTGGCAGGCGCAGTCAACATCGATTCCCGTTTTCCGCCGGCATAGGTCGCGCGTTGCGCTTCGCGTTTGAGTTCCGCGACTCGCCGCTGAGACTCTCGGTCGACTTTCAAGCGTTCTGACCGATCCTGAATAGATCGCCAGCCAGCTCGCGCGATCGCTTTTCAAAGTCGCGAATGATCGTGTCGAGAGATTGTTGAAACAATGTCTGGCGCTCGCGTTCCTGCCGTTCGGCTTGCTTGTCGAGTCCGGCAAACTTCTCCGCTACCGCCACTCGCTCTTCTTCCAGCGCCATGCGCAGGCTTTCGGCCTCCTCCGCTTCGCGCTTGATTCGCCGCAAATACTCACGACGCCTGCCGCGAAGAGTCCTTGACCAACTCCAGGGCCACATGTAGTCACGTTGCCGGGAATACCAAATCGCCTCGCGATCTCAGACCGATGACGAGCCGGCAACGCCGACAATCAGACGGTAGGTCGGTTGCAATGTCTTTTCGTCAAACTCGACGCTCGCGTTGCAGCACGCCTGCTTCGTTCGCGGCATACATTTTCAAGCCGCTGTAGTGCGTGGTCGCCATCACCTGCGCGCTGCAGGCCTTGCCGGAAGTGATCGACACGCACACGCAACGCCGATCCCTCTTCCAGGATCGGTGCCCGTGCCGACTTCATCGAAGCAAAACCAGCGCTGGGGCCTTGCAGATCTCAATCATGCTGCGAAATGTTGGCGACGTGCGAGTGAACGGTCGAAGAAGGTTTGCTGCCAGCGATTGGTGGTCGCCAATATCGGCGAGCACCGACGCATAGAATGGAATCCTTGCCTCACGAGCCGAAACCGGACACGCCCGAAAGAGCCATCAGCGACAGCGAGTCCGGCGGTCTTAGAGAACGACAGTCTTGCCGCCGGCATTGTGCGCCCGGAGATCACCATCGTGTTTTTCTTCGTCAGCGAAAATGAGACCGGCACGACTGAGCCGCCAGGCGCGCGCAAGATTTTCTTCGAGGAGTGGATGGCGCGCCTCGATGAGTTCAAAGTACTTGAGAACCAATGTCCGGGAATCACGCAGTTGAACTTTTGGTGAAAGACTGCCTTTGCGTTGATAAAGTCGAGTTCGGCAACTGCCTCGGCTGCCAGCTCCAACGCCGGCAACTGCTCGCGCACCTCCTGAGTTAAGCCAAACGGGATCTTGTAAATCTCGCGGCCTCTGCTTCATGAAGCGCTTGCAACTCGTTGTTCGCCTCAATTGTTTCCAGCGGCTCGATGAAAAGCTGTCGCACCAGAGGAAGAGTAACCGTGCGCGACTCCACGTTGATGACACGCGCGCGGTGATCCGGATTTGACGAGGAATTACAAACCGGTCGTTGCGAATGGTGACCAACTCATCCTGTGATCGCCTCGCCCGACTTGCGCATCAGGCTTTCCAGCGTGCGTGTGATACGCGAACGCTAGCCCGGTGATCTCGTGGCGTATGCGCGCGAGTTCAGGACTAGCGCGATCGTCGATTTCGCCACTCGGCAGAATCTTGTTGGCGATGCGGCGCTGAGTCGACTCAACTCGACGGGCAGGCTTTCGACCAGACTCCACAGCACCGGCGAAGGTCTGCCGCTCGGCTGAGAATAGAAGCGCGTGCCGACATTGCGTGATCCGGCAGCGATTTGATTTCCGAGCATCGCGGCCGGCTCCAGGATCGTACCCTCCACCCGGTAGAAGGCCGGTTTCTCCGGCAGGATCGCCGAGGCTCGCTGGTACGTCCGCGTGTCCACCTCGTTTTCTCAAGACGACGCATTCCGAGGCGGCTGCAAGTGTGCGACTTTCCAACTCGCCAACACTCTCGAAAGGTTTCAGCGCGTCGACGCGCGCTGCCTGTCCAGGCGTTTGCGCGGCGCGCCTGATCAAGACCCGCAGCTCGTCGCTGCTCAAGAATTTTGGCCGCTTGTTCGTGCATCGCTAAAGAAACAATAACGAGTGATTGAGTTAAGAAGCGCCGACCAGCCAATGAAGAAAAGCGTTCTCTCGGACTGTTGGTTGTTTTGATTCAGTTTCGATTCTAACACTCGGGCGGGATTTTCACATTTCCAGGCTGGTGCTACTCGATTAGCAGTCGACGCTGACGGCGTTGGCGTCCCTGGATCGCGGCAGGGAAGAGTCCCTCTGGGTCGAGGAATTCTTATCTCTGCTCCTTCCGCTGCGAGACCCCGAGCACGGAGGCGTTTGTAACGGTCTCCTCCGTCAGCGGTGGAGTCCGTTACTGATTCACTCGGGAGTCAGGCTGCACGACTTCCCAGGGCTTCTATCGCGAGCGCGAGCTGTTCGTCGCCTCGCCAGCGGCGAGTGTTAGGATGCCTGAGAAACTGCGCGGCGTGTCGTCCTGACAGCGCTTCGCCGCCGGCAAACTTTGCACGAGATCAGGACCGTCAACATACGCCCGCCAGGCCACCACCACCACACCAAGCACCGGGTCGGGTGCGTGACGGCAGCGGACGCCGGTTCCTGCCATTCAGCCGTTGCCGAAAAATCTGCTCGGCGAGAGATCCCGAAACTGACTGACGAAGCCGCGCGCGCACGGGTTGCAGTTTGCGAGATACTCTAGCCGAGAGTTCTGTTCAGGTTGGATGGCGTTGCCGTGCTTCGTTGTTCCATTGCTGAATCAATTTCAAACTGTGCGAAACCACGCCCAACAAACCACGCGGTTCAGCGCCGGTCAAGTGAACTACTGGGACCGTGGGCGTCCCCGCCGTAACTGGGCGCGAAGCGCGAAAATGAGGTTCGCAGACCGGACCCGCGCGCCTGCGGCGCGTTTGCGGGCAGGGACGTCCGCGGTCCCAGCACAATCGCCTGAGTGGTTTTGGCGACTTCTCAACGCGCGGCTAGAATAACTCCCGCAATGATGAGGGGCGCGACTGAAAAGGCTATATCTTTATGGACGAATTTGACCAATACCGCGCAGGACCTGCGAACGAAAGCTATGCGCGCGCAACAACCCCAGCCACCGCGGCCCGCAATCTAAGTCCGGAACGAAGGTTCGTACGTCCACTGACGAATAGCAGCTATTACTTCATTCACCCACTGCGGTTTCGCCTGGATAGTTCTCCTGGCGACCATTTTATTCCTCGCTTATTCAGTCAATTCAAAGACAACGAAAGGCTTTGCCATGTCTGCTCAGGAAAAAGTTCGCGTGCGCGCGCCGGAACTAACCGGCGGACGCGGCTGGCTCAACACTGACAAGCCGCTGACGCTTGCAGCGCTGAAAGGCAAAGTTGTGCTGCTCGACTTTTGGACCTACGGCTGCATTAACTGCATTCACATCATTCTGATCTCAAGCGGCTGGAGCAGAAGTATGCCAACCAGCTCGTCGTCATCGGTGTTCGCTCCGCGGAAGTTTGAAAACGAAAAGGACACCGAAAATATTCGCCGCATCATCCTGCGTTATGAGATCGAGCATCCCGTTTACAACGACGCGAGAATATCAAAGTCTGGCAAAGCTACGGCGTGCGTGCCTGGCCAACGCAGGTGCTAATAGACCCGGCGGGATACGTCATCGGTGCAGTTTCCGGCGAAGGAAACTACGAACTAATCGATCAAGTGGTCGCCAAGGCAGTCGCTGAGTTTCGCAAAACGCGGCGAGTTGAACGAAGAACCGCTGAAGCTGGTCCTCGAGCGCGCCAAAGTTGGCGACCTACCGCTGGCGTTTCCAGGAAAGGATTCTGGCGGATGCCAAAGGTGATCGACTATTTATCGCCGATTTCCAATCATAACCGGCTGGTGGTCACGAAACTTGACGGCACCTTTCTCGAAACGATAGGCACAGGTGCAGCTGGAGCTGCGGATGGCGCCTTTTGCTAAAGCGAGCTTTCTATCGACCACAGGGAATGGCCCTTGACGGCGACAATCTCTTACGTCGCTGACACCGAAAACCATCTTGATCCGCCGTGTGGATCCTGAGGTCGAAGACAGTGGAAACAGTCGCGGGAACTGGTCAACAGTCGCGCGAGCATATTTCTCGCGAGGGACCAGCGCGCACGATCGCCCTGAGTTCTCCGTGGGATTTGCAACTTGTTGGCTACGGCAGCTCTATATCACCATGGCGGGCACGCACCAGATTTGGAAACTTGATTTGGAGAAGCAGGAGGTCTCGACGTTTTGCTGGTTCGGGCCGCGAAGCTCGAGAAGACGGAGCGTTGCGCGAAGCCGGATTCGCGCAACCCTCCGGGCATCACCTCGGATGGCAAGAAGCTCTACATCGCCGATAGTGAGTCAAACATTATTCGAGCGATTGATATGGCGAGCGGGTCAGGTCGAGGACCATAGTTGGCGGCGACTTGTTTGACTTCGGCGATGTGGATGGTTCCGGGCGATAGAGTGCGTTTGCAACATCCCTCGGGCGTAGTCGCATTCCGGAGGACAAGATACTGATCGCCGACACTTACAATCACAAGGTTAAGCAACTCGATCCGAAAACACGCACTGTCAAGACCTTTCTTGGCACCGGCAAACCCTGGCCAGTCTGACGGCGAGGTGCCGTCATTCTACGAGCCCGGTGGACTGAGCATCGCCAACGGGGACCCTACACTGCCGATACTAACAATCACGCCGCGCGAACGGTGGATCTAAAAACGAAGAACACCTCTACGCTCAATATCCGTGGCTTGCAGCCGCCTCTTCTGAGCGCAGGCCCCGAGGCAGCGGCAGCTGAAGGCGGTCCCTAATGCCGAAGAGATCAGAGCTCATCGCAGACGCTGCGCGCTGCAAGCCAGGGTGCACTGATTGTTCGGGTGGACTTACCGTCGGGGATACCATCTCAATCCAGCGGCGCTACAGCGTTATCGAGTTTCAGTCGAAAATGGGCGGCGACAGATCGGGCTTGAGTCGGCGACAGAGCTTGGCGCCATCGGCCACAGACATCAGTGTCAGCCAGTCATTAAAAAGTCTGCAACTGCCAGTGCGCATTCCGCCACGAAGTCATGAAGCAGGCAGAGGCCGAACTTCGCGGCGCTAACTGACGCTCTTCTATTGCCGCGAAGATAACACCGGCACCTGCCGGATCAGACGCTGGTGTGGCGTGTGCCGTTAGAAGTTACAAACAATCCGAGCGCGGCCGCTGAGATCAGGATTCAGGAAAGTCACTGCCGAATAATACAGTCAACTTTCTGCTGGGACCTGGGCGCGGCCCCCCCACAAACGCGCGCCAGGCGCGCGGTGTTTGTCGCCCTACTTATTTTCGCGCTTCGCGCTCATTTGGCGAGCGGGACGCCCGCGGTTGCCAACTCCAATCACTTGACCAACTCAGCTGGCTGGTTCACTTGCCCGCCTCGCTCGGAGGCGAGTACCATCACTCTTCCCCTAATTCCAATCCGAGGGTGAAGCCGTGGCTGAACAGTCAGGAGCAAAACCCGTGTCTGACAAACCATTTCTCACTGACGTCAAAACGTTGCGCGAGCGCGCCCGCAAACATATCGAGCAGGGCGCCATCACCGAAGGCTACAGTGCCGACCGCGATACCGTGGTGAAGATTCTGAATGAAGCGCTGGCCACCGAGATCATCTGCGTGCTGCGTTACAAGCGGCACTACTTCATGGCTACCGGCATCAACGCTGAAAGTGTCGCGACTGAATTTTGCAGCACGCCAACGAAGAACAAGGTCATGCTGATCTGATCGCGCAGCGCATCGTGCAGCTGGGTGGTGAGCCAAACTTCAGTCCGGAGGGACTGGCCACCAGAAGCCACGCCGAATATGTCGAAGGCACTGATCTGATCGACATGATCAAAGAAGATCTGGTAGCAGAGCGCATCGCGATCGATAGTTATCGCGAGATGATCAACTACGTCAATACTGACGATTCCACGACGCGGCGCATGTTGGAAGGCATCCTGGCGATGGAAGAAGAACACGCCGAGGACCTGGTCAGTTTGCTGGTAACAATGGCCAGGTAGTGGATTCTTTTTGAGGTAAGATAAGTAACCTTGGAGTACGGTGAGCAGGACACCGCGCTGCTAAGGAAGTGAAAATTTGAGCGTGGTGCTTTGTATGACGAAGCATCACGCTTGTTAATGTAAGCACCTTGCTAAATAACTCGCGTAAGGAAAATTCTGAGACTGCGAATTCCGGCCGCCCACTATGTGCCGGAGTTGCGGCGCAATTATTGGCGCCGGCCAGGAGCAATGCGCAGTTTGCGGAAACTCCGCTTCCGGCCCAACGAGCAACAGTCAACCGCAAGCGGCCGCCGCCGACAGCGAGACAATGCGATTTGCGCGGGCCGTTCTTAATCGGCCTTACAAGTTCACTATCATTCTGCTGGTTGCAAATATCTTCGTCTTCACGCTTATGTGGCAAACGAGCGGCGCTCCCTGAGCCTGACGAATCCGCTGCCGGCCGACGTGTTATTGCCGTTCGGCGCCGAAGTTAAACTCCTATATTCACACCCAACATCAGTGGTGGCGCTTCGTGACGCCTATGTTTCTCCATGTCAACCTGCTGCATCTCATCGTAAACATGTACAGCTTGTGGATTGTCGGTCCCTACGTTGAAAAGCTTTATGGTTCGGCGAAGTTTGTGGTGTTTTGGGTGGTGACCGGTGTGTGCCGGAGTGGTTGGCAGTTATCTCACGGTCAGGCCCGGTCTGGCCGGCAATCCGATTACTGGTTTCATTTTTAAGGCCTACGACACTCCATCGGCGGGAGCTTCGGGCGCGCTGTTCGGACTGGTTGGAGTTCTTTTTGTTTTCGGCATCAAGTTTCGTCACGAATTGCCGGAAGGTTTTAAGCGTGCGTTTGGCACCGGCTTGCTGCCGATGATCGTGCTCAATCTGTTCATCGGATACACGTTGCGCGGGTACATTGATAATGCCGCGCACCTCGGCGGATTGCTTTCTGGTGCCCTGCTGGCGCTCGTCGTCGACTACCGCCGGCCGGGAGAAAAATCAGGCGTCGCTCTCACCTGGCGGGTATTGCAGATCGCCGCTATTGCTTTAGTCGCGTTAAGCTTTTTCAAGACCGTGCAACACTATCGCGATTCGCTGGCCGGCGGAACTCGTGACCCGGGTAGAGACAATCTGCAGAACCACAAAACCCGAATTATCTTTATTACGCCAAGGCCATGAATGACGCGCAGGAAGCTTTTGTTGTCGCGGTGAAGGATAAGAACTCGAGCCAATATTGATGCTGCCGTAAAAGTCTGGACGCCGCCCCGTCCCTCGATCCAAGGGCTGACGAGTTAAGGCAAAGGCTAAAAGCCCTGCTGCTGCGAGCGAAGGAACCTCAGTCGACTCCCGCAGCCTCGCCGACGGTGGACAAGAATAAGCCGGTTCCGGCGGATCAATTAACGCAGGAGTTTTTCGCGTGGCGTAAGGAGTACAATCAATGGCTAAAAACGGTGGGCAGAAACCATAGCGGTTTGAATCAGTTGAAAAGCGAATCGCCAAAGTAAAATTTAAGTTTGCGGTTACTAACGCATAGGAGAATCGAGACGAGATGGAAATTAAGAAAGTTGGAGTATTGGGTTGTGGACTGATGGGTTCAGGTATCGCGCAGACTGCAGCCAGTGCAGGATTTGAAACAATAGTTCGCGAAGTTTCGAATGAGTTGCTGCAAAAAGGCTTTGTGGGAATCGAAAGATCACTGGAGAAGTTTGCCGAAAAAGGCACTATCACCGCTGAGCAACAGAAAGCCACGCGCGATCGCCTGTCCGGCACAACTTCATTTGCTGATTTCGCCGACTGCGACATCGTGATTGAAGCAATCATCGAGAACATCGCTGAGAAACAAACGACGTATGCTGAGCTGGATCGCATCTGCAAGCCGGAAACAATTTTTGCGTCAAACACTTCTTCGATCTCAATAACGGAAATGATGACCGCAACCTCGGCAGAACGTCAGAAACGTTTTGTGGGTCTGCACTTTTTAATCCCGTGCCGATCATGAAACTGGTTGAGGTAGTGAAAACTATACTGACCGACGATGACATCTATGAGCAGGCCTTCGAATTCGGCAAACGTCTCGGCAAAGTACCGGTGCGCGCCAACGACACCACCGGCTTCATCGTCAATCGCCTGCTGGTGCCGTATATGCTCGATGCCGTGCGCGCGCTCGAAGAAGGCGTGGGATCGATTGTGGACATCGACACCTCGATGAAACTCGGCCTGGGTTATCCGATGGGACCCTTTACGTTGGGCGACTTCGTAGGGCTGGATACGACTTATTACATTGCCGAGATCATGTTCAATGAATTTCGCGAGAAGCGCTTCGCGCCGCCGCCACTACTTCAAGCGCATGGTGCTGGCCGGTTTGTATGGACGAAAGTCTGGACGCGGATTCTATGATTACACTAAAGATCCTAAGAACCCGACGCCGATGAAGCTGGTGTGAAAGTTTCGAGTTCCGAGTTTCTAGTTCCGAGTCTTTTGACGTAGACGAACTACGACCCGACATCAAACTCGAAACTAGAAACTCGGAACTCGAACAATGCCTTCCATCATTCAAGAGCGGCGTGATTCGGTCGCAATCATTCGCCTCAACCGTCCTGAAAAGTTCAACGCCCTTACACGGGCAGATGATTCTCGCCCTCAGCGATACCTTCATTAACCTCGATACCAAACCAAACCTCCGAGCAGTCATCCTCACTGGCGCGGGTGACGAGGCCTTCTGTGCGGGCAATGACAGAACTGAATTAGCCGGCCCTAATGAGAGTGAGCTTTCCGAGCCTGGTCAGGCTCTCTTCAGTCAAATCGAAAGCTGTCACGTGCCCGTGATCGCCGCTGTAAATGGAATAGCCGCCGGTTACGGTTGCGAGTTGGCGCTTGCCTGTCACCTGAGAATCGCCTCCGTTAGCGCGCAGTTTAGTTTGCTGGAAAGCAAGCTTGGAATAGTTTCCGGCGACGCTGGCATGCAGCGTCTGGCGCGTGAGGTTGGAGACGAACACGCGCTCGAGATGCTGACCGGTAAAGCAATCTCTGCACAACAGGCCTTACGGTTTGGGTTGGTCAACCACGTCGTTCCTCGCGCTCGGTTGCTCACAGAAGCAGAAGACCTGGCTCGAGAGATCGCCCAATCTCGCGCCACTGGCCATTCGTGCCTGTCTCGAAGCTGTTAACCAGGGAACTCAGATGCCGCTCGCGGAAGGCTTAGCGTTGGAAACGAAACTTTTCGCCAGTCTCTTTGATACGGATGATGTACGCGAGGGCACGAGGGCATTTCTGGAAAAGCGATCGCCCGTCTTCAAGGGAACTTAGTCGGTTTGGAGTGCGCCGACCTGTCGGCGCTTTGGTCGCTGGCGACCTGTCGCCAGCAGTTGTCGCGACAGGTCGCGACGGACGAAAGCGGTGACAGGTCACCGCACTCCAAAATCGCACTCGCACCTAAATAAAAGACAAACTTGCCGCTCAGAAACGCATCCCCTATACTTCGAAATGATTCACGCTAAATGAAACCGGCGGCACGAAACGGAGCCAAACCGCTCTTGCAGGCAGTAATTCACGAAGGACATCTTAACGGTCAGGGATTTCGTTTTGCGATTGTCGCCAGTCGTTGGAACGACTTCATCAGCTCGCGCCTGGTTGAGGGAGCGCTCGACGCTCTCGAGCGTCTGGGAGCGGACGAGAAACAGGTTGAAGTCTTCAGGGTCCCCGGCGCTTTTGAAATCCCCTTGCTGGCTTTGAAGCTCGCCGGATCGGGAAAGTTTGATGCGATCATCTGTATCGGTACGATCATCCGTGGCCAGACTCCTCATTTCGAATACATCGCCAGCGAAGTTGCTCGCGGAATCGGCGCAAGCAGGTTTGCAAACAGGGGTGCCGGTAGTCTTACGGAGTTGTAACTGCAGACACGGTTGACCAGGCAATAGATCGTGCCGGCGTCAAGCTCGGTAACAAGGGTTTTGAAGCCGCCACTACGGCGGTGGAGTTGGTTAATCTTTATAAGACAGTGAAAGGTGAAGAGTAAAGAGTGACAAGTCAAGACTTGTTACGCATGGTTCCTGCTCTTCACCTTTCACTCATTTCTTTTCACTGGTGTTTTATGGGTTCGCGACGTAAGGCGCGTGAATGCGCCTTGCAAATGCTCTTTGCGGCTGATTTCGCCGAGGCTGTCCCGGAAGAGGTCCTGAAAACCTACTGGGCTGGAGCTGGGCGACACCGAGACGTCGAGGAAACGGCGCGTGAATTCGCGACGCGCCTCGCGGCGGGAACGCTCGTCGCACCTTGAGACTCTCGACGAGCGCATACGTTCGCGCGCCGAACACTGGCGCATCCCGCGCATGGCGATCGTCGATCGCAACATCCTTCGCCTCGCCGTCTACGAATTTCTTTACGAACCTACTCCTCGCACTGTCGCCATCAACGAAGCACTCGAAATCGCCCGACGCTTTTCAACCTACGAAGCTACCCAGTTCATCAACGGCATTCTCGACGCCATCAAGCGCGACCTTGATGAGCAGCAACCCCAGGAGCATGTCCAGCCTGAAGAGGTTGAGCAGATTCCTGATGACGAATCGGACGAGACACTGGACGACTAGAGGGAGGACTCAGGACTCAGAATTCAGGAGTCAGAATTCGGGCTCTCAGAAACTCGGCTTCTTCTCCTGAGTTCTGAGTCCTGAGTCCTGAATTCTCTCCCAAGTTTATCTGCTCCCACTTTCCTGTTCCCGCTATTCACTATTCACTATTTACTGTTTACTATTCCGCCCGTGGATCAAACGCAGCGCGAATTTCTGGTAGAGGTTGAAGATCTGGTCGAGCAAATCTTTGCCGACCTGGATGAGTTGCGCGCGACCAAAACCGAAGGGCAGACTCGTCGCGAATTGATCGACCGAATCTTTCGGCGCGTGCACAGCGTAAAAGGCTCAGCAGCGTCATGCGGCCTTGAGGTTGTTAGTCACATCGCGCATGAGTTTGAAAACCTGCTGGCCGAGATTCGCGCCGGACGGGTCCTGGTTGATGACGAAGTGTTAGACACTTGCGAAGGCGCAGTGGAAGCGCTCTCGGAGAGTTTGACCCTGGCCACATCCGGGATCGTCGAACCCTCCCACCGCGCGCTTTTGATCGGCTGCAGGCCGCGGCGCGAAATAAGGAGGCCGCGAGGGAACCCGCCGATAGCGATGCGATCCTGAAGAATATCCCTTTTGAGATTTGGGAATCACTTGATGAATCTGAGAAAAATAAACTGGTCAGCATTGCCGCCGAGGGCAGTCCGCTTTTTGTGGTGGGCACCAGCTTTGATATCGGAAGTTTCGACGCTGAGTTTTTCCGCTTGAAAGAGAAACTCGCCCAATTCGGAGAAGTGATCTCAACTTCACCGGCGGTAGATGAGAAGGCTCCTGACAAAATTAATTTTCGCATTCTTTACGCCGTCAATACGGACGTGCGAACAGTAGAAACAGCTGTTAGTGATTTTGGCGAGGTGGTTTTCGAGGAGATCGTTAGCGCGGATAACAACCCCGGAACCGCTAAGGAGATCTTGTTAACGTCACGCGTTCCGGCTTCGTTACAAGGCTCTCAAACTTCGTTCGCACGGATCTCGACCGACTGGATCGGCTCATTTCCTCAACGCACGCCCTCTTGCGAACCACTTCGACGACCCTGGCCCTGGCCATGTCCCAATTGCCGGTCCCGAGCGAAGAGCTTCATAAACTGAACAAGCACATTAGAAGTTCCTTCATCGGTCTCGAAGATGAACTAATTAATCTGCGCCTGGTGTCCCTCGGCCCAACGCTACAACGCGCGGCGCGTGCCGGCCGGGCAGCAGCGCGTCTGGAGGCAAAGGGAAATCAATTTCGAGATTAGCGGTGCTGACATCCGCCTGGATAGACTACTCGTTGAGGCGATAGCTGATCCGCTCATTCATCTGGTGCGCAACGCGGTCGACCATGGCATCGAAACTGTCGACGAGCGCGCTCAAGCGGGCAAGCTGCGCGCGCGGAACGGTCCGCATTGAAGCGGTCAGTGAAGGCAGCCAATCACGGCTGCGAGTAGTGGACGATGGCCGCGGTGTGGATCCGCACTTCATAACGGCAGCGGCACGGCGACTCGGACTGTTCAAGAGCGATACGCCGCTGGATATGGAGCAAAGCTTGCGACTGATCTTCCGTCCGGGGTTTACGACGCTCGCATCGGCGTCAGATATCTCTGGCCGTGGAGTTGGTCTGGATGTAGTGGAAACCGCGGTCGAGCTGGTCGGCGGCGAGTTGCGAGTGTCGAGTAGACCTGGCTACGGAACAACATTTGAGATTCGTTTGCCGGTTACCTTTGGGCTGGTCGCGACCAATGTGATTGTCTCTGCCGGTAAACACTACTGCATCCCCGCCAGCCAGACTCTAGGCATTGACGCTATTGATGTAATCGACGGCGCTTCCGGCGCGAATCGAATACCGCAGGTTTCGATGCGCGATTTGCTGGGCCAACCAGACGAGTCCGATGATTCGACGAGTCGGCTACAGCTCATCACGTGCCAGTTTACTGACGAGCGGGCCGGCCTGGACACTCAGAAGACCGAAGTCTGTCGGCATTGTTGTTGATGAAGTTGAGGCGCCACAGGAAGTGCTGGTGAGAAATCTCGGCCGCCATGCGGGCCGCTGGTACGGCATTGCCGGTGCGACAGAGTTGAGGGATGGAACGGTCGCGCTCGTGCTTGATCTGCCACGTCTGCTGAAGGCTGCTCCATTCAATTCGTAACCATTGCCGGAAATATGAACGATATCAACGACACTAAAAAAGGTCGACGAAGTGGGACCGGTTTTGGAGATTAGTGTCTCGAAAAACACCAGATACCATAATCGGGCGATTCCTTGCGATTGCCGTCAATCTTGTCTTAGTGATTGCCTTGGTTTGGGGGTGATACATTTTTTCCGGACAGCGAGCTGGGGCAAGATTCTGTTTGTAACAATCTTCTTCGCTGTAATTCTTCTTCTAACCTTTCTCGCCGTAGTATTCCCGAGAGTAGATAAAACTATTAGGGCGGCAATCAGCTTTTACGGAAGCTTCATTTACTGGTATTTCGTTACCACTGCGCCCATTTTGTTTTTCTTCTGGTTCGCACCCCGCGTCCTGGTTATGTCAAAGACTCTACAGTGGGCTGTGTTTGTTGCGTGGGGGCTGCTGCTCATTTTCGGTTCGTTAACAGTCTTCACAGAGAAGTATCGAAACCGCTTTTTCCGTGGCTACAGAGGAAGGTCGGAAAGTTCGCGCCCTGCGCTTATGCTCTGAACCTCCTGTTTATTGCCTGGTTGTTTTTCTCGTCCGTGACTTATGTGCTTGTAAAAAATGACGTCTTGAAACTGGATCGTCCGGCAGTTGCAGTGTCCTCGGATGGAGCCAAGCCGGCGCCGGCAGAAGTTACTGCCGATCACATCAAAGACTTTACGCGTGGCACTTCCTGCAGGCAATTCCGCTGCTGAAGGTAAACGAAACTCTCCACTACAAGGCGCCGCTAACTTACAGCGGGGCGGGAGTCGGCTGGTTACTATTGATGTTCCAGCTAATGGTGATCTTGCCCGTCACTCGAGCCTTCGTGTGGTATTGGAAACATGACGAACCCGCTGCGAGACGTGCGGTGGTGGTGTATCGGGCAAGTGCTCCGAAGAAGGGTGCGGACAAGGACTAAGATACTCACTTCCGATCCAGGCCGACCCTTGCGACCTAGTTCGAGAAGCAAGTTAACCATTCAGACCCAATCCAACTTCGGATGCATCTTATGCCACTCGGTCGCGCGCTCGTAAGCCAACGCCACGCGCAACGGCGCGCCCTCGTCGTAGAGTCCTCCGGTAAACATAATTGATTGCGGCAGGCCTTTTGGAAATCCACAAGGGACAGCCACGGCTGGATGACCCGTTAGATTTGTGATCAGTAGACTAAGACTACCGGGCGCCGGCGAAACAAACACATCCCACTTCGACATTAGCCCTTCCATGTCATGCATCAGCAGTCGCCGCGCGCGTTGCGCTCGGATGTATTCAACCGCAGGAATGAACCGTGAACTGCGAAACGTATTTGGCCAATCGCCTGGTTCCTGTCCGGAAAGTTCATTGATGCGTCCGTCGCGCGTTATGTCGTCAAACGCAGTTGCCGCTTCTGCTACTAAAATGATTCGCAGTGCCGCCACGGAAAACTTCGGCATTTCGATTGGCTGGAGGTTTGCCCCGGCGGATTTCAACGCATCGAGAGCTTGCTGGTAAATTGTCTTCCGTTCCGCATCCTGTTGCTGATCAAATTCTGTTTTCAAATAACCAATCCGCATGTTGGCAAGCGATCTGGCCGGTTCCCAGTTGAACGGAACATCGCCGACGGTAAGATCTCGACCGTCAGGTCCATACATTCCGTTAAGCGCGGCGGCGCAGTCTTCAACGCCGCGGCAAATCGGTCCAATCTTATCCATCGTCCAACTGAGTCCCATTGCGCCGTAGCGACTGACCCGGCCATAGGTTGGCCGTAACCCGGCGACACCGCAACGCGATGATGGCGAAATGATCGAGCCGAGTGTTTCGGTGCCGATTGAAAACCCAACGAGCCCCGCGGCAGTTGCCGACGCCGGGCCGGCTGATGAGCCGCTCGAACCAATCTTGTCTTCCTCAACCTGCCAGGGATTCCGCGTCATTCCCGCAAACCAGCGGCCACCCTGCGCCAGTGCTCCCATCGAAAGCTTAGCTACCAGCACCGCGCCCGCGTTACGCAAACGTTCGACGACGGTCGCGTCGTACCCGATTACCTGATCGCGATATGGCTCCGCTCCCAGGTGGTGCGAATTCCTTTGGTCGCGAAGAGATCCTTCGCGCCCCAGGGAATGCCGTGCAACGGTCCGCGATATTTTCCGGCTCTTGATTTCGCGTTCCGCGTCGTTTGCCTGCGAGAGGGCCAACTCCTCAGTCAGCGTCACTATGCAATTCAGTTTTGGTCCAAACTTTTTCAGCCGCCCGAGGTACATTTTGGTCAACTCAACCGGCGAAACTTTGCCTGTGCGGACTAACGCAGCCAGTTCTGTCAACGGTGCAAAGGCAAGATCATCAAGCGAACTGAATTTCGGCGCCTCGACTTTGCTCAGCTTGAATTTGGCCGGTTTGAGATCGAATTTCCTGCCTGGTAATGCCGGGTGAAACAAGGTCGCCGGTTCAGTATCGAGCGGAACATCGATCTTGCGAAGTGCCTCGTAACGATCGAGGTTTGTGCTTACGTTCTGAAGTGCCATCGCTTCCTGCGCGTCGCTGAGTTCAATGCCGATAAGTTTCTCGGCCTGATCCAGCATGTCCTTCGTTACTCGCAACGGCACGGGCGTTGGCGACGGCGAAGGCATCGGAGTCGGACTTGGAGACACGCCCTGCGCGAGAGCAGATACGATGTTCAAATGGGGTGTCGCCAGCGCCGCTGCGCCCAGAGCCGGGACAAGCTTTACGAAGGTCCGCCGGTTTAGATCTTCGCCTTCAGCTCTAGCTGATGACTTTCCAACTCGTTTCTTTCCTGACCTGAGCTTATGCATATTGTTGCCTCGCTGCGGTGCGCTGTTTTTGAAGTGCGGTGACCTGTCACCGCTTTGGTCGGTCGCGACCTGTCGCGACCAGCGCTGGACAGAGAGTTCTCGAGACTTAGCGCGTCAAGCCGCGCAAGACGAAAGCGGTGACAGGTCACCGCACTCCAAAACTACGGCTTCATCATCCCCTGGTTGCCGACGGGCATAACCGCGCTGCCGTATTTCATCTTGATCAATCTTGCCGGGCCGTCGCTGTAGACAGTAAGGATGTAAAGGTTGTCATACTCGGTTTCCGGAATGATCGGTAGATGCGGCCCGCCCATGCGCAGCGATTATTTCCGGAACAGTGTTGTTGTGTCCCGCGATGAAGATTACTTGTCCGGCGTTTTGCGCGCGGATTTGTTTCACCAGGTCGGCCGTCTTCTTCGCGTCAATCCGGGTCACCGGAATATTCCAGCTTATCCGCCAAAGGCTTTGACCGTCTGCTGTGTGCGTTTGTACTGACTGGCGTAGATGGCGCCGATCCCCGAGTCGCCAAACATCCTAGCCAACTCCTCCGAGCGTGCCACACCTGCCGGACTGAGATCAGGATCTTTATTTTCGGGAGGCACGATCTTCTTTTCCGCGTGGCGCACAAGAATAAGCGTCAGCGGTGGCTGACCAATCGCAGGGGCACCTGCAGCGAATGTTGCGGCTGCAAGCAAGGTAACTGCCATGGAAACTATGAACGGCGATTCGGGTGTATTTGCAGAGATTCATCTGTTTTTCCTGTTAGCGATTTGCCCGACTGAATGACTGGATGGCCGCCTAAGATACCACCTGACGCGAGCGGTAGGACAGACATTCTTGGCTGTCCATGCCTTGGTTTTTATCGGGCAGGCAGGAATGCCTGTTCCACAAAAGGGCCGGATGCAAAGCGCTCTGGAAGGTGCTAATCTATTGTAAAGAACCTATTACCAAAGCCATGCCAGCCGGGCCGCATGCCTATCGTGTTTACCTGAAAGAGGTGAGAAGAGTTGGGTCAGCAAGTGAGAACCGATTTATCTGAAATCATCGCCGAAAATTTTGGCGCTAACGCAACTTATGTTGAGGGACTGCTTAGTCGCTTTCGCAGCAATCCGGAATTGGTTGACGAATCGTGGCGCGCGTACTTTGCCGAGCTCCTGGGTGACGGCGATTCAGGCCAGGGTGATGGCGCGAGCGCAGCGCCTTTGGTTGAGTCAACTCTCGACCGTCAGGCCGCGGAAAACGGTGGGCGCGGCCCAACCCCAACCGTCGCCGCCGGCGTTCGGGAAGCTGCTGCTCCCGCAAAATCTGAAACTCAACCCAAAGCGACCGCGAAGCAATCTCAGATCGCTCCGGCTGCCGCGACTGATCAAGGAGAGGCTATTCCAATTCGCGGTGTCGCGCTCAAGATTGTCGAGAACATGGAGGCGAGCCTTTCGGTTCCGACCGCGACTTCGCAGCGACGCATTCCAGTAAAGCTCCTGGACGAGAACCGCCGACATCATCAACAAGCATCTTCAGGAAAACGATCGCGGCAAAGCGTCGTACACGCACTTGATCGCCTGGGCGCTGCTGCGCGCGCTCGATGAGTTTCCTCAGCTCAACGACGGCTTACGACGTCGCTGACGGCAACCCTGTTCAGGCTGCAGACGGCCAGGCGTCAATCTTCGGCGTCGCCATCGATGTAACGAAGAAAGACGGCACGCGCACGCTGCTGGTTCCAAACATCAAGCAGCGCAAACAAGCTTCGCTTTTGCCGAGTTTCTTCACGGCCTACGACGACGTTGTCAAGCGCGCGCGCGAAGGTAAACTTCAGATCGCCGACTTCCAGGGCACAACAATCTCGCTCACGAACCCGGGCACGATTGGTACCGTCGCCTCAACACCGCGTTTGATGGCCGGGCAATCGGTAATCATCGCCACTGGCGCGATCGAGTATCCGGCTGAGTATCAGGCGATGGCGCCGGAAGCTTTGTCGCAACTCGGGATCAGCAAAGCGATCACCATCAGCAGCACCTACGATCACCGCATCGTTCAGGGCGCCGAGTCGGGCGCGTTTCTGCGCGCGCGTGCACGAACTATTGCATTGGCAAGCTCAGATTTTACGACGACGCTTTTGTCGATCTCGGCATCGCTCACGTGCCCTTCCGCTGGAACATCGATCAGTAATCCGAGCGCTTGGTGCCGGGCGATCAACCACGACGAACAGACGACCAAGGAAGCCGGCGTCATCGAGCTGATCAATGCTTATCGCGTGCGCGGCCATCTGATTGCTGACATCGATCCGCTGCACGCGATGCCGGTGCTCTACCATCCGGAACTCGATATTGAAACTTACGGACTCACCATCTGGGATCTCGATCGCGAGTTCATCACCGGCGGATCTGGCCGGCACGGACAGTCGCCACGCTGCGCGAGATTCTCGACATCCTGCAACGCGCCTATTGCGGCAAAGTCGGCATCGAGTATCGCCACATCCAAAGCAAGGAAGAAAAGCTTTGGATCCGCGAACAGATACGCCGCGAGCTGGTTGAACCGCAGCCGATTCCGGTCGAGATCAAGAAGCAACTGCTCTGGAAACTGATCTCGGCGGAACAATTCGAACGCTTCCTGCACACGAAGTATCTCGGCCAGAAACGATTTTCGCTCGAAGGTTGCGAAACGATCATTCCTCTGCTTGATCAATTGATCGAAGGCGGCGCCGCGCGTGGAGTTGAAGACATCACGCATGGGCATGGCGCATCGCGGCCGCCTCAACGTGCTCGCAAATGTGATCGGACATTTTTGCGAACGCATCTTCGCGTCGTTTGAAGGTTCGGTTCATCCCTCGTTTCCCGCCGATGAAGGCGACGTGAAATACCATCAGGGCGCCTGAGGGCGAACGCGAAACGCCAGACGGCAAGAAAGTGAAGCTGACGCTCTCGCCGAATCCCAGTCACCTCGAAGCGGTCGATCCGGTGGTCGAGGGAATGGTGCGCGCCAAACAGGATGACCTGAACGATCGGGTTGGCCTGCGACTCGCGAAGAAGTGATCGATCGCGCGCTGCCGGTGCTGCTCCACGGCGACGCGGCGTTTGCCGGCCAGGGCATCGTGATGGAGACGCTCAATCTCGCCAAGCTGAAGGGCTACCGCACCGGCGGCACGATTCACATCATCATCAACAATCAGATCGGATTTACCACTTCGCCGGAAGCCGGACGCTCAACGATTTACTCGACCGACGTGGCCCGCATGACGCAGTTGCCGATCTTTCATATCAACGGCGACGATCCCGAGGCTGCCTATCGGGCGCTGCAGAATCGCGCTGGACTACCGCCAGGAGTTCAATAAAGACGTGCGTGCTGGACGTGGTCGGCTTCCGCAAAGCTGGGCCACAACGAAACCGACGAGCCCAGTTACACGCAGCCGCTGATGTACGCGCGCGTGAAAGCGCACCCGGGTGTCCGCACGATCTATTCCGCAGCGACTAATCAAGGAAGGCGTCATCACCGAAGCCGAGTTGCAGGAGCTGATCGCGGAGCGGATCCGCCGCTATGAAGACGCGCTCGGCGCGGGCAAAGCAAGTCGCCCCGAAGAAAGAGAGCGCCGGCTGCAATTGTGATAACCGAAGACATCGATGGTTCAGCCGTGGTTGAGACTCCGGTCGCTGCTGACGTGATCAGAACTATCGCACACAAGATCGCTGTGGTGCCGGAAGCGTTTCAATATCAATCCCAAGATGGTCGGGCCAACTTGCGCGGCGCGCCAAGATGGGGTCGGGCGAACTGCCAATTGACTGGGCTTTCGCCGAAGCGATCGCTTTTGGATCGCTTGTAATCGAAGGCAGTCGCGTGCGTTTGAGTGGGCAGGACTCCGGTCGTGGCACGTTTAGCCAGCGGCATGCGGTTTTGTATGACACGCAAACCGGTCAGTCGTGGACGCCGCTTTCTGAGCTGCGATCCGAGGCGAAACCCGGAAGCGCGTTTCGAAGTTTTCGACAGTTCGCTTTCCGAAGAAGGCGTGCTTGGGCTTCGAGTATGGCTACACGGTCGTTGCGCGCGAGGCGCTGGTGTTGTGGGAAGCGCAGTTTGGCGACTTCGTAAACGGCGCCCAGACCATCATCGATCAGTACATCGCCGCCTCGGAAGACAAGTGGCGGCAGACTTCGCGCCTGACGATGCTCTTGCCACACGGCTACGAAGGGCAGGGGCCGGAACATTCGAGCGCGCGCCTCGAGCGTTTCCTGCAACTCTGCGCTGAAAATAATCTGCAGGTTTGTTATCCAACCACGCCGGCCCAGTACTTTCATCTGCTGCGGCGGCAAGTAAGACCGGGCATGGAACGGCCGCTCGTTGTGATTACGCCGAAGAGTCTGTTGCGCCTGCCGGCAGCGGCGTCGGCGCTTGACGACTTCACCAGCGGCGGCTTTCTGCCTGTAATTGACGACCGTGATATTGCGAATGCAGCAAGCGGTTGAGCGGATCGTCCTTTGCAGCGGCAAGGTGTATTACGATCTGAGTTGAGGCACGCAAAAAGGGCGGCAGCGATAATGTCGCGGTGGTCCGCATGGAACAGTTTTACCCCTTCCGCAGGGCAGCGGCTGCGCGAAGTATTAGCCCGGCTATCCGGCAGCCAAACAACTCGTCTGGGCGCAGGAAGAACCAAAGAACATGGGCGGCTGGACTTTTGTCGAGCAGCGACTTGAGAATCTTTTGCCCGCATGCCAACGCGCCGATCTATGTTGGTCGCGTTGCCTCTGCGAGTCCGGCAACCGGATCCTACGCGATTCACCAGGCGGAACAGGCGAGGCTTGTGTCGGAAGCGCTGACGATATCGGCCTAATCAAACAGCGGGGAGCAAGCCCGCCTTCCTGACCTTGAGCTTTTCAACCTCGCGTGCCTTTCTTTCTAGTTGAGAGGCTTTCGATCTCAGGGTAGTTACTCAAGTCTATTCAGCTCAAGGTCGGGAAGGTGGGCTCGCCCCGCTCCTGGTCAACAGTTCACTTCTCTATAAAAATGCAAATCAAACCAATTCTTGGATTATTAACAACCACGGCCCTCTTCTCAGTTCTCGGCTTAAGCGGCGCGCATTTCATCCCGACCGCTTCATTCACTGAACAACTTCGCCTGCCGCAGGAGAAACATCTCAAGAACATCAAGCAGCTCTCTTCAGCGGAGAAAACGCTGAAGCCTACTTCTCGGCTGACGGCAAGCAGCTGATATTTCAATCTAAGCGTGAGGGACGCGAGTGTGACCAGATCTATACGATGAATATCGCTGGCGAGAATGTGCGTATGATCTCGAACGGCGACGGTCGCACCCACCTGTTCTTACTTCTTCCCCAATGGCCAGCGCGTGCTTTACTCATCGACATATCTTGGCGCGAAGGAGTGTCCGCCCAGTCCGGACTTTTTTCCCAGGGCTATGTTTGGGCTGTGTATCCGACATTCGACATCTTTACAGCCCGGCCAGACGGTTCCGACGTGAAAACAGTTGACCAAACGCCTGGCTACGACGCTGAAAACAACCATCTCGCGCGACGGCAAACTCGTGTTCACCTCAATGCGCGATGGTGATCTGGACATTTACACCATGGATGCGAATGGCAAACACGTTCGACGTTTGACGAATGAACTCGGCTATGACGGCGGGCCAGCAATACGTAACTGAACGAAGTATTACC
>ERZ1370068.3665-contig-2769_pt1 | contig 48388 bp, 59 predicted proteins | sample MGYA00561227_ERZ1370068 | MGnify/ENA primary metagenome ERZ1370068 (study PRJEB38410, sample SAMEA6850437) | metagenome | study: Metagenomic assessment of the ecological functions of the soil: analysis of the soil microbiota associated with the... | reverse complement strand
GATCTGCAGGTGGTAATGGCTTTTGAGAATGTATCAATCATGTTTTTGTTTGTGGTTTAAAGATCAATTGACGGCGGATTGACCGACACCAATTATCGATCATCTTGGATCGGCAGGAGGCGAAGGTTGAGTTCCTCTCCAGCCAAAGCTTTGGCTTCGCTAACCGTCAACGCGGCTCCACAAATACCCCAGCGAAGTATATAAGTGATATTGTAAGGATAAAGTGACGAACGTCTTGGAAAAAACATTAACTCAGAACCTCTGCCCGGTACTCTGTCTAAAAGTGCGTTGGTAAGCTCAAGATTGCCTAAATTAAAAACGCCAAGCGGTGATCCTAAAGGTAATGTTGTTCTTCTAAGGTCCGCCGAGTCTCCAAAAATGTTCCATTATTTCTAGCCTTATAAAATCTTAAAGACGGATTAAAATCTGCTGTGTCAGCCAAATTAAATTTGAATACTAATTTATGTGGTCTTGGAGTGCTATTAAGAATATCTCTAATTCCAGTAGAGTCATAACATAAAACTGGAAAATCTACTGATGTAGCGAACGGCAATTTTCCAATTGCGGTATCTGCATTTTTTTGCAGTATTGTCTGTCGATGTTGCTGAACTTCCTTCTTGATTATTGCAGGCGGCAAAAAAATCATACCAAGAAACAGCAGGTAGATTCTTCCAACCGGAAGAACTCATTGATGTGAGCATAGTGCATTTCATAATTTTAAAGTTTTAGTAGTGAAAATGGAGGCAGATTTATATAGACTGCTGCTATTATATTTTATCAATAGCCGGCGGGATCGCGCTGGTGTGGACTTGGGTTGAATTTCCCAAATTCTCACGTCTGTCTTCGTTGGTGCGTAGTAACTATAGTACCTTCGTACAGCTGATTTGGTGGTCTGGAGATTTAATAGGTTCTATAGTCTTCTATAGGTAACATTTCTGCCTTTACGATTCTCTTAAGTTTAATATAATTATTCCCAGCTATCAGAGGCACCTCCTAAATCCGCAAGTTGCCTTGCGTTGTAATTTTGCATCTTCTATGGGCGATGCACTTTGCCGTTCGGGCTCGAGCCTCTGAAGGATAATACCAACTTCATTTTTGATAGATCTTTTCGTCTTCAAATTAGAACTTTAATAACTATTCTCTTGTAGTCTTTCTTTAGCTCTTCCAGTGTATAGAGCTCTTCAATTTTGAAAATGGGAAATCTGCTATTTTAAAGGTTGATAATCACTGTAGCAGTAGAGTCGCTAAGAACAAAATGATCGGGATAATTCGTTTCCCGTCCATTTGAATAAATGGTAGGATAAATAATAATGCTAAAAATAGCGGTCCGATGAATAAATCAGTACTAAAAAAGCCCGTTTTTGTTTTTACGTTTCATTTTTAAAAGTTTTGGTGGTGAATAAATCCGGGAGGGAGTCTTCTATAGGCGGGAAAGCATATCAAGTTATTTATTTAAAACCAAATATCAAATAGACGTACCCGAAAACCAGCGTACAAGTACGCATTTTAAATTAAAGGAGTTTCTACGCAGCCGCCTTTCAGCAATTACCATGTTAGTACGTTGTCACGTTTTAATACGAGATGATACGCTTAGCGAATTGTTATTCTAACGTACTAATTCCCAATAATTTTTTGAGTAGATGCTACCTTGTTCCAGGGGCACCTGTGAGGGCAAAATTGTGGTATAAAAATTACCGCAATGACACCTCAAAAAACCTTCCGCATCAGTCTCGCAGCCATCATGATCACGCTGCTTTATGCTGGCTCCAATTAGCTCAAGTGAAGCTATTCATAAGTCAAAAAAGATATCCTTCAACACCCAACAACAGGTGGTTGATGAAGGGTCTTCTAAACAGACAAACAATATTGATCTTACGATCCCTTTAGGTAATAAAAAGAGAAAAGAAAAAGAATAATAATCATAACGAGGATCAGCCAAAAGCAAAGACATCATTCTGATGAAGAAAAACATAAAAACCATGTTTATCATTATCACAGGGTGAAAGCAAAGAAAAGATCCATACAACATTTTTGCAATTATGCCTGAAAATTTTTATTGCAATTAGTTTTATTTCAGTATTACTTTGCGGCTACCTGAGTATTGGTCATTGAAATGAAAAAATATTTTAATTATAACGGAAGGTTTTTGCGGATGATGAAACAGTTCTATCTAAAGACGATAGGAGCTACCGGTATGGCGATGGGCTTTTTGAAACTATGAAATTGATAAATGGAAATATTTTATTGGAGGATTACCATTTTGAAAGATTGTTTTCGGGTTTAGAAGTTTTAAAATTTAATATCCCTGTTCTTTTTACAAAACAGAAAATTGAAAAGGAAATTAAAGAGCTGAGTAAAAAGAATGAATGAAGAGATCTGCGAGGATTCGTCTTTCAGTATCAAGAGGAAATGGCGGGCTTTATGATTGCGATAATAAATTTTCTTATTTAATTGAATGCTGGCCATTGGAGCAAAAAGGGTATTAATGAAAACGGGTTGATCATTGATATTTTTCCTGATGCAGAAAAAGTATTGATGTTTTTTCAAATCTTAAATCTGCAAATTATCTTCCTTATGTAATGGCTGCTATTTGGGCTAAAGAAAATAAACTCAATGATGCTTTAATTCTAAATCAGCATGACCGGATCTGCGATTCAACAATTGCCAATATTTTTTGGGTAAAAGACAACAAGATCTTTACACCTCCATTAAATGAAGGTTGTGTAGCAGGGGTGATGCGAAAAAAATTTTAGAACTGGCAACTCGGAATTCTGATCATCTCATGCAAAGAGCATATTCTTACTGAGGAGATCTTGCTTCAGGCAGATGAGGTTTTTCTCACGAATGCTATTACAGGCATAAGGTGGGTAAAAGAATGCCGGGGCAAGATTTATAAGAACACAATTAGTAGTAAAATATTTACGACACTGGACTAAACAATTTAATCAAACCTCGGGTTTACAAAATTATTCAGCTTGGATCCGAAGCGATAATTAAGACCAAAACTAGTATAGAAACTATAACCCGAAGCGATTTGTCTCCGGCGGGTAAGCGACTTCCGTGACATCGGCTTCTTCTTTTGGCAAATAAATTTGGTCACGGCTTAGTTCTGCATAAGAGTAGAAATTAAAAGATAATCCGCCGGTTATACGTATATCAACTTCTCCATTTACACTACAGATTCAAATATTTCCAATCATGGAAATAATTGTGATAATCTACTCCAAATTCTATGGTACCCCATTTTTGCTTGAAAGAGAGATTGGCTTCTACACTTTGTCCATAAAGAGTTTCCTTAAGCTTATCATACAGGGTGGTATCGAAATATGAGTTTCGCCTTACATCAACAGTATAGGACAAGGTGAAAAATTTTGTATTCACTTCTTTATATGGATAAATGTCATATTCAAAACCTGTACGAAAAAGTAACCTGCCTTTATTATTTGAAAAGCTACTGCGGGATAATTCTACCTGGTATCCATATGACCAATGGTCATTAATGCTTTTATGAGATAGTGTTGAAAATTATAACTCTCATTTTTGTTTACTATCTTTTGTTTCGCTGTACTATCTTCAAGGTAATAACTATCCCTGTTTTTGTCTACCATATGCTTCAAAGCCTACTTTCAATTCTTCTGTTACACGATTTGCAGCAAAATTTGCTCCCACACGGGAAGTCTTATACACTTCGTCAGCACTTATATTCCCATTTGCTCCTGCACGAAACACCCAATAATTCCAGGGGTCTTTGGTAGTAGCTGATGTGTCTTTCTTTTTTCATCACGTTTTTACTTTCATTTCAATTGCTATGTCCTTTCCATTGCCGGCTTTAACGATATAGGGGGTAAGACCGAGCTTCAGATGTTTGATCAACAGATCTCTTTCTTCAAAATCAGTTGCATTAGCATCCGTATTAAATCGTAATGTATCGGTCATTTGCTTGAACTTATTTTGTCCAAAAGAAAATAAGTTGGAATTGACTTCCGCCACCACCCGTTTCCTGTTCTGTTATTAGTATATGCAGATCTGCCGCCTGGTTATCAAGCAGAAAGTCAACAATGTTAATTTCCGTTTTTATGAAAGTCTGGTCGCACCAGGTATTGCTGCAATCAATAAATACTTTGAGCCTGTGAACGGGTTGATTATTATTCTGAGCTTTTATAAGAAAAGTGATAAAAAGCAGAGTAAGTAATAGGAAAGGCTTTCTCATGTTGGTGTGTGGTTTGGGTTTTCGATTTACAAATAACGCATCAATACATAACCTCTTGTGTTAACGAAACGACAAAAACGATGATTCAATAGCAAAGTAAATCCATATTCTGCTGACAAATAAACCTACTTTATGAAAGGAACAACTCACTTGATGATTGGACAGAACTAACTGGTAATTGTGTTGCTGCTATTTTATACAGAGTTTCTATTGCCTGTTTTCCATCATTTCAGCAAGATCGATCGAAAAATGAGTATTTACATAAAGTTCGATATGCTGTCGCATTACATCTTCACTCATTTCCTGCGAATGTTGCTTTTACATAATCAGTAATTAATGGATAATTGCTGAATGCAAATTCAATACTCTTTCTTATCAGCTTGTCAATTTTCAAACTTGTTTCTTTGTCAATTGAATCTTTTAACAGCAGTGCCGCCTAGCGGGATCGGCGCTTTCATTTTACTCTCAAATATTCACCAAGGTCAGTTACTTTATGCAATCCTTTTGTGCTGGTAAGTAAAGCGATTTTCAGAAGCGACACCTGATGACCCCAAGCTTCCGTTTGTGTCATTTAATACTGATTCTTCGATCGCTGAAAATATCATATGTGCTTTCTTATTCTTGCTTCCGCGATGTAGCGCAAGGAAAATAAAAGATTCGCAGTTGTGTTCTCTCCGGGTAATGCAATAGTGGCTTGTTGAAAGTTAAACATGTCCTGATATCGTTGAATGTTTTGTTCTGAAATTAACAACGGCTCAACACCCTTGCCCAATGCAGCACCTGAATTAAGTAAAACATATTTATCAAGATTTTGAAAAAAAGGCAGGATAGCTGAGTTTTCGTTATATCAGTGTTTTTCAAATGACCATTTGTTTAGCGTCTCCACATCTTCAAGCACACATCAAACTCCAATCCTTCAGTATCGATCTTTTATTTTACCAATGCATCGAAGATGAAAGTGTCGTTAGGACAAGGTGAAAATCCAAGAGTTAGTTTCATTAGTAAGAAATTATTAATTCTTAATTAATAATTATTAATTGTTTTAATGAGTGTGTCATTTAAATTGGCGATCGAATCCATCATATCCCACTTCTTCTTATTTCTTTCGCCAATATAATTTGAGATACTCCTGATCTGCTACAAATGGGACGTTTTCCATTAAACAAACATAATGCAAGTGCGCTGCACCTTCCATTGATTCAGTAACCGGATCAAACACATCACGATAAAACTTTATCATTTGTTTTGAAGTGCTGATCTGGTTGACTGAAATTCCACTTTACAATTTTATAGTTTGGTTTTTTAAAACCTCTTTATTTGGATTTATCTAACCATCCCTTTTATATGGATACTGGTCTTGAGGCACCAGGTTTAAGATCAAATGAGTTTTGAGTCTTTCAGTTCACACCACACTTTGATCTGCAATTGCATCTTGCTTTACTGCTACAACTGCACCTAATAAGGAATTTCAAGGTCAAAAGCAACCGCAACCCGCGGCTTGTATCACCAGGCCGTATTTTTTTAAAGCAAGTTGTTTGGCTAAATGATAAGTGCTTGCGGCAAGCCCGATCCCGGAAATAAGTATATCTGCATTATTGATATCGCCTGTTCTTGTCAATTCAATAAAAGGATTAATTTCTTTCGCTGTAGCTGCAACTACCAGTATATTTTTTCCCATTTTGGCAAATATCGTACATCATTGTTAAAGCTGATGGCCTTACCTTTGCCGCTCATTATTTTCCTCCGCCCGATGCTGTGAGGAACAAAAAAGTAAAGCATGGTTTACTTAACAAGAATTGAACATTTTAACGCTGCCCATAAGCTCTATAATCCCAACTGGAGTAAGGAAAAAAACGATGAAGTGTTTGGCAAATGCGCCAACGAGAACTGGCATGGCCACAATTTTGAATTGTTTGTTACAATAAAGGAGACCCTGATCCCGAAACCGGTTTTATTTTTGATGCAAAGAAATTGGGCGGATTGATAAATGAAAAGGTAATTGAAAAGCTGGATCATCGTAACCTGAACATTGATGTGGATTTTATGAAAGGGAAACTTTGTTCTATTGAAAACCTTGTGATGGGAATTTGGCAAGAACTGGAGCCACATCTTCCACCGCCGGTTCAGTTGCATTGTTTAAAACTTGTAGAGACTGCCAAGATATTTGTAGAATATTACGGTAGTAAATAATTCACTGAACAATATCCTCTGAGATCTGTTATAATTATCGAATAAATGGGAAAAAAAGTAGCAATATTCAGAAAAGAACATTTCAATTCAGCGCATCGTTTATTTAATGCTGATTGGGATGACGAAAAGAATATGGAAGTATTTGGGAAGTGTGCTTTGCCCAATTATCATGGTCATAATTATGAGCTGATAGTAAAAATAATTGGTGAGCCGGATGAGAAAACTGGTTATGTAATGGATCTAAAGAAATTGAGTGACCTTGAAAAAGAAAAAAATTATTGAAAGATTCGATCATAAGAACCTGAACCTGGATACTGAGGAATTCAAGAACCTGAATCCTACAGCAGAAAATATTGCGGTCGTTATTTATGAATTATTGCGTCCGCATATCCCTAAAGAAAAAGATTTGCAGATAAGATTGTATGAAACACCGAGAAATTTTGTGGAATACCCTGTTGGTTAGATGATAGATGAAAGGGATAAATGATATGTTGAAGTTGACTGTTGTACTAGAGAGCTGGACGTCAAGGTGCGAGCAAGGGACGATGAGTAAGTTACAAAAGCTGGTAACAAAAATATTTTTAAATTGGTTTTATGGCATATAAAAAAACAGAACAATACGAAGACGAGATCACGAGTGGGCTTGTAAAAGCTATGGTGAAGTTCTTGGATTGCTTGGTGAAGATCCGGAACGTGAAGGATTGAAAAAAACTCCTGAACGGTTGGCGAAAGCGATGCAATATCTTACGCAGGGTTATCATCTTGATGCAAAATCAATCATCAACTCAGCAAAATTTCATGAGGAAGTAAGTGAGATGATCGTGGTAAAGGATATTGAAATTTATAGTATGTGCGAACATCACATGCTGCCTTTTATTGGTAAAGCACATGTGGCTTATATTCCCAAATGGATGGATAACAGGGTTTGAGTAAAATAGCAAGAGTGGTAGATGTTTTTGCGCGACGCCTGCAGGTGCAGGAAAGATTGACGATACAAATTAAAGATGCTATTAAGGAAACATTGAATCCTTTAGGTGTAGCTGTTGTAATTGAGGCTAAACACTTATGCATGATGATGCGTGGCGTGCAAAAACAAAATTCAACAACCACTACTTCAGCATTTGACGGAGAGTTTCATAAAAATTCTACCCGCAGCGAGTTCCTGAAACTTATATCAGCCGATTTAAGCTAATCCGGTATATTTGTAATTCATTAAAAGGTTTGATACAATAAAGTATTAAACCTTTTTATTTCCGGTTGATCACCAAATTTTGATCGGAAGGGTGGGGGTAAATTATCGAACCATGAAACATGCATTTGTATTTCCGGGCCAGGGATCACAATTTCCGGGCATGGGTAAAGATCACTACAACAATAGTGTCTTCGCTAAAAATTATTTGAACAATCGAACGAGGTTCTTGGTTTTCGTCTTTCAGATATTATGCTCAATGGTACTGAAGAGGATCTTAAACAAACCAATGTAACTCAACCGGCAGTTTTCCTGCATTCGATCGTTGCTTACAGAACTATTGAAAGTGCATCACCTGATATGGTGGCCGGTCATTCACTCGGTGAATTTTCTGCATTGGTTGCAAATGGTACACTGAGTTTTGAAGATGCTTTGCAACTTGTATCTGTTCGTGCCAGGGCTATGCAAAAAGCTTGTGAAATGAATCCATCTACAATGGCGGCTGTTTTAAATCTTGCAGATGATAAAGTAGAAGCGATCTGTGCGGAGGTACAAAAGAAACTGGCGAAGTAGTAGTGCCTGCAAACTATAATTGTCCGGGACAATTGGTAATAAGCGGAACAATAAAGGGAATCGATATTGCCTGCGAAAGAATGAAAGCTGCTGGTGCTAAAAGAGCTTTGGTTCTTCCGGTTGGTGGAGCTTTTCACTCTCCATTGATGGAGCCGGCAAAAAAGAATTGAAGAGAAGCTATTGAAGCAACTAAATTTCATAATCCCACTTGCGCCGTTTACCAAAATGTAGTTGCCAGAGCTGTAATGGATAAAGATGAAATAAAGCAAAACCTTATCGATCAACTTACTGGCGCCGTTCGCTGGACACAAAGTGTTCAATCAATGATCGCTGATGGAGCGTCGAAGTTTACAGAATCGGGTCCGGGTAAAGTGCTTCAAGGATCTGATCTTAAAAATTGAAAAATCAATGGAAGTAAGTGGAGTGAGTTAAAAAAATTATATCTTTAAAATAGAAAGCCGAACCACCAAAAGGGTTCGGCTTTTTTATGCGCAGATTTACTATTTGCTGATGTTCCTGATTAGGTTAAATTGTAAACACTAAAACTAAGGTCATGAGAAAAATTCTACTTGCATCTTATTGCCATCATTTTTCTTTTATTGCAAATAGCCAAAATGCAGATCGATGCGGATCGAATGCGGCCATAAAGCAACAAATGGCTGCTGACCCTGCTTATGCAAAAAGTTGAAGCATTATTAAAGAATAAAGGCAACTATTCAAGAGTCATGATAAGAGAGGAAATACCCTTCATCAAGCGCCATCACAATTCCTGTAGTAGTTCATGTAGTATATAATACAGCTGACACAGAATATATCTGATGCACAAGTACAATCACAGATCGATGTATTGAATGCAGATTTTACTGCAAGCAATAGCGACTATAATAACTACGATGCTGGTTATGGATCAGTAAAGGTGATCTGGATATAAACTTTTGCCTTGTCCAGGTTAATTCATAAACAGACAAAGACAAAACTCATTTGGAACAAATGATAACATGAAGTATAACTAAAAGAGGAGGTTCAGATGCTGTTGACCCAATGCATGTATTTAATATATGGGTGTGCGATCTTGGCAGTAAACTTTTAGGGTATGCATATTACCCCGGCATCAGCCCGGAAAAATTTGGGGCTGTATGTCATGTCAATGCTTTTGGAAAAGGATCGCAGATATAATTTATTTGCTGATTATGATCTTGGCCGTACTAGCAACACATGAAGTTGGGCATTGCTTTGGCCTTGTACATATCTGGGGAGATTCAAATTGTGGTAGTGATGAGGTTGATGATACTCCTTTGCATAATGCTGCCAATTTCTGCTGTCCTGGGCAAGGCCATTTGAGCACTTGTGTACAGGAACACCTTTAGAGATGTGGATGAATTATATGGATTATACAGATGACAGGTGCATGTATTTCTTTAGCGATGGGCAGGCATCAAGAGCTGATTTTTTATTGATACCGACCCGCAATTAAACAGCATTATTAATTCCGCTTGTACGAATGCACGGGCAAATAATAATGATATTACTATGTCATCAAATAATACGTTCAATCCGGCAAGAACTATAGCTGGTAATATTTCATTATATCCAACTATAACTTCAGGACGAACTTACTATATCAGTTAATGATCCAACAGAAGGAAAGGTTGGTGTAAATATTTATAATCAAGCGGGAGCTTTGATGATGAAGCAACAAATATTTATTTCAAATGGGAAAAGATATGATCAACTTGATGTAAGCAAACTTCCTAATGGAATTTATTTCGTGGAATTTACACAGACCACAAATAACCAAACTAAGAAATTTATTGTTCACCATTGAGAGTAACAATAGATGAGGGTCCCCTGCTTCGGTGGGGGATTTTTATACATTGATACTGCAGTTGATCCACTCAGGATCAAAGTTAGTGTTGAAATATTTTTTATAAAAATTGATGGCAGGTTCATTCCATTCCAAGTACCTGCCACATCATGCCACTGAATTTTTTCTTTTGCTTCTTCGATCAAACGATCCATTAATAATTTACCTATTCCTTTTCCTCTTGCTTCTTCTGTAACAATTATATCTTCTAAATACATTCGTTGTCCTTTCCAGGTTGAATAACGAATATAATAAAGAGCAAATCCAAGAATGATCCCATTCTCTTCAGCAACAAAAGACCACCACACAGGATTTTTCCCAAAACCACTTTCAGTAAAATGTTCCAATGAAACTGTTACTTCATTAGGAGCTTTTTCATAAACAGCCAACTCTGTGATTAACTCAAGTAAGCTGGGAACAATCCTCTTTAACAGCTCTGCGAATCTGAATCACTATTATTAATTTTTAATTATTAATTCTTCATTCCAAATCCCGGCCCTTTTACAAACCTCCCGGCTTTTGCACCAGTATGCTCATCATCTTTTAAAACCTGTACACCATTTACAAAAACATGGATCATTCCTTCCAGAATATTGATGTGGTTTTTCAAAAGTGGCATTGTCTTTTACTTTTGCAGGATCAAAAATTACAATATCAGCATAATAGCCAACTTTCAATTCTCCACGTTTTTGAAGTTTTAAATTATCAGCAGGAAGTTTTGCAAGCTTACGTATCGCTTCCTGTAAAGGCATGAGCTTTTCATCTCTTGAATATTTACCCAATACTCTTGCAAAGTTTCCATAAGCTCTTGGATGTGCATTTGATTTCAGGAAAACACCTTCAGTGGTATAAGAACCTTCATCACTTCCAAAGCTTACCCACGGTAATGGAAACTTGTTTTTTTACATTCTCTTCATTCATCAGAAAATAAGCTACACCAACTCTAGTGCTATCCTGTATGATCAAGATCCATTGCGGTTTCTTCAGGAGATGTGCCGCGAATTTTTGCAACTTCTGCTAAAGTTTTGCCCGTAAATTTTTTAATGAATCTTGTTTAAAACCTAATAACAAAACATGTTCAGCACCACCTGCACCGTAATATAAATTTTCCCAATCAGTAGCATCCGTATTCATTGCCTTCACCATTTCTTTCCGGATCTTCGGATCCATTAATCTTTCTCTCAGTTTTCCAAAGCCACCATCCTGCAAGGTCGGAGGAAATGCAGATGTCATTCCTGTTGCTCCTGCAACATAGGTATACATGTCTGCAGTAATAGCCTGTCCTTCGCTTCTTGCTCTTTCCACCCGTGCGGATCACACTATCCATTTTGCTCCAATTATTTTTTCCGCCTGCCTTTAAATGAAAAATTTCTGCAGGTATACCAGCTTCTTTTGAAATGGTGATGAGTTCTTCAACTGCTTCCAGCAATTTGTTTCCTTCACTGCGCATATGACTTGTGTACATGCCGCCATATTTCGCTGCTTCCTTTGATAATGCGATCAGCTCATCGGTCTTTGCAAAAAAATCAACAGGGTAGATCAATGCATTCGTTACACCTAATGCTCCTTCTTCCATTGCTTGTCTTATCAACAGCTTCATGCTATCTAATTGTGCTGGGGTAGGAGCTACATTATCTTCGCCGATCACATACATGCGAACTGCACCTGTGCCAACAAATGAAGCGATATTAGGTGAGATCCCTTTTTTCTCTAAAAATTCATGTATTCTCCGAGTGTGTTCCATTCCACATCATATTTAATATCACCTTGTCCTTCTTTTAGCCTGCATTTTCATTTTAGGATTCAGCGGACCCATACTGAATTCAGTAAAATATTTCGGTTGTCACTCCTTGTTTTATATCGCTTTGTCCTCTTCCATCTTGTATCAAACTTTCTTCAGAATGTCCCATCATATTTATAAAACCAGGGGCAACAGCATTTCCTTTGCGTCCACTTCATTTTTGCTGAAGCTTTTGACAGGTCGCCAATGAATGCAATGGTATCAGCATTTATTCCAATATCGCCTTTGTAACGGTTCGCCACCATTGCCATCATAGATCATTCCATTGCGAATGATAGTAGTCGTATTCTTGTTTTGAAGAATTACATCCAAAAAGAATTGCAGTAAATGCAATAAATAAAAATGATAAACGCATAAGCTGATTTTAGTTTTGTGATTGACGCTTTATGATCTTTCCCGGATAAAGTTCAGTGGTTTTTTTATTTTCAAAAACAATAGTTCCATTTACCCAAACATGTTTCAATTCCTTCAGAAAGTTTATGAGGTTCCGCAATAGTTGCTTCAATCTCTTACTGTTTCGGGATTAAAGATAACCAAGGTCAGCAAAATAACCCGTTTTGATCAACCCTCTTTTTGATCCCCATCTGTTGAGCAGATAAGACCAGTCATTTTATAAATAGCCTGCTGCATGGTTAATGCTTTCTTCTTTTTTACATAATTACCAAGCACTCTTGTAAAAGCTCCATAACCCCCGCGGATGTGTGTTCCTGCTGATGAACCGTCGGAGCAAATATTTGTGTGCGAGCCATTGCATTAACTTTTTATATCAGTTTCACTCATAGAAGTGGCCATAATATTTTCCTGGCAGTCGCGACCATTCTTCTTTTCCCAATCATCAATTCTTTTGATCAGTTCAACCAGCATTCGTGAGTGGAGTTTTATTTTCCAGTTTTGCAATTTCTGCTAAGCTTTTTCCCGCATAAGCAGGATTCACTTCATAAGAACCGAGAATAATATCATTCAGGCAAGGTGATCTCTTTAAAATAAGTTCTGCTTCTTTTTCATCATTAAAGTTTCTATCCGGAAATAAAACTTTGATCGTTGAATTCCAAAAGGCATACGGATAAATATCAGCAGTAATATCGATCCCATTTTTTCTTGCCGCATCAAATAAAGCCAGCAGGCTATCAGCTTTCCCCAGATATTATGCATCGCTAATTTGATATGACTTACCTGCACAGGAATTTTTGCTTCCTTGCCAATTGTGATCACTTCATCAATTGCCTTCCAGAAATAGCGGTCTTCGCTGCGGATATGACTAATATATCTTCCGCCAAAAGGAGTAACCACTTTTGCAAGTTGTAATATTTCATCATTGCTGGAATAAATACCCGGATCATATTCTAAACCCGTTGATAAACCAAATGCTCCCGCTTCCATATCCTGTCTGCAGAAATATTTTCATTTTATCAATTTCCTGCTTGTGTAGCAAAGCGTTTATAATCTTTGCCCAAAACTGAATCACGCAATGTATTATGTCCGCTGTAGGAACCAATATTTACTGCAACAGCGGTGTCATTTAGTTTTTTATAAAATCTGATAAGGGAAAATTGGAACCACCATCTTGCCCAATAATAATTGTTGTGATTCCCTGGCTTACAGCCGCAATAAGATCACGATGCTTAAATAGATTACCTCCTGCATGATGACTATGTGTATCAATAAAGCCCGGAGCTACAGCTTTTCCATTTGCATCAATTTCTTTTTTGCAGATGCTTTTGAAAGATCACCAATGAATGCGATTGTGTCAGCATTTATTCCAATATCTGCTTTGAATGGTTCACCGCCATTGCCATCATAGATCATTCCATTGCGGATGATCGTATCATAAACTGTTTTTCGTTATTACAGGAAATAGAATAAAACAAACAGAAACAAGTAATATCCTGATTCTCCTTGTCATACTTCATTTTCTTCTTGTTGCTTTAAAAGTTCCGTTTGGTTGAATAAAACTTGCTGACAGTAATTTCTCCTTTATCATTCTCTTCAAATACTACGCTGTAACCTTTCTTACAGTTTTAAATTCAAATTTATTTTTATCGGTTGGCACCAGTTCATATTCAGGCTGACCTTCGACAAATGCAGTATAAAGTTTTTCTCCTTTGATATAAAATTTAGCAAACCGCATTAGGTTGAAATTCATAATTCACCAACAAATTTTTCAAGATCAGCTTTAGCTATTTCTTTAGGTTTTGGAACACGATTGAATTCAATGTCCTTGAGGCCTAGCTTGAATTGGTAATGACATCATATCTAATATCTCCAGCACGCATTCATGTGATATTGGATATTGAGCTGTGCTGGTCCAGTCGTATCGACCCCGTCTTTTTATCAATGGGAAATAATTCAAAAATATCATAATGATAATGCCGTAAGAACGCATCCCCATTTCTTGAACGGAAAACAATGAATCGGCTTTAGTATAAATATCTCTATTGTTCCATAACCAGTTATTAAACAGACCTTCATAATCACTAAACCTTATGCGAGGGCTTTGTTCCTGTTTTTTTATTGCTGGCGGTTTTTTCTCTGCCTCTTTCGCAGCAGCTTTTGCTTTTGCCTGTGCATCATTGGTTCTTTTGTTCCAGTCAATTTTGTTTAAACCAAATAACCTGTCTGCAATTGTATTTCTTACAATTCCCGGAACTGCAGAACCATTTTGATTGGTCAATATTATAATGCCGATACTATCTGAAGGGAAAAAACTTGTACTTGCTGAAGAAAGCCATCAATATTACCACCGTGCTCAACACGATAATGTCCCCGGTAAGAACTGAGGAACCATCCGAAACCATAATTACTTAGGAAGGCGTCAGGTACTTCTTTGTCAGGCAACGCAGCACCAACAACCATTTGCGATGATATAGCACTGGCTGTTACATAATTTGATGGCAAAATTTCTTCACCATTGAATTTGCCGCCATTGATCCACGTAATAACCCAATTCGCCATTTCATTGACGTTGCTGTTAATTCGCTTCCAGCAGGTCCCATTGCATTTATATCATAGTAATCTGTTTTTTTGATGATGCTGTCTTTGAAAACTATATATCCTAATGAAGCATCACTCATTTTTGCTAGATCATGAACTAGAAAAATTAGAGCTGTTCATTCCAAGTGGAGTCAATATGTTTTCTTTTACATTTTGCTCCCAACTTTTGCCCAACAATTTTTCGATATCATTCCCTGTGCAAGGAACATAAAAGTTGTTGTATTGCCAGGTTTGTCTCACCGGTGCAGTCGGTTCTTGATATTGAATACGCTTCAATAAACTGTCTCTTGAGCCGTATTAAAAGATACCACGAATAAATCGTGACGGGGCCAGCCCTGTACGATGACACATCATATCTCTTACTGTGATCGAATTATTCATTTCATCTTTGAAGAATTTTAAGTCGGGTAAATATTCAGTTGCAGGTTTATCAAGATCCAGCTTTGCCTTCTTATTCAGCAGGCCAAGTAATAGATGCAGTGAATGCCTTGGTGCAGGAGCCAATGGCAAACAAAGTGTTCGTTGTTACCGGTAATTTTTGTTCATAATCACGATAACCAAAACCTTTTGAATAAATTATTTTTGTTCTTACTGACAACAGCCACTGCAAAGCCGGCTGCTTTTTCTGTCTTTTAAAACTCTTTGTAAAACTGTATCTAATCACCTTCAAAAGGATCAACTGGTTTAATTAATCTTTTTTGGTGCGAATAAGGAACTGCTGATGATCAGAAGCAGCTGTAGAGTGTGTGTAGTGATCTCATTTTTAGTTTTATTTTGAAGTGCTTGATTCAATGTCATTTAAAATATCCTCTACATTTTCCAATCCCAACGCTCGATTCTTATCAATCCGTCAGTGATGCCATATTTTCTGCGGCTTTCTTTTGGTGTGCCGGCATGTGTCATTGATGCAGGATGGCAAAGAATTGCTTTCTGGCAGTGCCCAGATGAAACAGTGCGAACACACATTTTTAAGTTTATTCATGAAATCAATACTTGCTCTCAATCCATTTTTCAATTTCAAAGCTTAGCATGCGCACCACCATGTTTCATTTTGTTTCATTGCTACTTTATGATCAGGATGTGATTCAAGCCCAGCATAATTGACTTTTGAAATGGCGGAATGGTTATTCGAGAAATTCCGCCACTTTCATTGCATTAAAGCAATGACGTTCCATTCTTAAGTTCAAGTGTTTTCAATCCCTGTGTTAAAAGGAACGCATCAAACGGATTGCTGTTGCCGCCAAGAATGCGATAAGTTTTTTAACCGGGCCCATTCATTTTTCTAGATCTTTTCCAACAAGCACACCACCGATAGCAGTGCCATGATCCATTTAAAAATTTTGTGGTACTGTGAAAAACAAAATCAACTCCATATTTAAATGGTTGCTGCAGGAATGGAGTGGCGAATGTATTGTCAACTGCTACAAGAAGATTGTTTGCTTTGGCGAGCTTTGTCAACTCTTCCAGTATCCACACATTGAATAGTTGGGTTGGCAGGAGTTTCCAGATGCATCATTTTAATTTCAGGATTGGCTTTGATCGCTTCCTTTGCTTTATTCAGATCCCTGAGATCGTAACGATCACTGGTTCAATGCCAAACTGTGGAAGAACTTCTTGTGATCATTTCTTCGAGGCCACTGTAAAGAGAATAATGGGAAAGGATCTTATCGCCTTTTTTCAGACTACTAATCATTAATGTTGCTCAGTGCTGCCATTCCTGATGAATGCAGAAAAGCTTTGAGTTGCAGAGCATTTCCGGCAGCCATCTTTTAAACCAAATGCTTCTAAGAGCCGCGATCTTATTTTCTGCTTCAGTAAAATTGGGATTACCCCAGCGGCTATAGATATATCCTTCTTCTTCTGCCACTGAAACGGCGCATTCCTTGTTCTGCTTCATCATAAACGAACGTTGATGAGGCATAAATAGGAGTGACATGAGCATATAAGCGGGTCTTGCGTCATGACCGGCATGCAAGGCAGCCGAGCCAAAACCGGAAAGTGGAAAACTTTTATCCATATTGAAATTTTGAGTCACGATATTTATCGAAAGAAACTAATAATTGTCCCGATAGTTATCGGGATCAAATGTAAATGATTTCAACTTCAGCTGTAAAAGCCTCACACAATTCACTACCAAGCACTCGAACCATGAAAGAAATTCTTTCTCAATTCGCAGCCTATAATACTTGGGCCAATCAAAAATTATTTGATGTAATTGTTGCATTGCCCGGAAGAAAAGCAACTGCAGGAATTACCAAGTAGTTTTAAGAATTTATATGCCTACTATGCTCCATATGTGGGATGCTGAGAGTGTTTGGTGGCAACGATTGAAGTTGCAGGAACGAACTTTAGCGCCAAGTGGAAATTTTAAAGGAACTACAAAGGATATTGCCCATAGCTTGTTGCAACAAAATCATCAATGGCAGGAGTGGGTGTCTTCCGCAAGCTGATCCAATGCTGGATCATGTTTTTCAATATTACAATTCAAAGAAAGAATGCTTTAAACAGCCGATCTTTCAAATGATCCTGCATGTTTTCAATCATGGCACTTATCATAGGGGCAATTAGTAAATATGCTTCGCCAACTAGGTAGTTGAAAAAATTCCGCCAACAGATTTTAGTGTGTGGAGCAGGAAAAGTAAAGTGCTTCCTTGGAAACCGGATTCATTAAAACGTAAGGAAGATAATAATTGGAAATATAAATATACTTGCTATTGGCTTACTCAAAATCTTTATACAAATTGTTTTTTCAACACAACTGTTGACAGTGCTACCATGCTACCAGCCAGGCACAGTTATATTTTAAAACAAAAACCTTAGCGCCGAAAACGGGCTTTCCGGCATACAGGGTAACCTGCTTCCATAAAGATAAAAAAGGATTTATGTGGATAGGGCAATCTGCAATGGGTTGAACAGGTACTGATGGACATCTTCATTTTTAAAAGCGTTTCGACCGGCGGCCGGTAATTCCCATTTCCAACGAAATAATAAATGATATATAGCCAGCCATTGTGACAGCAAGGGCAGAATATGGGTAGCCACCATGCAGGGACTGAATATTTGTGACCTCCGCCGCTAATAGCTGGACTTGTATGATGCTCAGACCCCAGGAAATACATTAGTACGAAGCAATTCCAAACTCCTTGCAGTATGAGGATATTAATGATAGATAAAAACGACGCCTGGTGTGGATAGCATCCGATGTTCATGCATTTTGCAGCTATGATGCCCACACGGGCTAGGTTTACTTATTATGACTGGCCTGGTTTGCCCGGAGCAACCCTGCAACTAAACAATACAAATGCAAGTCCATACAAAAATTTTCAGCAAAAAGCGACCATGAATTTGGGCTGGAGTGCTACGGCAGGGCTGGTGTTCGCTTGACACAGGAGATACAAAGCGATTCGCGTACTTATTGCCAGTGGTGGGTATTATGCTTACGTCACTTGGATAATTGGATCTATGACCCTGAAGGTAATAAAAGTATTTCTTTCTACCGAAGAGCCGGCAAACTGTTTTACCTATGACGGAAACAGAGAATAAATACAGCGCAGTTTTTTGCATGGATGAAGCAATAAAATACCTCTTCCACCAGTGCTTCTTCCAGCTCCGGAGCAAAATGAAATATGGATGCCTTCTGAAAAGGGCTGATAAAAATAAGCAACGATAGAAAAATAAGGATAGAACAAAACATTCCACAACTTACCGGCACGCTGCTTTCCGGCGGCTACTATGTCTGTTTATACTGACGATAATCAATATACGCTGGGTGGCTCAAAAACGGCATTTCTGTCTTTGACCCTTCGGCACAGGCATTCCTCTTTCCTGCCTTTGCTCCCGGTATCAGATAAAGAAAGTATCAACAATATGGGTGGGGTACTTTGTGATGATAGCAGCCATTGCTATTTTGTGTGCAGTCTTAACCCCGCAGCCAGTATTCATCATCAACAGCATAAGTGGGCAGATAGATAAAATAATGACTGATGAAACCGGTAACCCATTGCCAATTATGCATAAACATAGAAAAAGACCGTACATAATAACCTCTGGCTGCTTACCGATAACCATGTTTACAATTATAATAGAAATACAGGAAAATTTGTATTATTCGCCACGCCCAATAAAGGAACAAAAATGACCTACGTTCCGGGACATGTTGCACGATGAAGAAGGCAACTATTGGTTTGCTCCTTATAATGGCGGGCTATTTTATTATAATACGGCAACAAAAAAGAATTTATCGTACCCAAAGACAGTTCTCTGAAACGCATCAGAAACAGCCACAGGGATCAGCACTGTCGCCAATAAAGGAGAAATATTGATTGGTAGTTTTGGAGAAGTATTTACAGTTATAATTTGTTTACAGGCAAGCAATAATTCTATCACGACAAAAAGCGGCACGGAGCGCATTATTTCTTATTAACGATATTGATAAAGATGCTAATGGCACACTGTGGGTAGCCACATCTTCCGAGTTTTCAGGTATAACCCGGGTATGCCTTTCCGAAAAGCCTTCACCGGGTTTGATATGAGGCAGGCTTACCAATAATAATATTCTTTCCTTATGTAGTGATGATGATACTACCCTCTGGCTTTTATCGGGCAATGGACTATCGGCAATGAATACTCAGGGTACAATTTTATTTGATCTGAAAGATGCAACTGCCATTCAATTTTACCTCCTACACTTCTGATAACATATTTCCGCATGATATTTTTTTCAGTTCCACTAAACAAAGAATTATTAGTGGGAGTTGGCGGTGGGTTATTAATTTATTCTCGCTGAAACAGAAGGATAGTTTGGCTTCATTCCCAATAGTGATCACCAATATAAAATCATCTGGTAAAACCCTCACAGACCTTCAAATTAATGGAGCATCAGCTTTATGAATTCCTTACAGGTCCAATTCCGCAGTATTTGAATTTGCCGGTTTATACTTACGGTAATGATGCCGGTCTTGTGTTTGAATATAAACTGGACGGTTCCTGATAAGGATTGGAGTAAATGCAAATAAGAATTTTGAGGCGGAGTCTACCAAAACCTGCCGCCGGGTAAGTATAGTTTTTATGTACGTGCAAGAGAACAGGAGGAATCGTTGTAAAGCCGAAATGCAGGGCTATTCTTTCAGGATAATACCTGCTTTCTGGCAAACATGGTGGTTTTATTTTTAATAGCGGCATAGTCTGTCGGCCGTGGAGTCTATATTATTCCGCTACCGGTTGAATCAACAACTAAAATTATCGAAATGCGTAACCGCATCAGCCAGGACCTGCATGATGAAATAGGAGCATCAATGAGCTGGTATTAACCTGACCAAGCCAGATGGCCAGCTGAAAAATTACAGCATAACAAGACCGGAGGAAGCATCTGCTTATTTATTTAAAAGTGAAAAATTATACTCGCAGGATGTAATTGAAAAGCTGAGTGATATGGTATGGGATATTTAATCCTCAAAATGATAGTATCGAAAAATTGTTGCTGCGGTTAAAAGTCATTTACTATTTCGGTTGCATTGTCAAAAAATATATGAGATTCATTTTGTAACAGGTAAAGCAAGTGAAACAAGCGAATTTAAGCTATCCGGCAACGCAAAGGCAGATTTTACTCTGATAAGCAAAGAAGCCTTTAACAACAGCTTCTAAATCTTCAGGATGCAGCAATATTATTAACAGCTTATGCCAACGGTTCTAAATGGCAGCTTCAGGATACAAGATGATGGCAAAGGGTTTTCATATCTGTCAGAAAATACTGATGGCAATGGTTTACGGAATATGTGGCAAGAGCGGAAGAAGTAGAGTGCAATAATTCAAAATCAGATGCACGAACCCGGCACAAGGAACTACGATACTGCACTGGAATTATAATTACCCCATTTGTGGTGCTTAGTACAGATCAAAGATTCCATCAACATACATTTGTAATGTGATTGGCAGCAAAGAAATACGGGTTAGCTATTTTTGAAGATAACCCGATCATGATGGATGCTTATCGTTCTATTTTGAACGGATCGCCGGGCTATATGTTGCACCGGAAGTTTTACGAGTTGTAATAACTGGAAGAATGATATTGAAAAAAGCAATCCTGATGTGATATTGATGGATATTGAAATGACGGGCATCAACGGAATAGCGGCAACAAGGTCTGATTAAAAAGAATTCCCTGCCGTAAAAATATTAATGCAAACTGTTTTTGAGGACGATGCAAAAATATTTGAAGCGTTATGTGCAGGAGCCAATGGCTATATCTTAAAAATACCATCCCCTGTAAAAATGCTTGAAGGCTATCACAGATGTGCAGAATGGAGGCGTAGCATTTACATCCAGCTGTAGCTTCTAAAGTAGTCAAAGCTTTTTCAGCAATTCATTGCGCCGATTAGTTAACTATACCTGATTATCAACTCTCCGATCGGAAAAAAGAAATTCTGCATTTGCTTACCGAAGGCTTACCCATGCCACGAATTGCTGAAAAATATTTCTTAGCTATCATACAGTAAGGGATCATGTAAAAGTATTTATCAAAAACTGCATGTAGCATCATGCCACTGAAAGCGGTGGCCAAGGCACTAAAAGAAAAATTAGTGTAGTTTTTACTTCGCATTTTCTATAACCTTCTCGTTATCCAGTTAAACAATTTTTGTTTGAGATCTTCCAAACCGCCCTCAATTGAGGTTTGTTTGTCTTGCTGCTATACTTGATGGTAGAAGTTGCTATTCCTAATAATTTATTCACCTGAGAATTTCTTATCATGAAATCGTTTAGCAAAACTTTATCCTTATGGCTTTCTGTACTGAGCCTGGTAGTTTTATTTCCTGTCAAAAGAAACTCAAACAAAGCAGCCACAATCTAGGAAGAAATTGCTACAGCTGCTAATGGTGGTCATGGTCATTTACAACAAACAAAAACTTTTTCCTCTGATGTGGTTGTAAAATGACTGATCTGGATCTTGACCTGATTCGGCTGCCATTGCCTGATGGCGTTACGGCTGGCCACAAGGCGGAGAGAAAGTTTTGGCTTATTCCGGCATTTGCACTTTATGAGGCTGTGGTAAAATGGAATGCCAGCTTATCAGTCATTGTACGGGCAGCTCGACCCTTCTTTTCCTTCTATTACCTACTACCAAACCAGGAACTTATCCATTGGGCGCAGCCGCCAATGCTGCGTTAGCGGAAGTAACCCGCTATCTTTTCAACGTTGCAGTACCTACCCCACCAACGCAAGTTAGACGAGAAGGCGATTAAACAAAATAAACGCCCTGGAAGTACATTACATGATCTATGCGCCATTGACGTAGATGGCGCTGCTGGAGCTGTCTGTTACTTTTGGAAAGAAGTGGCGGCGGGAAAAAAAAGTAAGCGACTGGGCTGACGGTGATGGATATAAAATACAAAGGCGGTTCTTATAACCTCCCAACACCACGCTCAACCCTGGCATTGGGTGCTACAGCGAAATAACTCACCTATCAATCCCAATGTTTCAAATCGACGCTTACTTGTTCCCGGTTCTGATAACGGCGCAACCCGTTATCACATCACCTTTTTCTATGCCGGGATCAGAGTTTTATGGAGAAATGGCAAATGATGTTTGTACTAAATCACGACAATATCAGACCCACAAAATGCCCCACAAAACCTTGCCTACTGTTCCGCGATGCAAAAATGACCACTGGTTTCCTGATTATTGGAGGATCGGGTCATTACATTTCAATACTGTCTCAGGTTATCAACCGATCAGGCGCAACATTGGACATTACAGCCCTGGCTTTTGCCGTCTGGCATTGCTGTAAATGATGCGTTTGTTGTTGGGTTTATAGATAATTTTAATTCTATCTTTTGCGTCCTATCCTTATCTCGGGAATTTTGCTGGACACCCTGCATGGTGCCATTATTTTTCACTAATCATCCGGAGTTTCCATCCGCCCATTCTTTCAATACGGGGTGGTTTTACCACTGGTCAACGCAATGTGTTTGGCGACAATTTGCGGGTTCTCAGCATCGATAGCACTTATGCTATTATGCCCACCTCACTTCTTCCACCTGGAGCCCTTTGCAGCCTATCCTTTTCATTCTTTTACAGAGTTGAAAAAGCGATTGGTGACAGCCGAGTTTATGCAGGCATTCACTTTGCTCCCAGTTGTGCGAAGGGGATACAACTAGGTGAAAAAGTCGCACAGAATGTTCATACATTTGAAGTTTTTGAAAGAGTGAACTTATGAATTAAGATTGTCAGGCATTTCAAAATTGCGTAACAAATTTATTTGATATTAAAATTCTACAAACATGAAACAGAAAATTCTAATCACAGTCTTATCTGTTGTCGTCTTTAACATTATTCACTCTTTCATGTCAAAAGGAGTGCTCAGAGCTAGCAACCGCAAGAAGAAATTGCTACAACCATTGGCTACTGCCAAATAATCCAACATTTAATCTTGAAGTTATACTTCGTGGAGAAGATGGCCGACTTGGATCATGTCAGGTTCCGTCAGGATGTTGACCCTTCAAAGATCATTGTACTTGATACATGGGTTCGTGATCTTGAGCCCAATCATCAATATTTATTACAAAGAGCTGTTGATGCGGCTAATGTTGTTGATGGCGAATTGTACAAGTACAAGCTGGCTTACACTCGGCAAAAGGATTAACACCTCAATCTATTCTTACAGATGACAGCGGATAGAGGCGGTGAAGAATTATGGCGTGATGTATCTGCAGTCGCTCGGGATCTGCATTTTGATATTCACTTCAGGATAGTAGATGCAACAACAATGGCTGTTGTGTTGACACAGCGATTGTTACCAGTATGCAGTTAGATAGATCAGAGATTAAGAAGTCGGTTAAGACATCATCTCACTTTTGCATTGAGAATGTATCGATAACAAAGTCCGGAAAGCAGTTTGTTTCCGGCTTTTTTTTAAAAATTCCATCAATGGATTTTAGTGTTTGGAGCAGGAAGAAATAAAACTGGAATATTTTTCCAAACCAAAAGCTAGGAGCATTGTATAAAAATGTTTGCGACAGGTCAATGATTTTATATCCACCCATAGCGAATGGCTTTACCAATCAGTTCTCCGGTATTACTGAGATTTTTTTGTGGAGCATATTTTTGCGGTGGGTGTCAACTGTTTGTTTACTGATTTTTAAAATGCTGCTGATCTCCTTACTTAATTTGCCCTCAATTAAAAGTTTGAGTACTTGTTTTTCCCTTCTTGTCAAATCTTCCTTGCTTTCAATAAAAATATTTTTAGAAGCAACATCCAGGCATGATGGCTCACCTTCCATGCCTATAAATGATAGCACAGGTATACCATCCTGTTTCAAATATGTAATATCAGTATGTACATTCAGCGTTCTTAGGATCTTCCCGGCTTCATCATGTTCAATCATTACTCCCTGGTAAAGCAACCGGGCATAATCACCATTTTTTTCCTGAAGCGGAGATCGTATCTCACTTTATACTTCATCAACTTTTCTATCGGTAACTGTGAAAAATTCTATTATCCTGTACTTCCAAAAGTCAAAAACCATGGCCGGTCTTCAGGATGTATTATCCCTGTCATAAATTGAATAATATACTCTGAGGAAGGTAACCCATTACCTCTTCTATCTCTGTGCTTACAAGATCAAAGCTAAACTATAATGATTGATAATAAAATAATAGGAATCTCCTACCAGGGAAAAGTTCCAAAGTTTTTTATAAAAATCGCAGCTCAAACTTTAATAAGCCCGGCGCTGATTCGTTTGCATACCATTTAAATGCCCTGTTAAATTCCTTGTTAAAAAGCTCTGATTTCATAAACTTCATTTTAAAGAATAGTGGTTAATTTTTAGAGGACAATCAAAGTAAGGAAGATCGAAGAAATTTTCTAGAGATCGGTTCCCGTCAAATAGTTTTAGATCCATCCATACCTGATGGCTTTGCCGATCAGTTCGCCTGTATTGCTAAGGTTTTTTTGTGGAGCATATTTTTACGGTGGGTGTCAACTGTTTGCTTACTGATTTTTAATAATACTACTGATTTCCTTACTTAATTTCCCTTCAATTAAAAGTTTGAGCACCTGTTTTTCCCGCCTGGTCAGATCCTGTCTTACTTTCAATAAAAAATATTTTTGAAGCAACATCGAAGTATGATGGCTCACCATCCATTCCTATAAAAGACAACACAGGTCTTACCTTCTTGTTTCAGATAGGTTATATCCGAATGAACACTCAGGGATCTTCAAGAACTTCCCCTTCTCATCATGTTCAAGCAATATTCCCTGGTAAAGTATCCGGGCATAATCGCCATTATTTTTCCTGAAGCGAATATCATATCTCACTTTATACTTCAACAATTTTTCTACCGGCAATTGTGTGAAAAAATCAACCATTGCTATTCCCGAAAGCTCAAAAACCAGGAACGGTCATCGGGATGAAGTTTATCCGTTCATAAATGGAATATCGAACTCAGACGGAAGATAGCCCATTACTGTCTTCCACTTCTTTACTCACAAACTCAAACGTTAAATTATGAGTGATTGATTATAAAATAATAAGAATCTCCGATCAGGAAAAAATTCCAAAACTTTTTATAGAGATCCAGCTCAAACTTCAATGAGCTGGGAGCAGATTCATTGCCAAACCATTTAAACATTTTATTGAACTCAAGATTGAAAGGTTCTCCTTCGTAAAAGTTTAGGCTTCTCAGTTTCGGACAGTTCAGAATTTACTAATGATACCTACAAATCGGTATTTTTAAGAGTCACTAACCAAAGTTACATTTATAAATATTACCTGCTAAACCATCGTAACATGATAAATGCTGAAAGCGCTTTGCATAGAACTTATGCAGTTGGTTTGAGTAGGGTCGTCTATATTTGAATGTAGGAAAATAAAGTCCGTCTCAATAAAAAATAGCATCCTTGCTATTAATGGAAGTAACTGGAAAAATGATTTTGAATTGTTTTGAAAAGGATCTTCCTAAGGTTCTTATCCTCTTCCAACCCCGGTACCTATCTTGAATACCTATAATTACAGGTTCTGAAAAAGAGCTATTAAATAAAATTGTTAACTCAAAAATTAATTATCATGAAGCGATTAACCAAAACTTTAGCATGGCTTTCAATACCAAGCCTGGTAGTTTTTATTTCCCGTCAAAAACAAGTTGACAAACCTGCAACTCAACAACAATCTGAAGAAGCAGGCGGCTGCAACAATAATAATCAGCATGGCCATTTGCAACAAAGCAAAAACATTTTCATCGGATGTTGTTGTCAGTTGGATCAACTTGCAACTTCAAATGAACAAAGCGCCGCTGCCAGCGGGTACTGCAGGCCAAGCCAACGATCGATGTATGGCATACTGTGGGATTGCACTTTACGAATCAAGTCGTTCCGGGCATGCCAGCTTATCAATCACTATCTGGTCAGCTGACAGATTTTCCTGGAATGCCATCGACTGAACCAGGCTAAGGCATATCATTGGGCAGAAAGTGCTAATGCTGCACTTGCAGAAATGAACAGAAGACTTTTTCCAGCAACTTCGGCAGCAAATAAAACCGCAATGGATAACCTTGAAAATTCTTTCAAGGCAGCGTATGCTACTGAAGTGGATGCGGCAACTTTGGAACGTTCCATGAGTATTTGGAAAAGAAATAGCAACAAGAGTTTTTACATGGGCTGCAACGGATGGGTCAGTTGTAACTGATACTTACATTTTGCCTCAGGATCCGGACTTCCTCCGGCAGGTACTGGTCTTTGGGTGCCAACGTCTCCTCCTCCTGCTGCTATAGTTAATCCATTTTGCATCAAGACGCAGATTGCTCGTACCGGGTTCTTCAAATGGCACTACACTGGTTACCGCCACCACCTTTCTCTGCAGTTGCCGGTTCGCCATTTTATAATATGGTAAAGAGGTGTATGATGCTTCAGCTACACCAACTACACTAACAGACGCTCAAAAAGCGATGGCCGATTACTTTAAAGATGTGCCTGGTTATACGCCTGGCGGCACTTATGTTGCTCTTATGTCGCAGGCCCTGGACAATACAAAGCCAACTTTGGATATAGCAGCTCTTACCTATGTAAAAGTTGGATTGGCGATATTGATGCATACATGGTACTTTTCACCAATAAATACCAGTTCAACCTAATCCGTCCTGATTACTTATATTAGGGCATATATTGACCCTACCTGGTCAACTTATGTTCCAACACCTAATCACCCTGAATTTCCTTCCGGACATTCCACAACAGGTGGCGCTGCTCTCACCATGATGAGCAACATGTTTGGCGAGGATTTCCATATCACGCTGCACACCTACGATTATCTTAACTATCCGCCTCGCAGTTATACCAGTTTTACTCAATTGAGTAACGAAATATCCGACAGCCGTTTTTATGGCGGGCTGCATTACCTGGGGCCACCTCAGTCAAGAGTACGGAACAAGGTAAAAAAGTAGCACTTGAAGGGAATATTTTGAATACGGTGAAGTTTTTGAAGGAGTGACTTGAGCAGAGACATAAGCAAAAAGCCGTGGCGAAAGCTGCGGCTTAATATTTTTATATTGAAATATTTTTGCATCGTGCTCAAAGAAAAATATGCTTCGCCAGTTAAGGGTATCGAAAAAAATCCCGCCAACAGATTTTGGAGTGTATGGAGCAGGAAGAAGTAAGTGGCCCTTCAATCAGCAATTTCAGAGGATCCAGGTTTAACGTAAGGATATTATAAAACAAAGAAGATACGGTAGCCGAGTATTCACTATTTTAATTAACAACATTCGGAAACCGTAGCTGGGATTTGTATCCACAACGAATACCATTAGGAAAAATGCCACAGCAAAAACAAAAGAGAAAAATAAAAGCGTAGCCAGAAAGGGTAGTGTTTTTGTTCATAAGTTTTGGATCAACAATAAAAATTAAGATCAATGATTGAATTTTACAATCAAATAAGAAAAAAACCTGCTGATCAGAAGAAAAATTATCAGTGTTCCCACTTCACCAATGTAGCTTCGCAGGTAAATCCACTACCGAATGCTACGAGTACGTAGAATGCTTTAATCTACTTCATGTGTTCAATCATGGCACTTATCATCGCGGGCAGTTAGTAAATATGCTTCGCCAGTTAGGTATTGAAAAAATACCAACAATTGTTTTAGTGTTTGGAGCAGGAAGAAGTATTTTTTTAGAATTTAAAATTCATACACATATAATAATATCCGCTCTTAAACCCGAACGCGGCCAGTACAGCTTCATCATAAAAATAATGGAGCAATGCCCCCAAACGGGGGATTGTTCTGTATTATATAAGTATCGTAGATTCATTTTGCAAGAATTTGTTATTAGCTTAACCAACCCCAAAATTTCGATAAATGGTTTTCGTCGGCGATAGAATGTTTAGGAAGTCCTTGGACTGATGTATAACATGTATTAAATATATTTTGGTGAGTTAACAGAAATAGTCATTTCTGATATATTAAAGTTTATTATGAAATGTTGGAATGTACAAAGTAAATATTCACTTAGCGGTTAAAAACACACAAATACTTTTTATCAAAACTTTTTGTATGAAAAAATATCAAAACATGCTGTTTGTGTTTTTATTGGTAGTTGTTCTATTTATATTTCCATAGACCGCCAACGCTGCTGAATTCAATAAAACGAATCCCAAAGTTCCTACACACCTGATGTATTGGATAAATGGATGGAGATGCAAATAAAAATTGATGAGTTCAACTATTGTAGTTCCAACGGACCTTTTGTTCGTATCTATTCTTACAGCAGTATTGCTGCTTACCAGTCTGTTTACCCCGGCATAGCTGAAAATTCTGCAAACCGGTTTCAACAGCGCAGTTGGAAATCAAATCCCCGATCTCCCTATAACAGATAAAAAATAAAAAATATCATTGGCCAAGCAGCCTCAATGCCGCCCTTGCATTTATAAGACCGTGCAATGTTTCCTTCCACAATTCATTTAATAAAGCTGCAATTGATTCGCTGGAAAATATATTGAACAAATCATTCAACAAGGAAACAGATTCCAGAAACAATTGAACGATCAGCCTCTTTTGGAAAACCGGGTTACTTTCAAACAATTTATAACTGGTCGAAACGGATGGCTACCGCACTGCAGAAACGATCCTATACAGCACCAAGCGGCCCCGGCAAATGGGAACCTACTCCACCATCATATGCAAAGGCTTCCACTGCTCATATTGGGAAGCCTGCACAGTGTAAAGGAAGTATTGATAATACACAACCACCGGCGCCACCTCCTTACTCTGAAATTTTGACCGGCTTTTATAAAATGGTAAATGAAGTATATGTAGTGGATCGAAACCTTAGTGCTGAACAAAAAACATTGCGTTGTTCTGGCGGGATGTAACCCTGGTATAACAGCGCCGGGACGTGGCTGAATGTACTGAGACAGGTGTTTCAAATGAAAAAGCAAATACAAAATTGGATAAAAACTGTTTTGTATTTGCACTTACAAAGGATTTTGCTTTAAATGATGCATGGATCAGTAGCTGGAAAACAAGATATATATACAGCATGCTGCGGCCGGTAACCTATATCCGCAAGGTGATGGGACATAAAGACTGGTTGCCCTGCTGACGACACCTCCACACCCGGAATATACAGCTGAGTTTCTGTAGCAGAGACTATTACCAGAATCACTTGCCATCATATATGGAAATGATTATCATATAACGGATCATACCTGATCAATTTGGTTTTACTGCAAGAAAATACGATTCATTCAGGCGATGGGGAAAGAAGCGGCAGATTCAAAGTTTTATGGCGGTATTCATTATAAACTTTCTGTTGATATGGGTTTGTGGCAGGGGAGAGAAGTAGCAAAAAATATCGTATGCTTTTTATTACACAAAACAAAACACACTACAAAACCATAAAACAGATGCGGGCTAAAGAATTTACTCTTTTAAAAACATTTTAAACTGAGTTTATGAAAAAGATTTTTATCCTCTGGTATTTTCTTTCAAGGAATAAATAGCATATCCCAATCCTGTAACGCTATTGATCCACTTTTGGTACAGGGGGAATAGCAGTGGTTATACATCCAATGGAAACAACAGTGGGCCATACAGCAGGAACATCCTGGGTACAGCCTGACAATAAAATTATTCAGATAGCAGGAATCGGGGAGGCCTCAAACGTAAACAAGTTTGCAGTCATACGTTATAAAAATACCGGAAGCCTGGATTCAACATTTGGAACAAACAGGTTCTTGCTTCCAGTAGGATCAAATGATAGTTATCCACCAGGCAGGCGCAATCAGGCCGATGGAAAGGGGGGAGGAGGAGTATTATAACAGGGGAATACCTTAAACGGAAACAATTGAGTTTTGCTTTGGTCAGGTATAATAGTGATGGAAGTTTGGATAATAGTTTTGGAACAAATGGAAAAGTGTTACCCCTGTAGGATTATATAATGACTATCCCAGTAGTTGGCTATTCAGCCTGATGGTAAAATAATTGTTGTGGGTATTAGCTCCCCCGACGTTAACTATATTCAACACGCCGGTAAGGAGTATAAGAGTAATGGCAGCGTTGACAGCATTCGGGAATAACGGAAAAAATTGTATCTCATCTTGGCCCGCTTTATTACTAATATCAGCGGTGTTTATATGGTACTTATTCTGATGAGTATGCCAAATCTGTTGTTATTCAAGCAGACGAAAAAATTGTGGTAGCCGGCGAAAGTTATACATATAATGATTGCTATCATGATGATTATTACGGCGGGATTTGTGTACCAGGTTTTGCTATGGTCGGGCAATAGTAATAGCAGCTGGACAATACATTTGGGAATAATGGAAAAGTTACTGATTCTGTATCCCTATCATATATTTCTTCAGCAGTTCTTGCAAACTGATGGAAGAATTCTTATATCCGGCAGCGGTTATCAAATGGATTTAGGGCAAACAGGTATAAGATAGACGAGTTTGGTGCTGGTTTGGAACTAATGGAAGAGTAGTTGCGGTTGGATAAGTGGTTACATAATCTGGAATTTCCATTGATCGTTCAACCTGATGGAAGAATTATGTGGCGGGTGGTAAACGGAAACCAATACCAGCGATTTTGCTGTTGTGCCATTATAATTCAGATGTATTGGACAACACTTTTAATATTAATGGAATTGCTGTATTCCACACCGGGCAACAAGGATCGTTTGATGGATCTGGGTGTAGCGAGTGCAAAACAATAAATAGTAGTTGGAGGCCAAAGTAATTATTATAGTAATAATAATATTAATAATGTAATCTTAACCTTGTTGTTTGTGAAATTGGGCGAAACCAATTTTGCGTTTTTCCACCAACTATAACGTCAACCACGGAGTTAATGTTTGCCTGGAGATAGTGTAAGATTATCTTCCAGTGAAACGAACGATATACAATGGTATATGAATGGTGCAATATTGGTAGGCGCCACAAACACAGTTATTACGCACAACAGTGGTTCTTATTCATATCAGTAAATAATTCCAGCGGATGGTTTCCGCTCCCAAAGTAGTAACAGTAGATAGTCCCAGGAACATCATCAACTGGAACGGGTCTCTTATTTTTGTGAGGGCAGCGGTGTTGCGTTATCCACTTCCAGCACCGATAACCCTGCAATGGTTTAGAAATGGTAATCCCTATCAGTGATGGCGCTACCTCAATATTTATAATGCAATAATCAGTGGTACTTATTTGGTGAATACAACAAATACAGAGCAATACGTAACCTCGTTGCTTCGTTCAGTTACGTATTGCTCGGCTGCTTGCGCATGTCGGCGACGCCGCCGAGGTTCGCCTCGAGCTTCTCGAGCTCGTGCTGCATCGAGATCCGCTCCTTGGGCGGCAGCAGCTCGAGCTGGCCCTCGTCGCGCAGGCGCCGCAGCTCGTGCAGGTGCTCGATGCGCTCGGCGATCGTGCGCCAGTTGGTGAGCAGGCCGCCGAGCCAGCGGTGGTTCACGTAGGGCATGCCCGACGCGCTTGGCCTCCTCCTCGACGGAGTCCTGGGCCTGCTTCTTGGTGCCGACGAAGAGGACGGTGCCGCCGCGCTCGGCGAGGTTGCGGACGAAGCTCTGCGCCTCCTCGAGGCTCTCGAGCGTCTTCTGCAGGTCGATGATGTAGATGCCGCCGCGCTCGCCGAAGATGAAACGGCGCATCTTCGGGTTCCAGCGGCGCGTCTGGTGGCCGAAATGGACTCCGGCCTCCAGGAGCTCTCGCATGGTGACTGCCATCGGTCTTCCTTCCTGGTGGTTGTGGTGGTTCGTGCGCCGGCGGGGTCGGGTGGAACCGGCGCTCAGAGCGCCGGCACCGCCACCTGCCCGGATCGCCGGGTCGGGTACGAGAAGCTCGGGAAGTGTAGCGGCCGCTCAGGTTTGGGCGTCCGCGGGCCGATCAATGGGACGTGGAGACCCGCCCGTCCCCACCTGCGCTGGAGGAGCTCGCTGCCGAGATCGAGGCCGCGGCCTGGGAGCTCGCGCTCGCGGTCGTCGAGGAGGGCCTGGTCGACGACCAGATCCCGTCGCTGCAGCGGCTCGGCCGGCTCGGGCAGCTCGGCGACATGCCGACCTTCATCTGCGAGCTCTGCACGCGAGCTCGTCGACCCGCGGCCGGAGCGGATGCGCCGCTGGCAGCCCGCTCGCCGCGCAGGCCCGCGCGCACGCCCGCCAGCGCGAGGCGCTCGGCTTTGCCCCGCGCGAGATCGTGACCGAGTTCCTGCTCCTGCGGCGTGTGCTCTGGCGCGTTCGTCGCCCGGCCGCTCCGGCCGAGCTGGGCCCCGAGGAGGTGCTCGCCGTCGAGGCAGCGTCTGAACGCGACGGTCGACCGGCTCGTGACCGAGTGCGTGGTCGCGTACTTCGACCGCGCGACCTCGGAGCTCGCCCACCAGGCCCGGCACGACCAGCTGACCGGGCTGCTGCACCACCAGGCGTTCGTCCGCGAGCTCGAGCTCGAGCTGGAGCGCGCGACGCGCTACGGCCACGGCGCTCTCGCTCGTCTTCCTCGACCTCGACCGCTTCAAGGAGATCAACGACACGCTCAGGCCACCCCGCCGGTGACCGCGTGCTGCAGCGGCTGCGGCACGCTCCTGCGCGAATCGCTGCGCGGCTCCGATCTTGCCGGACGGATGGGCGGCGACGAGTTCGCCGCGTATCTCGTCGAGTCGGACGAGGAGGCCGGCCCGCGGCTGCGTCGCCCGCCTGAACGATCGCGTGGACGAGCTCGTCGCCAACGGAGAGCTGCCGGTGCGCGTGCGCGTTCAGCGCCGGGCTTCGCGCACTTCCCGGACGAGGCCGGTGACGCCGACGCGCTCTTCCGGCTCGCCGACCGGCGGCTCTACGAGTCGAAGCGCGCCAAGCGCAGCCTGAAGGTCGGCCGGCAGCGGCGACTCGACCTCGACCGGCTCCCCGCTGAGCGGGTGCGGGAACGCCAGCCGCCACGCGTGCAGGAACTGGCGCCTGAGCCGCTCGTCCGGGACGCCGTACACCGGGTCGCCGACGACCGGCAGCCCGATCGCCGCCAGGTGGACGCGGATCTGGTGCGTGCGGCCGGTCTCGAGCCGGACGTCGAGCAGCGCGTGCCGGTCGAGCAGCCGTTCGACCTCGAAGTGCGTGACCGCTTCGCGCGGCGTGTCCGTGTCGAGCGAGTGGCGCGTCGGCTCGCGCCGGTCGCGGCCGATCGGCGCCTCGATCCGCCCGGTCCAGGAGCGCGGCCGCCCGCGGACGAGCGCCTTGTAGCGCCGCTCGAGCTCCCGGGCGCGCACGAGCTCCTGCAGCTTCGCGTACGCCTCCTCGCTGCGCGCGACGACGAGCAGGCCCGACGTGTCGCGGTCGAGCCGGTGGACGATGCCCGGGCGCTCCTCGTCCTCCCGCCCGCGGCCAGGCCGACGAGGCCGTGCACGAGCGTGCCGCTCGCGTGGCCCGGCGACGGATGGACGACGACGCCCAGCCGGCTTGTCCACGACGAGGAGGTGCTCGTCCTCCCACGCGATTCAGAGCGGCACGTCCTCGCGCCTCGAGCTCGGCGGACGCGCGGCTCCGGAACCGTCAGCTCGAGCTGCTCGCCGCCCTCGAGCCGGTGCGACTTCGGCCGTCGCTGCCCGTCCACGACGGCAGCGCCCTCCTCCAGCAGCCGCTCGGCTGCGGCACGCGGAGCCGACCTCGGGCAGCGAGGCGAGGAACGATCGAGCCGCTCGCCCGCGGCCTCGGCGGGGACGACGACTTTCAGCGGGGTCGCGTCTCGCCGATCAGCAGCGCGACGAACAGGATCGCCACGCCGACGACGATGAAGCTGTCCGCGAGGTTGAAGGCCGGCCAGTAGCGCAGGTCGAGGAAGTCGGTCACGTGCCCGAGCCGGATCCGGTCGATCAGGTTCGAGGTCGAGCCGCCGATCAGCGAGGCCGAGCGCGACCGGCAGCACCGGGTGCCGCGCCCCGAGCGCGCGAAGTAGACGAGCATCCAGCCGACTGCGAGCGCCGTCAGCGCCGTCACGACTGGCGTTGCGCTCGCGAAGAGCCCGAACGCGATGCCCGAGTTCTGGACGTGGTGGATCGCGAAGGGCCCGACCACGTGCAGCGACTCGTCGAAGCGAGAGCTGCGTCGAGACGATCAGCTTCGTCAGCTGGTCGGCCGCGATCGCCGCGAGCACCACCGCGCCGAGGCCGACCCACTGGGGCGCGCGCGCCGCCAGCGAGCGCTCGGCGACCGAGACCGGCGTCAACGCGTCCGTGCTGGAGCCGACGCGCGACGTCGACGGGTCCGCGGCGCGCGGACTCGCTCAAGTGCGCTCCTCTTGCCGCTTGCAGTCGATGCACGTTGTCGTCCACGGCACCGCCTCGAGCCGCTCGGCGGGGATCGGCTCGCCGCAGTTGGTGCAGATGCCGTAGGTGCCGTCGTCGATCCGCTTCAGCGCCTGCGTCGATCGCCGTCGAGCATCCGCTCCTCGTTGTCCTCGAGCGTGGCGTCGAGCTCGCGGTCGTAGGTCGAGGTCGCGCGTCGTCGGCGAGATGGTTGTCGCTCATCGGATCTCCTGCGTGCTCGTCGTCGAGCAGGCCCTGGTTCGTCCTTCTGCAGGTACTCGAGCGCGTCCTGCGGCCGCTTGCGCTCCTCGAGCAGCCGCTGGCGGAAGTGTTCGAGGTCGAGTGCGGTCGCTCACGAGGCGCCCTCGCGAGCCTCGCGCTCGCTCTCGGCGCGATCGATGCCTTCCAGGCCAGCTACGACCTTATCGCCGGGCGGCGTGGCCGGAGACGAGCGAGACGCGCGCGGCGCGGCAGCTCGAGCGTGCCCGCGACGGCAGGTCGAGCACCGCCTCGTTGGCGCGTCCACGCTCCGGCGGCGGCGGCGACGCGGACGTTTCACGCGTCTCCGTGCCGCCCGACGAGCTCGGTGCGCCGCGCCCCTGGAGAGACGCGGAGCCGGACGCGCGTCGAGGGGCTCGCCATGCGGCCCAGTATAGGTTCGGCGGATGGGGCTCAGGCGGCCTGCGCGTCGGCGTCCGCGTCGTCGACGGCGTCGAGCGCCGCCTCCAGCAGCGCGCACCTTGCGCGCCTCAGCGAGCAGACGCTCCCGCTCCGCCGCAGCGGCTCGCGCGTGACCGCCCGCGCCTCGGCGTGCGCCTCGCTCGAGCACGCAGCTCGGCCTCGCGCTTGCGCCTGGTCGCTTCAGCTCGTGCGCCGACTTCTCGGCGGAGACGAGCGTCGTCCGCAGCAGCGACTCGAGGTCGCGGTGGCGCGCAGAGCTCGCCCTCGAGGTGCTCGATCCGGTCGGCGTAGTCGGCGCGCTGGCGCCAGACCTCCTCGAACGAGTCGGCGATCTCGACGAGCAGCTCGTCGACGGGCCCGCGGCGGTAGCCGAGCAGCCCGCGCTTGAGGCGTATGTGGTGGAGCTCGACCGGCGTGATGGTCATGACGTCCTCCTCAGGAGTAGTGGGCAAAGAGCGCGTCGACCGACGCGCATCAGCGCGATCAGCGCGAAGCAAGGCCACCACCGGCGAGAGGTCGAGCGGCCCGAGCGGCGGCAGGATCCGCCGGAAGATCCGCAGGTACGGCTCGCAGACGTCTCGCAGGAACTCCGTGACCCGCCGGATCCAGACGTTGTACGGGCAGGCGCACCCACGAGCGTCAGCACGTACACGAACAGCAGCAGGATGTAGACCCGCAGTGAACGATGTCGATCAACGTGGTTCGCCGTCGAGGCGGCGTCTGCAAGCAGCGCAAGCGTGGCCATCAGACGCGACTTCGGCCTAGGCCGCTACCCTCGGTGAGGACGGACGCACGAGCAAAGCTCGCACGTCCTTTGACGGCGTCGACAAGCGCCGCCTCAGGCCTGGTTGAAGAAGCCCGCGCTCCAGCAGGCGGGCGCGCTCCTCGGCCGAGACCTCGACGTTGCGCGGCGTGAGCAGGAAGACCTTGTCGGCGACGCGCTGCATGCCGCCGTCGAGCGCGTAGGTGAGGCCGCTCGCGAAGTCGATCAGGCGCTTCGAGAGCTCCTGGTCGGCGCTCTGGAGGTTGAGGATCACCGGGATCGCGTCCTTGAACTTGTCGGCGATCTGCTGCGCGTCGTTGAAGCTGCGCGGGACGACGAGGTGCACCTGCACCGACGGGATCGCGCCTGAGCGGCCGGTCGACGCGGCGGCCTGGCCGGGCGGCGGCTGTTCCGCGGCCGCAGCACGGCCGTCGCTGGCTCGGCCTCCTCGGGCTCCGGGTCGGTCCAGTCGTCGAAGTCGCGCTGCCGCCGCCTCGGTGTGAGCCGTGCGGACGTTCGGGCGCTCGCTGTAGGTGCGCTCGAGGTCCTCCTCGGTCAGCGTAGCCGTCCTCGTCCCACTCGTCGTCCTCCTCGGCGATCCCGAAGTAGACGAGCGTGCGGTTCCAGACGTCTGCAAATCCCATGCAGTCCGGAATGTTACCCGCGCGACAGAACGGATCCCGAGCCGCACCATCGTGGCGCCCTTCGTCGGCTGCCACGCGGTAGTCCTGGCTCGTTCCCATCGACAGCTCGCGGAGGCCGTGTCGTTCCGCCAGCTCGCGCAGCCGGCGGAAGTACGGCCGCGAGTCCTCGGGGTCGTCGGTGAACGGCGGCATCGTCATCAGGCCGACGCACGTTCGTCGTACAGGGGCAGGAAGTCCTCCAGCTCGGCCTCCGGGAGCCCCGACTTCGAGTCCTCGCCCGGAGAGGTTGACCTCGACGAGCGCCGGAATCGTCGAGCCGCTGCGCCGCGGACTCGCTGAGCGAGCGAGTGGCAGAGCTCGCAGAGCTCGTTCACGACCGTCGCCTTGCGGCTCTGCAGGTGGCCGATGAAGTGCCAGCGGAAGGCGTCGCCGTGGACGCGCGTGCTTCGCCGCGAGATCCTGGGCGCGGTTCTCGCCGACGACCTCGATCCCGGCCTCGGCGAGCGCGCGCCAGGTCCTCGAGCGTCGACGTACTTCGGTCGCGGCGACGATCGTCACCTCCGGCGCCGAGCTCGCCGCGGATGCGCTCGTAGTTGCGCGCGGATCGTCGTCAGGCGATATAGGCCGATGACTCCCTGTCGGCCGCGTGATGCCCTCGTCGCGACGGTGCGAGAAGAAGCGCTCGGGCGTGGCATGCCGTGCAGAGGTCGATGCGGTCGACCGCGCGACGCAGCCGGCGGCGCGCAGGCGCTCGCTCGGCGGCGCTCCAGAGGTCGAGCTTCCGTCGCGCACGAGGCCGAGCCCGAACGCGCGGCGGAAGGGCGCCGGCGACCTCCTCCCCGACCTCGTAGCAGCACGGGCCGATCCCGGCCCGACCGACCGCGGAGACGAGCGCCGCCGCCGAGCGCCTGCACGCCCGCAGAGGCGATCCCGCCGAGCAGGCCCCGCCAGCCGGCGTGCAGGACCGCCAGCGCCGGCGTGCCGCCGTTCGCCCGCGCGAGCGCGATCGGCAGGCAGTCGGCCGCGAGCGCGAGCAGCGGCAGGCCACGCTCGTCCGTCCAGAGGCCGTCGCCGCGCGCTCGCCGCGTGAGCCGCGCCTCGGCTCGCAGGACGTCGGCCGAGTGGTGCTGGTAGTTCATCGCCAGCGCGCTCGGCGTCGGCACCGACCTCGGCGCAGAGTGCGCCGGCGGTTCTCGTCCACCTGCTCCGGCTCGTCGGCCGTGGCGCGGCCGAGGTTGAGCGACGCGAACGGGCCCTCGCTGACTCCGCCTTCGCGCGTCGAGAAGACGACCTCGTACGGGCCGGGCGCGTGCTCCCAGCGGATCACTGGGCGATCAGCTCCTTCGCCGCAGCGAGCTCGGAGTCGCGGCCGTCAGCTCGCCGTTCAGCTTCCGGCGGCGCAGCTCCGAGAGCACCTCCCCCACCCGCGGCGACTCGGCCAGTCCCGAGCGCGGCGAGATCGGCGCCGCTCGACCTCCAGACGCACGTTCCGGAGCCGCTCGAAATATTCGTGCAGCGCAGGCAGGTCGTCGAGTGCGAGCGCGAACAGCGGTGCGTCGGGCGGATGCGGCTCGGCGAGCGCGACCACCTCGGCCGGATCCCGCTGCTCGCGCAGCGCGGCGGACGAGCCTCGGCCCCGCCGTCACGGCCGCCTCGATCGCCCGTGCATCCTGTCGCCGCAGCTTCAGGCCGTCGAGCCACGCACGAGGCTCCCGGCACGTCGCGAGCAAGAGCGGCGAGCCCGAGGCGCCACGAGGGAACCCCGAGGCCGTAACGGTCGCGCAGGTCGAGCAGGCGCCGGAACAGTTCCCGCGCGGTCTCATCGGCCGCCAGGCCAGGGTGGATCGCCCGGTCGGCGCCGAAGGTCTCGAGCAGGACAAACGCCTCGTCGGCGCGCGGCTCGTCAGGAGCAGCACGAGCTCATCGCGCAGCCGCGCCGGCGACAGCCGTCCGACGAGGCCGGCCTCGATCGCCTCCCGGGCAAGTGCAGCGGTGTGCTCGTCCAGCTCGAAGCCGTAGCGATTCGCGTACCGAAGCGCCCGGAAGATCCGCGTCGGGTCGTCCACGAACGACCGGTCGTGAAGCACGCGGATCGTCTTCGCCTCCAGGTCGCGCCGGCCCTCCGAACGGGTCGACCAGGCTGCCCGCGTCCGGGCCCGCCAGCGCGGACGGCCATCGCGTTGATGGTGAAGTCGCGGCGAAAGAGATCGTCCTCGATCGTCGACGGCTCGACGGTCGGCAGCGCGGCCGGTGCCGAGTAGCCCTCGCGGCGAGCGGTGACGACGTCCACGCGTTCCCCGTCGCCGTACTCGACGACGGCGGTGCCGAAGGCGTCGTGGGGCTTGAGCAGCCCGCCGAGCTCTGCGGCGAGCGCCCGGGCGAACGCCTGCCCGTCGCCCTCGACGGCCAGGTCGACGTCGAAGCCCGGCTCGCCGAGCAGGAGGTCGCGAACGGTCCCGCCGACGAGGTAGACGCCGCCCTGCTCGCCGGCGGCGCGCAGCGTGGCGTCGAGCACGGGTCGCAGGCGCTCGTTCTGTTGGATCCGCTCGCCGAGCTGCCGGTCGTCGTCCATACGCCCATTCTGCCGCCACCCTGGGGCACAGGGCGGCACGAGTTCCGGCACGGTCCCGTCACAGACACGTGCGAACTTCGCCAATACGATCGCCTTGGGAGGAGGCCGGGCGAACCGTACTCAGACCACGCCGGGGCTCAGCCGGCGAGCGCGATCGCCTCGATCTCGATCTTGGCGCCCGACGGAAGCGCCGAGACCTCGATCGTCGCGCGGGCCGGCGGCACGTCGGTGACGTACCGCGCGTAGACCTCGTTCATCGCCGCGAAGTCGCCGAAGTCGGTCAGGAAGACCGTCGTCTTCACGAGGCGGTCGAGCCCGCTGCCGGCCTCCTCGAGAATCGCGGCGAGGTTCGCGAAGACCTGCTCGGTCTGCTCGGCGATCCCCTCCCCCACGATCTCCGCGTGGTCGGGCCTCAGCGCGATCTGGCCCGAGACGAACACGAACCCGTTCGCGCGGATCGCCTGCGAGTACGGAGCGCCCTGGAACGGCGCCGGCGCGGCCTCGGTGCGCACGACTTCCTTCATCACTCCTCCCTTCGCCGCTTGCGGCAGCTCTGCGCGAGCGCGACGCCCAGCGCCTTGAAGATCGCCTCGAGGACGTGATCCGGGTCGCTGCCCCTCGATCAGCCTGACGTGCAGGGTCAGGCCCGCGCCCTCGGCCAGCGCGTTCAGGAACGTGGCCACGATATCCCGAGCAAGACCGGCGACCCGCGCGTCGCTGAGGTCGACGTTCGAGACGACCAGCGGCCGCCCGGAGGCCTCGACCACGACGTGCGCGAGCGCCTCGTCGGCGGGCACGGCGGCCGAGCCGTGGCCCCGCACGCCCTCCTGCTCCAGCGCACCGGCGAGCGCCTGCCCGAGCGCGCGGCCGGCAGCCGCGACCTCGGTCTCGGCGTCGCCCGGCGCGACCTCGAGCATCAGGTCGAAGGACGCGTACTCGGCGAGCAGACCGAGCAGGTGGTCGAGCACTGGCAGCCCGGTGGCGACGTTCGCCTCGCCCGGAGCCGGCCACGTCGACGCGCGCGTGCATGCGCCCGGCCTCGTCCGCCTGACCCAGCCGCCGGGCCACTAGGCCTCGATGCGCTCGATCCGCGCGCCGAGCGCGCGCAGCCGCTCGTCGATGCGCTCGTAGCCGCGGTCGATCTCGCCGATGTTCCCGATCGTCGAGGTGCCCTCGGCACAGAGCGCGGCGATGCAGCATCGCCATCCCGGCGCGGATGTCCGGGCTCGACATCCGCTGCCCGTAGAGCCTCGTCGGCCCGGTCACGACCGCCCGGTGCGGGTCGCAGAGGATGATCCGCGCGCCCATCGAGACGAGCTTGTCCACGAAGAACAGGCGGCTCTCGAACATCTTCTCGAAGATCAGCACCGTCGCCTCGCGCCTGCGTGGCGACGGTCACAGCGATCGAGGTCAGGTCGGCCGGGAAGGCGGGCCACGGGCCGTCCTCGATCTTCGGGATCTGCCCGCCGAGGTCGTCCCGGATCACGAGCTCCTGCTCCGGCGGCACGCGCAGGCTCGTCCCTCGATCTCGACGTGGACGCCGAGCCGCTCGAAGATCGGGCAGGATCGGCCGCGAGGTCATCTCGGCTCGACGCCGTCGATCGTGACATCGCCGCCGGTGACGGCCGCGAGGCCGATGAAGCTCGCCGACCTCGATGTGCTCGGGCACGATGCGCCACTCGCCGCCGGAGAGCGTGTCGACGCCGCTGAATGCGCAGCACGTTCGACTCCGATGCCCTCGATCTGCGCGCCGAGCGTGACCAGGAAGCGGCAGAGATCCTGGATGTGCGGCTCGCACGCGGCGTTGCCGATCACCGTCTCGCCCGGGTCGAGCACGGCGGCCATGACCGTGTTCTCGGTCGCCATCACGCTCGCCTCGTCGAGGAAGATGTGCTTGCCGCGCAGACCGCGCGGTGCGCAGCTCGAAACGGTCGCCGATGTCGACCTCCGCGCCCAGCTCGGCGAACGCATGGATGTGCGGATCGAGCCGGCGCCGGCCGATCACGTCGCCGCCGGGGGCGGCACGCTCGCCCGGCCGAGGCGCGCGAGCAGCGGGCCTGCGAGCAGGAACGAGGCGCGGATCCGGCGCGCGAGCTCCGGGGTCCAGCTCGTGCGGAGGAGACGTCGGCTGCGTGGACGCGGACCTCGTTCTGGCCGGTCCACTCGACGTCGGCCCCGAGCGCCGAGATCAGCGCGATCATCGTCTCGACGTCCCGAATCCGCGGCACGTTCGAGCACGACCGGCTCGCTCGTCAGGAGGCACGCGGCGAGCACCGGCAGGGCGCCGTTCTTGTTCCCGGCGGCGCGTACCCGGCCGCCGAGGGGCTGCCCGCCCTCGATCACGAAGGTCTCGGCGAGCGCATCGCGTGACGACGGTCTGGGCCACGGCGAGCGGCTATCGTAGCCCCGCCTTGGAACCGACCCGTGAAGCCAGGCCTGGGAGACCCTGAACCGCTACACGAAGAGCGAGGCGCTGCTGCGCCACGCGCTCGCGGTCGAGGCCGCCGTCGGCGCCTACGCGCAGCGGTTCGGCGAGGACGAGGAGCTCTGGCGGGCGACCGCGCTGCTGCACGACTTCGACTACGAGCTGCACCCCACGCTCGACAAGCACCCACAGGACGGTGCGCCGATCCTGCGCGAGGAGGGCTGGCCGGACGAGGTCGTCGAGGCGTCTCTCGCACGCCTCGCACCTCGGCCTGCCGCGGGACACGCCGCTGAAGAAGACGCTCTTCGCCTGCGACGAGCTCGCCGGCTTCATCCACGCGTGCGGCCTCGTCCGGCCCGACGGGATCGCGACGCTCGAGCCGAAGTCGGTCAAGAAGAAGCTGAAGCAGCCGTCCTTCGCCGCCGGCGTCAACCGGCAGGACGTCTACGAGGGCGCCGAGGAGCTCAGGGTCGAGCTGGACGAGCCACATCTCGCTTCGTCGACCGAGGCGATGCGTCCGATCGCCGGCGAGCTCGGGTTACGGCAGAGCGCTGACTAAGCGCTCGAGATCCTCGTCGCTCGTCCACCAGCCGCAGGAGACGCGGATCCACGGCTCGCCGGGCACAGCGCGGACGACGACGCCCGCCTCGTAGAGCTTCGTCGCGGCCTCGGCCGGGTCGCCGTCCACCCGGAAGGTGACAAGCGTCCCCTGGTTCGGCGCGGTCACGACACGCGCTCACCGAGCAGGTCGCGGCACCGCGCCGCCATCTTGCGACGCGCGCTCGAAGCGGCCTCCGGCTTGAGCTCGAGCGCCGCCGGAGAGACCGGCCAGCGACGGCACGGGCGTCCAGTTCGAGTCGAAGCGGGCGGCGCCGTCGCGCGGCGTGAACGCACCGGTCGGCTCGTAGGCCTGCTGCGAGAGGTAGCTCGGCGCGGCCACCGTGAGCGCGTCCGGGTCGAGAACGACGAGACCGCCGGTCGCGTCGGGACCGCACGAGCCACTTCTGGCAGGAGAACGCGAAGAAGTCGAACGCGGTCGCATCGAGCTCGAGCGCGCCGGCCGACTGGGCTCTGTCCACCAGCACCGGCAGACCGGTCGCCGCCTTCAGCTCCTCGGCCGGAAAGCGGTTGCCGGTCATCCAGCAGACGTGCGAGAGCGCGAACAGGCGCGTGCGCGGGCGTCACCTCGCGCAGCAGCACGTCGAGCGCACTCTGGGCGCCAGCTCCCGGACCGCTGCGACCCGCACCTGCGCCGGCGAGGCGGCGAGCGCGCCGAGCAGGCCGAAGTGCTCGCCGTCGGTCGTGATCACCTCGTCCGCCGGGCCGAGGCCGAGGCCCGCGACCACGATGTTGCACCCGTTCGTGGTCGAGGTCGGCGAGCGACATCAGCTCGAGCGCTACGCCGACGGCCGCCGCCGAGCCTCGGCGCACCGCGTCGCGCAGCTCGAGCGCGCGCGTCGAAGTGCGGCTGCGCGCCGCGGCCCGCGCTCGAGATCCCTGCGCTCCTGCGTCGGCCATCGCCTCGGCGGTCGCTCTGCGAGCGGCCCGTTCGTGCCGGCGTTCAGGTAGGCGCAGCGCTCGAAGACCGGAAACTCCGCCCGGGCTTCCTCCCAGCTCACTCGATCGTCACCTCCACCGGCGCATGGTCGGACAGCAGCCTGCCGTGCTCGCGCCGCCGCGCTGTCGGGCCAACGGCTGCGCAGGCCCGGCTGCCGGGCGCCGCGGACGAGCACGCTGGTCGATCCAGGAGATCGGCTTCGAGAAGCCCCACTCCTCCGAGTTGAGGCAGCGTCGTGGAGCACTCCCGGATGACGTTGAAGTCGCCCGCCAGCACGAGCACGTCGTTCGGCTCGGCGACGCTGTCGGCGAAGACGGCCGCCCGCAGCAGTTCTCGCCGGCATCGGCGACGCGCCAGCCCGGGAGGCCCGTGGCGTGCAGGTTGGCCACGGTCAGGCCCTCGGTGCGGACCGCCTGGCAGACGCGGCGTTCCCTCGCCCACTTTGCCCGCATCCGGCGGAGAGGTGGAGCTCGCGCCAGATGCGCCGGCGAAGGCGAGCGGGTTGAAGCACGATCGAATCCTCGCCGACCACCCGCACGCTCGGGCTGCAGCAGGATCGCGTTCGCCTGGCCGGTGAGGAGCCGAGCGGAAGAGGCCCTGGTGGAGCGCCGTCGTCAGCCGGCCGAGCGCCACGCTCCGAAGTAGTGGCCGTGCGGCGATTGCGCCGAAGACCTGCATCCCGCTCCAGGTCCGCGAGGCCGTTTGAGCGACCCAGACCGGTAGTTCCTGCAGGCAGAGCACGTCCGGCCCGGTCCTCGCTCGCCAGGCCGGATCATCTCGCTCCAGATACCCGTGCCGCTCGGGCGGGCTCGCGTTGCCGTGGAAGACGTTCCAGGTGCCGGACGAGCATCGCTCGATGGGCGGGCTAGTCTAGTGTGCGTGGGCCAGGGCCGCTTCGCCGACGTGATCTCGCGCCAGCTCGACCTTCGTGGGCGACAAACCTCCTGACCTGCTGGGGCCGCAGACGCCGCGGAGCGCGCGTACGACCTGGCCGAGCGCGATGGTGCGGAAGAGCTCTTCGGCGACTACCAGGAGCTCGTCGAGGACGGCACCGAGATCCTCGCCGACCTGCGCGACAACTTCGCCTCGACGCTCGACGAGCCGCGGCCGAGAGTACGCGTCCGCCTTCAACCGCGCCGTCGAGAAACGGCTGCCCCGCTTCGCCAGATCGAGGACACTTAGCTAGGTAAGGCCGGCCGCGAACCGCGCCCACGATCGCCGCCGCAGACGATGTGGCCGGCCAGCGTCCAGATCAGCGTCCGGCGCCCGTAGTTCGCGAGGCAGGAACCCGGGAGACTCCGGCAGCGGCGCTCTCCGCGGCGTCGGTCCAGGGCGTGCCCATCCGCGGGTGCACGGCGGGTAGCAGCGCGGTCAGCAAGATCCCGCCGGCCAGGGCGCGCGTGGACGACGCCAGTGCGGCTCCGAAGAGCCAGCCGGCATGCCCCACGGCCCGGAAGACCCGTAGTAAGCGAGCGCCGAACAGGAGGCCGTTCACGAAATGGATCCGTAGCCGATGGCGCTCGCCCGGTCGCGCTCGTCGGGTGAAGATCGTGCCCAGCAGCAGCGGATGTCCATCCGCGTCACCCCGGAGCTCCCTGGGCGACGCGAGGCCGCTCGTCAGCACGATCGTCCCGATCGCCCGCCGACGAGGGCGCCCCAGAGCGAGACCGTCACGCCGCTCGCTCCTTGCCTCGGCCTCGACATCGGCGATCCGGACGGCCGCGTTGATCAGAGCGAGGTGGGTCAGGGGCTGCGGGAAGTTTCGAGAACTCGGCCGTCCGCGGGTCGATCTCCTCCGAGTAGAGCCCGACGTCCGTTGGCGAGGCCGACGAGCTCGTCCATCAGCGCGTTGGCGTCGTCTAGCCGGCCCGTTCCGCGTACGCGTTGGCGAAGCCAGAACGAACAGGCCAGGAACGCGCCCCTCCCTCACCCGCGAGCCCGTCGCCGCCGCGATAGCGGTAGACGTACGCGTCCCTCACGCAGGCGTCTCGCTCGACCGCGGCGATCGTGGCGTCGACGCGCTCGCGCTCGTACCCGAACTACGGCAAGGAGAGCAGGCTGGCATCGACCTCTCTCGCAGTGTCGGGCGCGCGCACAGGCTCTGCAGCTCCTCGTCCCAGCCGTGTTCGTACACACAAACCTTCAGCTCGTCGGCCGCCGCGCGCCAACGCTCGCTGCGATTCGGGATCAAGCCGCTCGCCCAGGGCGCACGCGCGGTCGAGGGCAACCCAGCAGAGCCCCTTCGACTGGATGTAGTGCATCCGCTCGTCCCGCACCTCCCAGATCCTGTTGTCCTTGTCGCGCCAATGCTTCGTCACGTAGTCGGCGATGCGCCCGACCTCTCTGCCGGTGTCGCCGTCGAGCCGGCCGACCGCACGCCCGTGGCGAGCCAGATCGCCTCCATCACCGCCCCGTAGACGTCAGAGCTGGACGCGGCGTGCGCACCGTTGCCGATCCGCACCGGCCGTGAGCCTCGGTAGCCCGTCAGCTCCGGCAGCAGGCGCTCGCGCGTGTCTCCGAGCCGTCGAGGCGGTAGAGCGACGCGTCGAGGCGCGGCTGCGTGAGGCGCGTGGCGTGCATCAGCCACCAGAAGAAGGCGTGCGCCTCGTCGTGGTAGCCGAGCCTCAGCAGCGCGTTGAGCGTAAAGCTTGCGTCGCGGGAGCCGAGGTGAAGCGGTAGTCCCGGTTGCGGCCGCCACCGATCCATTCCGGGAGCGAGATCGTCGGGCGCCGCGACGATCGCCCCCGAGGGTGCGAACGTCAGCAGCTGAGTGCGACGCGCTGCGATGGCGGCCCGGGCCACGCGCCTGCGTAATGCAGGCGCCTGACCACTCCCGCCAGAAGCGCTTCGTGCTCTCGAGGCGCTGCCCGCGTCCTCCCGCCCGGGGATCACGGCCGGCTCGCCCGTCGCCGCAGACAACGAGAAGACGGCACTCTCGCCGGGCGCCAGCGCCAGCTCGCCGGTGATCGCACCGCTGCGAAGCTCGCCCTCGTCCGCGGCGCTCACCCCGAGCACCAACGCGTCGGCGCCGGCGTGCGCGAACCAGCGGCCCGAGCGGCGCTCGATGCGTCTCCGCACGGCCATGCCAACTGAAGCGCGCGCTCGAGCCCACCGCAGCGCAACCGTCCCGTCGAGCGCCTCGACCTTCGCACAAGCTCCCGCATCGGAGAGATCAGCCTGCTCTCGGTGAGCGTCATCGCGTCGGTCACGCGCACCCGTCCTCGGCGGTGGCGAAGGTCGTCTCGAGCACGTTCGAGCGCTCCTCACGGTAGCGCCGCTCGGCCTCGAAGGCGATCGTCGGTTCGAGACGGAACGAGCGCACGCTCGGCGTCGAGGATCCGCGCGAACACGGACGGCGAGTCGAGGTTCGGCAGGCAGAGCCAGTCGACCGAGCCGTCCCCTGGCGATCAGCGCGGCGGTCCGCCCGTCGCCGACGAGCGCGTACTCGCGAATCAGGGCGTAGCCGTCGATGCGCCTCCATCGGCCGGGATTCTGGCGGTCGGCACGGTCACGGTGCCGCAGAGTCTGCCGGAGAAATCGACGCAGACTCGGCACGAAACTGTCACGGACGCGGTGCGCCGAAACCGGGTACCGTCGACCTCGAGGGGAGGCGGGTTTCAGCCCACCCTGAGGGTGGGGGTATGGGTTTGGACGGACTGGCGGTGGCCGAAGTGGTGGGCGGCCGGCGGCGAGCCGAAGACGTCGGCTTCGTCGGCGCGGCGGCGGGCAAGCGGGCCGAGTGACTCGAGCTCGCGCACGAGGCACGTTGCGGATTTCCGGTCGACCCGCTCGAAGCGGCCGCGCGCGAGCAGCAGCGGCTCGGATCGCTACGAGCGGCCGGAAGCGCTCGTACACCCGTGGCGGGACGATCAGGTTCACCTGCCCGTGCTCGTCCTCGAGCAGCATGAAGACGACGCCGTCTTGCTGTCGCCGGCCGCTGCCGCTGCGGACGGCCATCCAGCCACGGCCACCGAGCTGCCCGCCGCGCGCCTCCTCCAGCTCGAGGCTCGAGGTGTCCCCTCGGGCAGGTGCGGGCGCAGCAGCGTCAGCGGGTGCACGCCCACCGTACAGGCTCGTCGTCCGGTAATCGGCGAGCATCCGCTCCCAGGGCGAGTGCTCGCGCAGGGCGGAGTCACGGCCGTCGGGTCGAGCGGCAGCGCCAGCTGGCTTTCCTCGCCCCCGCTCCTGGGAACCGTCTGCGCGCGCGGCGTGAAGCCGAGCTCCCAGAGCAGCGCCCGCCGCCGGCCGAACACATCGCGCAGGCGCCCGAGGCCACGAGTGCCTCGAGCCGCGGGCGGTCGAGCCCGGCTTCCGCTGCGCGAGCTCTCGAACACCCGCGAACGGACCTCCCGCTCGCGCTCGCCGGCCACCGCCGCCGCCTCTTCGTCGCCGAGCGAGCGCACGTACGAGAGCCCGACCCGGAACCGCCTCGCCTTCGAGTGCGCAGCGCGCGGGCTCAGGTTCACGTCCGGCGATCGCACCTCCACCCTCGCCGCTGGGCGTCCGCACCAGCGAGGCCGGCGGGTAGAACCCCATCGGTTGCGCGTTCAGGAGCGCGCACAGGAACTCGGCCGGATAGTGGTGCCGCAGCCACGCCGACTGGTACGCGAGCAGTCCGAACGCGGCCGCGTGCGACTTCGGGAAGCCGAAGCCCGAGAAGCCGACGAGCTTGTCGAAGACCGCGTCCGCGACCTCCCGGCTCACGCCCTGTTCCCCCGCGCCCTCGACGAAGCGGCCGCGGAAGGCCTCGATCGCCTCGAGCGAGCGCTTCCGGCTCATCGCCCGTCGCAGGCCTCCTCGGCCTCGCCGATCGAGAATCCGGCCAGCGCCGTCGCGACCGCGAGCACCTGGTCGCTGGAAGACGATCACCCCGAGCGTCTCGCGTAGCGGCTCCTCCAGCAGCGGGTGGTCGCCCGGCGGCACGAACGCCGGGTCCTCCGCGCAGCGCCGCTGGCGGTTGGCGATGAACGGATGGACAGCGCCGCCCTGGATCGGGCCCGGCCGCACGAGCGCGACCTGGATCGATGAGGTCGTCCGGGTTCTCCGGCCGCGTCTGCAGCAGCGACTGCATCTGCGGCTCTCGATCTGGAAGACGCCGGCGGTGTCCGCCGCAGATCGGCGCCAGGCTGGCTTCGGTAATACGTAACT
>ERZ1370068.8877-contig-7697_pt1 | contig 48391 bp, 57 predicted proteins | sample MGYA00561227_ERZ1370068 | MGnify/ENA primary metagenome ERZ1370068 (study PRJEB38410, sample SAMEA6850437) | metagenome | study: Metagenomic assessment of the ecological functions of the soil: analysis of the soil microbiota associated with the... | reverse complement strand
ATATTACTTCGCGTTCAGTTACGTATTGCTCAGGCCGCCCAGAATCCGTGCCGGAGGCCCGCCGTGGGGACAGCGCCCATCCCCGACCTCGGCGTGAAGAGTCGTCCCGATTGATCTGAGCTCCACGCCTGGCCTAGCGCCGGTCAGCTTCACGGCCTTCATCGACTGGTAGATCCCGCCGTACGCCGGGGATGGGGACGAACCCGTCGTAGCTCTGGCGGCGTGACGTAGACCTGCTGCGGGTAGTAGAGGAAGACGTACGGCGCGTCCTCCATGAGGGATCTTCGAGAACTCGGCGTAGTGCCTCTTTGCGCTCGGCCTGGTCGCGCGGCTGGCGCGCGCCGCCTCGAGCGCGCGCGTCGGCGCGCGGCGTTCTTGTAGTGGCGCGAAGTTGCGGCCTTCCACTGGCTCGAGTGCCAGATCGAGTACGCGAAGGGATCGGGATCGTGGAAGTTGGTCCAGCCCACCACGATGCCCTCGTAAGTCGGACGCGAACAGCTTCTTCACGAAGGTCGGCCAGTCGAGCGGGCTCGATGGTGGCCTCGACGCCGATCTTCTTCAGGAACTCCTGGATGATGACCGACGGTGTCCTTGACGGTCTGGTCGGCCTGGTCGTGGCGGAGCGAGAAGGACAGCCGCTTGCCGTCCTTCGCGAGGATGCCGTCCGGCGCCGGGCTTCCAGCCGGCCTCGGCCAGGAGCGCCTGGGCCCGCGTTCGGGATCGTACGGGTAGGGCCTTGACTGACGGATCGAAGGCCCAGCTGCCCGGCGGGAACTGCCCGGTCGCGATGACGCCGTAGCCCTGCAGGACCTCGCGGACGATGGCCGGGATGTCGATGGCGTGATACAGGGCGCGCCGCACGCTGACGTCGTCGAACGGCGCGCAGTCCTGGCGGAAGCCGAAGCGTGTATGACGTGTTGTCGGCGGTGATGACCTTGAGCCCGGCGTCTGCTTGAGCCGCCCGACCTCGGTGAGCGGCGGCCGCTCGATGAAGTCGACACCGCCGCGCGCGCAGCTCCTGGAGGAGCACGACCGCGTCCGGGATCACCCGGTAGATCAGGCGATCGAGGCGCCGGGCCGGCCGGCGTGGTAGTCGGGATTGGCCTCGAGCACGATGCCGCTCGCCGCGCTTCCACTCGACGAACTGAACGGGCCGGTGCCGATCGGCTTCCGGTTGAACTCCGTGCGTGTTCAGGTCCTGACCCTTCAGGATGTGCTCGGGGACGATGCCCGCGCGCGGATTGACGAGCACCGCCAGGAACGCGCCGTAGGGGTAGCGCAGGCGGAAGCGGATCGTGTGGTCGTCGAGGACCTCGATCGGCTTCTGCGCGAGCTCCTCGGGCTTCTTCGGTTGTCCTTGTTCGGTGAGCTCAGGGAACCCGACCAAGCGCGTCGAAGTAGCCGCGATGGGGCGTCGTCACCTTGGGATCGAGCACGAGTAGAACGTGAACGCCACGTCCCGCGCGGTGAAGGGCTTCCCGTCGTGCCACTTGACGCCCTTCTTCAGCTTGAACGTGTACGTGAGGCCGTCCTTCGAGACCTCCCACGACTCGGCGAGGAGAGCGGCTTCACCCCGAGCTTCTCGTCGAGCTCGACCAGGCTGTCGAAGATCGGCCACTCGGCGATAGCAGGACTGCCCGTCGGTCGCGATGACCGGGTTGAGGCTGGTCGCGTCGCCCAGGAAGCCGATGACGAAGTCCTTCCCGGCGGCCTGCGGCGTCCGGCGGGGCGGCGAAGCCATGCCAGCCGCCGCGAGCGCGATCGACAAGAGTGTCAGAGTCGCGATCGCGTTGACGCATGGCATCGTCCTCTCTAGCGGGAGCCTGATCGGAGCGCCGGGTCGAGCGCGTCGCGCAACCCGTCGCCGAAGAGGTTGAAGCCGAGCACGGTGGCGAAGATCGCCACGCCCGGGAAGGTCGAGACCCACCAGGCCGGAGGCGAGGAACTGCCGGCCCTCCACGACCATGTTGCCCCAGCTCGGCGTCGGCGGCTGGACCCCGAGGCCCAGGTAGGAGAGCCCGGATTCGATGAGAATCGTCTGCCCGAGGAGCAGCGTGCCCTGGACGATGATGGCTGGGCGTGCGTTGACGAGCACGTGCCGTACCAGGATCCGGCCCGTGGCTCGCCCCGAGCGCTCGGGCGGCCTCGACGAAGTCCCGGGCGCGGAGGGTCGAGGCACTCCCCACGGACGATGCGGGCGACAGGCGCCCAGGTCACCAGGCCGACGACCGAGGGCGGTGTTGAGGAGGCTCGCGCCGAAGAGCGCCACCACGACGAGGATGAGGAACAGCGCCGGCACTGACATGAACACGTCGGCCACGCGCATGATCCCGGTGTCGACCGCGCCGCCGAAAGTAGCCGGCGGCGCCGCCCACCGCGATGCCGACCGAGGATCGGCCAGCCCGTCGCCGAGGAAGCCGATCTCGAGCGAGACGCGCGCGCCCACATGATCACGCGCGTCAGGATATCCCGGCCCGAAGCCGTCGGTGCCGAGCCAGTGCGCGACCGTCGGCGGTTTCAGGCGCTGGAGCAGCGACTGCGTCGAGTAGCTGTAGGGCGCGACGACGGGGCGAGGAGGCCGGCGCGCCAGCATCGCGGCGACCACGATGCCCGCCGAGGAGACCCGCGCCGGTGTCCGGACCGACGCGCGACAGCCCGCTCACGAGTAGGAGATCCGGGGGTCGATGACGCAGTACGCGAGGTCGGTCAGGAGATTCGCGACGATGACGACGGTCGCCACCAGCAGGTTGACGCCCATGATCACCGGGATAGTCGCGCTCGAACACCGCGCCCGACGCGCCAGGCCGTCCGATGCCTGGCCAGGCGAAGACGGTCTCCGTGCAGCACGGCGCCGCCGACGAGGCGTCGGCAGCGAGAGTCCGACGACGGTGACCACAGGGATCAGCGCGTTGCGCAGCGCGCTGCCGCCAGACCGACCTGGCCCGCGGGGACCCCTTAGCCCGCGCGGTGCGGACGTAGTCCTGGCGGCAGCGCCTCGAGGAGGCTCGACCGGGTGAAGCGCATGAAGGAGCGCCATCTGGATCAGCCCGAGCGTCAAGCGTCGGGAGCATGGCGTGACGCAGCCGCGCGCCGAGATCGCCCTCGCGGCCGTACTCGCTCAACCCCGACGGCGGAAGGAGGTGAAGCACCTCGGAGAAGAGCAGGATGACAGCATGATCCCGAGCCAGAAGCTCGGGAACGGGACACCGAAGAGCGACACGGCCGGTGGCGAGCGTGTCCCAGATGGTGTCCCGCCGGACCGCGGCGAGGACGCCGAGCGGCACGGCGACGACGAGCGCGAGGACGAGCGCGCCGCCCGTCAGCTGGAGCGTCAGGCCGAGCCGGTCGAGAATCAGGCGAGGACCGGATCGCCGGTCTTGAAGGAGCGCCCGAGGTCGCCGCGCGGCGCGGCCAGCACCCAGCTCGCGTACTGGGCCGGCAGCGGCCGATCCAGGCCGAGCCGCTGGCGCACCTGGGCCGCGACCTCCTGCGAGAACTCGCCGCCGATCAGCACCGCCTCTGGCCCGCCCGGCGCCAGCCGCATCGAGCGTGAAGAGGATGACGGAGACGCCGGCGAGCATCAGCCCGGCGAACCCGAGCCGCTTCGCGATGTAGGCCGAGACCTCGACTCATCTCACGCGGTGCCGCCGGGCCGGTGCGCCCGGATTCGGTCCTCGCGCGGTCGCGACGTCGGTCCGACCGGCAGCGAGGGTGACGCTAGCACCGGCCGAGCGAAGACCGTCAATCGGCCCTGCGGTTCTCGGCGGCCTCAGCCGGGCTCGCGGTTACGCGCCGCGCCGCAGCTCGGCTGGGCGTGCAGCAGCCGCATGGGCCACGCGGTGTGCGGCGGCGGCGAGCCCGCGGCCTGCGATCGCGCGATCGCCATCGGGACCGGCGTGCCGTCGTAGAGGCGGCCGACCACGATGCCGTACGTCGAGGCGGCGCGTCAGCTGGAGGAACCGAGGACCGCCGAGCGCCAGGCCCGGCGGTGCCGGGGAAGGGTCCGATAGCGCCGGCGATGGCCGTCGGGAGCACGATACCCACCCCGACCGCAGAAGCCGTACATCGGCCCGATCACCGCCGGCACCGTCCACATGCCGCTCCACGCCAGGGCGGCCATGAGGCAGCCCGCGCCGGCGCCGAGGCCCGGTGGCCGACGGCGATCATCCGGTCGATGCCCGCCCGCGGCGATGAACGCGCGGCCAGGAAGCTGCCGGTCATGATGCCGAACGCGACCAGGCCGAAGCAGAGCCCGTAGACGTCGGGCGCGACGCGCAGGACACTCGATCAGGACGAACGCCGAGCCCGAGATGAAGGCGAACTGCCCGCCGAACATGAGCGCGACGACGAGCGTGTAGCCGAGGAACCGCTGGATCGCGGAGGAGATCGGCGGTGTTCGTCGCGAGGTGGCCGGGCCGAGCGCGCGTCCGGATCGCGCCGGCGGTTGGTCTTCCGGCACGAGCAGCGTCGCGCCAGGCCGAGGAACGCCGCGCCGGCACGTCGCGAGCGTCAGGATACACGGCGCGCCAGCCGAAGGCCACGTGGACGACGCCGCCGACGATCGGCGCCAGGATCGGCGTCAGCGCCATCGCGGTGCCCATGTAGCCGAGGACGCGCGGCCTGCGCCGGCGTCGTGGAGGTCGCGGACCACCGCGCGGCCCACGACCGGGCTCCGCTTCCGCCGCGCTGAGCGCCTGGAGGACACGGCCCGCGACGAGCGAGCCGGGCCGAGGGCGCCGCCCCAGCAGGCGAGCCCGCCCACCACGTACACGAGGAGCCCGCCCAGCGAGCACGCGGCGCCGTCCCGACGCGGTCGGAGAGCGGACCGTGGACAAGCTGCGCCACCGCGAAACCGGCGAGGAACAGCGCGTCGCCGTCAGCTGCACGGTCGCGGGCGACGTCCCGAGCGCCCGGGCGGTGGCCGCGGGGGGACGGCAGCAGCCATGTCGATCGACAGCGAGCCGATCGCCACCACGGCGCGTGAGCCAGGACGGCGACCGGGCCCGCAAGCGGCCGCCCTAGCGCCGCCGAGTCGCCCGGCGGGAGGGTCGGTTCCGTCGGACCGGCTCCTACGGCTCGACGTGTCGACCAGCGCGCTGCGAAGGTCGCCGGGATCGATGTTGGTCCTGCAGACGATCGCGCCGACCCGGCGGCTGCGGAGGCGTCTCGCGGAGCGGCCCGAGGAGCGCGGCGGTGGCGCGCGCGCCGGCCGGCTCGACCGCGAGCTTGACGCGCCGCGGAAGAGCAGCCCCATCGCGCGCCGGAGCTCGTCGTCGCTCACCAGCACGAGATCGTCGACGGCGCGCGCGGCACAGCTCGAAGCTGTAGGGCGCCGCGTGGGCGCGCCGCAGGCTGTCGGCGATCGTGCGCACGCGCCTCGATCGACTGCGGCTTCCCGCCGGCGAGGCTCCGGTGCATGCGCGTCGGCGCCCGTCCGGCTCCACCCCGAACACCTGGCAGCGGGGCGGCGCGAGCTTGATCGCCGTCGCGACGCCGGCGCAGAGGCCCGCCGCCGCCGATCGGCACGATCACCGCGTCGAGGTCGCGGCGCCCGGGCTCGCGAGCTCGAGCCCGAGGGTGGCCGGTGCCGAGAGCCGTGCGCGGCCCTTCGAACGGGTGGACGAAGGTGCGGCCCTCGGCTGGTCTCGATCTCGCGGACCCGCTCGGAACGCGCGGTGGACGTCGTCGACGCAGCTCGACCTCGGCCCCACCACCGGCACGCGCGCGACGCGCGCCGGAGTTCGCCGTGCGTCGGCATCACCACCTTGGCGGTCGTGCCGAGGACGCGCGCCGCGTACGCCGACGGCGATGGCGTGGTTGCCGGCGCTCACCGCGGTGACGCCGCGGGCGAGCGTGGCGGCGGTCGAGCGCCAGCATGACCGTCAGCGCGCCCCGGGGCTTGGACGTGCCGGTGTGCTGGAAGAGCTCGAGCTTGAGGGCGACCTGAGTGTCGGCGTCCAGGTGGTCGGTGATCTCGCGCCCGCGCCAGCGCCAGCATCCGGCGTCTCGACGACCAGGTCGCCGAGCCGCTTGCGGGCGGCGCGGATCTCGGAGAGGGTCAGGGGGGCTCGTCCGTGCTCTTCATCGGCGTTGCGCAGGAGCGGCGGTGGTCGGAAGCGCCATCCCGTGGTCGCCCCGGTAGCCGGCCGGCTCGGGCGAGCGCCAGCCCTGCGAGGCGCCCGGCCTCGGGCTGCCACACCTCGACCCCGAGCGGCCGGCAGCACCTCGATCGGGTCCGCGCGCCGCCCGGGTCCCCAGAGCGGAATGGAGAGGTCGCCGCCCGGGCAGGTCGAGATCGCGCAGAGGAGATCGATCTCGGCGAAGAACTCGAAGAAGTCGCCCTTCTTCGCCGGGCTGGCCTTCATGAAGTAGCGGATCGTCCTGGAAGCCCGGTCACCTGGAAGATGTTGAGCACGTCGTGGACGTCGAGCTCGGTGAGCCGCCACGGCGCAATGGCGCGAACCAGGTTCGAGTGGCAGCAGAGGTCGAATTCCTCTCCCGTCAGGAGCTTGGTGACGTAGGGATCGCAGCGCGTCCCGAGGAGGTCGTGGCACCGGCCTCCGTCGGCGTCGATCCCGTACTGGAGGGTGTCGTTCGTGATCGTCGCCATCGGGCGCAGGTAGGGGAGGGTCGACCAGAGTCGATCGTGAGTCGTGACGTGCGCCCGGTGTAGCTGCTTGGTCCGCGAGGCCCGAAACGCTCGCGCGGGTTGTGGAGGTGCCAGGCATTGAAGTCCGCTACCTGGGGCCCCTCGACGGTGACGATCCGGCACAGCTGGCCGGCGCGGACCGGCCACGCGCGCCCCGACCGGATGGGCACCACGAACCGATCGACCAGCGTCCGGTCGTCGTCTCGCGGGCCAGGCGGTCGTAGAAGCGGCCGATCCACCACGAGGGCCCCGGTGGGGTCGAGGGAGATAGGTCAGGGTCGCGACATCGCTGCCTCCGGGTCAGAGTGTGCGGGCGCCACTCTAGCACGGGCACCCGCGCCGGGTCCGCCGCGCGCGGCCCGCGTTCAGGCGAAGCGCCAGCCGTCGAGCGCCGCCGGGTCGGCGGGGCGGATGCGGAGCGGGAGGTCGTGCGGGCCGAGGAGTCCGGCCCCGATCAGAGGCTCGAGACCCGCGTCCACGGCGAGCGCGCGCAGAGGCGCGGCATCGGGAGAGCCCGTCGGTCCAGGCGGCGGCGCGGGCGGGCAGCCGCGGCCCTTCGCCGTCGGGCGTCCACACGCGCAGGTCGCGCTCGCGGCCGACGCGGCGGGCGACGAGCGGCACCTGCGCCCAGAGCGTGCGCGGGTGGGCCGGCGGGATCGGCTCGGCGAAGCCCCGACGACCACGTCCCAGGCGAGAGGAGCGTCAGTGGAGACGGCGTCCTCCGCCGTCGGGCCCGGCAGGCGCGCCGCGCGCGCCCACGTGAGCGTGACGGCCAGCGAGCGGCGGCGGCAGACGACCGCATGCGGCGTCCGGGCGGGCAGGTGGAACAGCGATGCCGGGCTCGAGGTCGAAGGTGCGCCACCCCGCGCGGCCGACTCGCGTGCGAGCCGCTCGTCGAGCTCCTCGGGCGTGCCCGCTCGCACCCGGGGTCCGATGGTCACCGTCCGCCGGCCCTCCAGCTGGAGCCAGAACGCGTCGACCTCGCCGTCATGGTGGAGCCCCATCCCCGCGCGGCCCGCTCCCTCGACGAGGAACAGGAACGAGCATTCTTCGCGGGCGGCGCCGTCGACTGGATGGAAGAAGGCGCGCCCGCAGGCCGACCATGAGCCGCATCAGAGCGTGGCAGGCACCTGGTGCACCTGCGGAGGTACGCAGTCTGCCCGGCCGCGAGGCGCCGCGGCCAGGCGGCGCGGGATCGCCCGATCGATCGACCCTGGCGCTCGGCGACGATCTGGAAGGGAGCCCGCTGCCCGCCATCTGGACGCATGCTCGCGAAGTCGGGCGCGACCCCGCGCCATGCGTGGTCGCGCGGCCGGCAGGACGATGGCGTGGAGCCGCCCGAAGCGCTCGCCGGCGAAACGTCTCGCGCGCGCGGCCGCTCGAAAACCAGCTGGCGAGGGCGACACCATCGCGCGCGGCGCCCCGCTCCGGCGGGTGCCGCCACGCGATGGCCCGGCGCCGGTCCGCTGTCGTCATCGTGCCGCAGGATAGGGAGACGGACGGGACGGACAACCGGCGCGGGACCGAGGCTCCCGTCGGCTCGATCCGAAGGGTCGGGTGGACGCCCGGCGGCTGCCGCGGTAGAGAAGGGAGGGCACCGGCATGCCGCCGGCGCCCATCTCCCTCGCTGCCGTGGAGGTCGCATGATCGTCGAAGGCAAGCTCGCGAGCCTGGGACTCCCTCTTCCGGACCTCGAGGCCGACTACCGCAAGAACCGCTCAGGAGCGCGGTTCGTCTCTGCATCGGGCGGTGGGGCAGATCCTCTATCTGTCCGGGACCGTGCCGATCCGCGGCGAGGAGGCGTATCTTACCGGCCTCGCTCGGCGCCGAGCTCACGATCGAGCAGGGGTACGAGGCGGCGCGCTGGGCTCTGGTGCAGGCGCTCTCAGCGATCAAGTACGCGCTCGGCGACCTGGACCGGTTCGAGACCGCGATCCACCTGACCGGCTACGTGAATTCGGCCCCGGGCTTCGCGGACCAGCCCCGGGTCATCAATGGGGCGACCGACCTCCTCGTGGAGCTCTACGGCGAGCGGGGAAGCCCACCCGCGCGGCGATCGGCTGCCACGGCCTGGCCCTGAACTCCTCGGTGGAGCTCGGTGCTCGTCATCAGCTTCACCGGTACCGTGACGCGCCCGCCACTGGCCCGGGACCGCTGGGCCCGGTGACGGGAGTCCGGTCCTCGCGATCCCGGGCGCCGAGGGCGGCCCGGCCGGGGCCCCCGGCATCCCGCCATCGTCCGCCCGGGTCTGGCGCCCCGGGGCAGCGAACCGGCGCGCGCCGGACCCGCCGGGTATAATGCGAGGATTCCACGGAGGCGACAGGTGCCAGGGCGGGTCCAGTCGTGGTTCAAGGTTCGGTTCTTCACGGGCGTCTTCGTCACGCTGCCCGTGGTGCTCACCGCCTGGCTCTTCTGGCTCTTCTACTCGTCGGTCGACGACTTCATGGCGCCGCTCTACGAGCATCTGCTCGGGCGGCATCTCCCGGGCCTCGGGTTCGTCACCGCGATCCTCATCATCTTCTGCGTGGGCGTCTTCGCGACCAACGTCGTCGGGCGGCGGATCCTGCAGTGGGGCGAGCGCATCATCCGCACATCCCGCTCGTCCGTCGCGTCTACCCGACCGTCAAGGACTTCGTGGACGCGTTCTCGCCGAACCGACGGTCGGGCTTCCGGGAGTTCGTGATCGTCGAGCATCCGCGCGACGGGGCCTACTCGTACGGGTTCCTGACCGGCGAAGTCCGTGTCGAGGGCGCGAAGCCCGACGCGCTGCAGTCGGTGTACGTGCCGACGAACCACCTCTATCTGGGCGACATCGTCCTGGTACCCCAGGACGCCATCATGCCGACGGGGCTCTCCGTCGAGGACGGCATCCGCATCATCCTCTCGGCCGGCACGGCGGCGCCGGCCCGGCTCCCGCACGAGGGCGACGGCGGCCTCGGCGCTGCCGCCACGTGACCGGCTCAAGGAGATCAGCACCATGAAGTTCCTGTGTATCGCGTGCGACCAGGCCATGCGGCTCTCGGGAACGGCGGCCCGGACGAGGGCTCGCTCACTGTCACCTTCGCGTGCCCGTCCTGCGGCCACCGGGTGGCCATGCTGACCAATCCCTGGGAGACGCAGATGGTCCGCACGCTGGGGGTGAAGGTGGGCGGCGCCCCGGCCGAGGCGCCCGCTCCGTTCTCGGCCGTTCGTGCGAGCCTCGCGAATCAGCGCGAGGCGGCCTGATCTCCGAGGCCCCGGCCGGCGACCGAGTCGCTCGCCGCGAGCCGCTACGGCCACGCCCGCCGCGGAAGGACCGGGCTGTCCCTTCGCGGCAATGATCGGCGGCACCGGCGCCAGCCAGGCGGCCACGGTCGCCTGGACCGGTCGACGCCGCAGGGCGCCTGGAGCGCATTCCGGTCTTCATCCGCCCGATGGCCCGGCAGGCGATCGAGCGGTTCGCGCAAGAGCGCGGCTACGCGACCGTGACCGACGAGGTGATGGACCAGGCCCGCGACTTCATGGGGATGTAGGCTCGGGGTCCTCCGCGGGTCGAGGTCGAGCGCTTCGGCGGGGAGCAGACGATAGGCGTTCCCGGCCCAGGCCGGCGGTCGGTCCGCGAGCAGGATCTGCCGGAAGGCGGCCAGCGTCACGTCCTGCGGAATCTCGGAGTTGCCCTCGAGCGCGGCCCAGAACTGGTCCGGCTCATCGTGCGCCCACCGGGAGACCCGGGCGACGGTCCCGAAGAACCGGCGCACCTTCCGCTCGACGGCCCGCTCGACGGTCGGCCGGGCGAGCGTGGTGGCGAGCTGGGCGACCGCGCCCAGTAGCGGCGTGTCGCAGCCGCATGTGCCCGGTGATGCTGGCCTCCACGCGGGTGCCACCGGCCGGGTCGTCCTCGTGCTGGAACTCGATCAGCAGGAGCATCCGTCCCTGGATCGCGGGGAGCCCGCGGGTCTCGTACATGCCGTCCAGGTGGATGAGCCGTCGCCCCTGGTCCGCGTAGAGCACCCGCATCAGGCCGCGAGCGCCCCGGGTGTCGTCGCCCCAGAATCCGTCGTTCCGTCGCTCGACCTGGTACTTGCCGAGGCGAAGGGCGCGGGCGACGGCGGCGGCGAAGTCCGGATGGTCGAGCAGGAACGTGAAGACCGGCTCGCGGCTCCGGCTGCGAAGCCCGGTGACCCGGTGGGAGAAGAGGCTCCCCTCGAGCACGGCTTCCGCCCGTCCGCGAGCCTCGTCATCGAGGCGGGCGAGCGGGATGCCGAGCGGCAGCGCATCGAGGGTCACCACGGGCACGCGCGGATCGAGGGGCGGCTCGACCGCCTCGCCGCCGACGCCGCGCGGAGCGATGAGGAGCGCTGCCACGCCGAGGAGCGCGAGCCCGCCCGGATCCGGCCACGGCCGGCTGCCCGACGTGGGACCCGGCGATCGGCGGGGCTTTCGAGCATGGCATGCGCTCCGGTGGCTACCGTATCACGGGGCGCGGGGACCGATCCCGGGCCTTCCCATTTCGTGCGGGGGTGGGGCCCCGGCTGTTACAATGGCGCCTCGTATGGCTTCACAGAGGGGTCTCAGAGCGGGCGTGGTCCTGGCGGTGGTGCTGGCCTTCGCGATGCCGTGGCCGGCGTGGCCGGCCACCCGGTCGACCGAGACCGCGGCCCGCCGGCGTGCCGGCGGGCAGCGTTCCGGTGTCGGCCGAGGCGGTCGTGCTCATCGACCTCGAAACCGGCAAGGTGCTCTTCGAGAAGAACGCCGAAGAGGACCGGGCTCCGGCCAGCCTCGTCAAGATGATGACCCTCTACATCGCCTACGACGAGCTCCGCGCGGGGCACGTCACCCGGGGCGAGCCCGTGACGATCGGCCCGAACGTGATGCGCACGCCGCGCTTCCGGATCGGGCTCTCGACGGGTCAGGTGGTGCCGTTCGAGACTCTGCTCGCGGCCGTCGCTATCGCCTCCGCGAACGACGCGGCGACCGCGGTCGCCGAGCGCCTGGCGGAGAACGAGCAGAAGTTCGTCGAGCGCATGAACGTCGAGGCCGAGCGCCTGGGGCTCACCCACACCGTGTTCGCCAATCCCCACGGGCTGCCCGACGCCCGCCAGCGGACAACCGCGCGCGACATGGCGGCGCTGGCGGAGCAGCTGCTGCGGGACTTCCCCGAGAGCCGCGTCCTCCTGGGTGACACGGACTTCGCCTGGCGCGGGCGGATCTTCCGACGCCGGATCCGCTGTTCCGGGACCCGGGCGGCGTGACGGCGCTCAAGACGGGGTTCACGCTGGAAGCGGGATACAACATCGCCGTCGCCGCCGGACGGGCCGGCCAGCGGCTGCTCTGCGTGGTCCTCGGAGCCGAGACCCGGGGCTGTGTCGTTCCTGGACGCCGGCCGGCTCCTCAAGTTCGGCTTCGGCGAGCCGCTCGGCAGCTCGGGACGCACCGGCCGACACTGGCGGGTGCGCGGCCGCGCCGTTCCCACTAGGCCGGCGGCCTTCCGCGGCCGGGGCCTACTCGGGCTCGATCGCGCGGCGCACGATGCGGCCCTCCCCGTCGACGTAGAGGAGGATCAGCTCGTACTGGTTGAGGCGGTCGCCTCGATCCTCGCCGTAGTAGCGGTTCGGGTTGATGTCGACGACGGTGGCCCGCCGATAGACCAGCACCGGGCCGACATCCGACGACCGCACTTCGTGGGGAGGCCCGAACCGCTTGATCGCCTCCTCGCGCGTGTTCACCGCCGTGAGGTCGTCCCCGGGTTGAGCGGAGGCTGGCGGAGCGGGGCCAGCTGGGCGCACGCGCCGAGGCTGAGACTCAGCGCGAGGAGCGCGAGAACAGTCCGCAACATGGCGCCCCATTGTACGGGCTCGGGTCGGGCGGCGGCAAGGTTGCGGTGCTCCGACCGCCGCTGAAGCACGTCGGCGAGGGGGACGCACGGGGAGGCGCATGCAGGCGCAGGGACTACTGTTCGACGCGTACGGCACGCTGTTCGATGTCCACTCGGTCGTGGAGGCGGGACGGACCGTCACGCGCGACCCCGAGGCGCTGTCCGCTCTCTGGCGCCAGAAGCAGCTCGAGTACACGTGGCTCCGGAGCCTCATGGGCCGTTACGAGGATTTCTGGGCCGTGACGGAATCGGCGCTCGTCTTCGCGTGCCGACGCCTGGGCCTCCAGGTGAGCGCGGCCGAGCGGCGGGGCCTGATGGACGCCTATCTCGGACTCGAGGCGTTTCCGGAGGTGCGCGACGCGCTCGCCCGCCTGCGGGACCTGCCCTGCGCCAATTCTCTCGAACGGCGCGCCCCGATGCTCGACGCGGTCGTGGCCCACAACAATCTCGGGCCGTTATTCCGCGCAGTCGTCAGCGTCGACGAGGTGCGGACCTTCAAGCCCCACCCGGCCGTCTACGCGCTGGGGGCCGCGCGGCTCGGGCTCACCCGGGACGCGATAGGCTTCGTCTCGTCGAACGCCTGGGATGTGGCCGGGGCCAAGGCGTTCGGCTTCCGGGTCGTCTGGGTCAACCGCCAGGGTCTGCCTCTCGACGAGCTCGGATTGGCCCCGGACCTCGAGGTGCGTGACCTGGCCGAGCTCGCGCAGGCCCTCGGCCGGTAGCGGATAGCGGGCCGCCGTCTCGAGGGCCGCGCTGCGCGGCGGGATGGGCATGATCGACGCGGTGGTCTTCGACATGGATGAGGTGCTCTGCCGCTACCGCATCGAGCGCCGCCTGGCCCTCCTCGCGTCCTGGAGCGGGCGGACACCGGACGCGATCCATGCCGCCATCTGGCGATCCGGATTCGAGGACGCCGCGGAGGCCGGCGCGTTCACCGCGGACGCGTACCTCCGCGAGTTCGGCGAGCGGATGGGCTATCCCTTGAGCGCGGCTCAATGGCTCGCCGCCCGCCGGGCGGCGATGGAGCCGGACGAGGCGGTCCTGGCTATCGCGCGGCGGCTGGCGGCCCGGCGGCCGGTCGCGATGTTCACGAACAACCCGCTGCTCCTGAAGCGGCACATCGCCGAGGTGTTTCCCGCCGTGGCGGAGATCTTCGGCGAGCGCGCCATCTTCTCGGCCGAGCTCGGCCGTCGCAAGCCCGATCCCGAGGCGTTCCGTCGGCTGGCGGGCCGGCTGGGAGTCCAGCCCGCGCGCGTGCTCTTCTTCGACGACTTCCCGGACTATGTCGCCGGCGCCCGCGAGGCCGGGCTCATGGCGTATCGGTTCGAGGGCGCGCCGGCCGTTCTCGACCGCCTGACCGCGCACGGCATCGAAGCCTGAATCGCCTGGGCTCGTTGGGGCTCCGGATCCGCGGCCCCAGCTAGGGTGGCCTACTCGCGAGCCTTCCGGGCGCGGGCGGCCTGCATGGTCTCGCGGGGCCTGCCTCCGAGGCGCTCCTCGAGCCACGGGTCCCCCGCATGTGGTAACCGTAGCCTTCCCAGAATCCGGGGCGATCCTCGTCCATGAGCTCGAAGCCGGTGACCCACTTGGCGCTCTTCCAGAAGTAGAGGCGCGGGACGACGAGGCGCATCGGGCCGCCGTGCTCGGCGGGCAGCGGGCGCCCGTCGTGGTGCGTGGCGAGCAACGACGTCGTCGTCGAGGAGGGCCTCGAGCGGCAGGTTGGTCGTGTAGTCGGGCTCGGCGTGGACCATGACGTAGCGCGCTTCGGAGCGGGGGCGTGCCTCGCGCCAGGAGGTCGCGCGGCCGGATGCCGCGCCACACGTTGTCGAGCCGGCTCCAGCGGGTCACGCAGTGGACGTCCGACCGGACCTCCACCGATGGCCGCGTCGAGAGCTCCTCCACGTCCACTGGCGCGGGAATTCGACGGCGCCGAAGATCCGGAAGCGCCACCGGGCAGTGTCGACCCGCGGGGTGTCCCCGTACGTGAGGACCGGCCACTTGGCGGTCACGGTCTGGCCCGGGGGCACGCGGGCCTGCGGGGCCGTCATGCGCCCGTCCTGAGACGCCTCACGCCTCGCCAGGGCGAAGCGACTCGAGAGCGGCCGGGGCCACCGGGAGCGCTCGCACCGCCGGCCGGCGAGTCGCGGCGCCGACGGCGGTGACGAAGATCGCGTCCTTGCCCGTCGCGCGGGGTTCGAAGAAGCGCACGACCTCGTCATCGTAGAACGTGAGGCCCGTCGCGCCGAGTCCGGCACTGTACGCGCCGAGGTACATCCGCCCGCCCAGGAGCCCGGCGGCGAGGTTCACGGCCCGATAGCCGCGACTGCCCCAGCGTGCCAGGACCGCCGTGAGGTCGGACAGGAAGAACGCGACCGCGCTGGCATCGGCCCCGAGCGGCTGCTCGAGGCAAAGGTCGCCGCCCTCCTGGCGGAACTCGCCCGGCTTCAGGAGACGCAGCCCGCGCGCCGCCTGGTCCCAGGGTAGGCGCCCGGGGTGAGCCCCTCGGCCGCGTGGATCAGGAGATACGTCTCGACGAGCGCCTCGCTCTCGCCGAGATCGAGCGGGAGCGGGCGCAGCGCGGCGTCCAGGATCGCCGTGAGCAGGGCGCCTGGGATCGGCTCTCGCCGGAACTCGCGGGTCGATCCGCGCCGGAGGATCGTCTCCCCGAGAGGCCGGGACGTCTCGCGCGCTGGGGCGGAGGGCGCACCGGCCGGGCCGCCGGCGGGAGCAAGCCAGGCGCGCGCGGCCGTGCCGTCGAGGAGCGCCGAGGCCGAGTAGGCGGCGTGGACGAGAGGGTACTCCTCTTCGCGAGGCGAGAGGGGCACCGAGGGCAGCGTGAGCCGGGGAGCGGGCGGCGACGGTGGCGCCGGTCCGGCACCCCGGCCCAGCGGCACCAGGGCGAGGCTGCCCTCGCGCGCCGCGTCGATCCCGAGAAGGGCGTTCACCGGGGATCGGCGAACCCGAGGAGCACCCGAGCCGGCACGTCGAGAGCCGTCGCGGTTGCGAGGAGGTTTGCCAGCAGCGTTCCCGCGTCCCAGAAGAAGTGCCGGAACGCCCGCGCCCGGTACTTCCAGGTGTTCCGCCAGTGGATGGCGGTGAGGATCGCGGTGGCTGGCGCGTCCGCGACGAGGTCGCCGCGCCCCGTCGCCTCCGCGAGGGCCGCCCGGTGATCGCCCGCGCGAAGTTGGCGCAGGGTGAAGTCCCCGGGACAGAAGTGATAGACGCCAGGCTCGAGGCCGGGCGCGGCGCCCGCGACGACGTAGACCTCCGTCTGGTAGAGGGCACCCGTCGACGCCGCGGCGCGGAAATGGATCGTCTCCCCACCGGGGTAGACCTTCCGTCTAGTGAGCCCGGCCGAGAAGAAGAGGAGCTGAGCCAGCGCGGTGAGGTCCACCGCCCCTGGCCGGTGACCGCGGTGCCCCGCGCGATGGCCTCGAGCGTGGGTAGCGTCGGCGGCGGCACCTCACGGGGAGCGGCACGGCCGGGACATCCGGATACACCTTGAAGAGGAAGGGCTTGTTGGCCCAGTCGAGCGCGTGGCGATCGCTCCGGACGCTCGCCCGCGAGTGCTTCGTCGCCTGGTGATAGGCGCGCGCGTCGCCCGGGCTCTCCGCCCGGCCGGTCGAGTCGCGTGGCTCACCCGCGGCGTCGCGGGCGCGGCATCCTCTCCGCGCCGGGTGGACGCGGCCTGGCCGCGGCCGCTGCCGCGCGGGACGTCTCACGGAACGCGGTGGGGTCGCGGTCCACCTTGCCGCCGACCGGCGTGCCGCACTGCTGGCACACGTAGTCGTACTTGTTGCCGGTGGGCAGCACCAGGAGGAGCTTCTTCCGAACCGGCCCGGCGCGACGGCAGGTGCCGCAGAACAGGGTCTCCGCCTCGAACTCGCGGTAGGCGTCGGTCATGACGTCATTGTAGCCGGTCGCGCGCGCCCTGCGGCTCGCCGGCCACCTCGGCGGGGTCCGACCATCAGCTCTGGCGCGGAGTGAGCGCGAGCATCCGGAGCGGCGATCCCGACGCCCCGCGAATGCGGAGCGGCGGCACCACGAGGCAGAAGAGTGGACGCGCGCCGCGCCAGATCCTCGAGGTTCGCGTTCTCCACCAGGTAGATACCGTTGTCCGCGATCATGAGCATGTGGACGGGGAAGAGCTCCTTGCCATTGACGGCGGGCCGGACCTCGTAGGTCGCGGTGTCCGCGCCGGTGAGCCGCACGCCCTGGGCGACCAGCCACCGGCCCGCGTCGACGCCCGGCCCGGGCGACTTCTCCGCCAGGTAGCGCGCGTTGTCCTTGGCGAAGTACTGGCCCCAGCCCGGTGCGGATCGAGGACCGAGTCCCCGCGGCCCACGCGGACGCCGTGAGCCGGGCGGCGTCCTCGAGGTGCTTGGCGGTGATCTCGAAGCCCGGGGGCAGGGGATCGGCGGCCCCGCTCGCGACCACCCGGGCCACGTCGAGCAGCACGCCCGCGAGAGCAGGAGATCGCGCGGGAAGGCATCGATCCCGAGGTCGTTGCCGATGCCGTCGGGCCGGCTGGTCGCCTGGACCGCGTCCACGCCGCCGTGGAGCTTCAGGTTGCGGCCGATGTGGCCGATGGCATCGATCGTCGGCGCGCCGTGCTGGCCGGACATGTAGAGCATCTCCGACGCCCACGAGACCTGGCTTCCCGGAGCCGTTCCGAAGATCTCGTGGGTCTGTCGGTGCGTCGCGTTGAGCGCGAACGCGTACGGTGGGTTGAGCGAGAGCACGGGGACGACTGATCCCACGTGAACCCGAGATCGAAGACTCGGGCCGCCCGGACCCCGCTGATGAACGCCTCGACGTTGACCTGCTCCGGAGCTTGGGCCCGCGCATCCACCGCGACGCTCGCGGCGGCCGCGGTGGCGACGCCGCCCAGGAATCCCCGGCGGGAGACGCTCGGTTCGCGGGCTCGCATCCGGCGTGGGCGAGCTGCCCTCGGTCCCGATGTCCATGTCGTCCTCCTTCGCCAGCGGCCGGCGGCGGCGCCGGCGGGAGACCGCTCAGAAGCCCCGGCCGCCGATCAGGCGCACCACCACCAGGCCGAAGACGAGCAGCCCACGGCGGCGGCGACCAGTGTGCGCCAGTCGCCGAACCCGACCGCACGCTTCTCCTTCGCCTGTCCCCGGCGCGCGGGGAGGAGCATCTCGGCCATCGAGGCGGGCGCGAGGCGGAGGAGCGGGGGCGACCCCGAGCCCGTGGATGCCCTCGCGGGCGACCTCGGCCTCATCCGCGGTGAGAGCCAGGAACGTGACGAACGTCCCGTGCGCGAGATCCTCCTGGACCTCGGTCAGCGCGTGCGCCGGCGCGCGGTCGACGACCCAGCGGGCCACGCGGTAGCGGAGCCGCTCGTCTCCCAGCGGGCTGAACGACAGCGCATAGGCCTGCTTGGTGCCCGGGCGGCGGCGCGGGGACCGTCGGCGCGGACGCGCTCGCGACGGCGCCATTGCCGAGGGCGAGGTTCGGCGCGACCCGGGTCCCGCACGCCATGCAGAAGACGCTCTGATCCGGAACAGCCGTCCGGCACTTCGGGCAGGTCACGTGCGTGGCCCCGGGCGCTAGAGGCGCGCCTCGACGGCCCCGATCGAGGCGTCCAGGATCGCCACGATCTCGTCGGCCTGTGCGCGCGTGAGGATGAGGGGCGGCGTCAGCTTGGTGTGGTCCCCGAAGACGCCGTCCACCGAGCCCGTCCCCGGATACGTCACGAGCCCCCGCGGCAGCGCCTCCAGCGCGATCGCGCGCGCCACCTCCCGCTCGACCGGGAACGGGGCGCGCGTGGCCCGATCCGCCACGAACTCGAGCCCGACCATCATGCCGAGCCCCCGCACGTCGCCGATGATGGGGTGGCGCGCCTGCAGCCCGCGCAGTCCCGCCAGCAGGTGCGCGCCGACCTCGCGAGCGTTGCGCACGAGGTCGTGCTCCTGGATGTACCGGAGGACGGCGAGGCCGACGGCCGCGGCGACGGGATGGCCGGAGTAGGTGTGGCCGCCGACGAAGCTCGAGCTGTTGCGCTCGAAGGCCTGGATGATCTCGTCCCGGACGATCACGGCGCCCAGCGGGATGTAGCCGCCGGAGACCCCCTTGGCCGTGGCGATCACGTCGGGGACGACGCCCCAGTGGTCGACCCCGAAGTTCGCTCCCGTCCGGCCGAATCCCGTCATCACCTCGTCGGCGATGAAGAGGATCTCGTTCCGGTCGCAGATCTCCCGGATCTTCGGGAAGTACTCGGGAACGGGCGGGACGGCGCCGAGCGTCGCGCCCACCACCGGCTCGGCGATGAAGGCGGCCACGTTCTCCGACCCCTGCATCCGCACCAGGCGCTCGAGGTAGTCGGCGCAGTAGGTGTCGCAGGAGGGATAGGTCTGCTTGAAATGACAGCGGTAGCAGTACATCGGAGGCAGGTGGCTCGCCTCGTTGAACATCGGCACGTACTTGCGCCGGCGGATCGTGTGGCCGCCGAAGGCCATCGAGCCCATCGTGTTCCCGTGAAAGGACTGCCATCGCCCGATCACGATGGACTTCGAGGGCTTGCCCCGCTCGAGCCAGTACTGCCGGGCGATCTTGGCGGCGTTCTCGGTCGCCTCCGGACCCTCCGGACACGAACCACACGCGGTTGAGGTCCGCGGGCGCGAACTTGGCGATCGCCTCGGCCAGGGCCTCCAGCGGCTCGCTGGTGAACAGGTGCATGGGCACGAACGCGACCTTGCGCGCCTGGGCCGCCATGGCGTCCGCGATCTCCTGGACGCCGTGGCCGATGGAGGTCACGGCCGACGAGCCGCCCGACCCGTCGATGTACCGGCGACCCTCGGTGTCCCAGAGGTAGACGCCCTCGCCCCGCACGATCGTGGGGTAGGCGCGTCCGAGGTCGCGGTAGAGCACACTCGACTGGATCAGGGACCGATTCATGGTCGCCTCCCGGAGGTCAAGGCCTCGCTGCGTCGTGTGGCCGCCGCCAGGGTATCACGCTCCGGCGGCGCTGATGAGCGTTGGCAGCCCTCGAGCCACTCGCCGAGCGGGGCGTCCTTGTCGAGGATGATCTCGAGCTTTCCGTTCGGAGGCGTCGCACCCGCCCCGGCCGGCCGGTCGCGAGCGGGATGACCAGCGCCTCGCGGGAGATGCCGAGCGCGTCGGTGACGGCGAAGACCGCCTGTATCTCGGTCAGGGTGACCCGCTCGAGCACCTGGGTCGGCCCGTCCGGTCAGCGCCGGCGAAGGGCGGCGGTGAGCCCGCCGGGGATCGCCTGCTGCATCGCCGTGAACCAGATGTTGGCCATGACCCGGTAGCCCTGCTCGTTCGGGTGGATGGGATCGCGGTCCGGGCTGATCCCGAAGAGGTCGCGCTGATTCATGCCGTCGAAGATCTCCGCCACCACGATGCCGCTGGACGCCGCGAGCGCGTGGATGTTGTTGTTGGCGAAGGCGATGATGTCGTCCGCGCAGGGATTGTTCCGGAAGCTCGGCGGAATGGTGCCGATGATCGGGATCGTCTTGTTGCCCTGTGCGGCCCGGACCATGCTGCTGAGATTGCTGACGAGGGCGTTCCCGTCCATGCACTGATGGGCGTCGTTGGTGCCTTCCATGATGAGGACGAAACCGGGCTGATCGATACGCAAGATGGAGGGAAACCGTGCGGCGCCTTCACCCGAGTGCTCCCCGCCCACGCCGCGGTTGATCACTCGCCAGGCGGGGTCGAGGCCCTGGAGCTGGCCCTGAAGGATGTTCGGGTAGTTGTTGCCGGTAGTGAGGCGAAAATCCCGACGCTTCTGGTCGAGAACCCCAGCCGTGATGCTGTCGCCGAACGCCGTCGCCTTCCGGGGGTTGTTGCCTCGAAATCGAACTCGGACGAAGCCTGGGACGAGCTGGTGCTGCTGCTGCTCTTGCCCCCCGCAACCGGTGGCGGCGACGGAGGAGGGCGATTCCAAGACGAGACGTCGCGGACAAGTCGAGAGCTGCGGATCATGACGTGCCTCCAGAGGTGATTTCGCGGACTGTGTACACCGGCTTGCGTTGGGACTCGTGATAGGTCCGAACGAGCATTTCGCCCAGGAGCCCAATCGACACGAACTGGAAACCGACGAGAACGAGGAGTACGGCCAGCAGGAGGAGCGGTCGATTGGCCAGCGCCATCTCGTGGAAGATCTTCTGATAGGACAGCACGGCCCCCAGCCCGATGCCGAGGCCCCCAGGACGAGCCCCAGGAGCCCGAAGATCTGGATCGGACGTGTCCAATAGCTCATGAGGAATTTGACCGTCAGAAGGTCAAGCAAGACCCGTACCATTCGGCTCAAGCCGTACTTCGACACCCCGCGGCGACGCGGCCAGTGGCTGACCGGAAGCTCTCCCACGGTCGCCCCAACCCAGCGGCACAGCGCCGGCAGGAAGCGATGCATCTCCCCGTAGAGCGCGACGTCCTGCAGGATCTCGCGCCGGTAGACCTTGAGGGCGCACCCGTAGTCGTGAAGGCGTACGCCGGTGATCCACGAGATCAAGGCGTTGGCGACCTGGGAGGAAGCCGGCGCGACCAGAAGTGATCCTGACGGTCGTGGCGCCAGCCGCTCACGACGTCATAACCCTCCTTGAGCTTGTCGAGCAGCCTCGGGATGTCGGCCGGGTCGTTCTGTCCGTCGCCGTCGAGGGTGATGATGAGCGCGCCGCGCGCCAGGTCGAAGCCGGCGGCCAGCGCCGCGGTCTGGCCGAAGTTCGTCCGGAGCTGCACCACGCGGAGCCTCGGGATCTCGCCCGTGAGGTCGCGGAGCCGCGAGCGCGTCGCGTCCGTCGACCCGTCGTCGACGACGACCAGCTCGTACGGCTGCCCCAGGCTTTCCATGACGCTCTGGAGGCTCATGAGGAGCGGGCGCACGTTGTCTTCCTCGTTGTAGACGGGGATGACGACGGAGAACGCCGGGGCCGTCATACGCTCTTGCTGCCGGCCGAGCGGAGCTCGCCGAGGTGAGATTGAGGGCGCTCAGGTAGGCCAGGCCCCACGATGGTGATCGGGATGTAGTTGCAGAGGTGATAGACGATCGACAACGACAGCGCCGTTTCCTGGGAGACGCCGAGCAGGGCCAGGCCCTGGACCGTGCCGGCCTGGAAGGGCCCGATGTACCCGGGCGCCGAGGGCGGGACGAGCGCGACGGCGATCACCCCGAGGAGGAGGAAGGAGGCATAGATGGGGAGGTCGAGCGAGAAGGCCTGGAAGACCGCTTCGACCCCGCGGCGTTGACGACCCAGATGACGATCGAGAGCAGCGCGGTTCCCACGAGGGCCGGCACGTCCCCCAGAACGTCGAGCCCCGTCCGGAAGGACTCGAGGAGCCGCGCCGCGGGTGCTCACGCGCGTGGGGAGGCGGGCGAGCACGGCCGTCAGGATGCCGAGGCCATGTCCCGTCCGGAGCGCCACGAGGCTCACGAGCACGACTACGTAGAGGCGCACGTGAGCCCCGCCGCCCACGAGGAGGGCGCGGCTCGGCCGCAGAAAGGACAGCCCGCCCACCAGGAACACGAGCAGCGTGAAGCCGTCGAAGATCCGCTCGATCACGATCGTCGCGAACGGCAGCGAGGCCGGGAGGCTTCCGATCGCCCCAGGGCGTAGGCGCGCACGAACTCCCCGAGGCGGGCGGGGAGGACGTTGTTCGCCATGAAGCCGATCATCGTGATGGCGAACAGGCGATGGACGCCGATCCGCTTGGTGGGTCGCAGGAGGAGCTGCCAGCGGATGGCCGTCAGCCAGAACCGGAGGAAGATCGACGCCAGGACGGGGATGAGCCACGCCGGGCGGACCTGTCGGAGCTGCAGGAGGACCTCGTCCAGGCTGACCCCCGGACGGCCACCCACAGGAGCACCGCGCTCACGGCCACGCCGAGCCAGATCTTGGTCCGCATCCCTCACCGGGCTGGACGCAGGGTCACCTGGGCCGCGGGGCCCACCGGGCGGGCCCGGAACGGCTCCCAAATGCCCGGTTTTCCGAGCGCGTCATCAGCCGTGGGAGTATAACGCCGCGGGCAGACCCCGGCAACTGACGGGAGCCCCGCGGGCCCTGGCCGCGTCGCGGGCCCCGGGCCGCTCAGGCCCGGCGGGCCACGGCGATGAGGGGACAGCCCGAAGGGGAGGGAGAGCGCTCTCGACCCGGAGGAGCGGGACGAGCAGGTTCTGGAGGCGGAGCTGGAAGCCCGGGACCTTGGTGCGCCGCAGCACCACGCTGTTCAGATACCAGCCCACGACCCCCAGCCGGTTGAAGAACTGCGTGTGCTCGACCTGGAAGCCGGCTTCCTTCAGCTTCGCCGTGAGCCCGTCCGGCTCGTAGCGGCGGTGGTGTTCGATGGCCTGGTCGATCGCGCCGTAGAGCCGCTGGTGGGCCGGGACCAGGAGCAAGAGCCGCCCCCGGGGCCAGGGTGGCGTGAAGACGCCGAAGAGCTTCGCGATCGTCCTGGACGTGCTCGAGGACGTTGAGACAGAGGATGGTATCCAACCCCCGCCCGGCGAAGGGCGCGGGATCGAAGACCATGAGGTCGAGCGGCTCTACCTCCACCCGGGTGTGGCGCTCGAAGGTGTTCCGCAGGATGCGAAGATACCGGGGATTGATATCCGTGGCGACGATGAGCTCGCGACCGACGAGATAGCGGGTGAAGCTTCCGATTCCGGAGCCGATCTCGAGGACTCGCTGCCCGAGCCACGGGGCCAGCTGCTCGAGCATCCAGCGGTTGTACCGCTCGGCCCGGGACAGGCGCAGGAGGGTCTTGTAGCCGGGGTCGGCGTTCTCCTGGTCGTCCACGAAGGCGTAGCGCAGGATCGTCCACAGGGCGACGACGCCGTCCGTCCAGCGGATCTTCTTGCCTTCCCAGTACGCGCGGCCGGCGTAGGAGATCGGCACCTCGTAGATCCGCGCGTGCACCTTCGCGAGCTTGGCGGTGAGCTCCGGCTCCACACCGAATCGGCTCGACCGGATCGGGATGCTCTTGATGATGTCCGCGCGGAAGACCTTGTAGCCGGTCTCCATGTCGGTGAGGTTCAGGTTCGTGACCATGTTCGAGAAGAGCGTCAGGAACTTGTTCGCGAGCGTGGTGCCAGAAGTAGCAGGACGCGGCGCGGCGTTGCCGGTGAAGCGCGAGCCGTACACGACGTCGGCCTTGCCCTCGAGGATCGGCGCGAGGAGCTTCGGGTAGTCGCGAGGGTCGTACTCGAGGTCAGCGTCCTGGACTAGCACGATGTCCCCGTTGGCCTCGGCGAACCCCGCCGGAGGGCGGCGCCCTTGCCCTGGTTGGGTTCCTGATAGAAGATCCGGATCTCGTTCTTCTCGTCCGCCGTCCCGAGTCGCCGCGCCTCGGCGAGCTCAGCCTCGAGCCGACCGCAGGTAGTCCCGAGTGCCGTCCGTGGAGCAATCGTCGACGATGACGATCTCTTTCGGGATCGGGGCCGCCTGGACGCGCTCGAGGATCTCGGGAGCGTGAGCCGCTCGTTGTAGACGGGGATGACGACCGACAGCCGCGGGGAGGGGTATTTCCACTACAGGACATTATAGCAAGAGAGCGCGCCCTCCCTCGCGTTGACGATCTCCCCGCGAACCGGGCCACGTCCGCCGGGCGCGCGTGTCGCGTTGACGCGGCGTCAGAGCGTTCTATAGTGGCGACGTGGCCGGGAGGTCCTGGTCGAGCCGGCGCGTCGGGTGCACAGGACGCGGACTCTCGACTGGCCGGCCGATCGCCGCGGTGCTGACGCTCGCCGCCGTCGTGCGCGCGCTCCGGATCTGGAGCAACCTTCACCTGGCACCACGACGACATCCTGGATGCCGTCCCGGCCATTCAGATCCTCCAGGGCACGTTTCCCTCTACCACGTGGCCGTCGAGTACGCGAGGGCGTCGAAGGCCTACCCGCTCGCCGTGTCGGTTCGCCCTCGCCGGCACCTCGCCGGCGGCGCTCGACGCCTTCGGATACCTGGTGGGGCTCGTGGGTGTCTGGACGAGCCTCCTCGTGGCACGCCGACTCTTACCGCCGGGCGCGGCGCTGTGCGCCGGTCTCGTGCTGGCCGTGCCCTCGCTGCACGCGGTGACCTGGGCGATTGGCGGCAACCTCCTCTATCCGGTCACGATCCTGATCGGCAATCTGCTCCCTGCTCGTGACCCACGCGATCTTCTTCCGACGCCCCGGCCGGCCCGGCCTCGTGCTGGTCGCCGGCGTTCTCGCCGGTATCGGCTTGTGGACGAATCCCCTGATCGTAGTCTTCTGCGTTCCGTTCGCCCCTCCTCGCTCTCCGGACGGGCCTCGTGTGGCGGGCGTCCGTCTGGCTCTTCCCGCTCGGCGTCCTGCTGGGGGGCTGCCCGACTGGATCTACGATGTCGTGAACTATCCGTCGGCGAAGCTCCTCGTCGGGCAGTCCGGCTCGGTGCCTGCGGAGGCGCTCGCGACGCGCCTCCGGCTGTTCCTCGGCGAGATCACTACCGAGGCTGTACGGCGCGTCGTCCGAGGCGGAGTTCGCCCCGCCACTGATCGCCCGGGCCGCAGTCGTAGGGCTGGGCGCCCTCTCCATTGCCCGCGCCGCGGTCCGGGACCGGGCGGCGCTCCGATGTGCTGGTCGGCGGCCGTGGCGCGCCCGACCAGGGGCTCGTCCTGCTCTGGGGCTTGTTCACGGCGAACGTCCTGGCCGTGCTTCGCTTTCGAAGCGCCCGCTGGGTCCCAACTATCCTGGTGCCCCTCTACGGGGTCCTGCCGATCTGGACGGGCGGAGTGTCTGTGGTGGCTCTCGGGCTTCCGGCGCTGGCTCGGTGGGCTCGCCCTGGCGGCCCTGCTGGCGTTCCATCTCTGGGCCCACTGGGCGGTCACGCTCGGCCGGAGCCCGCACCCGACCTGGCGCTGGACGCCCGTCCACGCGATCACGCGCCCGCTCACCGACTGGCTCGTCGCCCGCGGGATCCGGCGCGTGTACTGGGCGCCCGACGGCGTGGTGCCCGCCTTCGAGTTCAGCCACCTCACCGGAATGCGAGTCATCGCGGCCCACATCTGGGCCGAGGACGTGATCCAGCACGCCCACGCCGTGGATGCCGTGGATTCACCGCCGATCGTGACCACGGCGAATCGGCTCGCGCCGCTCCAGGCGAGCCTCCGCGGTCTCGGCCTGGACTTCCGCGAGACTGGCCGTCGGGGGTTTCGTGGTGCTCGAGCCCTGCCGATCCCGGCCCGCGGCTTCGCGCGCCGCTGCCGCCGACCTGGCTGGACGCTCACCGCGAGCCACCGCGCGCACGAGCTCCACCATCTCCTGGATCGGGACGCTGGCACCGGCTGGAGCACCGGGCAGCTCCAGACGCCGGGCCAGTGGCTCCAGGTGGACCTCGGGCAGATGGAAGAGGTGGCGCGCGTCGACCTCCTGGCGATCGACTGGAAGGAAGTGCCCGCGGGGATTCGAGTCGAGACTTCCACGGATGGCGCAAGCTGGCACGCCGCGGTCTCGGTGCCCGACTACTGGGGCCCGATCTTCTGGTCCGAGCGCCACGCCTTCCTCAGAGTCCGGCGGGGCCGGGTCAGCTGACCTTCGAGCCCGTCCGCGCGCGATTCCTGCGCCTCACGCAGACGGGTGTCGGCCACCAGGCGTGGGCGGCCCGGGAGCTATTCGTCTACCGCCCGGCGCCGCCGGTGCCGGTGGGCCTCGAGGCGGGTGCGCTGGGCGCGGCCCTCCGCCGTGAGGGGTGCGCTTCGTCTACGCGAATCCTGGCTCTCGGCGCGCGCGCGGGTCGGAGTCGGGCGAGTCCATCGGAGCGCTCGAATCGAACGCGGCCGTGAACTCGTACGGACGCTCGGAGCCGGAGCCGTCGACGCTGGAACGCTTTCGAACGCGGCGCGATCGGGCGCTCCTGCTCGGGAGTGATGCGGACGCGGCGGCGGCGCGGCAGGTCCTGGATGGGCGGGGGCTGTCGCGGGGGAGCGGGCGGTCGGCCCGTACCGACTCCTGCTGCTCGCGCCGGAAGCCTCGCGTCGGTCGCTTCCGCGGTCGGGCTGGCGCGCGAGCGCGAGCGTCGAGCCTGGGACCGCGGGTCGGGCGGTCGACGGCGAGCACGGAACCCGGTGGACGGCGCCCGGCGCGGTGGACACGACGACGACCTTCACGCTCGAGCTGGATCGGCCGCGGCCGCTATCGGGGCTTCGGCTCACCCCAGGCTCGCGGGACGGCGGACCGGCGGACTTCGCGCTGGAAGGATCGGTCGACGGCCAGGCCCGGCAGCCGCTCGCGCCGCAGACGTGGGCCGGCCCCGCTCTACTGGACGGGCGCGGAGCTCCTGCGCAACAGCCGGCCGGAGTGGGCCGTGACCTTTCCGTCCGCGACGGTGCGCTACGTGCGGATCCGGCCGTCGGCGCCCGCGCCCACGCCCACGTGGAGCATTGCCGAGATCACGGCGCTCGAGTGAAGAGGGCCCCCGGCCTCCGGCGTCTCAGCTCCTGCCCGGCGGCGCCGGGTCACGATCCACGCCACGCCGAGCGCGCCGAGCGTGGCGAGTGTGATGGCGAGGCCGGCGTAGACGATCGGCCGCCGGTACCGGAATTCCACGCGGTGGTGGCCCGCCGACAGGAACACGGCGCGGAACGCGTGGTCGCCGCGCATGATGGGCACCGGCTGGCCGTTGTCCCAAGCGCGCCACCGAGCGTCGAACGTGTCGCTCAGCACGAGGACCGCGGGCTCCCGCGTCTCGGTCTCCAGCGCGACGTGCTCGGGCGTGTACGCGAGAACCCGCACGGGCGGCAACGCCGGGGCGCCGATCCTCGTGGCCGGCGTGAAGCCCGCCGGTGGAGGATCCATCACCAGCACCTCCTCGGTGGGATCGAGGTCGTGGAGCTGATCGAGCATCATGCGTGGCCGGCACCTGCCGAGCTCGCCGCACGAGGAACGCGCGGGGCAGCGCCCGCGTATTCTCGTAGAGCCCCGCGGTCACCTGACGGAAGCGCTCGGGCTCTGGCGCCGGCGGCCATGCCGGCCGGCCGACCGTGGCCACACGCTCCACGACCAGCAGGGCGGGCCCCGGTCCACCCTCGAGGAGGAGCTGGGCGAGGCCGGAATCCCGGGGCAAGTCCACGTCCGCCCGGTAGGTGTGGCCTTGGTAACCCTCCGGGACGGACCAGGACCGACCACGGCCGGCTTCCCGTGCCCAGCCCGGGCGCCGGGGCGATCGACGGCCCACTCGGCGGTCTCGATCCCGGCACGAAGCGGAATGGCGGCCACCGTGCCGTCGGCCGCGAGGACGTGTAGCGTGGCGACGGTCTGGCCCTGGGGTATCTCGAGCCCGTGGACGAGGTGCGAGTGGATCTCGATCTGCCGGGCCGCGCCCTCGCCGGGCAAGGGGAGGCGTCGCAGGGCTCCGGGCCACACGCGCAGAGGACCCGTCACCTTGGCGGGCGGCGGCGGCGCGCCGCTCCGGCCGGCAGCACGTACCGGACGTTGAGCAGATCCAGCAGGCGCGGGGCCTCGCGGCTCAGAGAGTAGAGATCGAGGAAGGCCGGGGGCGCGAAGGTGCTCTCGCCGTCGACGACGCCCCAGCCGTACCGGTAGATCGTCTGCGGATGGATGCGGTCTCCCTGGGAGAGCCGCAGCGGCTCGGCGGTCCGGCTGATCGTCTCGACCCACTCGCGCTCGCGGGGCGGGCGGACGTCGAGGGTTCCGGGAAGTGTCCGTCACGGGGTAGGAGCCGAACAGGAGATCCGCCAGCACGACCACGAGCGCGGCGGCTCGGAGCGCGAGCGGGCCGGCCCGCTCCGGCCACGAGACCACGAGCGCCGACCCGGCCAGGAAGAGCACGAGCAGCAGGTACTGGCTCGCGAAGTTCTGGAAGTCGTCGGCGTTCGGCTGGGCCTGGGCCCAGATCAGCACGAGCACGAGAGGGACGATCCCCGCGGTGGCGGCGAGCGCCAGCCGGCCGATCCGTCGGGCGAGCGCGCGGGGCCGCGGGGCCGTGACAAGCGCCTCGGCCCCGAGCCCGGCCAGGATCGCCACCGCGAAGCCCGCGAGCCCGACGAACCGCGCGGGGATGCGGAAGAGCGTCAGCCCGGGATGAGATCGTAGGCGATCCGGTAGAGGCCGTAGTGGTCGCCGAAGGCCAGCAGGACGGCCCGACGGCGAGCGCGGCGTGAAAGCCCACCCGCCAGTCCCATCGCCGCGTGACCGCGTGAAGCGCGAGGATCAGGGGCAGGACGCCCGGGTAGAGGTAGTACTCGGAGCCGCTGCCGCGCCAGGTGCTCGACGGTGAACAGGCCCCACGGCAGCAGCGCCTGGGCCAGATAGGCGGGCAGGAGGGACCCCGTCGTCTTCCAGTCGTAGCCGAGTCCCGGCCCGGTGGGACGCGACGGCCATCTCCCAGGACGGGATGAGCTGCACGGCGGCGATTCCGAGCGCGACGACCGCCGCGAGCAGCAGGATCCCCGCGAGGCGTGCCCACGGAGCACCGGCGGCCGCGCGCCGCGCGATCAGCGTCACAGCGAGTGCCACGGTCGCCAGGGCGACGTGATAGAAGAGCTGTGGATGTCCGGCGAGGAACGCCACGCCGAGCGCGAGGCCGCCGAGCGCGCCCCAGCGACGGCGCCAAGGGTCGCGTCCGCCCGCACGAGACAGGCGAGGATCGCCGGCAGCCACACCACCGTGTCGATCATCGTCCAGTGGGTCACGTGTGCGAGCATGAAGCCGGAGAACATGAACGCGATGCCGCTGAAGGCGGCGGCGAAGCGCCCGAGCGCGAGCTGCCGCGCGTACAGATACGTGAAGGCGCCCGCCATTGCGTAGTGCAGGAGATGGTGATACTGCAGGACGACGTGAGGGATCTGCTGCCCGCGCTCGAGGAGGCCCAGCACGAGCAGATTCAGCGGGTAGAACAGGTGCAGGTGCGCCTGCAGGAACATCGGGTGGTGCGTGCCGCTTCCGAGGAACGGCGAGCCCGTTCCGAGCGTCGAGTCCCAGAGCGGCAGGATGCCGCGCTTCAGCTGGTGGTAGAAGTACGGTTCCACTGCGAGACCGAAATCGCCGCCGAGGTAGAGCCGCGAAGCCCGCGAACGGGGTCACGATGGGCCAGGAGCTTGACGGTCGCCAGCACGGCGAGGGCGGCGATCGGCAGGGCCTCACGCACCCATGGACGGAGCCCGCGCATAGTGGTCGTGTGCTCTCCCAATCGGCGCGGGTAGCCTAGCAGAAGGTCATGGAGCCTCAACAGAACGACAGGAGGCGGCGGCGATGGCTCGGGGCTGTCCATCGTCGTGCCGGCGTACAACGAGGCGCGCCGACTGCCGCGCACGTTGCCGGGCGTGATCGAGTATGCGACCCGCCTCGGTGAGCCCGCGGAGATCATCGTGGTGGACGACGGGAGCACGGACGGCACCGCTGACGTCGCGGCCGCGCTGGCTCGGCCGGGCGATCCGGTCGTCGGTCATTCGGATCGAGCCCGAACCGCGGGAAGGGCGCGGCGGTGCGGCACGGGCATGCTGGCCGCGCGGTTCGATCACGTGCTCTTCACGGACGTGGACCTGTCCACGCCCATCGAGGACGCGGCGAAGCTCCGCGCGGTGCTCGTTCGCGGGGCGGACGTTGGCGATCGGGTCGCGACGTCTCGCCGAATCCGACATTCAGGTGCGTCAGCCGTGGCTTCGGGAAGTCGCCGGGCCGCACCTTCAGCGGGCTCGTGTCGCTGCTGCTGCTGCCGGGCATCCGTGACAGCCAGTGCGGATTCAAGATGTTCCGCCGGCCTGCCGCGCGCGATCTCTTCGGCCGCCAGCTCCTCGATGGATTCGGCTTCGACGCCGAGGTGCTGTGGCTCGCGCGCCGGCTGGGGTACCGGGTGGCCGAGGTTCCCATCGTGTGGCGGGACGACAACCGGAGCAAGGTGCGCCTCGTACGGGACTCGGGCGGAATGCTGCTCGACCTGGGCCGCGTCCGCCTCAACGGCTGGACGGGACGCTACGCCCTGGGGCGGCGACGCTCGGCGCCTTCGTCCCGATAGGGCCGTGAGTCGGTCGGACCATCCGGGCGACCGCACTCCCCGGCCAATCCTGCCGCCGAGCCCGCGATCCCGCGGGCTGCTCGTCGCGCTCGCCGGCGCGCTGGCCATCCGCGTCCTGCTGCTCCGGCTGCCGCGTCTCTGGTACGACGAGGCGACCTCGGGCCTCTTGGGCCTGTCGGTGCTGAGCGGCGAGCTACCGATCTACTTCTTCGGCCAGCCGTTCATGGGCGCCCTCGACGGCTACCTCGCCGCGCCCGTCTTCTGGCTCTTCGGCGTGTCGGCGCGGACGCTCGAGCTGCTTCCCGTGCTGCTCGCGCTGGCCAGCGTCGGCGCTCACCGTTCGGCTGGCGCACGACGCCTTCGGGGCGCGGGCCGCGCTGTTCGCCGCGGCGCTGCTGGCGCTGCCACCGGACTTCCTGCTGTTCTGGTCTCACGAGGCTCGCAACCACTATCCGCTCACGATTCTCCTCGGGACACTCGCCCTGCTCCTCGCGCTCTGCGCGCCCGCCGCGCGGCGGGCGGCGCGACGCTGCTGTTCGCGCTCTGGGCGGCGGCCTGGGGCTCGCGTTCTGGACCAACTTCCTCTCGCTCGTCTATTTCCCGGCGATCGCGCTCCTGCTCGTGCGGCGGGGCCTGGACCCTCGTGCCCGGCGTCCTCGTGGCGCTGCCCGCGTTCCTGCTCGGCAGCCTGCCGCACTGGCTCTACGGGGTGCCGCACGGGACGGCCATGCCGCCGCCGGGCCGGCCCGTAGGCGCTCGGGACCGTGCTCGACCCACCTCGGCTTCTTCGGCCGGACGGCCTGGCCGATCGTGGCCGGCGTGCCGCAGCGCCGTCCGGGACGCCCCGCTGGGCGTCGCGCTGGCGCTCGCGATAGGCGCGCTGTACCTGATGGCGGCTCTCAAGGCTCTGCGCGCCGATCCGGCGGGCGCCCGCACCCGCGGGGGCGGCCGGCCTGGCCCTGGTGGTCCTCGCGTGCACCAACGTGGGCATCGCTGCGGTGACGCAGTACGGGCGCGGCCTCGACGACAACGACCCGCACTATCTCCTGCCGCTCTACTCGGCGCTGCCGCCGCTCCTCGGGTGGTTCCTGGCCGGGCTCGCGCGATCGGCGGCGCGCGCATCCTCGCGGCGCGCGCTCCTCCTGGTCCACGCGCTCGGCGCGCTCGATGGAAGCTTCGCGCAATCTCCACCCGGCCATCGCGGCGGCCGAGCGCGCCGAGCTCGCCGCGCAGCGCGAGACCGTGGAAGGCCTCGAGCGCGGCGGCATTCACCGGCTGTACGATTCCGACGCCACGGGCCGGGTGTTCACGGTCCTCTCGGGCGGCCGGACGATCGTCTCGAATCCCTACGAGGAGATTCGACCGGCTTCGCGCGCGCCGTCGACGGCGCGCCCGGCGGCCGCGCTGGTGGATGCCTCGGCGCGCGCCGGCGCTCGAGGCGCACTTCGCAGGCGCTCGGCGCGCGCTTCGCGTTCCATCGCGTGAGCGCGCTCGGCGGCGCCTACGAGAGCTTCGCGCTGGTCGCGCCCGCCGTCCGCGAGTGCCCGCGGCCGTTCCGGGTCACCGCAAGCGACGGACCGGACGCCACCGGGCGCATGACGGACCGCAACGGCGACGACCCTGTGAGCACCGGCCAGCCGCAGCGGGGCGGCGAATGGGTCCAGGTGGATCTCGGGCGCCGTCGTGCCGGTCGCGCTCGTCCGGTGGCTGCCCGGCACGTACCAGGAGGTGCCACGCGGCCTTCGTCTGGAGGCTCGCTCGACCGGTCCGGGTGGCGCACGCTCGTGGACCTCCCGGAGTACGGCGGACCGCTCTACTGGTCGGCGGGCCGGCCCTCCTGCGCGTGCGAAGCGGGCGGGTGGAGCTCCGCGTGCCGCCGACTCCGGCGCGGTATCTCCGCATCACCCAGACGGGGCGCGGCGCGGTCTGGGCGTGGACGATCCGGGAGCTGTACGTCTACGCCGCGACCGGGAGTGACCCGCGCCTCCGCCCGAGCCGGACGGTGGCGACCCTCGCGCGCGCAGTGCGGAGCGCTGGGCGTCCGGCGACTCTACGCCGACCACGGCTGGGCGAGCCGCGCCGGCCCTCGCCGATGCCGCGCTCCGCGTGCCGCCCGCCAACCTTCAGCTGGACGACTACGGGTTCCAGGGGTCGGCCAGCGATGCTGCATCGCCGCCCTTTCGACTGGGCGCCGGGAACCGGCGTTCTCGCTCGAGCCCGCCGATGCCGAGGCTTCGCCGACGCGGCCCGGGCCGGCGGGCTGTCGTTCTCCCGGCACGCCGTCGAGGCGGACTCACGCTGTTCGTCCACGCCCCGGCGTCCTCACCGGGCTCCGCGCGTTCCGGCGAGTGTGCATCAGGGTGACCGCGTCCCGGAGTCCGAAGCGCGCGGGCCTGGCGGTGGACGGGGATCCGGCGACGCGCTGGGCCACGGCGGGCCCGCGCGCGAGCCGGCGACTGGTTCCGCGTCGACCTCGCCGCGCCCCGGCCGCTTCGCGGCGTTCGGCTCGAAGCGGCCAACCCGGCCGACCACCCCGTCGGGGCTCGTCGTGGAAGGCTCGCGCCGACGGCGCGCGCTGGGAGCGGCTGCCGGCGACCCTCCGGCCGGAGCACCGGTATCGATGGGCCGGCGTTCGGCATCCTCGACGACGGCATCGTCGCGCTCACGGCTCGAGTTCCCGCCGGCGACGCGTGAAGGCGCTTGCGCTTGGTGCTGCCGGCGGGCGACCCGCAGTTCGACTGGTCGATCAACCAGCTCGCGCGTCTACGGCGAGTGACGCGGCGCCGTCCAGCGGCGCGCGGATCGCCGGGGTAGGGCTCCCGCCGGGGCGCGCAGACCGGCCGCCGTCGTGGCGCCTTCCGGCGACCCCTGATATACTCGGCGCATGCGCGCGCTCGTCACCGGCGGCACCGGGTTCACCGGCAGCCATCTGGTCCGGCGCCTGCTCGCCCGGGGCGACCAGGTGCGGGTCCTCGACGCCGCGCCCGGGCTCTTCCACGACGAGCTCCGGCGCCTCGGGACGGAGATCACGCTCGGCAGCGTGACGGACCGGGCGCCTCGTCGATCGCCTGGTCGCCGGCACCGACGTCGTCTTCCACCTCGCGGCCGCCTTCCGGAAGATCAACCTGCCCAAGCAGCGAGTACTGGGAGGTCAACTGCCAGGGCACGCGGTACGTGGCCGAGGCGTGCCTGCGGCACCAGGTGCGGCGGCTGGTGTACTGCTCCACGCAGGGTGTGCACGGGCACGTCGCCCATCCGCCCGGCGACGAGAGCTCGCCGATCGCGCCCGAGGACTACTACCAGCAGACGAAGTACGAGGGAGAGCAGGCGCTCTGGGAAGTCGCGCGCGGCGGGCTCGAGGCGAGCGTGGTCCGCCCGATGGGCATCTACGGCCCCGGCGACCCGGGCCGGTTCCTGATGCTCTACCGCGCGGTCCAGCGCGGCCGCTTCTCATGTTCGGCGACGGCGAGACCTTCTACCATCCCTGCTACATCGACAACCTCGTCGACGCGTTCGAGCTGGCCGCGGAGCACCCGAAGGCCGTGGGCGAGACGTACCTGATCGGCGACGACCGCTACGTGTCGCTCAACGAGCTCGTGCAGACGGTGCGCGACGAGCCTGGCGCCAGCCGGTGAAGATCGTCCACCTCGCCGTTCGCGCCCGCTGTGGGCCGCCTCGCGCTCTGCGAGGCGGTGCTGATGCCGCTCGGGATCGAGCCGCCGCTGTTCCGGCGGCGGGCCGACTGGTTCCGCCAGACGCGCGCGTTCACCATCGACAAGGCGGTGCGGGAGCTCGGCTTCGTCGCCCGCGTCCCGCTCGCGGAGGGCTCCGGCGCACGGCGGTCTGGTACCGCGAGCACGAGATACCTGCGCCAGCCATGTGCGGCATCGCCAGGCGTCTTCGAGTTTCGTGCGCGGCCGGGCGACTCCGCCCCACGTCCTCGAGGCGATGGGGAAGGTGATCGAGCACCGCGGGCCCCGACCAGGGCGCCAGTCTTCCAGGACGGGCCCATCGGCCTGCAGTGGCGCGGCGGCTCAGGATCATCGACCTCTCGCCCGCTGGCCTCCCAGCCCGTCCCGAACGAGGACGGCACGATCCAGCTCGTCTAGCAACGGCGAGATCTTCAATCACGAGGGCCTCCGCGGAAGGAGCTCCAGGCGCTGGGGCACCGCTCCGGGGCCGCTGCGACTCCGAGATGGTGGTGCACGCGTACGAGGCGTGGGGCCCGCGCTGCGTCGAGCGCTTCCGCGGGTTCTTCGCGTTCGCCCTCTGGGACAGCGTCCGCGGCGAGCTCCTGCTGGCGCGCGACCGGATCGGGATCAAGCCGCTGTACTACGCGTGGTCCGACGACCGCCTGGTGTTCGGGTCCGAGATCAAGGCGATCCTCGAGCATCCGGACGTGCCGCGGGCCATGGATCGTCCAGTCGATGTACCACTACCTCGGCTACGAGTTCGTGCCGGGGCCGGCGACGATGTTCCAGGGGATCCGGAAGCTTCCGCCCGGGACCATCGCGCGCGTGCGTGGCGGGCACCTCGAGATCGAGCCGTACTGGGAGCTCCGGTTCGCGGACTCGCCCGAGGACGCGGTGGCCCTGGCCTCGCCGGGTGCGCGAGACGCTCCGGGACCCGTGCACGCGTGATGATGTCGGACGTCCCTGAGGGCCTGTTCCTCTCGGGCGGGCTCGACTCGACGGCGGTCCTGGCGTTCACGCGGGAGGCGCACGACCGGCCGCTCCCGACCTTCACGCTCGGCTACGACGACCCGACGTTCAGCGAGTGGGAGTACGCGCGCGAGGCCGCGCGCTACTACGGCACCGAGCACCGCGAGATCCGCGTCCCGCCGGTCACGCCCGACGTGATCGAGCAGACCGTCTGGCACCTCGACGAGCCGATGACGGATCTGTCGGCGGTGCCGCTCTTCCTCCTGTGCCGGGAGGCGCGCCGAACGTCACCGTGTGCATGTCGGGCGAGGGCGGGGACGAGGGTCTTCATCGGTTACGACCGGTTCATCGCGTCGAAGGCGGACCGCTTCTACCGGATGCTGCCGCGCGCGCCTCCGGCGCGGTGTCATCGAGCCCCTGGTCACCCGGCTGCCGGATCAGGAGCAGAAGAAGGGGCCGGTCGTGGTCCTCCGCCGGTTCATCGAGGGGGCCCGCCTCGACCCGGACGCGCTCCACATGCGCTGGCAGTACTTCGGGTCGGATGCGCTCGACGCGCGCCTCGTTCCGGGAGACCGTGCTTCGATCGGTGGACCGGGACCGCTTCGCGCCGATCCGCCGGGCAGCGGCGCGCTGCAACTCGGACCGGCAGCTCGACCGCGAGAGTCTTCGTGGACACCCGGTTCACGATGCCGGACTCGGTGCTGATGAAGGTCGACAAGATGTCGATGGCGCACGCGCTCGAGATCCGGGTGCCGCTGCTCGACCATCACCTGATCGAGCTGGCCGCGACGATCCCGCCGCGCCTGAAGTTCCCGGCTTCCGGACGCGCGCGATCTACCGCCGGGCGCTCGAGGGCGTGCTGCCGCCGAAGATTCTGCACCGCGGCGAAGCAGGGCTACAGCCTGCCGCTCAAGCAGTGGCTCCGAACGAGCTCCGCGACTACACGGTGCAGCTGCTCCGGGGCTCCGAGGTGGTGCGCGCAGTACCTCGATCCGGCGGGGTCGAGGCGCTGATCGCCGAGCACCTCGCCCGGCGCGCGAACCACAACCACACGCTCTGGGCCCTCATCAACCTGACCCTGTGGCACCGTCGGTTCATTGAGGAGCCTGAGGCCGCGGGCGTCGGGAGGGCGGCCGCCGCGGCCTTCGCCTCCGGATCGCGGTCAGCCTCGCCCTCTTCTCCTTCTTCTCGTCCTCTTCGTCGACTGGCGCCACCTTGGCGCGCGCCTCGCGCGCCGCGGACCCCGTCCTCATGCTGGCCGTCGTGGCGCTGGCGACCGCTGGACCGGCTCCTCATGGCGTGGAAGTGGTGGCTCCTCGTGCGGAGCCGCGACGCGGCCTCGGCCTCTGGGCGGCGGTGCGCGCGTACTACCTGGCGTCGCTTCGCCGGCTACTTCCTGCCCATGACGGTGGGCGCCGATGCCGGTGCGCGTCGGGGCGCTGGCCGGCACGAGCCGCCCGGCCGTGCTCGTGGCGTCGGTGGTGCTCGAGCGGCTGATCGGCGCGCTCGCCCAGGCGGTGCTGGCCGTGCGTGTCGGTCGGGACGCTCGTGACGCTGGGTCTCGGGGCCCGCGTGGGCCCGGCCGAGCGCTGGGGCCTGGGTGCGCTGGTCGTGCTCGCGTTCGCGGCGTTCCCCTTCACCGTTCCGACGGCGCGGTGGGTCGCGGCGCGCCTCGGCGCCGGGCGGCGGGCTGGCGGCAGGCGCTGCGCGCGCTGGCCGAGCAGTACGCTGGCTACGGGGCGTCGACGGGTCTCCTCTGCGCCTTCTTCGCGCTGACGCTCCTCGAGGGCGGGTTTCCGATCGCGATCCACTACGTGGCCGGGCGCTCGCTCGGCCTCGACCCGGGCTGGAGCTTCTACATCGCCACCGTGCCGCTCGTCTACCTGGTGGCGCGGCTGCCGGTGAGCCTCGGCGGCCTCGGGTTCCTCGAGCTGTCGTTCGTGTCGCTGGCAGGCCTGCTCGGGGTCGGCTGGACGGACGCGTTCGCCATCACCGGGCTCGCGACCGCGCTCTACCTCGTGGCCCTCGACGCCCGGCGCCGTGCTCTACCTGATCCCGGCCCCGGCCGCCGCTCCGGCCCACGCCCCGGGAGCGGCTGCCCTGACCTCGCCGCAGAGCGACAGGCCGACGGCCGCGCACAGGCCGATAGCCGTCAGCCAGACGGCCGCTCTCCGACGTGCCCGGCGCCCTGTTCGACGCCCGGCGCTCGAAGGTCGAGCGCTACGCCGACCTCGTCGTCGGCGAGCGCGGGTGGTGGGCGCTCCTGCGCTACGAGCTCGTCATGCTGCTGGCCTCCTGGGTGCCGGGCGCCGCTCGGCCTGGTGCTCCGCGGCTGGCTCTATCCGTGGCTGCTCGGCGCGTGCGGCCGGAACGTCAGCTTCGGGACGAACGTGGTGCTCCGTCACCCGGGGAAGATCCGGATCGGCGACGACGTGGCCATCGACGACGGATGCGTGCTCGACGCCAAGGGATCGGGCGAACCGCGGCATCGACATCGGCTCGCGCGTGTTCCTCGGTCGGCACACCCCTCCTCGCGTGCAAGGAAGGCGACATCGTGCTCGAGGACGGCGTCAACATTTCCTACAACTGCACGGTCTTCTCCGCGTCGTCGGTCCGGATCGGGGCGGAGACCCTGCTGGCGGCCTACTGCTACGTGGTGGGCGGCGGCCACGATTTCGACCGGCGCGGACCTGCCCGTCGTCCAGCAGGCGCGCCCGTCCCGGGGCATCGTCGTGGGCCCGGGCGGCTGGCTCGGGGCCGGCGCGATCGTCCTCGACGGCGTGACGGTCGGACCGAGCGCCATCGTGGGCGCCCACGCGGTCGTGACGCAGGACGTCCCCGGCTTCGCGATCGTCGCGGGCGCGCCGGCCCGCGTGGTCAGGGACCGGCGCCAGCCCGCATGAGCGCTCCGGCGACGGGCTCGCCGCCCGCCGTCCCGTCCGCAGCCTGCCGGAGCACCGGCTGCCGCGCGCCGACTCCGCGCGGGCTGCTGCGCCTGGCGCCTGGGCTCCTGATCTCGGCGCCATCCTCGTCTACCTGTTCGACGACGCAGGGCGCTGATCCCCGGGCGCCTCGTCCCGCTCGTGCGGGCCATCTCGATGCCGGGGCTCCTCGCGTACGTCGCCGTCTCGGCCGTCGGCCTCGCTCCTGCGGGCGCTGCGCTACCGTCTCCTCGCTCGGGCGCCCGGTGCCGCTCTGGCCGCTCGTGCTCGTGACCGCGGTCCGCAACATGGCCGTCGATCTCGTGCCGGCCCGTGCCGGCGCCGCCGCGAGCTACCTCTACCTGATCACGGCGCGCCTCGGGCTTCCGCTCGAGGCCGGGGTGGCCTCGTTCGCGCTGGCGTTCATCCTCGACACGCTCGCCGTCGCCCGCTGCTCGTGCTCGCGCTGCTCGTGGTGGGCAACGCGCCCCTGCCGCCGGCGGTCCTCGTCGGCGGGAGCCTCATGATCCTGCTCGGCTCCGTGGCCGCGCTGTGGGTGCTGGCTCCGCTCCTCCGCCTCGTGGCGCGATTGCCGGCAGGCTGCCGGGCGCGGTCCGGCCGGCTGCGCGCCGCTCCTCGACGCTGCGGCCGACGAGGTGGCGCGACGCGAGCGCGCGCGGACGCTGCTCCCGGCGCTCGGGCTGTCCCTGCTCCTCCGGCTCACGAAGTACGGCGCGTACTACTGTCTCCTCGCTGGCGCTCCTGGCCTCCCGGATCAGCCCGGGCTCAGGCTCGGCTTCCTCCAGGTCTTCCTGTCGGTGGCGGGCGCTGAGATGGCCGCGTCCCTGCCGCTGCCGACGCTCATGAGCGTCGGCCCGTACGAGGCCGCCGGCGCCGCGAGGCTTCGCCTTCTGGCTCGGCCTCCCGCGAGAGCTGGCGACGCTCGCGGTGACCGCGTTCCACGGGCTGTCGCAGGTCCACGACTACGGCCTCGGGCTGCTCGCGCTCGTGTGGATCATGGCGATCGCGGCCGCGCCGCCCGGCCGACGCGGGACCGAGCTCGGCGGCGGTCTGAGGCACGGGCGCCTCGGCGGCGCGCAGTTTCGGCCGGCCGATCCCGAGGGTGGGGTAGAATCTTAGCGTGGTGACGTACGCTGTTGCCGTTCGAGCCGCCGCGTGATGCGCGAGTCCGAGGTGACGGAGAGCGCGGCGACGGATCCGGGGGTCGGCGGCCGGCCGCGGGCAGCGTCCATGGCTCCTACGTGGCTCGAGTATCTCCGGCCCCTCCGCTTCGACCACTGGATCAAGAATCTCGTCGTTCCGGTCGGAAGCCTCCTCGCTCTGGCCGCCCGGCGGTCCTACCCCGACGGCGCGGATGTCGCCGCGATCCTCCTGGCATTCGTCGTGTCGGGCCTGGTGTCATCGGTGAATTACGCCGTGAACGAGGTCCTGGATGCGCCGTTCGACGCGCGGCATCCGACCAAGCGCGATCGCCCCATCCCGTCGGACGTGTCCGCGTCCGCGCCCTCCTGGCGCTGGCCGCGGGGGTGGCGCTTCTGGCGTTCGCGCTCTCGTGGTGGCTTCTTCCTCCCGCCGTGCTCGTGGGCGCGGGCGCCCTGTTCCTCGCCGGGCTCGTGTACAACCTCCCGCCCCTCCGGTTCAAGGACTGGCCGTACCTCGACGCGGTCACCGAATCCCTCACGAATCCCATTCGGATCGCGATCGGCTGGCACGCGGTGGCGACGGGCGCCCGCCAATCCTCCTGCTGGTCACCGTATGGGCGTTCGGGCGTTCCTCATGACCGGGCAAGCGGCTGGCCGAGCTCCGGCTCCTCGGTGACCTTGCCGCGCGTTACCGCCCGACGTTCCAGGCATACTCGATCACGGGCCTGTTCGTGGTCCAGCTCATGTACGCCCTCGTGGGGTTCGGGGCGCTGGCGCGACTCGGTCATGGTGCAGCGCCCGAGGTCCTGCCCGCGCTCCCCCTGGTGGCGGTGCTGCTCGGCTGGGCGTTCAAGATGACCTTCGAGCCCGAGAGCCCGCTGATCGACCCGGAGCACCTGTACCGGCGCCCCGTCTTCCTGTTGGTGTCCATCGCGGTCTTCGCGCTCCTGGTCGAGCTGGCCCTCGGCTGAGGGTGCGGTGCCGGTGAAGCTCCGAGCCCATCTCGGCGCCTACCTCGCCTCCCTCGGCCTGATCGCGCTTCTGGACCTGGCCGCTGGCCAGCGATCCGGGGCACTTCGTCCCCGACAACACGGATCCCCGGCTCTTCAGCTGGGTGATGATCTCGGTGTTCCGGAACCTCCTCACGCGCCCCGATCTGCTTGCTCCACGGCAGCGGTTTCTACCCCTACGGGCTGAGCCTCACCTTCGCGGAGCCGCTGGTGACGCCGGCGGTGGTGGCCGGCCCGCTCTTCTGGTGGACGGGCAACCCGTATCTCGCGTACAACGTGACGCTCCTCCTCTTCTGGGCCGCGTCGGGATGGGCGATGTACGCCGTGACGTACTGGATCACCCGCCGGCACGGGGCGGCCGCCGTCGCGATGGTGATCTTCACGCTCGCCCCGCCCCGGATCGAGTACGCGGTCGAGTTCCAGATGGAGATCATGTTCGGGTTGCCGCTCTCGGTGCACGCGCTGGTGCGCTACCTCGAGACGCAACGGCTCCGGTACCTCGCGGCGTTCGTCGCGTCGTTCTGGCTCCAGGCGATCGCCGTCGTGGTACTTCGCCGTGATTCCCGGCATGGGCCTCGTCGCGCTGGCCGTCAGCTACGCGCTGCGCCGGTGGTCGGGCTGGCGTCCGGCGGCGCTGCTGGCAGCCGGCGCTGGTGGCGTGGCGCTGGGCGTGGCGATGGCGCCGGTCGCCTGGCCGTTCTTCGTGACGCGCCGGGAGCTGGGCCTCGAGCGGGCCGCCAGCGAGGCGCTGGACCGCTCCGCCAACGTGCTGACGTACCTGACGACGACCGGGACCTGGCTGGCGAGCCTCGTCCCGATCAGCTTCGCCTCGGAGACGACACTCTTCCCGGTGCGCTGGCCCTGGGGCTCGCCCTGCTGGCGATCGCCTGGATCCGGGCGGACCGGGGCCCGGGCGCCCCGGGGCTGGCCGGAGCGGCTGGTGTCGGCTGCGACGATTGCGAGCCTGGTCCTCGCCGTGTTGACGGTCGGCGGACGGGCGCGTGCGCCTCGGTGCCGCGTGGACCCGACTGCCGTCGGTCACCGGCCTGCGGCGTCGCGCTCCTGGGATGCCTCTTCCTGCGGGACGCGCTCGCCGGCTGGCGGCGCTGGCGGGCGCAGCTCCGCGACCGGCGCCTGACCCACGGCGAGTGGGTGCTCATCCTGAGCACGATGGGCGCCGTCGCGTTTCTCCTCTCGCTCGGCCCGATCGTCCAGGTCGGTGGGCGGCAGGCTGGGCCCGGCCTCTACCTATGGCTCCATCCTACGTGTTGCCCCTCCGTGCGATCCGCGGGACGACCCGGTTCGGGTTGCTCGTGCTCATGGTGGTAGCGCTTCTGGCGGGACTCGGCGTGGCGTGGCTCTTGCGCCACCGGTCGCGGTGGGTCCGAGGGCTCGTCACCGCCGGCCTGCTCGGCGCGCTGACGCTCGACTACCTCGCCCCCGCGCCTCGAGTACCGGTGGATCGCGACCATATGCGCGCCCGTGGATGCGGTCCTCCGGGCTGACGCCGACGAGGTCGCCGTCCTCGAGTGGCCGCTCAACAGCCCGGGCGTCGACGTCGACGCCAAGCTCCGAACCGTCGGCCACCGGCAGCGAGTCGTCAATGGCTTCGCCGGCTTCGTCCCCGAGCTCCAGCGCCGCCTGTCTGGGATCCTCGCCGCCGCCACGCCGCCGTTCGCCTCGTCGGAGGCCCGGGCGGTCCTGTCGCGCCTCTATCCCGCTGCGCTATCTGCTGGTCCGCGACGTAACGGCGCAGCCGGAGGCACGTCCCCGGGGGCGCACGCTGGCGGACCTCTCGGGCGGATTCCTCCGATTCCGAGGCGCCTACGGGGACGACGACCTACGAGATCGTGTCCTTGCCCGAGCGGGGCGTCGTGCTCGAGCGGTGGTCTCCTACGACCTCCTGGCGAGGCGCCCGCGGCTCCACGCGGTGCTCCGGCCGACCGGACGCAGGCCGGAGTGGAACAGTGGGTGGAACTCACGCTGAACGGGGCGGCCGTGGCTCGCACACCTTCGACGGGCCGACGACCGTGTCGGCCACCCTGGTGGACCCCTTCAGCAGGCCGAGCCGAACGTGATCGCGTTCGCCCTCGAGTACCAGCGGCGGGCGCGGCGCTCAGGGCCCGCCCACAAGCTCGGCTCGACGGGCGTGACGGTTCCGGTCGACGTCGGTGCGGAGCAGCGGTCAGCCCTACGGCGACACAGCGTCCATCCGCGTGTGGGGATCGGCGAGCTCGCGCCCAACCGCCGCGGGCTACAATCTGGTCGCCCTCGAGCCGACAGGAGGGTTCCAGGACCGCGCCGCCTTCGACACCTTCGGAGACCCGGCGGCGAGCGGCGCGCTGGCCCGGTGGGTCGAGGCGCTGCCCGCGGGCACGATCGTCCTCGGCGCGATCAAGGACGACGCCTCGGCACGACTCAACGCCGCCGCGGTCGCCGCGCTCGCCACCTTGGGAGTCCACGGTGACTTGCGGGGCGGGCACCGCGAGTCTCACGCCTTCATCGGCCTCAAGGGCGCCCCGCCGGGATCCGCGCTCGAGGCGTCGGGTCCGCGCGCGGTCGAGGGTGCGGCTGGGCGAGCCGGATGCGCCCTTCGGGCTGGAGCTCGTGGAGTTTCGACTCGGAGCCGCCGGCGCTCCGCCGCCGCGCAGAACTGAGGCGGTCTACCGGGGCAGCACCGTCACGCGATCCGAAGAAGACGCCGACGTCTCCCAGGAACGCGACGGGGAACTCGAGAACTCGGGGCCGATCGAGGCTGAAGTCGAGCGTCACCTCCCGATAGTCCCCGGGCGGCACCTCGGCGCCGTCGACCACTCGTACGGTCAGGGTCCGTCCGCCGGCTCCCGTGACCGAAAGCCGCACAAGCGGGCCCCGGCTGGCCCCGGCGGCGCGGAGCCGCAGGGCTAGGCGGTAGCGGCCCGCGGGGAAACAGCCGCGCGGGTCGCTCAGGAGGCTCCCCCTCGGAGGCTTTCTCCGGGGTCGGCATAGGCCGCCGAGCCCCTGAGGCCGCGGGATCAGCGTTGCTCGCCCAGGCGGTGGGCAGCGCCTCCGCCTCGTACGCGCGCTCGACGTCGGGGCGATCGGCCGCCGCGACGAGGACCCAGTCACGGCCGCCTCCCGCCGTCCGTCCCACGCGACCCGGAACTCGAGCGGCCGGGCATGGTCCACCACGAACGGCAGAACCTCGTCGACCCACTCCGGACCTGGATCCACCGCGCGCCGGCGGGAGCATCGCGCGCCCGTGTCGCTCGCGACATCGAGGCGAAGCCCATCGCCGCGGACCCGGAAGCGCGCGACGTAGGCACCGGCCGAGCAGCGGCCGGTAGGGGCCGAACGTGAGGAACCCCGGCGCGCCGCCCGGCATGGCCGGCGACGATCTGACCCCCGAGGCCTCCGGGGCGGCCACCGTCGCGCCCGTTTCGTGGTTCTGCTGCTCTGCCTCGTAGAACACTCCGGAGGGGACGTTTGCCGGTTGGAAACCGGCGCGTTTGCGGTGACGCGAAAGAGGCGAAGCAGATCGGCCGACTGCTGCGGGGCGAGGAATCCCGGACGCGGCGAGCCGCTCGACCGTGAACTTGGACGGGTAGGGCGAGACCTGCGGCGGGAAGCCCGCGCGGTCGACCACGACGTGGGTAACGCCCAGCCGGCGCGAGAGGCCCGCCGCCTCACCGGGTCGAGATCGCCCACGTTCATCGCCTCGAGAGGATTGAAAACGTCGTCGACGTACCGTCGCGGCACGAGCGGGAGTAGCCGTTGATCATGGGAACCCGGGTCCGCGTGACCGCATAGAGGTAGAGCCCCGAATGGGCGCTGTCCCGGGCCAGACCGGAAGGTAGAGGACGCGCGTGGCCTCGCGGCGCAGCGTCTCGTGGACGGGGCTGATCGCCGAAGCGCGCGAAGGCGATCCCGTGCCAGGGCGGCGTCGCGACGAGCACGAGGGCCACGAGCGCGCCGACCGTGACCACCCGCCGGGTCTCCGATCCCGCAGCAAGCGCCGCCGAGGAGCGCCCGCGCGCCGAGCGCCGCCAGGACGACGGTGGCCACGCTCGTCACGAGGAGGGAGCTTCTCGGGGTTCCGGATCATCGCGAAGAAGGGAGAAGCGGTGAAGGCCCTGGTACAGGGGGACCCGGGGATCGTCGGTCCCAGGCTCAGCGGGAGCCAGGGCGGCAGCGCCGCTCCGTGAAGCTGGAGGCCAGGCGTCGCCGGGCCGCCCCCGCGCGCCGAGGCCGACCGTGGCGAGGGCCGCGAGCGTCAGGCCCCGTACCGGGCCGACTCGGCGAGGGCGCGGGGCCGGGCGAACTGGGCGCACCTCGTCGAGCCGCCGCCCCGCCTCGGCGATCGATCCGGCGACGAACACGGGCGCAGCATGAGAACCCAGCCGCCCGCGCCAGGCGCGGGACGATGAAGACCAGGGAGCGGGGCGGCCGGATTACGCCCGGTGGGTCGGCCTCCGAGCCGCACGATCGCGTGGGCGAGCGCCAGCCCGCCGGCGAGATACGTGTACTGCGGCTCCAGCATGGCCAGGGCGAGCAGCGCCGTTCCCGCCGCCACGCCAGCCGGCGAGCGCGCCCGTCCCGCAGCGCCACGTCGAGCCCCCACAGCATTGCCGGGACGAGGGCCATGCGCGAATCCGGCCGGATGGCCGCCGAAGAGTGGCCGGTACGAGCCGCGCGGGGAGCAGCGAAGCCGAGGCCCGCGACGAGCGGCCGCGAGCGGCGTCGCCGGTGAGCTGGCGGGCGCAGTCCGTAGGCGGCGAGCCCGGCCGCCGGGAACGAGAGCAACACGAGCAGGTTGTAGGCGGCATGCCCTCCGAAGACGGACAGCGACCGTGAAGGGCAGGCGACAGTGGCAGGAAGGCCTGCGGCGAGGTTCCCAGCGGGGCCCGTTCATCGCGGAACTGGTACGGGTCGGTGAACGAGCGGCGTCGGGCCGAGCAGGCCGTCTCGGATGAGCCACGAGCTGGTAGTAGAGCTGGAGCGTGTCAGCTCGGACACTCGCGAGAGAACCGGCAGCTCGAGCGGGCTGGCGGGCGCCGACCGGCAGCCCCTGCGGGAGATCTCCTCGGGCAGCGGCCGCGAGACGATCGAGCCCGCGCCGCAGGGAGACGGTCGGCGACCGTGCAGGGCGGCCCGATCTTCACGCCGGCGTCCTCGAGCGCGCTCGACGCGCGAGTCGATCGAACCACACACCCACGCGGCCGTGGTACGCGCACGGGAACTCGAGCACCGCCAGGCGGCGGCACGGTGAAGAGGCACGGTGAGCTCCACGTACCGCCCGGGCTCCGGGAACCTCGGCGCCGGACGAGCTCGCGCGCGGCGAGCTCGCCGCCGTGCGAGGCGAGCTCGGCGCCGCACCGCGCGAATGGCACCGGCGACCGCACGATCGAGCTTCAGCCGCACCAGGAGACGGTAGCGGCCGGGCGGATAGCGGCGAAGCGGCCCGGTCCAGACCGCATCGCGGACGGTGCGCTCAGGCGTCGCGTAGCCGGCCACGCCGCCCGAGGCGTTGGGGTCGAGCCGTTCCTGCGAGCTCGTGGCCCAGGCTCTCGACCTCGAAGATCGGGCCCGGATCCAGCTCGGCCGTGAACGCCGCGGCGACCGAGTCGACGGCGGCCCAGCCCAGCCCGTCCCAGCGGGCCCGGTACTCGATCTGCCCGGGTGCCTTCAGCGAGAACGACACCGGCACCTCGACGAACGCGCCGTCCGCCAGGTGGATCGCGACGTGCCCGTGGATCGCGCGCCCGCCCCGCGTCACCACCTCGAGGTCGACGCGGCTGCCCACGCCCTTCAGACGAAACCAGGCGCGGTACTCACCGGGCGGGAGCAGCCGATACGGCCCGAACGTCACGGAACCCCGGCCGATCCGTGCCGCTCCGGCCGATGCTCACCCGCCCGTTCGACGCCTCGGGGTCGTCGGCCACGCGGCCTGGTGTCGTCGCCCGAGCGACTCGGCCTCCCAGAAGATGCCAAGCGGACTGGTGAGCGGAGGCCCGGGCGGTACCGCGCGCGGTGTCTCCCGGACACGGAACACGTGGAGCGTCCGGTCACCGACCGGCGTCGCGACGGGATCGAGATAGGAGCGAGGTCCGCAGGCTGCGCCGAGGGTCAGCGCCGGCCCGAAGGCGCTCACCTTCAGCGGGAACGCGTCCCGGTCGAGGATCACCTGGTGCACGCCGTACCGGCGCAGCGCCTCGGCCTCGGTCTCGCCCACCATGTCCGAGATTGACGATCTCGAGCGGGCGGTAGACGTCGGTCAAGGTACGAGCGATCGAGCCACGCGGAGTAGCCGTTCAGCATCGGGCACCCGCGTGAGCGTCGTCGCGTAAGAGGTAGAGCCCCGAGTAGGCGCTGTCGCCGGGCCAGAACGGGACCCAGAGCGCGCGCGGCCCCTCGGCCCGGATCGTCGCGAACTCCGGGCCGCCGTCGGGCAGTCCGCTGATGCCGGTCGGCCGCCAGGATGGTAGTCCACCGCGACCAGGAGGCCGAGCGCGAGCGCCACGCGCGCCCCGCAACGCGCGGTTGTCCGGCGCCGTGCGAGGGCGTCCGCGCCCGACCTCGCCAGGACGGCGAGCCCTACCGCGACAAGGACCTGGGCGTCTTCGCCGGCTGGCGGATGAAGTTCCAGGACGGTACCAGGCGAAACGCGACCTCGAACAGGGGGAAGCGCCTCCAGTCGGGGGCCCAGCGACACGATGATGCCCCGCGACGGCCAGGAGCGCGAGAAGATCCAGGCATCACGGCGCGTGCCCGGCGGGCCGCTGCCGCGCGAGCGCGACGACGGCGACGACGGCCAGCAGGAGCGCCACGACGCCGGGTGTACACGCGAGCGGCCGGACGCGATGTTGACCCGGGTGGAAGAGATCCTCCGGCGTCGGCGAGAAGAGCAGCACCTCGTGGAGCGTCCGCCCGGCGCCCGTCACGGAGCGGCGGAGGAGGAGTCGCTGCAGGAGGAGCAGGAAGCCGCCGGCGGCCAGAGCCCGCCGGCGACGGCGAGCGCCACCGGGATGACCGGCAGCCTGGAGGACCACCAGCGCCGCCATCCGGCGAGCGAGCCACGCCGCGTGGACGCAGAAGTGGCACCGGGCAAGCGCAACGCGCGACGAGCGGCCCCGCCGCGTCACAGCCGAGCAGCCGCGACGAGCCACGGCAGGCAGGCCAGCGAGGCTCCGGCGGGCGGCGGCCCGCGGGTCCGTCTCGACGGCAGGCCGCGGCCAGGAGCCAGGCGCGGCGAGCACCTGCCAGGATCGCGAGCGTGGACAGCGACGACCGCGCCGAGCGCGAGGCGCACGGCGAGCGGCTCCTGCCAGCCCCTGGCGCGCGCAGGGCGCCGAGGCGCGCCGTAGGCGGCGGCGCCAGGCGACGCGCGGTCGCCACAGCCACGCCCTGGGCGCCGATCGGTGAGAGGCTCCCGTCGCCACGCGGGCGAGTCCGACTCGCGCCAGCGCGTAGAGCGGCAGCCCGAGCGCGGCGAAGTACGCGAAGTGCGGCTCCATGAGCGCGAGCCTGACGAGTGCGCCGCGCCCGCCGCGAGGCCGCTTCCCGACGGATCCGGCAGCGCGCCCTCGACCCCCACAGCACGACGCGGGACCAGCGGATACGCGAGGCCCGGCCGGATGCCCGCCGAGCAAGCGCGCCGACCCGGTACGGCGCGCACGCGAATATCGACTCCCGGCGACGAACGGCGCCGGACGCGGAGACGCCGTAGCGGCGGGCGAGGAGCGGCGGCGGCCATGCCCCGCGAACGGGAACGACAGGAGGACGAGTGCGTTGTAGGCGAACCCGATGGCCGAGGGCGGAGAGCGGGACGAAGAGGAGCGCGGCCGGCAGGAAGATGTTCGGGAGGTTCGGCCGGGGCCCGTCGATCGCGAACTGGTAGGGGTCCCGTGAGGAACGAGGCGCCCGACAGGAGGCGCTCCTCGACGAGCCAGAGGTAGTAGTAGAACTGCAGGTAGTCGCCCCTGGACGCCGTAGACCAGCTCGCGGCCGGGCGCGGGCACGGCGGCGTAGGGCAGCGCGTGCGCGGAGATGGCGCACCAGCGGCGCCGTGAAGACGACGCCCGAGGAGCAGAGTACAGCAGGAAGAGGCCGATCGCGGCGCCGCGCCCGAAGCGCGGGGAGGCTAGCGCTCCTCGAGGCAGGTTCGGTAGACATCGACGAGCCGCC
>ERZ1370068.7530-contig-6443_pt1 | contig 48404 bp, 70 predicted proteins | sample MGYA00561227_ERZ1370068 | MGnify/ENA primary metagenome ERZ1370068 (study PRJEB38410, sample SAMEA6850437) | metagenome | study: Metagenomic assessment of the ecological functions of the soil: analysis of the soil microbiota associated with the... | reverse complement strand
TGCCATTGCTCGACATTGTCGGTTGGTTCCGGGCCGCTCACCGACGAGCAGGAATTAATCGATCGGCTGGAACCAGGTCGTTCGTGCTTCGGATGAGTTTCAGAGCCGCCCTCGCGGATCGCCTGATCAAAATTCGACCGGCGACGGAATGGCTACTCTTTTACAAGAAACAACAGCCTGGAACAACCAGCAACCGCGCTGGAAATCAGCCGGGCGTTAAAGAGTTCGCCGCTACCGGTGCGCATGGGTGTGCACGCGGCTGGTGAGCGCGGTGACCGACGTAAATGATCGGATCAACGCTGCCGGGGTTGGGATTAATCTCGCCCAACGAGTGATGGATTGTGGCGACGCCGGTCATATCCTGCTTTCGAAGCGAGTCGCTGAAGATCTTCAACAGAACGGACGATGGCGGCCATCTCTGCATGATCTGGGCGAGGTGGAAGTGAAGCACGGCGAGCGCGTCCACGTGTTCAATTTCTATCACCGGTGACGCGGGCAATTCAGAACCGCCGACAAAAGTGCCGCAGGCACAAGACGATACACCGTCGGCGGAAGTCAGTGCGCTCTTCGAAAGAAGTCGCGCCGAAACGAGCACGGTTCTCCATCTGCGTCCTGCCGTTTGCGAACATGAGCGGCGACCGCTGAACAAGAGATATTTCAGCGATGGAATCACCGAGGACATCATCACTGATTTGAGCAAGGTCTCGGCGCTGGACGTCGTCTCGCGCAATACGGCGTTCACCTTCAAAGGACAAACCGGTCGATGTGCGGCAGGTCGCTGCGTCAACTCAACGTCAGCCATGTGCTGGAAGGAAGCGTGCGCAAAGCGGCGGGTCGCGTGCGTATCACCGCGCAGTTAATCGATGGCTCGAATGACAGTCACGTCTGGGCCGAGCGTTACGATCGGGATCTGAACGACATTTTCGCTCTGCAGGATGAGATCTCCCGCGCGATCGTCGATGCGCTCAAGGTCAAACTTTTGCCCAGAAGAGAAGAAAGCGATCGAGCGGCGTGGCACCGAGAATGTCGATGCCTACAATTTGTATCTGATGGCGCGCCAGAGCTACGCCACCGGTTTCGAGGGCGATGGTCGGCGAAATGAGGCGATCATCCGCTTGTGCCAGCGCGCGGTCGAAATCGATCCTAATTATGCCGAGGCGTGGGCACTTATCGCCATGGCCGAAATGCTTTTGCGCTCAACTTTGGGCCGAGGCGGAGAGACGGAGGCCTGGCAGCGGCTGAACGAGCCCTGGAACTAAACGCGGATTTGGCCGAAGCCCACGCCGGTCAAAGCCAGGATATTCTCGGAAGAAAAACGCCACGACGAAGCGTCTCGCGAAATCGAGACCGCTCTTCGGCTCGATCCCGAATCTCATCAGGTCAACAAATGTGCTGGCCTTCTGAGATTTCGACAGCAGCGGACTCGAGGAGGCTGTTCGCTACTTGTGAAAAGGCGGTAGCGCTTGAGGAAGGAGACTTCGGATCGTCTGGTATGTTGATTACCTGTTATACCGCGCTCGGGAATCGTGAGGCGGCTCGACGGGCGGCCGAAATTACGCTGGCCCGTGCCGAGAAGGTTTTGGCGCGCGATTCGTAACAACGGCTCGGCCATGGGCCACGGCAGTGATGCCCTGGCCGTGTTGGGTCAAGGCGAGCGGGCAAAGAATGGATGGGTCGCGCCCTGTTGATCGATCCCGAAAACCTGACGATGCGTTACAATTTCGTGTGCGCCTGGCCAATCATCTGAACGACAAGGAGGCGGCCCTGGAGATGCTCGGCCCGGCGTTCGAAAAGATGGGCGCAGGTCTTATCAATCACGCCAAGATCGATCCTGATTTCGCTCCAGTTTCTGCGATGACCTCGCGCCAAAGCTGCGCGCTGCCGAGCGGCGCCTCGCGTCCAAATCCGGTTAGAGCGAGGGATGGGGGTTGAACTAAAGTCGCCGCCGGCAGCGCGCGTTACACGCTCATCATCGACCAGAAAGTTGAGAGTTGATGGTTGAGGTATGACCGATAACAGATAACTGATAACCCTCGGCAATCCCACATGAAGCGCAAAGCCCTCAATCAACTGGCGCGCCGATCCTAGATTCATCCCCGGCATTTACAATTACTGCGATCGTTGGTGCAGTGAGCGCTGTCTCGCTATCGAATCGCTGCCTCAATTACGCGATGGAAAAGAAGAGGACGACGGCGATCCCGAGGCGCGCTACTTAACGAACAAGAAATTCTGGAAAAACTGGAGAACACGTTCCGCGACACGATTGAAATGGTCCGCGGAGACGCGAAAGAAATGGGCGTCGATCTCGATGATCCGAACTTGCAGGCGGAAGTCGAGGCTGCAGGAACGACTGGAGCGACGCCGCGCAGCGAAGAATCGCCCGGTCGCGCGCGCGGCCATGGCCTACCTGGAAGCAGTCGACAAAGTGGTTCAAAGAGGCAGAGTCCGCCTTCCACGCCAAGGGAATCGAATTGGAAACACTGGCTCGGATCGAGGTGGGCGATCCGCGCGGTGAATACGCGGAGCTGAGCGAATTCGTCGACGTGATTCGATGGTATCAGCATTTCATCTTACGTGAAGCTCAGCCGCGCGATCGGGTCGCGCGCGCAGCGAAGAATTGAGACCGATGAGGAACTGAGAGCGTTCCCAAGGATTCGGAGGGCTCGGCTAAGATCGCGCTCATCGCGATGGATCGTTCTATCGCTGCGTGGTCGGGGTTACGAACTGCACTCGGCCCCGATGACGCCGACGGCATGTCTTGATTTGTTGGCGAAGCTCGCCGCCATCCGCCGCGAGACTGAGAAACTCTTTCCCAGAGCTCGCGCGTTTAAGCGTCCCGGCTTCGACGCAGTAAGTGCCTAGTCGATTTTAACAGAAGGTAACGAAGTTAAGGAAGGGCTCTGAATTTACCCGATAAGGTGGATTAACCACCAATGGACGCGAATAGACGCGAACTTTTTCAGGAGCACAGCTGCCAGCCTGAAACGCCGGTCCGGTTCGGACTTTCGGCCGACAAGCTTCCAGCTTGTCGTATCGCGTTGTAGAGGCGCTTGTGCCAAGCGCCTGTTTTTTGTGGGATCGGCGTTTGACACAAACGCCGCTACACTTCCTGCTTACTGTTCACATGAAACTTCTCTCTAAAGCGTCCCTTTGCGGCAATCTTCTCGGGCGGGCTATTGGCCGGCATCTTCGATCTCACTCAAGCGTTCATCGGCTTCGAGCCTGATGGGGTCGACTCCCTTTCGAATTTTACAGGCGGCTGCCGGCGGCATTTTTGGGCGGCACTCGCGTCAAATGGATCGGACATCCGCCGCCGCCGCTGGTCTTCTCTGCCATTTCACCATCGCGTTCGGCGCGGCGACGGTTTACTACGTCGCCAGCAGAAAAACTTCGTGTTCCTTGTCCAGCGCCCGGTCCTATGCGGTCTCATCTACGGCGAACTTGTCTTTCTGTTCATAGCTTCGTGGTTATTCCGCTTTCGGCCATCGGTCAGTGCAAACTACAACCTCGCCACCTACATCACCGGCCCGATCGGCCATCCTTTGTTGGTCGGATTACCCATCGCTCTTTGCGCCCGTCGCTTCGGAAGTTAGGCGTCTAGCCGCTCGCCAGTCCGGTTCGGATCTCGCCGACAAGCTTCCGCTAGCAATTTTGAGCTCGCGCGCAGCGTCAGCGTCGGCTTTGAAATTTCAACGCGTCAGGGTAAGAAATCCCGATGTCCTGATTTGTCGGAAACTCGTCATTTCTGCCATCGCGTTTCCGGTTTAATTTCGGGCCAGAAATGAAACCGCCGCGAGTCGGACTGATCGGATACGACGGAGTCCAGGCGCTGGACGTGATCGGACCATCCGACGCATTTACCATCGCGGCAGCGGAAGATGAGATGGGGAAACCTCGGCCTTGCTACGAGGTGATTGTCATCGGGTTTGACCGGCAAGCCGTTCCGGCGCGAATCCGGTGTTGTTTTTCAACCGCAGACCAGTTTGCGTAACGCGCCCTCTATGCGACACCCTGATCATCCCCGGCGGGCGCGGCGCGCGCATCGGCCAATCGAGCGAACTGATTGCCAGATGGATTGCGACTCGGGCGAAGCGAATTCGCCGGATCGCGTCGGTTTGCACGGGCATCTATGCGCTCTGCGCGCACCGGCCTCTCGACGGACGCAAAGTGACAACGCACTGGCGGTTCGCAGATGATCTGGCGCGGCGCTTTTCGAAATTGAACGTCAATCACGACGCGCTCTTTTTGAAAGACGGACCGTTTTATACTTCCGTGGAATCACTCGCGAGCGTCGATCTGGCGCTGGCATTGATCGAAGAAGATTACGGTCCGCGCGTCGCGCTCTCGGTCGCGCGCGAGCTGGTCGTCTTTCTGAAACGCTCCGGCGGTCAGAAACAATATTCCGAGCCGCTCGAATTCCAGATCAACTCCGCCGACCGCTTTTCCGATCTGGCATCCTGGATGGGTGGAACATGTGCGAAGCGATCTTTCACTCGATGCGTTGGCCAAACGCGTTTGCTTGTCGCCGCGCCATTGTGCGAGGCGATTCAAGCAAGTATTCGGAGGAACACCGGCGGCGTTTGTCGAAAATCTGCGACTCGATGAAGCGCGCCGCCGTCTAACCCAGCGGACCCAAACGATCGAGAACGTCGCGACTTCCGTCGGATTCAAGAGCGACGACGCATTCCGGCGCGCGTTCCTCCGCCGGTTCGGGGTCAGGCCAGAGTACTTACCGGGACCGATCTCGATGCGCGCGCTATCTCACGACGCCAACGGCGCAACTCAAAATGCTATCCCTCTCGATCATAGTCCCGGTTCTGCTGCGGAATGCGTTGTTCGGACACCGCCGCTCGACCGTTCCGCGCCGGCGGAAGCGAAATGGCACTTCGAAATCGCCTCGAGCCTTTGAGAACTCCTTTCAGCATCAACCACCAACGAAAATCAAAATGAAAATACTAATCAGTTGCCATACTCAGCACTGCTCTCTGCGCTTCGCCTGTAAACAATCAGCCTCGCAGAGACTCGGAAGATCTATGTTTGCCCCGATTGCGGATGTCCCCGCTGATAACCGGACATTCGACAAGCCTGGCGCTCTGCCCCGAATGCAGAATGCCTTTGATCGAGAAGGGCGCTAACAAGAAACAGCATAAAACCACCGTTGGCCTATCCTCTTATTCTGATGGTGCGGAAATCATCGATTACGCCGGGCCATGGGAAGCATTCGGTGAAGCGGGTTTCGAAATTTTCACCGTGGCGGAAAAAGGCGAAGCCGATCAATGCGGTCTTTGGCCAAAAATCACTGCCGATTACACCTTGCCAACAGCCCGGCAGCTGACGTGCTTCTCGTGCCCGGAGGCGCGGTCAAGAACTCGATGGAGAACGCCGCACTGCTGAGATGGAGTACAGAAGAACGGCGCAAACATCGAAACATGTCAGTGTCGGTGTGCACCGGCGCGTTCATTTTGGCGAAGGCCGGTCTCTTGACGGCCTGACGGCGACAACCAGTCAGTCACGCGATTGACGGCCTGGGGAAGATTTCACCGAAGATAAAAGTGGTGCGCGATCAGCGTTACGTTGACAACGGCAAGATCATTACCACAGCCGGATTGTCGTCCGGAATCGACGGCGCATTTCATGTGATTGAAAAAATTAAGGGCAGGAGGTGAAGCGCAGGCGACGGCTTTGGGGATGGAATATCGCTGGGACCCTGATTCCAAATTCGCTCGGGCGGCACTGGCCGACACTATTTTCCAGATCTTCGATGGAGTCGATGCCCAAGCTCTTTCGACGCAGGGCGACACCGAGCATTGGGAAGCCAAAGTGCTCTTTTCCCAGCCTCGCTTCCGTGAGCGCAATTCTGGAATGGTCGGTCAAAAAGATTGTCGGCGGAACTCCACGGACGCGTGGTCCGGTAACGCTGACGCCTTCGGGCCCGAGTGAAAATCGAATGGAAGTTTACCGACGAACAAGGGAGCAATTGGAACGGGCGGGGACGCGTCGAACCCGGACGAGGGCCAGACCGGCAAAATTTGTCGTCACGCTCAGGCTGGCGCGCGAACCCAGGTCAACATGACAGCATGCCGCATCATCCTTTACTGTCACTGTACCAATGCTGAGGGCCTGTTTTTAAGGATCGGCGCTTCGCCGCGGCGAACGCCGCTACAACAATGCACCTGCGGCCAACAATCGTTCCCACTTCCTCGTCGGTCGTGTAACAGGCACAACCGGCACGGACCACTCCCGCCTGACCTAACCGTTCAATCACTGTCATCGCGTAAAAGTCGCCGTCGGAAAGAAAAAGTCCGCCGTTCCTGCCAATCTCTTCGCCACTTGCGTCGACGACATTTCATTAATCGTGAATGCAATTGTCGGCGTGCGCGCTGTGTCGGGCGACGGGCCGTAAAGCCGGACGCGACTGATTTCGCTGCAAGCCGTTCCAAAGTCGCCCGATCAATACCTTGCCGCGTTCGTGAAGTTGACGGAACGCCAGGCCGCAGACTTTCACGACGCGTTGGAGCCGCAGCGAGCGAAGCGATAAAATTCACCGCCGCTGCCGCACCCGCGATTCCTTCATGATTTTGCGTCCCAGTCTCGGCCCGTTCCGGCGCTGAATTCGGTGACAGGATCAGCTTCCGGAAAATCCAGCGCTTCGAGGAGGTCGCGTCGGCCGTAAAGAATCCCCAATGTGCGGGCCGCAAAATTTGTAGGCTGGAACGAGGCAAGAAAATCGCAATTCCATTCCCGAACGTCGATCAAACCATGCGGAGCATAATGAACAGCATCGACGAAAATTTTCGCACCAACCGCGTGCGCCATTTCCCAGGCACGCTGCACATCATTAATGGTGCCGAGAGCATTCGATGCCGCCCCCGATCGCAATCAGTTTGGTCCGGCGCGTTATCTGTCGCGAAAAATCTTCCCAATCCAGTTCGCCGGTTTCCGGAATCATTTTCGCCATGCGCACGGTCACGCCGCATTCCTTCTCCAGTCGTCGCCACGGGGCGATGTTGGCATGATGATCCAGCTCCGTGATCACGATCTCTGTCCCCGCGCGCGAACTCGCGGGCAAGCGCGCGGGCGAGATGAAAGGTCCAGCGTCGTCATGTTGGCGCCGAAAACGATTTCTTCAGGCGTCGCGTTCAGGAAATCCGCCAGCACGCTTCGCGCGGAATCGATGATCGCGTCGGTTTCCTCGCTCGTCGGATAAGCCCAGTGCGTGTTGGCGTTGTGGTGGAAAAGATAATCATTCATCAGCTTCGACCACGGTGCGCGGCACCTGAGTCCCGCCCGGTCCATCGAAATACGCGACGAGGTAACCGTTATGAACGCGCGTTAGCGCGGGGAATTGCTGTCGAATTTCGGCGGTCGACGTGACAAGCGCCGGCAGAGACGACGATGTCGCTGGTTTTTGTAGAGCGACCGGCATGAAAATGGAAATTGGGCTTAGAAGCTACACAGGAATTTGAATTTGTGTCCACGAAACGCACGAATCGACATCGAAAAGAGCGTGTTCCACATGGTCCGTGGGTATTGCCAATCCGGTGCCAGGACTCGCTGTGGTGAGCTCGGACTTCCCAAACAACAAACGCGATCTAAGAAGTAATCGTCGCGATTCTTTCGGCGCTTCTCAATAACATGATCAAGACAACATTCCTCGATCATTTCGGCGGTCCGTTCCTGATCGTTGAGCTTCCTTCTCTTATTGTTCCTGCAATGGAAATTCCCATTGCGCCGCCAAAGTTCTCCAGAGGTGCCGATTCCTGCGCAACGCCCTGTTCTCCAAGCCCCGGTTTCGTCCTGGCGCGGATCTCCACCTTATCCCGTTTCCGCTCCTGACGGCGCTATGGGCAGCGCAAAATCATTTCGGCTTATTGCGTCTCCTGCCGATACCACACTGGCTCGGCATTGTTCTCGGCGTTAGCTGCTAATGGATTATCTCTTATTGGTGGTGGCACGTCGCGCTCCCATCTCATCCCGATCCTCTGGCGCTTTCATAACGTTCATCATTCCGACCTCGACATGGATGCGACCACGGCACTGCGGTTTCATCTCTGGCGAAATTATTTTCTCAGTGCCCTTTCGTATCCTTATTGTGGCCGCGTTCGGTATCGATTTTTGGGCGCTTGTCATTTCGAGCTCCTGTTCACGAGGCGGCAAATCTATTTGAGCATTCTAACTGGCGGCTGCCCATCCGACTCGGGCAGCTTTCTCAACCATCTTCTCGTCACACCGCGCATGCATGGGATCCCATCATTCCATCGTGCAGCGGAAACAAACTCAAATTGGGGAACGGTGTTTTGCTGGTGGGATTATCTTCATCGCACTCTGCGCCGCGACGTGCCTCAGGATGCCATTACCATCGGCGTGGCCTCTTATCGCGACGAAACCGAGCTGACCCTCGGCAAACTTTTCGTTTTGCCTTTCCGCTCTCAGCGACCAGCTGGCAGTTGCCCGATGGTCAAATACCGGACCGGCCAATTCGGCCTGCCGACGAATTGATGCCGTAATGTGAAGCGGATCGATACGCATGCGGTCGAAGCGGTCGTCTTATTGATTTGCCGGAATAAAGGGAAGCGTCACAAGACGGTCACAAAAGGGTTTGGCGAAAAAGAGTCTGAGGCGTATAAGGTAAAGTCCTACAACGCGATCCCATGAGCAGTGGCGGCGGGCGAGTGAGTGGGGATAAGGGCGAACGCCGGCGTTGCCTCGCGGGCGCAACATTAACTAATCGCCGCTCAATTCACCCGCTAAAATGAAACTGCCACATCAATTATCAGCTACACATCGTCCAGAATTTCTGTCGTCGCCGGCGCGCTTGCGCTTACTCTTGCGGTTAGTCTGCGTGTTACGCGCGCTGACGAAACCTGCTCGTCACCATACCTCGCCCGTATCGACGGACAGGAAGAGTTCGTTTATGTCTGGACACTTGGGTGTCGAAGGTCCCGGCGACGGCCAGGATAAACTCGTCACCGTCGATGTCAGACCAGGCTCATCTACCTACGGCAAGGTCATCAGCACTGCCTCCGTCGATGGACGCAACGAAGCGCACCACGCCGGGTTCAGGGACGATCGGCGCCAGCTCTGGTGCGCCGGTCTTGATACGAGCAAGGTTTTCATCTTCGACGTTCACACCGATCCGGCGAAGCCGCGCCTGGTTAAGACAATCGACAACTTTGCCGAGACCACTGGCGGCGCGGTCGGGCCGCACGGCGCTTATGCGCTACCCGGGCGCGTCCTCATTCCCTGCCTGTCAATGCGAAAGATCACAGTGGCCGCACTGCGTTGGTCGAATACGGCAACGATGGCAACTACATCGCAACCCATTGGTTGCCGACAAAGGACGATGCGCGCGGTGCAGCGGGTGCCGAGTTTGCCGACGGTTACGGCTATGACGCCCGCGTTCAACCGCGCAAAAACGCACTTCTCACCTCATCTCTTCGCCGGGCTGAAAAGCTACATGACAGAATTCGGGAAAGTAGCCGCCGACCCGGAAGCGATGAAACATTTCGGCGGCACCATGGTGATGTGGGACTTTCACGCGCGTCAGCCGAGGAAAATTTTTCAAGTTCCAGGCGCGCCGCTCGAGATTCGCTGGGCCTGGGGTCCTAACCACAATTATGCGTTCACCGCTACCGCGCTGACCTCGAAGCTTTGGCTTGTTTATGCCGATGATAAGGGTGAATGGCAGGCGAAGGAGGTTGCGCCGATCAGCGATGTCAAAGGTGGGGTGCTGCCGGTCGATATCAGTCTCGAGTGCCGACGATAAAACCGTGTTTTGTCGGTTGCTTCGGCGACGGTAAATGCCCGCGTCTTTGATGTTTCAGATCCGCAACACCCAAAGCAGATTTACGAGAAACAGATCGGCAAGCAGGTTAACATGGTCTCGCAGAGCTGGGACGCGGAAGCGGATCTCACTTCGACGAGTTCACTCCTGTGGCAAGGTGGGACGCGAAGCAGGGCGCCGATAACGAACAGTTTCTTCGCGGTTATACCTGGGATGGAAAGAGCTGAAACCGGCATTCGATCTCGATTTTACCGCGCTCAAGCTCGGCCGCGCGCACCACATGCTCTTTGGCTCAAGCAAAATCGGTTCGCCGCGCACGGTCGCCGCCAACTAAAAATGTGGGAGGGGCCTAGTGCCGCGACCAATGTTAGAAAGGGTAGCTCAACCGCTCCGCGGACGACGTTAAATATTTCTCCCTCATCCTCACCATCTCCCCGAGGGAGACGGAACTACCTCACCTTTTGGGAGAGGGTTGGGGGTCAGGGCAATTTGGATTTTTAAATTCATTGTCTTCGCTGCGATCGCGCGCCTAACGATAGCGTCCGATCTTCCGCACCGATTCCGACTACGATTACGATCCGCCGGTGCGAGGTAGTTACGCCTTACCAGTGGTGAAGCGTGCCGGCGATGGCGCGTTACTCGATACGAATAAGTAAAGTCGTGCGAAACCTTCGCGATCTTACTCACGGGCGCGTCACAGTGTTGAGTTTCATTTACACGCGCTGCGCCGCACCGAAGGCATGTCCCTATGCTACCGGAGTCCTGGGTCAGCTTCACGACATGACAGCAGAGGACAAGGCACTCGCTAGGATGATGCGCCTTGTTGGCATTGGCTTTGATCCCGATGACACTCCGCAGCACCTGGCCGCCTACTCGGAAAATGTTCGCGAAGCAAAGTCGGGCTGCGGAGATGGCACTTCGTTACCGCGAAATCGCGCGCCGAGTTAGAACCTATTCTCGTCGCGTACGATCAGGCGGTGGATAAACGCTCTAACCCGGCCGATCCACAAGGTCCGCTTTATCACACCTTGCGCGTCTTTTTAATCGATCGCGAAGGTCGCATCCGGAATATCTACAGTTCCGATACTCGATCCACGCCTTGTCTCGCCGATGTGAAGACTCTCTTGTTGGAAGAAGCGAAGCTTTCCAAACAATAACGGACCGTTATTTGTGCTGAGAGGCCAAAGCTCGTGAACTCCGGTTTGCTGCGAAGGTGACCCTTGAAGTCGTGAACAACAACGATCGCGCCCTGCGTGCATACGAGGCGCCGGTTCTGGCGCCACCGCTGCAAAGAAGAGCATCGGTAGTGCAGCCATCTTTCTGTCCAAACCTCTGGATTGATCCGATGCACATCGACGAACTGCGCCGCTTTTGTTTCTCAATCGTCAGACGCGAGGTTACTCACGCTCGCAGCCATACTGTTCTCAGCGTTACCCGTCTTCGCAGAAACGGTGCCAGGTTCACTCCCAGCGCAATGGAACATTGGTGCCGAGGATTGTCGCAGCATCACCGCAGCCTCCATTGCAGGTGCACAGTTATGAGCCGACAACTTTCATCCTTCGCCAAAGTCCCTGCGCGGACTTCGAAGCAAATTTTATCTATCTTCTTATCGGTGCCGACAAGGCTCTTCTTAATCGACACCGGCGCCGTCGCCGACTCGAAAGCGATGCCGTCTGGCGAAAACGATCATGGAGCTGTTGCCGGATAAGGACAGCAGAAAAGCTTCCACTCTTGGTGGCGCACACGCACAGGCATCTGGATCATCGCGCCGGCGATCCTCAGTTTGCGTCTCTTCCATCGGTCGAGGTCGTGCCGCTCGATCTCAAGGGAGTCCGCGCGTTCTTCGGCTTCAATAACTGGCCCAATGGGATTGCGCATCTCGATTTAGGTGGCCGAACTGTGGACGTAATTCCGACGCCCGGCCACAACGAGACCCACGTGGCGTTTTACGACGATAGAACGGGCATTCTTTTTTCGGGAGACTTCCTGATGCCAGCCCGATTGCTGATTGACGATGCCGCGGCTTACCGCGATAGCGCGCCTGCGGGTTATCGACTTTCTGAAGACGCGTCCCGCTCACCCACATCCTGGGCGGCCATATTGAACTAAACGCAGGCAGGACACGCACTTACCGATTCGGATCTCACTACCATCCCAATGAGCACCGGACTCGAATTGGCGAGAGCAGATTTAACCGCGTTGCCAGCAGCCGTTCGAACATTTCAACGGCTTCTACGCGCGATACCCAAATTACGTTCTTACTAATCCCATCCACAACATCGTGGCGCTGGCGTCCACAGTGCTCTGGTGCTGGGTGTTGCCGCGTTTGGGGTGTACCCGGTTGTGGCGACGGCGGCGTTCCCGCAGCGTTTGAGGTTTCACGGTTGGTTATCGCACATTGGAGGCGGAACGGCAACGCCGCATCAATCGTTTCGTCTCGCCGGTTGCAGGCCGGACTCTGCGTAGGGGTGGAATTTGCTTTCAATCTGCGAGGCAAGCTCCGCCGGATTCTCTCGTCCATCTGTACTCGGGATCCATTGCTGACTCGGCCGTAGACGAGGTGTCCTCCATAGCGCCAGTTATCGAGTAAGATGCCCTTCTCAAAGGTTGTCCCCTCGCGGTCACGACGATCACATTGTGTTCGGCCGATGTTCCCGCATACGATTCTGCCCAGTGAAGATCCAGTGTTTGCAGCCTTAGCGCATCCAATCGATTCAAAAGTTCGCTGGCCCATTGAAAAACAGAGTCCACCCTTTCGGGCGCCGATGTTAACGAGAAAATTCTGAACGCCCGGTATCCAGACAACTCGCCATTCGCGGGCCAGTTCTCGTCCGGTCGTGTAGGCGCAGTGCGCGACACGCTCCGCTTCATCCGGGCGGACCGCGGGCGAAAGTGCAAGTAGCTGCCTGCGCAGGGTCGGATCATTGGCTGACGTGGCGAGCACCAGTTGCTCGGTCGGACGAACCTTACTGAAACGAGGGCGGTATCAGCAGAATGCAGTTCAGTAGCCAGGAGCGCAACAGCCAATTCCTATTGCGAAAGAAACCAGAAGCTGCGCGTGCGCCTTGGAACGGGCCGGTAGCTCCAGTAATCATGACGGTGCTTTCGATATCCACAGCTATTGCCTTCAAGACGAGATCAGTTCTTTCGAACTCGCCACGCAGCCGTGGAAAGGGCAGCAGTTGTGTCCCGTCTAAACATTTGACGTTTGAGACGATGGAGCGCTGAGAGTTGATGACGTGAATCCGTTGACTGAGCTCAAGAGACTTGCGGGCCGTTGTTGGGAACCGAGGTCGGTCACGAAATCATCGTTCTCGCCTGGTTGCATCGCGCTCGGCGGAATGTTCATTCAGCCGAACCGAGCTGCTGCCTGCTTGAGCTGGAGGTCAGAGCTTGCCTTGAAGGATTTTCTTGAGCGATGAGCCGTCGTCGTAGCGAATATCGTGATCCTCCACCCAATCGGCCGTTCGGCTGAGCATGTATATGATGCGCGCCGGTTTACCGAGTGTTCTTGAAATGAACCGTGACGCGCGTTTCTCTCCCGGACCATTTCCGGCACTGAAACGGGAGAAGTTTCGATTTGATGTCTCTGCGCGTTGTAAAGCGGGTCACCGTCAAGACGACCGACTTCCTCCCTTCGCCTCGCGTTTGTCTTTCAGGTAAAGCTTCAATAGCTCGGCATCGAAATAGCGGCCAAGCAACTGCGTTTCGTCCAGCGGATCGTGTTTTGAGCGGTGTTGCTTGATAAAGCTGGCGCGACAAGATCTTTGGCTGATAGGTCTGCCGCGGCCGAGATCGCGGCGGTAAGAACCGAAACGAGCAGCACGAGCACAGAGCGCATGCGTGTTTTTATGTGAGAACGGGGGCAAGGCAAGCGGCAGAAGTTGATAGTGGTGAGTGTTGATCCCGCCTCAAGCACAATGCTACGCCGCGTCGGGAGCGGCTTATGATCCTTGGCGGCCTTAGGTCGGGTATGGTCGAACCGGATTCTCGTGCATAAGATCGAGATGGAGATTAAGTTGACCGCTGTCTTCCGGAAATTTCCGCAAGGCTATGCGGTGTTCGTCGAGAACTGCCTGGCGCCAACACTCAGGGTGTGACGTTAGAAGAGGCGCGCGAAAATTTGAAGGAAGCGGTCGTGAATTAGCGGAAGTGGTGCGGGAACGAAGAACGGGGGTGGCGTCTAAACATTTGGCATTTGAGACGGTGGACCGCTGAAGTTGATGGTTGAGAGAAGGGGAAAGGAAAACATGACCACCAAGGCAACAAAGTCGGAACCGAGCAAGCAGCGGAGAGAATGCAGGGGGTTCGCCTTTGGATTCGCCATTTTACTTGGCGGTGTGACGGTGGCGGCGCAAGAGCCGGGTGTAGTAAAGCCGCAATTACTTTTCAGCGAATTGTCGCCGGCATGCCGAAGGGCGAGGAACAGGAGGTGCGCGTTCTCACGGTAAACTTCCGACCAGGTGAAGGGACTCTGTTTCGTACTCACCGGTTCCCGGTGACCGTCTACATTCTGGAGGGCGCGTTCAGATTGGAATTGGAAGGGCGGGAACCCATTACGGTGAAGAACCGGCCAGGCGAAGATGATGCCGCCAAACGTGAAAATGACGGGTTACAATAACAGCAGCACGGACCCGTTGCGGTTGGTCGTCTTTTATGTGAGCGATCCGGGCATGCCGTTCCTTGATCCAATACATTAGGCGGCGCAGGCAGTTGTCACGAATGACGAGTGACAAGATTAAGAGGATTGCCCGGACGCAACAAAGCGTCACGATGGGCGTGCAGATTCGCGGGAACACGAAAGTTCCTGCGGAGCCAGCCTCATTATAACGCATTGTCGCTTTCGCGCCGGACTGGCGTCTAGGACTTCGCCAGTTTACTTCGTTGCCTTCTGTGGAGACTTGGATTTGGCAGTTGTGTTTGACGCGAATCCGGGCGATAGTGCGCACTTATTGGATTACTCTGTTTAACTTCACTGCACGGTAGATCGTCAGGTGAGCGTCGCTCATTGGTGGTTTGAAACCCGATTCCCGGGAACGGCTCTGTAGCTCGGTAGTTTTTCCAAATTCAAAACACAATGAAACTGTACGTAGGTAATCTCTCTTTGAGACCACCGAGAACGATCTTCAGGATCTGTTCGAACAACATGGCACCGTCAACGAAGTCCATCTGATGATGGACCGGATGACCGGCAAATCGCGCGGGTTCGCGTTCGTCACCATGAATGACGACGCGCAAGCCAACGCCGCGATGAGCTGCCGCTCAACGGCAATGAACTTAACGGCCGCGCGCTTAACTGTGAACGAGGCTCGTCCTCGCGAAGAGCGTCCGCGTCGGCAGGCGGCGCGAGACGGCGCTTCTCCGGCAATCGCCGGTAGATCGACTGTGCAGGCGGCCTCGAAGGCTTTCGCGGGCCGCGCTGCAAGCGAGCGGTCAGCAGATCGCCCTACCTAAGATCGACATCATGGATTCTGAAAAGGCGATTGAGATTGAAGGCATCGATTATGACGGTGCTGCCCGGAACGATGTTTCGGGTTGCGCTTGCGAATGACCATCTCGTGCTCGCGCACATCTCCGGAAAAATGCGCAAACGTTTTATTCGGCTTACCATTGGCGACCGAGTGAAAATGCAGATGTCGCCTTACGACACCGCCAAGGCGCGGATCGTTTATCGACTCTGACATGGCTACGCGATTTTATTTCGAACCGCCGCGGCGACGGCCAAAATCAAAGCTCGGCCGAACATGAAGAGCTTGCTGGTGCGATGTCCTTCCGACGTCGAAGTTGACCGATACTGGCCGGACAATTGAAGAAAAACGCTGGAGCGCGGCTAAAGTTAAAACGCAAAAGCTCACCTGCGCGCATTGCGGCAAAGTCCATAGCTGGAGCAAGGCGGATGTGGTTCTTGGCCGTCCTCTTTGAAGGCAGACAGGATTCCCGATTTTCACGAGACCGGTTCCAATTCAAATGTATTTCTTAAACAAAAGGAAACGAGGTTAACAACACTTCGTTAACCTTGTTGCCTTTTGTTGGGATCCATCCGTTCCAGACTACTCGCCTGTGATCTTTCAAATCCCAACCGATCGGATCAATTGGACGACGAGCTCGTTCCTGATCGGCACATTTGTTCTCACGCTGACTGCGGTGCCGCTCTACCTGTGGTATTTCGGGGTCGATTGGTTTCATTTCGCGATCGGCGCAGTTTTGCGGGCTGCGACTGGATTCAGTATCACTCTCGGTTATCACCGGTTGTTCACGCACGCGACTTTTCGCGCACGGCTGCCCGTGCGCTTGTTCACCCTCATCTTCGGCGCGGCGGCGTTCGAAAATTCTGTCCTAATGTGGGCGAGCGAGCATCGCCGGCATCATAAACATGTCGATCACGACGAAGATCCGCATGACATCAGCAAAGGATTTTCCATGCGCACATCGGCTGGCTTCTGTTCAAGCTCTGGCCACAACCGCCGCTTCGATAACGTAGCCGATCTGAAAAAGACCCGTTGGTGATGTGGCAACATCGACATATTCATTTGCTCGCCGTGCTGGTGCAGTTTTGTTTTGCCGACTTTGCTCGGCTGCGCTCTGGGACGGCTGGATCGGCGCGCTCGGTGGTTTCTCATCGGCGGCGTGGCCAAAGTGGTCGTGCTTCAACACGGCACGTTCCTGATCAACTCGGCCTGCCATACCATCGGGCGCCAGCCGTATTCGACGCGATGCAGCGCGCGCGATTCATTTTTCGATGGCGCTGTTTACGTTCGGCGAAGGCTACCATAATTATCACCACGAATTTCAGCACGACTATCGTAACGGCGTGAAGCCGTGGCAGTGGGATCCGACGAAATGGTTGATCTGGACTCTGTCGAAGCTGCGGTTAGCGGGCGATCTGCGCCGCGTGCCCAGCGAAACGATTCGTTCGAGGCAATCGCGGGTTCAGGATCCGCGGTTGAGAAGCGTGAGTTCGTCTGACTAGGTCAAGAGATTCGCGGAGGCGTTCTTGGACGTGGAAGTCGGAGGTCAGCCGGCCTTCGCGCACGCTACCGCGTGCCGAGGAGGCCAGAGGTCTGATCTTCGTTGCTTCGTCGATTTCCTAGTGCTCCAATTTCTCAGGTCCGCGGTCGGGCAGGAAATACATTGTCGGCCGGGGTCGCGATCAGGATGAGGGCGAGCGGGGTGTAGATGAACGCTGCTGACAATGGCTGCGGTGTAAATGAGGATGGCGATGAGATTTTTGCGCGCCATCCTTTTGTTTACCCGCTCGAATGCCGAGTCGTGATGATGACGCGCGATCAACGCACGCAGCAGAAAAACGAAACCCCGCCCGCGAGTGAGACGGCGGCATAAAGCGCGACCGGGAACGGCAACGCGTGATTGTCGCCGAGATAAACATGTGACCCAGGGTATGAGGCGAGATCCAGAAAAGCAAATTGATGTTTGCCCAGAGGATGCTGGCATCGACCCGAGTGACCATGTGGAATGAGATGGTGATGGTTCACCCAGTAGATGGCGATGATGAGGAAGCTCAGGACGTAAGCGAAAAAGACCGGCCACATCCGCCCGGAGTGAAGCTGGCGTAGGATCGTGCGGCGCCTTCAATTCCAGGACCATGATGGTAATGATGATGGCCATGACACCGTCACTGAACGCTTCAATGCGGTTCGTTTTCATTTGCAGACGCAAACTGTAACACGCGGAGGAATGCCGGAGAAGTTGATGGTTGGTCCGAGCGGTCCTGGCGTTTGTTGAGAGTTGAAGGGACGAAGCGCCGAACACCGAACGTCAGAGGCTAGAGGACCTTTCTGCCTTCTACCTTCTGCGTCTGCCCTGGCCCTGCGCCTTTGCCCTTCCGCCAGTCGGGCTGGGAGACTTAGGGCGGAATGATCGCGGTCTGTCGCGCTCTTAAGACGTATTTCTAAATCTGACGCGTCAGTTCTTTACTTCGAAGCGCCGGATGGCGGACCAGTTGCCCGGTTTACCGGAGGCGTCGTTCGCGCGAGCGCGCCACCACATGGTCTTTTATCGGCAGCGTGCTGCTGCTGAATTGCGATGCGGTGACGGTCTGGTTCACGATGAACGGCGAAGGGAACGTGCTCGCGTCGTCGATCTGGATGGTGTAGCTGGCAGCGCCGGCCACATTGGACCAATCGAATGTGATGTTAGCGCCAGGTGCGAAACGCGCATCGGCCGCCGGGCTAACGAGTGATGGAGCGGGCAACGTGGCCGGTGGAGTCGCCGTCCGGTGTCGGTGTCGGCGTCGTCCTGCGCGTGACCGTAAGTTGCGCGGAGTGTGGTCGTGTCGAAGAACGCCGTGATTGTCACGGCTGTGTTCGCGGTTACCGCAAAGGTGGTGATGGCGAAGCTCGCGCTGGTCTGGCCACCGGGAACACTGACAATGCCGGGCGCTTGCGCAGCCGATGCGTTATTAGTGGAGAGCGTGACTGAGATCCCGCCGGCTGGCGCGGGCGCACTGAGAAATACCGTTCCGGTGGCGTTTGTTCCCGGTCACGCTCGTTGGCGTGATCGACATCGACTGCAACAACGGCGGCGCTGTTCGGGTCGGGAGCGACGTTAACTGAGAAATGGATTTCGTGACCGCCGCCAGCGCTGGCAAAGACAGATCCGCCGGTTGGCAGCCCGGAGACAGGACTGCGGCAATGGCGAAACGGACGGCGCTGTTTCCTGCCGGGATCGACACGCTCGCTGGCACGTGAATGACCGAAGGATTGTCAGTCGTTAGCTTAATAGTTCCGCCGCCGATTGGTGCTGGAATAACGAGCGCCAACACTGGCCCGGCCAGATTTGCCACCGATGACATCCTGGCTCGCCGGACCGATCCGCCAGCAACGTCGCCGGCCGGACGCCGGATCGATCTCTAGAATGCGCGCCTGCGATCCGCCGGAAGTTCCGTAGTGACCTTGAATGAATACCCAGCGTGGGAAGGGCGTTTCGGGAGCAGGTGATGTGGTGAAATTTGCGCTGATGCTGCCGGCGGGAATCGTTACACTTTGAGGACGATAACATCACCTTCCATGCTGCCTTGCAAGGTTACGACCGCGCCCCCGGCTGGAGCGGGTGAAGTTAGCCTGAGCGTTCCGGTAACGGTGCCACCGGAAACGACTGACGATTGACTCAGCGTTAGCGACGAAAGACTCGGCGCTGGCGATGGACTTCCCGGGCGTGAGCTGGCGGCCAGGTTTGCGGAGCGCGATAGCCGTCGACGTCCGTGCCGGTTTCGATGATGACGCGCATCGGAACCGAGACTGCGCTCGTAGGAACTGCAAAGTCGATGTCCGTGGCTCCCGCCGGAATGAAAACAGTAGCCGGCGGCCTAACGATATTGGGATCGCTGCTAACCAGTCTGACAGTTATGCCACCCGCCGGCGCCGCGCCTTCGCAGCGTCACAGTGGCGTTGACCGACGTCCCGCCGACCACGCCTCCTTGCTGAGACTGGCGCCGTAAAGCATCGGGAGAACGCCGAACGAATTCTGTCCCCGTCCATTGGCAAAGCCCGCGAATAAATCTCCGATTATGCCGACCGAAACTCCGCCGTTTGGAACTGGGCCAGTGGCGATGTTGGCGATTGTTGCATCGGTTTTTCCGGCCGGAACCGTAACGCTGGTCGCTGGGATATTTACCTGTGGGATATCGGTCGAGATCGACACGACCGCTCCGCCTGCCGGTGCGGGATTATCGAGCATCACTCTGGCGTGCGCAATATTTCCACCGTAGGCGTTTACCGGCTCAGCGAGGTATGGCAAACAAGTTGATGATTCGAGCGGAGCGATCGGCGCGGTTACCGTGATCGCGCGCCCGGCTGACCACGGACCGGCGACGTCACCGTGCAGCGCGCGCACGCGCAGAAATAACTTCGGGCGCGAGCAGATCGCGCGTGATCATGTGCTAATCCGAGCGACTCTGGGCTCAGAAGCAGCACACTTGAAGCAGTGCGAAGCCGGCATTGCCGTTGATCTCGAGATCGTAACCGGGCACCTGCGGATTCGGCGTATCGGACCAATCGAGGAAGAACGGTAGTCGCACGGTTGCTCCAGTGGCCGGTGCGACGGGCGATACGCCTGCCGGAACTGGCGCCGCGTTCGTGATCTGCACCTTGAGTGTCGCGGAAGGAAGACTGCGCATACCGTCCACAGAAACTGCGCGCACTCTATAATAGATGGTGAGCGGATTGCCCCAGAGCGCCCTCATTGAGTGCCGAAGCTTTATCGGCGAAAGGCATCAGGTTAATCGGAAAGGAAAACGTCGGTTCGTCATCGGCTTCGAGAATGTAGTTCTGCGCGTTTTGGGACCGCCGACCATTGGATGTTGAAACCCTCGCGCACGTGAAACTGCGCGTTATTCTTTGGCGTGATGAATGATGGCGTGGCTGGCGCTGGGCCGAGGCCGGTGACGGTGAACGATCGCACCGGCGACCAGGGAGAATCGACCGATCCGGTCGCACCGCCGACTAAGCCTGACTGGCTTTCTACCCGCCAGAAATAGTAGTACGTTAGGCAAACCGCTGACCTTATCCGCGGTCCGTGTCGGGACAGACGGATCGGAATCCATGTTGGTGAAACCGGAAGCAATGATGGTGGTAAACGCGGATGTAGTCGCGATCTGCCACGTGTAACTTCCGATCGGTCCATCTGGATCCGAGACCGCATTCCCAATCGAGTGTGATTGGCTGAACGAGTGATGCGCCATTTGCTGGCGCCGCCAAAACAGCGACGCAGGTGGCGCACTCGACGACGGTGGCGGCGTCGGTGTGGGATTAGCTGCCCGTTTCTCGCTAGCGCGTGCCTCGGTCCCGCCTGACAGCGACAACGAAAATCCGACAACGAACGCTGAATATCCTCTCCGGCCGATCATATTCTATTTTAGATACGCGCGCGCCACGGCCGGACGATCCACCGGGCAATTGTAACAAAGTTGTTACCTTTTGCCTTACAAGTTAGGGCATCAGCCGACATAACCGTCCCGTTTGTAGGGCGACCGCTTCGGTTGCCATGCAAACACGCCAGACGATGTGCCTGCCCTACAATTGCAACCTGCTCACTGCCGTGCGATCGCAGGCTGTCGCGCTCTCAAAACGTATTTCTGAATTTTGCCGGTCGCAGTTTTGGGAAGCTCTTTGAGAAAGGTCACGCTGTGCGGCGCCTTGAAATGCGCGAGGTTCGCCCGCGCAAACTCGCGCAGCTCGTTCTCATCCGCGCGCGCGCCTTGCTTGAGCACAACAAAGGCGTGCGGCGCCTCGCCCCAGCGTTCATGCGACAGCCCGACGATCGCGACCTCCTGCACTGCCGGATGTCGCAAGAGCACGCTCTCGACTTCGACGGAGGAAATGTTTTCGCCGCCGCTGATGATGACGTCTTTCAGGCGGTCGCGAATCTCGACATAGCCATCCGGATGCACGACCGCAGCGTCGCCAGAATGAAACCATCCGCCCCGCAAAGCCTGCTCGGTCGCTTCCGGGTCGTTGTAGTAGCCGGCCATGATCACGTTGCCGCGGGCCACAATCTCGCCCTGGGTAACCCCGTCGCGCGGCACATCGTTTCCTTCCTCGTCCACCACGCGTAACTCGCCAGACGTAATCAGCTCGACACCTTGACGGGCTTTGATCGTGGCTCGGTCGCTGATCTTGAGCGGCGCGTGTTCCGGACGCGGCTCGCAGACGGTGATGAACGGTGCGGTCTCGGTCAGACCGTAAACGTGCGATAATCGTCCAGCCAAGCTCTTCCTCGAGTCGCTGGATGGTGGAAGCTGCCGGCGGCGCACCGGCGGTGAAAACTCGAATTCCCTTAGGCGCGAGGCGACGCAGAGATCCTCCGGCGCATTCGCCAACGAGATCAAGACCGTCGGCGCTGCGCACAGCATGGTCACCCGCTCTGTCGCCATCAATTCGAAGACAGCGCGCGGCTCGACTTTGCGCAGACAGACGTGGGTCGCTCCCGCGGCTGTTATTGTCCAGACGAAGGTCCAGCCGTTGGCATGAAACATCGGCAGCGTCCAGCAGATAACGATCGCGCACAGGTCATGGGTTGATGGACGCAGCGTGCCGACTGAATTCATCCAGGCGTTGCGGTGGGTGATCATCACGCCTTTCGGACGCGACGTCGTGCCGCTGGTGTAATTGATCGTCAGCAGATCGGTCTCGCGAATTTCTGGACGGACAAACTCAGCCGAGACTCGCTTTGAGCACCGATTCATAGTCCAGCCAGTTCTTACGCTTCTCCTGTCAGGGCGACGAAGTGTTCCACGTTTGGAAGGCGGGAGCGAATGCTGTCGATCGTGCCAAGATAATCGCGGTCTGCGCAAACCATGCGCGCGCCGCTATGATTGATGAGGTAAACGAAGTCGTCCGCGGTCAGGCGATAGTTCAACGGCACCAGGACACGCGCCGACTTGCGGCACGCGCATAGAACGATTCGAGCTGCGCGTGAGTGTTCGGTGAGAGATAGGCGACGCGGTCGCCCGAGCGAATTCCGAGTTGCTGCAAGACCGCCGACCAACGATCACATCGATCCGAAAACTGCGCATAGGTCCAGCTTGAGTCACCATCGACGATGGCGACGTGCTCGGGATAGAGTCTGCTGGCGCGGCGAGCGAATTCGAGAGGCGTCAACGGCGTTTCCATTGCTATTGTTCCAAAATGGTGGGCCCGGAGAACGGCGAAGTCGAGTCGGGACAGTAAGGTCGCTCCCACATTGAAAGAGCAAACGTCCAACTCCAAACACTTCAACTCAAAAGAACAGAACTGACTTCAGCAGAAGAAACAAAGATAACGAAGGCTTTGTTGCCCGTTGAAAAAATTTGAGAATCATTCGCTGCGGGTTAAGGATCGAAAAGGTAGGTTCGAAGGAGAGATAAATGCCTGGCATTTTCTGATCGCGTCATTGTCCTTAACCTTCTCGCCAATACCGCGATCTTCTATGTCGCGCCCGGCTGTATCTGTTGCCTTTGGTTCCACATGTTGAACCCCAACAAATTCTCATGCCCATTTTGCTTCTGCATTCAATGCGACATCTCGGGATGATGTTCCCGACGCGCGGCGCCACTTATCCCGGATTGCCATCGCAGTTCGCAAACAAGGCGGCGTTTGGCGATTTGGTGACATCGATCATGCTTTTGTCGCAATCCCGCTGGTGTTGAGTGGGTTCTGGGCTGGCCAAACCGGCGGTGTGGATTTTCAATGTCGCCGGAACAGTTGACCTGCTCGTGGCGCTTCACGACCGCCACGATCTACAACGCGCCGCCAGCAATGGGGCCGGCCTATTGGATCCCGGCTTTCTGGGTGCCGATGTTACTGGTAACGCACTACGTGACCTTTGTTCTTCCCGGACGCAGCTGGTGAAGCTGTGCCCGCTACAAGTTTAGGCTGCAGGTGTGAACTCCGAAACGGCCGACCATTGTTAGTTTCGTCTGCGCAACGTTGGGGTTGCTTCTCATTTTTTGAAGTGATTCGACCTTTCCACGATATGTCGAAAGATGGCCCGATGGCGATGATCCTGTAGGGCGTCCGGCGCGACGGTGGCGATCATCGGCTTTTTGTGTGTGGCCACGCGCCAATTGCCCTCGGTGTCGCAGCCTTACTTGCCGAATTTGATTCCGCTCAGTGGCGTCGTCCGCGGTGCTCGTACTTCTCGGTCACCTGACTTTGATCTGGCACTAGTCGGACCAAGGGAAAATTGGGCAGAACTGTCCGCTTGGTTCGCTGCGAAACATTTACCAGGAGGTGGGGAAAATTATGGAACCGAGAATTGATTATCTAGGGAATGGTCGAGTGCAGTTTGAGGCAATGTTTGGTCTCGGAAAATATCTGGCGCAATCCAGGCCGGATCCAAGCTGATGCACCTGATTAAGTTGCGCGCTTCTCAAACATTACGTAGCGGCGGTTCGTGCACCGTCGAGCTGTTGTCTTTCTTCCCCGGCTCGCTCGATCGCCATCTTCAGTCATGGGCAGCGATGGTAAACGTGAATGGGCGGATTTCTGATGAGCGCGAAGCGGTGATCTCCGTCCTTCGACCACGGCTTTTCTACGTGCAGAGGTCGCGCAAACACTGCGGACTTATAACAGTCGCCTGTTTCTTTATGATCGGCATATGCGCCGGCTGCGCAATTCAGCGCGAATGATCGAGCTCGTATTCGCATTTACGGATGAGGAGCTGGCCCGGCACATTAGCGACACCGATCGCCGCGACGAAGCTTGACGGGAAGAAGCGTGCGTGCGGGTATTGGTTACTCGCGGTGTTGCGAGTTGAGCTACGACTTGAAAGCAACGCCCAAGCCCTCGTGGGTCATTATTGTCAAACCGCTCATTGAGCCGCCCTGCGTGAGATTTATGAGGCGCGGCTGCAAGGTTGCGCTGGTCGACGTCGTTCGGAACCATCCCAAGTCGGCGAATCCAATGATCAAGAGCAATAACCTCGGCGAACCAGGCGTTGGCTGCACAGCAAGCGTTTCCAGCGCGGCGCCTCGACGGGTGATGCGGAACGATCGTGGCGAACTGGACGGAGTGCGCCAGCGACCTCCAACCTGTTTTTATCGTTAGAGCCACACCGTGCTCACGCCACCGGCTGAGTGTGGCCTCCTGCCCGGCATCACCGCGCCAGCTCCTTCGAGGTCGGCCGAAATGCCAGGCATCGAAGTTCGCGGAGCAAGTGCTGCGCGACGACGACCGCGTTCAGATCGCCGACGAAGTCATTCTCTACCAGCACGATGGCGTGAGACTCGTGCCGATCGTAGCCGTCGACGAATCGAGCTGAGATTGCCAACGGAAAACCCGGGTGACGGTCACGCGCAGGCTGCCGGCAGCCTTCCGCGATTTCGCACGGAGGCCGGCTGTGGATTGAAAGCAATGTCGAGCGTGATGCGCAACGCTCAACGACCCAAGGCTCCACGGGCCGTTATCGTTTTTTGACTCGAAGACATGGGGGTGCGGCGGCGTGGCTTCCAGGGTCGTCCTACGTGACTAGTCCGGTACTGACGATAGGCTCGCATGGACGTGCAACAATCACGTCGATGACGAACGTGAGAGAGGATTGCAGCCTCGCGCACCCGGCGGATATAGATCCAGCTCCGACCGCCAGCGCCGGCCGGCAGGACAACCAAGGCACCGTTCGCAGCGCCGACGATGCCAGGCGCACGGGATTCGACGAACAGCTGCCAGCGCCGCCGATGTGATACCAGCCAAAGAAAAGCGCCGTGGCAAGTGCTGGCTGATCCGCAGAGCGCGGTCCAGCGTCCACGTCCCTCGGCAGAGACGCGAAAGAGTTTCATCCCAGCGCCAGGCGAGAAGTGAAAGCAAAGTAACAGGCGATCGAAGATCTCTTCCGCCCATGGCGCCACAAAAAGCTCGCCAGCCCACTGCGCCACCGCACATGAGACGGCGATGCGAGCATGGATCTCGGCGCTGGTGCAGTGACTTCGAGCGCGTAGCCGAAAAACCCGTCAATGGCTGAAGGCGATAAGCGCCGTCACCGTGCGGAAGCCCAGAAGAGTGCGGGCCGAACGATCGACGAGAGCGGCTGAGCCGGCCGGGGCGCCGTCGCGAGCCAACCTCCTGGCAAGCAAGGTGCGCCAACGCCAGGAGTGCCGGGCGCTGACCAGAAGCGCCGGATTGCGGGGCCGCGTGGAAACGATGGAAACATGCATGAGGTTTCCTTGATAAAGCCCCCGGTGCTGAATAAGGGAGCGGAGGGATCCCGGCGGGCTGGGGCCCGGCAACCGCCTCCAGGCCGAGAAAACAAAGTGAACAACAAGTGGTCCCGCAATAAAGGTGCCGCGAGCACCAAGAAAATGAACGTCCTCCATAGGATATCGACGCCTTTCAGAAAACCATCGCCCTCTATCTAACATATAGATACATAGAATTCGAAAAGCCCGAATGGCGCAGGAGCGCCCTAATTGTTGCTGGCTGCGAATTTGTCGGTTGCGCTTGCGCCAACACGAACATATTTTACGGGAGGAAACGAAATCTTATGAACTACAATTGCCGCCGCACGCTTTTCTTGGCCATGGCGTGCCTTTTGTGTGTCGCCGGATATGCAGGAGCGAGCATGCGCGAGCTACCTCCGGCACGGCCTCGGACGGAGGGACTGCTCGTCTAATCGTCTATCGGATCCCAACCATCGGCAAGTTCTGTCATCGTCCAGGTATATGTGGATGACGTCGAGGCTGGCGTGCATACCATATGGTGTACGTATGAAGGGTTCCTGAAACCCGGGCACCATGTCTTATCGGCGCTGGCGACTCCGCGTCCGAAATATCGGGAACGCCCGCCAACAATCGTCGACGTGCGAAGCCGGCCGAACCTACAGGTTCACCGCAATGGGAAATGGTGAAGGAAATCTGATCCTGCGCCCTGCGGGATTGAGGCTCCAACCGACGTTTACCGGTGTGTGCGGAACGGGCCAGTAGTAGGCCTACGCGGCTCAGCACATTCCGCGGGCGTGTGCGAAAGAAGCCCGAGCCAGAGGGCCGGCGAAGCGATATCAGCGGCTGATAACAACCCCACGACTTTGGGCGTGTTTAACGGATAGCTATTCCCTCATTGATCCGGGCGCGTTAGTGGCGCCATCCCGGGCTCAGGTGCCGGTTGCGACGGAGCCGCTTTTGGCCGTCCGGTGGTAATTGGTGATTGCGGAGAATGTAAGAGCTGGAAGCTCTGTGGAGCTACCCACCTCTGGCGGCTAAGAGAAAACCATGGAAATAAAGAGAGCTGGTTCACAAAATTCAACGAAGGGACCCGCAGACCGGCTTGCATTGGCGCGGTGCGAATTGATCCTTTGTTTGAAGCGTAAGCCGGGACCGGCGCGTGCCCGTGGCGCGCGAGCGTTACCTTCGATGCCGGCGCCCGCATCCGCCTGGCACACATGCATCCACTCGGTCAGACGTTGATCGTTACAGCGGCCTGCGGCTGGGCGCAGCGCGAGGGCGGACCGATCGAGGAAATCCGGCCAGGCGATGTCAGTCTGGTTTGCGCCTGACGAGAAACACTGGCACGGCGCGACGCCGACGACCGTGATGACTCACATCGCGATTCTGTGAATGCGCTGACGGTAAGGTGGCTGAGTGGATGGAGAAGGTGAGCGAGGCGCATCAGAAGTTGATGGTTGATAGTTGAGGTTATTAAAGCTCGTGGCGCCACGCTCCTTTGCGGAAGTCGAGGAGAAGAAAGGCGGAAACAGTTCTCAGCGGTCAGAGGTTCCTATCTTTCTTCCGACCGCTATTCTGATTGCGCCGGGTCGATGGTCACAAAAAGCGACGCAAAGTGCAGCTCCTGATCGCGGAGCGCCTGGCCAGATATTCATCAAACCGAAGTTGTTCACGAAGCTTGCGTGGCCGCGCCGCTTCCCGGGGCTTGCCGACGTTCGCGCTGAAAATGCTCTTGCGGTTTGAGATAACATTCTCGGCTTGTCCGCTGGGGGACAAACAGACGCCGTCGGCATCCGCAAAAACGACATCATCTTTGGTTACGATGGCATCGCCGAAATCCGCGCTGGCAAGTGCATCTTGATCGCGCCGACCTGTAGCGGGCTATTGTGCACAGATTCCGGTGGTAACTAAAGATCGGGAACCCAATCTCATGAGTTCCGCAGTATCTCGATGGCAGCCCAAATGATTATGCCGGCGAGTCCGCAGACTCGCGTTTCCAGCGCGGTCAAATCACCGACGCACCTTTAATAATCCGTTCGTCCATTGTCGACAACCAGAACATCGCCGGGTTGCCAGTTTCCAGTGCTTCCAAAATATCGACACTTCCATAATGTTTGACCGGCAAGCCTCGACCGGCGCACGACCCTTGCTGTCACCGTCGAATTTTTGGCGGAGCAATGCGAAGAGGGGACTTTAACGCACACAGGCATCGGCCAGTAGCGGAGTTGAAAGTTCTGCGAAAGCGCCATGCCCAACCCTGATTTGTCGTTGGATGGGGCGACGCTTTCATACGCTCGTTATCGATGCTGATGTCGATAGACTCCCGAAAGAGATACCAACGACAAGCTGCGGAAACTCCCCGCCTGATATGCGCCTGGTCGGCAAAGCCGCATTGGATAGCAATTTGCCAGTGGCATTTTGGTGCAAAGCAGAGCGCGCATCGCCTGACGAACCTGTTCCTGCCGGATTGATTCTCCAACGGACCTACTACGAAATCTTCGAAAATGGCTGCCAACGTAGCCCGATGGACTCCAGCGTAGAAGACAGGAACTCAGGGAAATCGGTTCGCGAACACGTCGTTTGCACGAGAGCATCGGCTTCGGCTAACCAGGCGCGGGCTCCGATGTCGCGGCGTGCTCGATCAGATGCGCCAGCTGGACGAGAGAAAGAATTGACCATGCCCTCAAGAGCTGTCGGTCGATGTCATCCAGCTGCCAGTTCTCGTGACGAATTTCGACGGCGTGACGACCCCCGACGGCGCACCAAAAGCCCATCGGTTGGTGACTGGTCGTCCTGAGTGGATGCGAAGCCAGCGTTTCGGGTCGATCGAAAACCGCCAGTGCAAGCACTTCTAAGTCTGTTTCTGAAATTATTTGAATGGCACTCGCCCGGCGTGAAACTGTAGGACACCCGGGCGCACCACGGACACGTTCGCCGGTCTTTTCCCAGATATTCTCCTTCGAGAACAAAACAGATCTGGCCAGCGGCATGGGCGTGCGTTCGGCGAGCTGGAGTCCCGGAGGCATCACCGTTTCGCAAAATACGAATGCCGTCCACAGTTGGCAAAAACGAAGCCCTCGCCAAAGCTGGGCACTCCACGCGCGTCGCGGCCATCGGTTCTATTACACCAGCCAATGGCCACGCGACGCGAATACAATTTGCGACGCCAATCGTCCTATGCTCAGTCTGCGCGAGGGCTTCACAAAAAGCGCGCCGGTGAAATATGTCCTCCGTGCCCTTGGGGCGATGCATTATCGGCTACGCCGTGATCGTCGTCTTTGACCGATTTTGGATTCAACGTTGTTCTCGGTGGGCGATCAATTCTATGGCGGCTCCATCATGGTCTTGCTTATGGAATGCCTTCGTCGCGGTCTGCTCCGGACTCGTCGGCGGATACATTGCCGGCCTGATCGACCAATGCGCGGATTGAGCAATGCGATGCTGTGCCCTGGTTCCGGCAATAGCCGCCGACTCCACGTGTATGTCTTGTCTTTCTACAAGAAAAGCAACGCGCCGTTTTGGTTCGACGCCATGGCCAGCGCAACCCTCATGTTATGCACGCTAGCCGGTGGATTTGCTCGACAGAAGCAAGCACCCAGATCGCAACGGCAATCTGAAGCGAGTCCGAGCGGACTGGCGTTTGGACCCGCAGTGACCGGTTTTCTACTGGCGCGGTCCGAATCGATTCCTTGTCTGAGGCGCCGGGACCGGCGCGTGTCCGTGGCGCAAGCGTTAGCTTCGAGCCGGGTGCCCGCACGGCCTGGCATACGCATCCACTCGGTCAGACGTTGATTGTTACAGCGGGGCTTGGGTGGGCGTGCAGCGCGACGGCGGACCCATCGAGGAGATTCGACCGGGCGATGTAGTCTGGTTTGCGCCTAACGAGAAACACTGGCACGGCGCGACGCCGACGACCGCGATGACATATCGCGATTCATGGAAGCGCTCGACGGTAAGGCGTGGCTGAGTGGATGGAGAAGGTGAGCGAGGAGGATACTCAAAGAAGTTGATAGTTGGTGGTTGAGAGTTGAGAGCGGATGGTGCGGAAGCCGGGACAAAACAAAGGAAGAAGGGGTGATTTTACTTTTCCGCGCGGTCGGCTCCAGCTCCGCGGAGAGGGCACTCACCAGCTCCATCGCAAGTGCGGAGGAGAAAATCCTGCTAATGCTTGGTGGCTCGACCAAAACTCTGTCGAGTATGTTGAGCACAACGAAAATTTCTGAATGGAGGGACAAAACCATATGAACTACAATTACCGCCGCACGCTTTTCTTGGCCATGGCGTGCCTTTGTGTGTCGCCGGATATGCAGGAGCGAGCGTGAGCGAGCCGGCTTCGACGCGCGCTCGGACGCACAGGGACTGCGCATCTAATCGTCTATCGGATCCCGACCATCGGCAAGTAATGTCATCGCCCAGTTATATGTCGATGATGTGGTCGTTGGCGGCATACGGATATGGTCGGACTTTAGCGAGGGCGTCCTGACACCCGGGCAGCACGTCTTATCGGCGCTGGCAACTCCGCGTCCCAAATAGTCGGGAACGTCCGCCAACAGTCGTCTGACGTGCGAGCCGGCCGAACCTACAGGTTCACCGTGATGGGAAATGGTTCAGGAAACTTGATTCTGTGGAATGACGAGGACACGAGGCCGCCCCGGAGGGTGTGTTCCCGGAGGCCGGCGGACATAACGGCCAGGTAAACGCCTCGCCAGGGCTCGATGTTGGAGAACCCGCAAGCGAATTGTTGTCGTTGATTTGGGCAATGGGCCCTTCACATTTGACGTTTGCCTCCGGTGGGGGTCAGAGAGGCGTTTGTATCTTGTTTTTACCTTGAGAAAGAAGCTTCACGACTTTTTTGATCGTGTTCCAATTGCGGGTGCGTGGCCGGCACGCCCAGAAGTTTCTCGATCTTGCCGAGGTAGCTGATCGCTTTCATCTGCCGACGATACAAACCCAGGACGAATCTGTTTTCGATCGCAATGATCTTCAGCAGCCAGTCATCGTCCGAGGGCAGACTGAGAGGAAGAGGAGGCGGCGCGCGAAGTCGTTTGGCTAACACGCTTACGAACCGGGTGATGTCCGGACCCGAGGGTTGTCGCTGAGAATGGATCTTTTGATGCGAGCTTGATGATGTCGCGCGCGGGACAAATCATGATCTCGCATTTGAATGGCAACTTCTTCGCAATCGCGGCGCGCAGAGTCGATTCGCTGACATCTTCGCGCACGACAAACGTGCCGACCGCGCCGATGTTAACGACACCGAACTTCGCCAACTGTTTCGCGATCAGCGCGGGCTGGCATCGATTCGCGCCACCGACGTTCACCGCTCGAAGAAAGACAGACTGAAGGCACAAGCAGAAGGTAGAAAGTAGAATGCAGAAAGGGCCAGATTAGAACGTGCCACGGATCGTTTTTGTTACCGGCGGCGACTGAGATCGCGGCGGCGTTGGATTGATGGACAACGTGGTTGGCGTTTCGCACGAGGATTTTCCGGAAGAAGCGAAGACGAGCCACGAGTAACCGTTGCCCGGTTCACAAGGCCGGTTAAGTAGCCGTGAAGTCGATGATTGGGTGCGCTGCACGCTGCGCGAAAACGGACGATCTACACGATCGACGAGACGCTCCTGCGCCAGCTGCGCCCGACGTGATCCTCACGCAAAAGTTAAAGACGTTTGCGCGGTCGGTTACGGACAGTCGCGCGACTCGCGGGACGTTGCCCGGCCGCCGCAGGTCGTAACTCGAGCCATCACGTTTGTCCGATATCTTCGACGACATCTGTAGAGTCGCGAAGGCATGCGGGGTAAGCGGGATCGCTGGGCGAAGGTTGTCGCAGAACTAACGATGCGTGTAGAGGCAGTGCGTGGACGGGCGACGCGAATTCCAAATCGTCCGCGCTGTTTTCTGATGGAATGGGTTGATCCGCCGTTCTGTTCCGGTCATTGGGGACCGGAGCTGGTCGAGATCGCGGGCGGACACGATCCGTTAGGCCGATAAGCATCAACCGGTCGGTCGAGATCGAGTGGGAAGCCGTGCTGGAGGCGCGGCCGAGATCATCGTGTTGGCCTCTCTGCGGATATGATGTCGATCGTGCCCGGCGCGATTACGAATTGCTCAGGAAATTTCTCGGGATTCGATTCGCTTCCAGCGGCACAAACACAACCGAATCCACATTGTTGATGCGAGCGCGCTATTTTGCACGACCCGGTCCGCGCATCGTCGACAGTCTGGAGATTCTCGCCGGCATTTTGCATCCCGAAGAATTTCCCGAGTTCAGTCCGAGTCGGACGGATTACTTCTTAAGTCCACCGAGTTGTGCGTGTCGCACACACGAAACCAGATGATCGTTCACCATTCCGGTAGCCTCGCGATCAGCAGTGTAGCAAATGGTCGAACCGACAATTTGAACCGCGCCGTAGAGGTCGCGACTCATTGCGTCGGATTCAGATGTGCGTGCGGGCACCTGGATCCATTCTACGCCAGCGATTTTGCTCGGCTTGCCGCCGACAAAACTCCAAAGATAACGCGTCAAAGCTCCCGAACTCCTTTCGAACCGCGAGAAATGCTTTCGCATTCTGGATAGCCGCGCAGCAATCTTGAGCCGGTTTCGCACGATCCCTGATCGTTGAGCAGCCGTTTTACATCGCGGGGCCGTAGGCTGCGATCGTCTCGGCGCGAAATCCATCAAACGCCTTTCGATAGTTCCTTCGTTTGTTAGCGATCGTAGTCCAGCTGCAGCTCGCCTGCGCGCCTTCGAGAATTAGAAACTCAAAAGCTTGCGGTCGTCGTGCACCGGCACGCCCCATTCTTCATCGTGATAAGTGAGGCTTGGCTCTGAGATCGCCCAGCACAGCGCGGCATCGGGTAAACATTCGCGAACATCGGATCCCGATGCACAACAAATCCGTCGATTTTGTGGTGAGCCCGATCCCGTCGAGTTTTTGTGTCGGCGTGAACCATGAATATGCGAGAGACAATGCTGAATTTCGCGTGTGTCAGTGCAGTTACGGTTCTTATCAGTTCGCCATTGGCCGCCGAGGACGCTCCGCACGATTCTGCAAAGCCTCTTCCGCATGCGACGCTGTTGGCGCCGGAGGTGATTTCGACCGGCGATTACGAGTCGCACGCTCACGTTGACGCCCGATGGCCGGGAAATTTATTTTCTCAAATGGCGCCGAATTTCGCGCTAGTCCATCTTCGTTTCGCGCTATCGGAACGGTGTTATCCGCCGCCGACATCCTTCATCGTCTCGTTGCGCGGAGGAAGCGTGCCTCAGGCAACGAACAGCCGCGGCGTGATCACGCCGCTGTAGTTCAACGTGGAGAGGTTCATCAGACGCTTAAGCGTATAGCTGTTGAGGTCCATCGACGTCGCTGATTCTGCGTCGCGTTGTTCTGCGTCGCATTGTTCTGGATGAACACGCCCTGCAGCCGATGGTTCGTCGTGCCAGTGGCGTTCCATTGAGCTCGGCTTGGCGTCCTTTGCTAACACCACGACGTAGGGAAGGGGCCCGCGACGACCAGCGTCCGCGCCCGACTCCGGCTTGACTGCACGCCAGCCCAGGACGTGAAGCATGAACCAGAGGCGATCCTTCCGGGCCAGCTACGCGGGCCCCCAATACGTGCATCTGTGCGTCGGCACCGTCTCCGTCCACCCGCGTGTCCGCGTGAGCGGTCGGCCTTGGCGATGCTGCGGACCCGGTCGAACGGCGTGTGCGCCCGCCGCCTGTCGTTCTGCGGCGTGTCGCGCGGCGAGCCGCTGAAGTCGTTGCCGCCCGGACTTCGTGACGACGTTCACGACGCCGCCGGTGGAACGGCCGTCACTCCGGCGGATGCGCCCGGAGCTCGCCACCGACGGTCCCTGGATCGCGTCCTCGACGTACAGGTCGTGACGGCAGACCGCGCAGGTTGTCCGCCACCGGCAACGCCGTTGATCATGAACAGATCTCGCACGTGAACGATCCGGCCGATCGGACACGCCGCCCGCGGGACCGGTCTGGTGCACGGCAGGGCGCGAGCAGCAACGGCGAGCGCTCAGGTCGCGGCTCGTCGGCAGCTGTACTGATGCGGCATCTGTGGAAAGCTCGTCGTGCGACCTGCGCCGCCGCATGCGGCAGCACGTTGGCCGTCGTCCCCACGACGCTGAATCGTTTCCTCGGACCTGCTCCGGGATCCTGAACGTGACGTCGAGCGGCAAGCATCCTGTCCTCGGCGCCAGTCGCCAGCTGCGCTGCTCGACGCGTCTGAAATCCGCTCGGCTCGAACATGTCGCTTTGTAGGTTCCCGGAGAGCAGGCGTGGCAGCGACGTAGTCGCCGTTGCTCCGACGTGACGGTGTCGCGGCTCGCCCTGAAGGTTCGGCGAGGCGTACCGTCACCGTGGCGCCGGGCACCGGCAGAGCTCCGCCGCTGTCCGTGGCCTGCCCCCGGATCGTGCCGCCCGTGCTCGGTGCCGCGCGCAAGCGAGGTCGCGCGCGATATGCACCATGTGCCAGCCAACCCTTATCCTGGCGCGCGTCAGTCGCATTCTGCCCCGTCACGACATCTCGTCTGTTCGCAGTATGCCCCCCATTCGGTCACTTAGCAGTGCTGATGCCCCAGGCGTCGGCCCAGGACGCGGCCGGGCTGCGGCTCAGCGTCTTGTCCCACTACGGGCGTCTCAGAGCGCTGAGATCCGGGAGCAGAGTCGGGCGCCCGGCCGGACGACGCCGCCGAGGCGGGCTGCTACAGAACGGTCGCCAGGTCGGCAGGTCGAGGTGGCCGATGACGCCGTCGGCCTCCGCCAGCTCCAGTCGCCTGATAGCTGTGGCTGACCGCCACCGTGCGCAACAGACCCGCCAGTCACGCGCCGACTGCGAGCCCCCGACGCGAGTCTTCGACGGCGACGTGCACGCCTCCGCAGGGTCGGCGAGACCCCGTCGGCCGTCGGCAGGCTGGTCGGACGGCGCAGGGCGATACGGCGCCGGGTCGGGCCGGCTAGGCCGGCGTGTCCCCGCGCGCCACGAGAGGACCTGGGAAGTGCGATCGCGCAGTCCCTCGCGGGCCCAGCGACCCCGGACGATCTCCGCGCCGGCGGGCGCCCGACGCGATGGCGATCGGCCCGCGCCGTGCCATCCTGACGCACGCGCCTCGCGCGCCCCGGGAAGAGCACTGACGCACCGCGCCCGAGCGCTTCGGAGCTGAATCGCCTTTGCGTCCACCAGCGCGCGACACTCGGGCGTCGCTCATGTCGGCGCCACGGTCGCGCGCAATCGCCCGGAACGCGCCGACGTCGTCATACCCGAGATACTCCGCGTAGTGACTGCGGCTTCAGTGAGCGCAGGCCGTGCGCGGCCAGCACGTCGCGAAACGCGCGGAAATGCAGCGGTTTGCCGTTGGCCAGGACGCCGTCGAAGTCGAAGACGACCGGCCTTGATCACGATCCGGCTTATTTCTTGCGCTCTCCCGCGTGAATCGGGACTTCAGGCGGTTCTCCGGCGGCGGATACGGGCATCCGAACGACGGCGTTGTAGTAGCAGCACGGCGTGTAGGCCTGTTGAAATCAAGCTCGTAGAGATTCGTGGCGGTGCGATTGAGATCGAGGAAACGTCCCGCCGCGTAGGTCTCCGTGCCGCTGGTCAAATCGCTGAACGGGACGAACAACCGATCAGCGTCCTTCTCGGTGAACGCCGTCAGCGTCATCGGCTGCCCCTTAAGCGTGAATTCGAGCGCGTGCCCGCACGATCATCCTGCGCAGCTGGCCCGCTCGAGGTCGGCATCATCAGCGTGGTCTGCTGGTCGGCCGGCTTCAGCGCTGCGGCGATGTGATACTCGGGATCGGCGGGAAGCTATGCGCGAGCGGCAGGAACTCCGCCTTGCGCGACGCCGGAATCGGATCGTCCTCGTGCTGGAACTGGGCATCCTTCGCGGCACGCGCCGCCGCGATCCCCGCGACGTAGTCGGCGGGGTTGTCGTCCGGACGAGGACTGCTGCAGCCGGCGACGGTCACGAGGCGCCGCCGCGAGCACGACCCGGGTGTATTGCGTCACTCACCATTTTAGCTGGCGGACCGGCTTCAGAAAATATAGCCGCCACGCGCAACCGTCTCGTCCGCCAGGCGCCGGCGCGAGCGCGGCCGTGTTGACCGGCATCTGCTTGAACAGGCGCGGAGCGCGGCCACGGTGGTCCGCAGCGCGTGTCGCCTTCCAACATCGCCGCGAGCGCCTGGCGCGCCGAGGCATCGACGCGCATCGCCGGCGTCGTTGACGAAGACCACGCGCCGCGGCGCCTCCAGCTCCGCTCGGGGCGCGTTGTGCTTCGCCGCCGGACACCGCTCTCAGCCACGAGCTCTGGCGCTGAACGTATCGATCAGCATGTCCGCCAGGTGCATGAGGACTTCCTGCTGATCGGCGATCTTGTCGCGATAGGTCTGCATCGCAAGACCGAGTGACCATGAGTGACGCCTTCTTGCACGACTCGATCGACGCGCTTTCTCTCCGCCGAGCAGCGCCCCATCGTCAGACGGCAGCGACGGCGGCCGAGAGCTCGTCCTGCAGCGCCTTGGCGGCGGCGATGATCGGCGATCTCTCCTTGGCTGCCCGCCGCGCCAGCATGCCGGGAATCAGCAGGCGGTTGATCTCGTTGGTGCCTTCGAAGATCCGGTTGACGCGCGAATCGCGATAGTGGCGCTCGGCCGGGTAGTCGCGCACGAAGCCGTTGCCGCCGTGGATCTGGATGTTCTCGTCGAGGACGAAGTCGAGCATCTCGCTGCCGGCGACCTTGGCGATCGACGCTTCGATCGCGTATTCCTCGAGCGCCGCGAGCGCCGCCGACTGATCGGCCGGCTCGTGCGGCGTGGCCTCGATGCGCGCGTCGATCATGCCGGCGGTCCGGTAGATCAGGCTCTCGACCGCGTACGCGCGCGACGATCATCTCGCCGATCTTGTGCTTGATGGCGCCGAAGCGCGGCGATCGGCTGGCCGAACTGCTTGCGCTGCGCCGGCGTAGCGCGCCGCCTCGCCGATCGCGCACCGCGCGCCGCCGCCGCACATCGCGCCCGAGCTTGAAGCGCGCGAAGTTCAGGACGTTGAACGCGATCTTGTGGCCCTTGCCGATCTCGCCGAGCAGGTTCTCCGCCGGCACCTGCACGTCCTGCAGGATCACCGGCGTCGTCGACGAGCCGTGCAGGCCCATCTTGTGTTCTTCCTTGCCGCTCGTCACGCCGCCGAACGCGCGCTCGACGATGAACGCGCGTGAAGTGCTCGCCGTCGTCACACTTTGCGCGAAGACGATGTAGACGTCGGCGAAGCCGCCGTTGGTGATCCACATCTTCTCGCCGTTCAGCACGAAGCTGCCGTCGGCCTGCCGCGTCGGCGCGCGTCTTCGCGCCGAGCGCGTCGGAGCCCGAGCCGGGCTCGCTGAGGCAGTAGGCGCCGATCATCTCGCCCGACAGCAGCTGCGGCAGATATGCTGCTGCTTCTGAGCCTCGGTGCCGAACGAGCGACGAGCGGCAGGACCGTCAGGTTGGCCTGCGCGCCGAACGTCGCGCCGAACGACGCCGACTCGCGACATCCGTCTCGCTGACGACCATCGACGAGACCTTGTCGAGCTCGACGCCGCCGTATACCTCGGCGACGTCGACGCCGAGCAGCCCGGAGACGCCGCACCGCGCGCGACCAGCTCGCGCGCGAGCGTCCCAGTCCTTCTGCTTCGAGCTGATCGAGCGCCGGCAGGACCTCGCTGTCCGACGAAATCGCTCGACCGTCTGCCCGATCAGCCGATGCTCCTCGGTCAGCTGCTCCGGCGTGAACACGTGCGCCGGGTCGGACGCTCGGAGCAGCCACCGCCACCGCGCAGGGTCGAGCGTCGAGATGCAGTCGTCATGCGTCCGAGTGCTCAAGTCCTCAGCCGTCGGCCTAATTGCTGTCATACACTGATCCGCTCAAAGATCCCCGCGGCGCCCATTCCGCCGCCGACGCACATCGATCACCAGGCCGTAGCGCGCCGTTCGCGGCGCTGCAGCTCGTACAAGAGCGTCGTCGTCAGCTTCGCGCCGGTGCAGCCGAGCGGATGGCCCAGCGCGATCGCGCCGCCGTTGACGTTCAGCCGATCCGGGATCGATCGGCAGTTCCTTCAGGCAGGCGAGCACCTGCGCGGCGAATGCCTCGTTCAGCTCGACGAGATCGATCTGATCGAGCGTGAGGCCGGCGAGCTTGAGCACTTTCCGGATCGCCGGCACCGGACCGATGCCGAACCGCTCCGGTTCGACGCCCGCGGTCGCGTAACGCGACGAACCGGGCCGAGCGGTGTCAGGCCGCGCTCGCGGGCGCAGCTCGGCCGACGTCACGACGACGCGCCGGCGGCGCCGTCGCTCGTTTGCGACGAGTTGCCGGCGGTGACGCGTGCCGCGCGCGTGAAACGCCGGTCGCAGCTTCGCCAGCGCTTCCGGCGACGTGTCGCGCCGCGGTCCTTCGTCGACCGTGAACGTCGCCATGCTCGCGATGCGACGATTCGCCGTGCCTGCGCGAGGTCGACCAGCCTGCGCGGTGACCGGCACGATCTCGTCCGCGAAGCGTCCGGCGTCGATGGCCGCGATCGCTCGCTGATGGCTCCGCAGCGCGAACGCGTCCTGTTCGTCGCGCGAGATCGCCGACTCGCGCGCGTGGTTTTCGGCGACGAGCCCGGTGGCTCAGGTAGACGTCGGGATAGCGGTCGACGAGCGTCGGGTTCGGCGCCACCTTGTGGCCGCCCATCGGGATCGAGGCTCATCGACTCGGTGCCGCCGGCGACGATCGCCGACGCGAAGCCGCACATGACTGCGCTCGGCGGCGAACGCGATCGCCTGCAGGCCCGGACGAACAGAAGCGGTTGATCGTGACCGCCGACGCCGACACCGGGACGCCGGCGCGCAGGCTGGCGATGCGCGCGACGTTCAGTCCCTGTTCGGCCTCCGGCATCGCGCAGCCGAGAATCACGTCGTCGATTTCCGACGGCGTCGATGCCCGGCGCACGCCGCAGCGCCTCGGCGATGACCGCGGCCGCGAGCTCGTCGGGCCGCGTGCCGCGCAGCGTGCCGTTGCGGCGCCTTGCCGACAGCCGTCCGGACGGCGGAAACGATGACGGCGTCCGTGCATATTGATCCTCAATCCGTACGCGATGCGAGCCGAGACGACGTGCAGCTGTACGGCGTTCGTTCACCGACCAGTCGCCGAGCAAATCCTCGACGGCTTCAGCCGACCTCGCTCACCTTTCCGTCGAACGAGATGATTCGGCCGTGTCGATGACCACGAGCTCCTTCGGCTCGGCGGCACGCGCGTAGAACTCGCGCATGTCCTTCAGCGGGCAGATCTCGTCGCGCTCGCCGTGGATGAAGAACTTCGGCTTCGCGCTCTGCCGCGACCGGCGGCGAAGTCGTAGCGTCGACACCGGTCAGGCGCGATGCCGATGAGCGTCGAAACGCGCGGGATCGCCCGCGCCGTACGGTCAGCGCGATCCACGAGCCGAACGACATGCCGGCGCGCCCAGAGAGGCACGCCCGGATAGCGTGCGCGCATGAAGTCCAGCGCCGGCGCGGAAATCGTCCATCTCGCCGGTGACCATCGTCGAAGCGTGCCCGCGCTCTTGCCGACGCCTCGGAAGTTGAATCGCAGCACGGCGCAGCCGATCCGGCGTCAGCGCCTTGGCCGACTGATACACGGCCTTCGTATGCATCGTGCCGCCAAACTGCGGGTGCGGATGCGCGAACACGCACGGCTGCGCGAGCATGCCGCTCGCGCTGCCCGCGATGGAGCAGCGCCTTCGTCCGAGCACGCCGCGTTGGGCCGGCTCAGGCTCGTCGAGGAGCGCTTCCAGCCGGCCGGCCGGTCCGTCGATCTCACGCATGCACTGTGGTGCGAGTCGTCCCGTCCTGATGACGTCCTCGACGAACTGCCGCACTCGGCTGGCCGCGAACTCCTGCGCGGCTCCGTGGCGTGATCGAGCCGAGATGTCCCGGTCCGTCCGAGACCGCCGCTCGCGCCCGCGGGATCGACGTCGTGTGCAATCGACCACGCTGAGGCGTCGACGTCGACGACGTGATCGAGCGCCGGGTTCCGTGACGATGAGCGTCGGGCACCAGACAATGGCCGCAGCGGCTCGCCGATCGTGACGCGTCCGATCAGGCTGGGCGCGCGTCGCTGCCATGCGCGAAATCGAGACGGCTGCCTGCGAGGCGTCCGCAGCTGCGCGCGCACGAAGCGGCGCCGCTCCGCCGCTCGGGAAGCGCCGCAGCATCTCCGCCGGCCGCAGCCGGAACGGGCGATCTCGGCGACGAACAGCGGACCGAAATAGCCACGGCAGCGTGCGCGTAGAGCTCGTGCCGCCGTGCGAAGATGCCACGTGGGGTCCAGGCGTCGACGCGATGCACAGGCCGCGCGACGCGTTCCGGATGCGCCGGGCCGCAAAGCGGAGGGCGATCAGGCCGCCGAACGACATGCCGCAGATCGACGGCCTGCTCGATGCCGACGGCGTCCGAGCGCCGCCTCCACTTGTCCGCGCACGCATCGGATGCCCTGCGCCAGCGATCGTCGAACTGGCGCTCGGCGCGTCGGCTCGTCGCACAGCGGAGAACGTGAGCACGCGCGCACGAGGTCGGCCAGCGCATTCGATCGCCGGGACGCACGTACTCCCAGCGTCCCTTGAATGCCGGGGATATGACGACCAGCGGCTCGCCGGCGCCTGCGTTCGATGATCCGCATCAGTTTCTCAGCGTCTTTCCTGTCTTCAGCGTATGCTGGATCCGCTCCAGCGTCTTGCGCTCGCCGTACGAGCTTGAGAAACGCCTCGCGCTCCAGATCGAGCAGGTGCGCCTCGCCGACCGAGCGTGCGTGCGATGCGGCAGCGACTTCGCCAGCCAGAATGATGCGCTAGCGTCCGGCCGATGAGCGCATCGTGATCCGAGATTCGCCCTGCCCGCCACGCCAGGTGGACGCCAGCTTCGAGTGCCGCTTCGACGCTCTCGCCGCCAACGCGCGATCGACTCGCGGCTGCGGCCGGCTGATAGCCCGTCGCGGACGCCGCTCCAGCGCACAGCGCGCTTGGCGTCGGCCATCAGCCGCTCGCGGTTCATGAGAGCTCATCCGCTGGTCCCGGAAGATACCTGCAGTCGTGCGGGCGTGTCAGCAGCGCTCGTCGACACCTTCGCAAACGCGATCGTCTCCGAAGACCGGCTGCGCGAACGGCAGCAGATCGGCGTGGCCGCCGGCCGCGTCGCGCACGGCTGCGGGCCAGCAGTTCCTTCGTGCCGCCGCCCGCCGGGAATGAGGCCGACGCCGACCTCGACCAGACCGATGGTACGACTCGGCGGCGGCCTGCACGCGGTCGGCGTGCATGCACGATCCTCGCAACCGCCGCCGATCGCCAGCCCGCGGGGCCGCGACGACCGGGATCTCGGCGACTGCGAGCGCCTGCGTCGCGCTCTGAAACGCGCGTACCATCAGGTCGATCTCGTCCCAGCTCGCCTTCCTGCGCCTCGAGCAGCAGCAGCATCAGGTTCGCGCCGGCCGAGAAGTTCGGCGCGTCGTTGCCGACCACGAGCGCGCGCGAAGTTCGCCGTCGCTTCTTTCACGCCCGGCGTGCAGCATCTGCGATGGTGTCGCCGCCGATCGCGTCTCATCTTCGAGTGGAACTCGACCGCCAGCACGCCGTCGCCCAGATCGACGAGGCTCGCGCCCGGATTGCGGCTTGACGACGCGCTGCCGATCTTTCGCGGCCTTCAGGATCTGCAGGCATCCGGCGCGGCGGCGGCAGCGGCCATCACGGAAACGTGTTGCGCCCCGCATCGCAGCAGCTGCGGCGACGGGCGGCGGCAGGTCCGCGGCCCGTCGATCGCGTCGAGCACTTCGCGAACGCCGATCGCATCCCAGATCTCGAACGGTCCAAGCTCCCAGCCGAACCCCCACCGCATCGCCCGATCGACGTCGTCGATGCGAGTGGGCGATCGCCGGCGCGACCCGCGCGGCGTAGAGGAGCAGTCGAGCCAAGCGTCGCGCGCAGGAACGTCGCCGACCTTGTCGCTGCCCAGGAAACAGCGTCTTCGATCCGCTCGCCGCACGTCCTCGATCGCCCTGCGCCGCGTCGAGCGCAGGCAGGCGCGGGGACTGCCTGGGCGCGGTAGCGCGAGCGTCGCCGGATCGAGCGTCAGAATCTCCGAGCCATCCGCGGTCTTCTGCCGCTTGTAGAACCCCTGGCCCGCTCTTTTTCGCCTACCGCATCCGCGTTCGATGAGCGCCTGCGACCAGCGGCGGCAGCGCGAACTGCCGGTCGCGCCTCGTCCGTCAGGCAGCTGCGACCGAGGTTGCGCGTGACGTGGCCGAGCACGTCGAGTCCGGCGATGTCCATCGTGCGGAACGTGCGCGCTTTCGGCCGGCCGAGCGCCGGGCCGGTAATCGCGTCGATCTCTTCGATGGTGTAGTCGCCCGACTCGAGCGCGCGCAGCATCTGGACGACGCCCGAGCAGGCCGATGCGGTTGGCGATGAAGCTTGGGCGTCCTTGGCGACGACCGACGCCTTTGCCGAGCCGGATGGTCGGCGAACCAGCGAGATGCGCATCGACCACCGCCGGATCAGTTTCCGGCGTGGGAATCAGTCTCGACCAGCCGCAGGTAGCCGCAGGCGGATTGAAGAAGTGCGTCCCGAGCCAATGGCGGCTGGAAGTCCGTGCTGCGGTCCTCGTCGAGCGTGGCGATGGATGCCGACGGCCTGACGAGACGATCGTTCCGGGCCGCGGACGGCTTCGACGCGCCTTGAACAGTCGTCGTTTGGCGTCGGTCGCCTTCGATCGCCCTCGACGATCCAGTCGCGATCCTGGAGGTCCTCGATCGAAGCCACCGATTGCATTTGAGCCACTATAATTCCTCGCGCAGCGAACGGATCGGGCCGAGCTGGGCGGGCAGTTCGCTGAGGCCGGCGCGCGCGGCCTCGGGCGAATGAGCAGCCCCACGGGGATGCCGGTACGGGCCAGGCGTGCGCGCAATCTGCGCCCCCATGGTGCTGGCGCCGAGCACCGCGGCCGAACGGATTGGCGGCCGGGCTGCGCGCGCACGCGCCGTTCAGGAAGAGGGGTCGATGACGGCGTCGGCGTCAGCCCCGAGGCTTCGCCGCGGGCCCAGGATCCAGTCGGTTGCCACCCGTTCAGCGTGCCGCGAAGAAGATCATCGCAGCGGCGGTTGCATTGAGATCGGTCCGAAACAGCCCGGCCTGCTGACCGTCCGCACGATGGTGCGATCGAATCTGACCAGCGTAGTTGCGGAGGAGCAGCCCCTCTGGTACAGCGCTCCATAAACCTGATGGATCGAGCGGACCCACCCGCAGCACGATCGCCAGGTTCCGGTCCCGCCCAGCGGTTGAGGTGCGCGAAGCCGCGAAGCTGTTCGCGCGGATCGCGCACGGCGCAGCGGCCCGTGCGCCCTCGACGAGCGCATCGCGCATCGAGCGCCTGAAAATCGAGACAGGCGGTCGTCCTTGCCGCGAGTCACAGGGCACACCGTGCCGGCGGCGACACCTGCGGGTCCGCGCGATGCCGCCACCGCGCGCCGGAAGTATCCGCGTTCAGCGCAAAGATGTCGATGGCGGCCCGCAGAATCGCGTCGCGCTTATGGAGCGGGCTTCGCGGCGACGAACGGCATCGAGTAAAATGCGGCATGACACTGAATGAATGGTTTATCCAGTGCGCTGCGCGCTGTCAAGGACGATTGCCTGCTCATCCACTCTATCCTGTCGGGACCTGGATTCACATGACGCCGCCCTTGGGGCGAGGGCAATACCGCGATCGTGCGGACACGCGCTGCCGTGACGACCGGCTGGGCATCGGTGAGTATTCGCAGCTGGAAACCCGCAGACGCCGTGCAGCTTCAGAAAGCTGCTCGAGAGCTCCCGGCGACAGCCGTGCGCGCGTGAATTCCGGAAAAATGCCCGCCGCGCACGAGCACCTCAGCGGTCCGCGGCGCTGTCACGATCATTTCCTCATGTTGTTGTGGGGCGCTCACCGTGGTTTATTTCGGGAGACAGGTCTGGTGATGAGGACCCCATTGTGCCAATTCCACGAGCTCCAGGTGTCGAACTTCGCGCGACAGGCACGAGCGATATTGACCTCGCCTATTGCGGTCTTCATCGATCCTGTTCGCCAGTGTCCGCTGTCGCTCATCGCATGGTCCAGGCCAGGGTGTCAGGTCCAACGTGACCGCTTGCCAGCGCCTCGCCAATACTTCGCCGGTTTCGAGAATCGCTTCGAGGACATCGGACGGACTGCGGCAGGATGGCTTCCTCGAGATCCGGGCAGTAGGCGACCGGCGTGTCGAGCGCGCGCGACCCGCCTGACAGGCGCGTCGAGGTGCTCGGAAGAGGTCGCTGGCGATTCGCGCCGCGATCTCGGCGCCGAAGCCGCACGTCAGCTGATCCTCGTGGGCGATGACGACGCGGTTCGTGCGCGTTTGACGCAGCGCGCGATGGCTCGCCAGTCGTAGGGCGCGATCGTGCGCAGGTCGAGCACCGCTGCGCTGATGCCCGCGCTTCTCGGCCTGGTGCGCCGCCACGAGCGAGCGCTGCACGAGCGCGCCCCAGGTGACGACGCAGCACGTCAGTGCCGTCGCGCCGCAGGCTCGCCTTGCCGAACGGCATCATGAAGTCCTGGCCCGGGATACTCGCCTTGTTGTAGGTCTGGCGGTAGAGATGCTTGTGCTCGAGGAACAGCACCGGGTCGTCGCAGCGGATGGCGCGTGCGCAGCAGGCCCGGCGGCGTCGACGCGCGTTCGACGGATAGCGCGATGCGGATGCCCGGGCAGTGCGCGAAGATGCTCTCGCCCGACTGGCTGTGATACGGCGCCGCCGCCGCGCAGGTAGCCGCCGATCGGCACGCGGATCGACCATCGGGCACGAGAAGTGGTTGGCCGAGCGATAGCGCAGCATCGACATCTCGTCGCGCAGCTGCATCATCGCCGGCCAGATGTAGTCGAAGAACTGAATCTCGACGACCGGCTTCAGCCCGCGCGTCGCCATGCCGATCGCGCGGCCGATGATGCTCGCTTCGGCGAGCGGCGCGTTGAACACGCGATCGTCGCCGAACTGCCGCTGCAGGCCGTGCGTGACCTTGAAGACGCCGCCCTTGCCGGCACGACCGCGAGCGCGTCCGTGCCGGCTGGCGTCGGCCACGTCTTCGCCGAAGACGACGATGCGCGGGTTGCGCGCCATCTCGTCCTTGAGCGTGCGATTGATGGCGGCTGACCATCGTGTCGGGCTTGCCCTCGGGCTGCGCCGGCGTGTCGAAGGCCGACGACGCGGGATCGACGTCGGGCGAATAGACCGTAGTCACGCCGCGTGGTCTTCGGCCGGCTGCGGCGCGCTGCAGCGCCTATCTGCGCGCGGCTCGTCGAGCTCTGCGGTCGATCTCGCGCTGATCGCCGCGAGCTCCGCGCGTCGGTCGCCAGCTCGTGCCTCGCAGGAAGTCCGCGAACCGCGCGATCGGGATCGCGCCGGCGCTTCCGCTCTCGCGCTCCGCCGGCGTCTTGTACAGCCTCTCGTCGTCCGACAGCGAGTGCGAGTAGGGCCGGATGACGTGCGCGTGCACGAGCGCCGGCCCTTGCGCGCGCGCACGTAGGCGGCGGCCTCGCGCATCGGCGCGCAGGCTGGCGAGGAAGTCCGTGCCGTCGATCGATGTCGCACGTGCAGGCCCGGAAACGATCGCACGAGGCGCGAGATGTCGCCGCCCGGCGGTTTCCACTTCGACCGGCACCGAGATCGCGTAGCCGTTGTCCTCGACCAGGAACAGCGACCGGCAGCTGCCGCGTGCAGGCGGCGTTCGATCGCTTCCCAGAACTCGCCTTCGCTCGGTGCGCTGCCGCTCGCCGAGCGGATGGGAACGATCCGTCGAGCGTGGTAGCGCGCCTCGCGATCCGGGATGCCCGCGGACGCGGCTGTAGATGACGCCCGCCTCCGCCGCGCCCACCGCATGCAGCACCTGCGTGGCTGGTCGCGCTCGAGCCCGGACACGATGTTGAGCGCCGCGGTGTCCCCCAGTGCGACGGCATCTGTCGGCCGCCGTTGCTCGGATCCCGCTTCGCGCCGACCGACGCGCAGCAGCATGTCGAGCGGCGTCACGCCGAGCTGAAGGCTCAGCGCGCGGTCGCGGTAGTAGCGGGTGAACTCAGTCGTGGCCGGGCTCTGCAGCGCGAGGCCCGGCCGCCACCTGAGCATGGCCTCGTGGCCGGCGCCGCTGATCTGAAAGAACGCCTGGCTCTGGTTCCTGAGTTGGATTTCCTTGTCGTCGAGCTTGTCGCGCTCGGACCATGCAGCGATAGGCGTCCGAGGAGCGCGTCGCGCGACGAGGCCCTCGAAGGTCGAGGCGTGCTGGCCGGTGCTCGGTCTGCTGATCACCGTTGACGACGGTGCCTTCATCGAACGCGAATTATAGCGATCCGGGATGAATGCGCTATCCTCACTGCTCGACGCATGGACCAGCCAACGTGCGACTGCATCGCTGGGGACGAGATCGCGCTCGAAAAAGTCACCGAGATGCTGTCGCGAAAGATCGTCAGCCGGCGATCGCGAGATGCTCGTGCAGATCTACGTCAAACGCGGCTGTCTCGTGCCGATGCACGCGCACGACAGCGAGCAGATGACGTACGTGCTTGCAGGGCGCGCTGAAGTTCCTGATCGGCGGGCGAGAGATCACCGTGCGTGAGGGCGAAGTGCTGCACATTCCGTCCGGTGTGGAGCATCAGGCTGAAGCGCTCGAAGGCACGTTCGACTCGACGTCTTCGTGTCCGCCACGATTGGCTGGGACTTGCCTCGACCATCGTGATTCCGCAAGCCGCAAGCGCGACCATGCGCGAAAGCCAGGCGGCCAATTTCGGGACACGCAGCGGCTCTTTTGCACGATGACTCTAATGAACGCGGCGGTTCCAGTCGTTCGAGCGGCCCCCGAATAGACGCTCGAATTTCTTGCGCGTGCGGGTGCATCTTCCACCGCAGTGTACCAATACTTCGCTTCCCGAGGGTCGGAACCGGGCGCCCTTGAGTACAGATAGCCGACGAGCAGTCCGCTCAAATGCGTCACGTTCGCCACACCGCGGTTGTCGGAAAGCGACGAATAGAACGCGCAGCGCGCCCATGACTAGCGACGAGCTACTTCGCCATGGAATGGCACGGCCAGGTACGGCATGTAGATGCGGCCGGTCCGGAAAAGTAGTAGAGCCCGTACGCGAGGAGCAGGCCTGCAGATTCGCCCCCCGATGCGCCCATGGCACACGATGCTGGGAGACCCGGAAGACTGCAAGCGCCCGTAGTCGAACGGCAGGCCTGGGACGCATCCATCGGTCAGCGCCGCCGCGCCGATGCTGCATCAGCTTGACGGCAATAGAACTTCAGGAAGCACTGCGTGCCCAGACGCGCTCGAGCCACGATGGTGCCGAACATCCAGAGCGCGAGCATGGCGCGATCGGTAATGTGGAAGGGGCCGGCGTGGACGAACATGTAGGTTTAGCCAGGCCGCAGCGCGATCTGGTGGCCGCCCTGGCTCGCCTTGCACCGGCCAGGCCGAGCGTCCACGTCACGTCCGATCCGTACGACCTCTGCGCTGATCCACGCCGAGCAGGAAGACGAGCACGTTCGCGCCGATGACCGCGCTTCAGCGCCGGCGATGAGGCGACCGGGCCCGAAGGCGATCGACGAACCGCATGGCGACGACGGGCGGCGCATGGGACGATTCGGATCGTATTACGCGCGCAGAGATGGAGAGCGCCCGGCAGCCGCCGTTGCCGACGGCTACCTTTGTTACTTCCCTGCGCCTTTCAGGCCGGGAAATGCTGCAGCGAACGCGCGAGCGGCGCGACGAATGGCGCCCTGACTGAAACTGTCTCGTCCGAAATCCAGGTCGCCGCGACTGCGGTGCCGCCGACAGAACCTGAAGAGTGGTTTCCCCGCGCCGCCCCCAACGCGCCAACGCATGGGAATCAGGTAGTGCACGTCCTTTGGTTCTGTCTCTTCTGAACTCTGTCCGTCCTCTGGTCCATGGTCCGCTTGGCAGCGTTCGTGCATCGGCTGACAAAGGACGAGGGATGACGAAGGCCAAGCTCCAAGGACGAAGGACAGGCTGTTACACGGAAACGAAAACTGCTCTCAACGCGCCGGGGGCTTGTCGAGCAGTACGCGCCTGGGCCCCAACTGCTCAGCGACCAGCGCGCCAGATCAAACCGGCGCGGGCAGATCGTCGACCGCTTCGCACTGAGCTCCCCGCACGCCGAGTGCCATCGCCGCGCGCCCTGAGCGCCACGAGACTTTGGCGATCATCTCGGCTGCGAGGCGGAACAGCCATCGGTCGCGCCCGGAGTTGGCGCCACCGCGCATCGCCTGAGTAACACCTGGAAAACCACGCCGCTCCATGACCGCCGACGCGATGATTTATCCTGACGAACGTCGACCCCAGATTTCGCCTCCCGTCGATTCCACCGAGCCTGCGACGGAGCAAGGCCACCGAGCCCATCAGCACCAGCGCCGCGCCCGAGGTCGCGAGCGCCAGGAATCCAGAACGCACGCACCAATACCACGCGCTCAGGCACGAGGTTCGCGGCGATCGATGCGACGCTGATTGCGACCGCCATCCGGCTGCGCCCCAGTGCGTAAGGAAGATCGGCGCGACGCGATTCTCGCCGCCGAATAGCCGACGAGGCTGAGCGCGTAGCCTGGGACGGGCCGCCGCTGTGGCGATCGTGCTCGGCGTGGCTGGAATGTCCATCGCCCAGCGGTGAGCTGGACAATCGGCGGCCAGGCAACAGACCGACGGTTGCCGGCACGTTGACCACCAGCATGAGCGCAATGCCTGGGCGCCACGGTGCTGACGTAACAGGCCCGGGGATCTTCGAGAGCGACCTGACGGGCGACCGCCGGCAGCACGGCGTCGCGATGGACACGCTGAAGAGGCCAATCGACGTAGTTCTCTCCGGGTTGCGCAGTGATGGGTATCCGGCTCCT